>Ga0209336_10000122_pt1 | contig 37942 bp, 63 predicted proteins | sample LinPmetageLP32_FD_184042 | JGI IMG/M metagenome (GOLD analysis project Ga0209336, IMG submission 184042) | Marine viral communities from the Pacific Ocean - LP-32 (SPAdes) (version 2) | ecosystem: Environmental > Aquatic > Marine > Oceanic | place: Pacific Ocean | collected 2009-08-23
AAATTAAATGGCAAAATAAAGTTCATGAGCAAATAGTTGGGATATCTACAAAAGGGGCATTACCAATGGAAGAAGAATGGTGTTTATATCATCCTAAAACAATAGGAAGACAAGAAACACAAAATAACTTTTATGACACGATATGATTTTTTGGAGAATAGTAGATAATAAAGTTTACGTAGTAAATGAAACAAATAAATTAGGTTTTGAAGAATCTGAAGGGTTAAGAATCCCCGACGAATATTTAGAGCAACAAGAATTTGTAATAATGAGAACCTGCTTTGGTATAGGTGATTGGGGTATTTTAACAGCAATGCCCCGTTTACTTAAACAAAAATACCCTAATTGTAAAATATATTTACCTTCAGTTAATCTTTTAGAAGAATTATTTGGTAATATACAAAGGGGATCTAATGCCCCACAAAGTTGGGATTCCCCCTTTGAAACATGTTTAAGTGTGTTTAATAATAACCCTTACATAAATGGATACAAAGATAAAATAGAAGGAGAAATATTTCATGACCATTATAGAATATATGATGATAACAACTTAGCTGTACCCTTAGTAGAACAAATATTAAAATTCTGGCAATTTGAAAAAAATGAATATCAAGATTCTCAACCTGATTTATATTTTTCTAAAGAAGAAGAAGAATTAGGTAACATAATTATTAAAGAACATGTAGGAGATAATGAATTTGGCTCACTATTAATATCAAATAGATATGATTTTACTCAAGATAAGTTAATATGTGATTTATTAAAAGAAAACCCACTACCTTATTTTTACTTTACCCCAAAACCAATAAACAAAACAAATTTTAGTTTTATTAATAAAGCTTTAGACTTAAGACACATTTCAATTAGAATTCAATTGTACATTAAATCTAAAGCTAAAATTAACATAAGTAACCAATGTGGTGTAAGTGATATGATAGCTAGATATTCAATTTCACATGTATTACAAAGACAATTCCCCCACAAACATAACTTTATAAGAAATGTTAATTATATAAATAATAAATTAAATAGCTATGAATAAAAAAGTTATATATACTTCAGTATTTGGAGATAATTATTTTTTACATGATCCTGAAGTAAAATTAGAAGGGTTTGATTTTATTTGTTTTACAGACAATCCCTCCTATAAATCAGATGTGTGGGATATTAAATTAACTACAAAAATATATGATGGGGTTAGAGATTCTAAAAAACCTAAAATACTACCTCATAGATACTTAAAAGACTATGATGTTAGTATATGGATAGATGGAGATATAAAAATTACCTCAGATATAACTACATTAATATATGATCATTTAAAAGCCAGTAACTATGCAGCATTCAACCATGAGTTATGTGGTATATCTACAGGAAATTTAAATAGAAGAAATTGTGTTTACGATGAAGCCGCTTTTATTAAGTGGTTAGGGGATAATCATCCTCAAAAACATTATAAAGATAATTTAAATATAATAAATGATCAAATAAAAAGGTATAAACTAGATGGATATCCTTCTAAAAATGGATTAACTCGAAATACTATTCTTATAAGAAAACATAACGAACCGGATGTTATAAAAACAATGGAAGATTGGTGGAATGAGGTAAAATATGGTAGTAAAAGAGATCAATTAAGTTTTAATTATACTGCGTGGAAAAATAATTTTGAATTTACACACATTGAATATGATATAGATAATAATCCTTGGTTTAAATTAATGAAAAAATGGAGACAACAACAAAGTAAAAAATTAAAAACTCCTAAATACCAACCAATTAATTTAGAATATTTTTTAAATATGGAATTAGCTGAAGGTGGTGGTGGTAAAGAAATAATAAAACAAGATGGTTCCCTAAAAACAATAAAGGATATAATTAATTATTTCTCCTCTCCTTCTAATTTAGAATATGTTAAAAATCAATTAAAGCCAGAAAATTGGCAATATTATAACTGTATGATGGCTGAATTTAGACATAATGTGGGGGATCATCATGATTTAGGTTGGGAAAATATGACTGAACATTATTATAATGATCTTAAACCTATGACAGATTCTGATATAGAAAAATTCTTAAAAGATAATCCTGTTGAATTTGATAATGGGTATATTAGACATAATTACCATAGAGCGTGTGCTATGATTGGTAGACTGATTAGCGGTAAGCCATATATACCATTTTATATGAAAACATCACAAATATATTCTGAACCTAGAAAACGTGATGGTAAGCATAGAATTAAACCATTAACTAATAAAATTAAATTATTAGAAAAAATGGATAAAATAGGAATAAATAGAGATGATTATTGTTTAACTCAAAGTTCTATTTTAAGTATAATGGGTATCAGAGATAATGATGATTTAGATATCATTATTTCTAGTAAACTAAGAGATAAAAATATACAATTCCCCCCAGGTGTAGATGTATTTGATGCTAATAGGGGAAAATTTAATTATTTTGGAGCTAAAGGAGATGATGATATTTTAAAAAACTATTGTATTAAAATTGATGGTTATAATTTTTTAGAACCTAGATTTTATTTTGCACGAAAAAACAGATCAACCGAAAGAGATATATCAGATTGGAAAGCAATAGAATTATTTTTTAATAATAATCATAAAGGATACCCTTTTAATTTTAATTTTTATAAATGGGGAGTAAATTATGTTAATAAAGTACAACTACAGGATTTAAGCACTAATAATTTAAAAACTATTATAAATAAATATGATAGAATAGTAGATGGTATTAACCACGGAAGAAATGTTTTTTACGATGAAAAACACAAAAGTTATATAAAAATATTTAATCCAAAATATTGTAGATTGAGTAATTTTAAGGAAGCCTTAAATTCGGGATTTTTAGTGGGTTTATGTCCAGCACTAACTGATTTAATTTATGATGGAAAAAATTTAGTAGGATATATTTGTAAAGAAGGATCTCACCCACAAAGTATCCCCCAAGATTTTTTAACTACAATATTAAGAAACTGTAAAAAATGGAATAAAATATATTATGATATAGTACCTCAAAATATAATTAAATTACCTAATGGAGAATACAGTTTAATTGATTTAGAAAGTGTTTATGGTTTAGATGAATTAGATTTATTACCCAAACATAATGCACAAATTAAACCTACAAATCTTTTAGAATTAATTAATAGAATATGAATATAATTTTTATACCAAACATAAACACAGGAAACGACAGAAATACCCCTTACCATTATTCTGTTAAAAGTTGGCAAAAATGGTCAGAACAATATGATGATGTAAAAGTTATAGAATGGGATGAACCTATTATGGATCCCAATGAATTTAAAATAACATTACAACGTTATTGGGTTCATGACATATTAAAACATAATGAAGTAGAATATGAACAAGTATTAATAGTTGATGCTGACACTATTATACACCCAGATTGTCCTAATTTTTTTAATGAAACAGAAGGTAAATTTGGAGTAGTAGTTAATAATGGGTGTTATGAGTGGACAACTAGAAGTATTAAACAATGGGGAGACAATTTATTTCCTAATGAACCTCAAGTTAAACCATGGAAATATTTTAATGGTGGTTTTCAAATAACAAGTAAAAAACACATTCCCTTTTACACTAAAGTTCAAGAATATTATACTGCTAATATAATCAAAATAAACCAATTAAATGAACAAATAAAGGCAGGAACCGACCAAACTATTATAAATTATTTGACTCAACAAAATTCTGTTAATACAATATATATGCCTGAGGCTTATAATCTTCAAGATTTATTTCGAAAAAATCTTCTACATATTCCTGGACATTCTTGGTTCCCCGATGAATTAAGGTTTTTAGAAGCAGGGTGGATCTATCATTTTAATGCTATACCCCCCAATAATAGACATGTAGATTATTGGATGGAAAGAACATATAAAGAATTATATAAATGAAAATAGCATTTTTTACAGAGGGAAATTACCAAGGCAAAGTATCTAGAGATAACCCTAATATGCGAACAGATTTAGCATGGGTATGTTCACTAGAAGCAGACCATTGGAATATAAACCAACCACCCAACCAACAATATGATTTAGGAATTGTTATTATACCAAAGAAAAACCCACAATTTAATTTAAATAAAATAAAACAATATTGTAATAAAACAGCTGTAATGCAAGAGGGCCCTAATTGGTTTTGGCAGGATTATCCCCTAAATCAACAAATATGGTATTTTAATACTATACAAGAAGCTGATTTTATGTTTGTACACAATGAGTCAGATAAAAGATATTATGAAGGTTTGACAGGTAAAGAATGTAAAATTTTACCTAGCTTAATAATTGAAGATTCTATTAAAGATTTACCCCGGGTAGAAAGAAATAATATAATGATTGGAGGTAATTTTTGTAGCTGGTATGGTGGCTTTGATTCATATATAACAGCACAAGAAGCAGATTGTCCTATTTATATTCCCAGTATGGGTAGAAAAATTGAAGGTGAAGAACAAATGCCTAACTTAAACCATTTATCTTACATGAGTTGGGTAGAATGGATTAAAACGCTTAATAAATTTAAGTATGGTGTTCATATGATGCGTACACACGCTGCGGGTACATTCGCTTTAAATTGCGCTTATTTAGGCATTCCTTGTATTGGTTATGAGGGATTAGACACACAAGAAAAATGCCATCCAGATTTAACAGTTAAGTTAGGGGATTTGGCTACTGCAAAAGAAAAACTTACAATGTTGAAAACAGATGCAAATTTTTATACCGAATGTTCCCAAATAGCAAAAGACAATTATATAAAATATAACGAACAAAACTTTTTAAATAGATGGAAAAAATATACTCAAAAATAAAACCAAATAAGTTATTACATGTTATAAATAGATTATCAGAAATAGAAAGCAGAACGGAAGTTATACCTGAAGATAATTTTATACAATGTGCTACTTTAAAAATGGAAAAAGGTAAGACATTCCCTCCCCATAAACATATTACAAAAGATAGACATTATCCTGAACAAATAGCCCAAGAATCTTGGGTAGTGATTAAAGGAAAAGTTAAATGTATATTTTATGATATAGATGATAACATTATAGCAACCCCTATACTAGAAGTAGGAGATGCAAGCTATACATTATATGGTGGACACACGTATGAAATATTAGAAGAAGATACAATTGTATATGAATATAAAACTGGTCCTTATGAGGGGCAAAAATTAGATAAAACTTTTATAAAATGAAAACAGACAAGATTTTAGGATTTCAATCAGGCCATGATGTAAGTTATTGTTTATTAGAAAATGGTATACCTATTATACATGAAGAATTAGAAAGATTTATTAGGGAAAAAGAACCCTTAGGAGATGGATTAGAAATGGCTTTGCAAAGATTACCCGACTTAAATAATATTAAGTATTTTACTCACGGAAATCCAGGGGGTAGAGGGGGGAAATATCAACCCCAATGCGGAAAAAAAGAAGCTGAGGACATAATGAAATCAATTTTAAAAGAAAATGGTGGAGAGTATTTTGTTATAGGACATCACCAAGCTCATGCAGCTAATGCTTTCTTTTCTAGTAATTATGATGAAGCTTTAATTATAACTATAGATGGTAGTGGCACTGAAAAAACAGATCCTAACGATATAACTAATGAACCAGACAATTCAAATACATTTTCAACAGCATTTACTTTTTGGGAAGGTAAAGGAAATAAAATAAAACCAATAAAAAGAATCCCAATGGGTGAATTAACCTTGGGTTCACCTTGGAGGGTTTACACTAGGGATTTATTTGGCCTATCAGATGGTCATCCCCATGGTTTTGCGGGGGGAACAGTAATGGCTATGGCCTCTGCGGGAATCCCTAAATATTGGGAAGACTTTTATGATGCCTTTTTAAAGGGGGGAGGTGGACCTAGTGCCCCTACTTATGCTAATGTTAAAAAATATAAACCTTTAATAGAAAAAAGTGAAAAAGAGAAATTTGATGTAGCGGCATCTATTCAACTAGCAACTGAAAAGGTAGCTTATAAAATAATAAAACCTTTTATAGATAAATATAACCCCAAAAATATATGCTTTGCAGGCGGGGTAGTATTAAATTCTGTAATGATGGGTAAAATGTATGATTGGTTTGGGGTTAAAAATATGTATGTTTGTCCCGTACCTTATGATGGTGGTCTTTCAATAGGAAGTGCCCAATTTGTATGGCACCAAATACTTGATAAACCTAGGGTAAAGTGGGATGATGTTAGTCCTACTTATTTAGGAACATCCTATAATGAAGAAGAAGTCTTAGAAGCCTTAAAACACCCCTCTATTAACTATACTAAAACAACAGATGAACAAGTTTTAGATTTATTAAATCAACAAAATATAATATCTATATTTAATGAAGGGGCCGAATCAGGAAGAAGAGCATTAGGCAATAGGAGTATCATTACAGATCCAAGAAGTCCTAAAATGAAAGATCTAATCAATGATAAAGTTAAACATAGACAATGGTTTAGACCTTTTGCCCCCTCTATTTTAAAAGAAGACGTTAAAGATTGGTTTGTAAGAGACATAGAAAGTCCCTATATGAGTTTTGTATTACCTTTTAAAGAAGAAGCAAAAGATAAAGTCCCAGCAGTAGTCCATTTAGATGGAACTGGTAGATTACAAACAGTTACAGAAAAAAGTAATAAATGGTATTATAACTTCATTAAAAAATGGAAGAAAAAAACAGGAGTCCCTATTTTATTAAATACAAGTTTTAATGATAGAGAACCTATAGTAGAAACTCCAGAACATGCTATTAATTGTTTTCTTGGGACTAATATTGATTATTTATATTTTCCCCAATATAATATTTTAGTGTCTAAAACTAATAAATTATAATAATATGAAACAATTTAACACAATATGGTTTATATGGCTTTTACTAGTTAGTATTTGGAATTTTGGGTGGCCTTCAGTACCACCAATTGCAGATATATTAGTAGCAGTTGGTTTATCAATATTAGTTTACCAGTATAAAAATAGAAAAAATGTATAATAGTAGATATTCATTATTTGTGGGAAGATATCAACCTTTTCATAAAGGCCATAAATGGCTAATACAACAGAGATTGGATATAGGGAAAAAGGTTTGTATAGCAATTATGGATATTCATGATTTAGAACCAGAAAAAAATCCATATCCCACAGAAGAAGTTAAACAAAATATAGATAATCAATTAAAAGATTTAATAGATCAAGGCACAGTAAAAACTATTATAATACCCCCTATTGAGTCTGTAAATTATGGTAGAACAGTAGGATATGATATTATTGAACACACCCCACCACAAGATATTAAAAAAATCTCAGCAACGAAAATACGAAACAAACAAAAATGATATATTGGTTTACAGGACAACCGGGAGCAGGTAAAACTACATTAGCCAAAGCAATGATAAAAAAATGTAGTGATAATTGTATCCATATTGATGGAGACGAACTTAGAGATATATTTCAAAATTATGATTATACTATAAAAGGTAGAGAAAAAAACATGAACTCAGTTTTAGATTTATGTAGATTTTTAGATAATAAAGATTTTACACCCGTAGTTTCTGTGGTTGCTCCTTATAAACATATAAGAAACTCATTAAAACAAACAAATAACGTTACTGAAATATATGTCCACACAACAAAAATTAGGGGTAGAGAAAATTTCTTTACCAATGAATATGAACCCCCTACTGAAGATTTTATTAATATAGACACAACTCAATTAACAATAAACCAATGTTTAAATAAAATTAAATTTAACTTTTAAAACAATTAATTATGCTTTTAATTTCAAACCACTTAACACAATTAGATCAATTTAAAAAACTAAAAGGTGTAGTCATTAGAATTAACATGGCTCATGTAAAAGATTCAAAACAACTAGAAGAATTTGTAAATGTTCCCTATGATGTATTTTTAGATTATCCCAAAGGAAGAAGTAAACCACCTTTACCATCATCAAATCTTGACGAAGCAATAGCGTTTACTAGAAAATATAATAATATTAAGTATTTTGCTACTTCAAACATTGAAGAAATAGCTGAAGTAAATTTAATATGTGAAATGTTACCAGAAGGAGTAAGTTTTGTACCTAAAATAGAAACATTAAAAGGTGTACTTAATTTAAGTAAATTATTTGATACAGGTAAAATTAAACATATAATGCTTGACGCTGAAGATCTTTATACTAATATTCAAAATGATGTAGAATTATTTATTAATTTAAAAGATAGAGTAAGAAGGATATGTGAAGAATATAAAGTTGAATTACTTGAGTTATATGGAGTTGTTTTTTCATCATAAAAAATTAAAAAATGGACAATAGATATACAGATTATTTAAGATTAAAAAGAGATTATAATTATGATATATTAAGGAGTATTTGTGTCAACCCAACATCAAAATTAATTTATTTTAAACCTGGAAAAGCAGCAGGAACATCTATTTTTAGAAGAAATTTACAACCCCTGGGAGGATGGATTATTCAAAAAGATAACCCAAAAGAATTTAATAATTGGTTACAAAATATAACTGATAAAGAATTAAATTTATATTTCAAATTTATATTTGTTAGAAATCCTTTTAGTAGATTAGTTTCATATTGGTATGATACATTTTTATCTGTATACCCTAATTTTAAAGATTTAGTAAAAGAAGGTATTTTTAATAAAAACGGAAATCCTAAAAAATTACATTTTCAAACTCAATCAGGTTTATTTAGTACCCCCAAAGATAATATTTTAAATTTAGATTTTATAGGAAAAGTTGAAAATATAGATAATGATTGGGAAATTTTATGCAATAAAATTAATATACCCCATCAAAAATTAGGCCACTATACTAAAAATTCTTACAATAAATATACTACATATTATGATAATGAAACTATAGATATAGTATCCGAATGGTATAAAAAAGATCTACAAATTTTTAATTATAAATTTAACTAACATGACGAATTATAAAGAAACACGCCCTTGGGGTACATTTGAAAATTTATTAGACACTGATTACTGTAAAGTAAAACAAATTATCATTAAACCAGGTCAAGCACCAAGTTACCAATACCATTTTAAAAGAGAAGAAGTGTGGGTTGTAGTACAAGGCGCAGGAGAATTAAATCTAAATGGAGACAAAACACAAGTATCTAAAGGACAAATTATACATGTACCTACTGAAGCAAAACACCAAATAACAAACAATACAGAAAAAGATTTAATTTTTATTGAAGTTCAAATGGGTGAGTATTTTGGTGAAGATGACATTGTAAGATTAGAAGATAAATATGGTAGATTATAAGGTATTAATAACAACAAGTGGTATAGGAAGTAGATTAGGTAAATTAACTGATTTTACTAATAAGTCTTTAGTAAGAATAGGCGATAAACCTGCTATCTCCCATATTATAGAATATTATCCTGAAGATACTTCATTTGTAATTACATTAGGACATTTTGGATCTTATGTAAAAGAATTTTTAAAGTTAACATATCCCCATAAACATTTTACCTTTATTAAGGTAGACAACTTTAAAGATCAAGGTAGTAGTTTAGGACATTCTATATTACAAGCTAAAAATGAACTACAATGTCCCTTTATATTTCATGCTAGTGATACTATTTTAACTAAAGAAGATATAATACCTAATTTAGAACATAATTGGTGTGCTGGGGCCTATAAAGAAGAAACATCACAATATAGAACTATAAGGACAAACAATGGTTGGGTAGATACTATCACAGAAAAGGGAGAAATCAATTTTGATTATCCTTATATAGGATTATGTGGGATAAAAGACTATAAATTGTTTTGGGGCAAATTAGAAACATTACCACACAACAATTCACTTTCAGATGTTCACGTAATAAATGAAATGCTAAATAAGGTTACTTTTAATTTTCACAAGATAAATAACTGGTTAGACATAGGAAATACCACAGAATTAAATAAAACAAGAGAATATTTTGGTAGTAGTATAAAAGTATTAGATAAAAGTAATGAATCTATATACTTTTTTGATAATTTTGTAGTAAAATTCTTTGCAGATAAAAACATAAATAAAAATAGAGTAAAAAGAGCTTCAATGTTAAAGGGATTAGTCCCCGATATGCTAGCATATACTCCTAATTTTTATAAATATAAAAAAGCAGAAGGTAATTTGTTTGCAAAATCTGTAAATGAAAATACATTTAATTCCTTTTTAAAATGGACTAAAGATAATTTATGGAAACATAAACCCGTAAATAATTTTTCTAAAAAATGTTTTAACTTTTATGTAACAAAAACAGATAAAAGAATAAATCAATACTTAAAAGAAAAACCAGATACATCTGAAATTATAAATGGTGAGTTAATACCACCTATAAAAGATATATTATCTCAAATAGATAGGGAATGGTTATGTGATGGTGTACCCGTACAGTTCCATGGTGATTTTATTTTGGATAATGTAATTGAAACACAAGATAATTTTTGTTTAATAGATTGGAGGCAAGATTTTGCTGGTGATTTAGAAGTTGGAGACATATATTATGATTTAGCTAAATTAAACCATAATTTAATGGTTAACCATGATATAGTAGATAAAAAATTATATGATTCATCACCTAAAAATTGTCATATATTATGTAATAGTACTTTGCTTAGGTGTAAAGATTTATTACATAATTTTATTATAGAAAATGGGTATGACCTTAAAAAGGTAAAAGTATTAAGTTCAATTATTTGGATTAATATGGCTCCTCTACATGAATATCCCTTTAATAAATTTTTATTTAATTTTGGAAAATATAACTTATATAAAACACTAAATGATATATCCTAAATATTACATAGGACCTATGTCTCAAAACATAGTAGATTCTATTATTGAGTTTTGTAATGAAACTAACAACAAAATAGGCTTAATCCCTTCTAGAAGACAAGTAGAGTGGGATGGGGGTTATGTTAACAAATGGACAACAGAAACCTTTAGCAAATATGCTAATAAGTTATTTTTAGTAAGAGACCATTCGGGACCTAGACAAGGCTACACAGACGATGATGGATATAAGTCTTTAAAAGAAGATTGTAAATATCTAGATATGATCCACATAGATCCATGGAAAAAATACTCACTATACGAAGATGGGTTAAAATGGACTATTGATATGATTCAATTTTGTTATACTGAAAATCCTAATATTGAATTTGAAGTAGGAACTGAAGAAGCTATAAGAAAATTTGAACCTGAAGAATTAGATATGTTGTTAAATGATCTTCATGTTAGATTAGAAGAAAAGATATTCGCTCAAATTAAGTATGCTGTGATTCAATCAGGCACATCCCTTAAAGAAACCACAAACACGGGGGAATATGATAGAGACAGACTCACATCAATGATTCAAGTAGTTAAAAACCACAATTTATTATCAAAAGAACATAATGGTGATTATATACCTGTGGGTCTTATAAAAGAAAAAATGAATTTAGGTTTAGATGCAATAAATATAGCACCGGAGTTTGGCCTTATAGAAACCCTTTCATACATAAAGGAGGGGATTAATATAGATAAATTTTGGAAAATATGTTATGATTCTAAAAGATGGGAAAAGTGGGTAAATTCTGATTTTGATCCTTATACCCAAAAACTAGATCTAATTAAAATTTGTGGTCATTATGTTTTATCACATCCTGATTTTTTAAAAATTAAACCTAATATTAATGGTATTATTAAGTTAAACATCAAAAATAAATTAAATGAACTATATAGATAAAAGACCCATTACTATATTCTGTGATATTGATGGTACATTAGTAACACATACTAAACCTACAGATGCTCAATTACCCACTCATAAATTAGATTTATTAGAAGGCACAACAGATAAAATTCTAGAATGGGATAGATTAGGATATAATATTATCCTTACTACAGGTAGAAAAGAAAGCCTTAGAAATATTACAGAAATCCAATTATCCCAAGTTGGAATTATTTATGATCAACTTATTATGGGAATAGGAGGGGGAAAACGCTATTTAATTAACGATAGAAAACCTAATGGATCTGAAGATTATGCTATTGCCATTAATCTAATAAGAAACGAAGGAATAAAACTATTACAAATATGAAGATAGCGTTATGTTTAATGGGGGTAGTAGGTGCTGCAGAAAAGAAATATGGAGTGGGACATCCTATAGATCCTAGAATAGGACATTACTTTTATAAAAAACACATATTTGATTGTAATGATGTTGATGTTTTTATTCATAGTTGGAGTACTGATTTTGAAAAAGAATTTATAGAATTATATAACCCAAAAAAATATTTAATAGAAAAACAAATCAATTTTAATCAAAATGATGTAAGAACAAATAGTGTGGCTAGTAGGTGGTATTCTACAGCAACTAGCATTAATTTAAAAAGTTCTTATGAAAAGGAAAATAATATAGAATATGATTTTGTAATGGTAGGAAGATTTGATTGTATGTTTAATAAGGATATAATATTTTCTCATTTTAATAAAAATAATTTCTATATTTCTCATGTAAATGAATGTTATAATAAACCATGTAAATGTAATATAGGAGATATGTATTCTGATCTTTGGGCATTTGGAAATTCTAAAGATATAAATACTTTTGGATCCCTATATGAACAATGGGGCGAATATGGAATAAATAACCCCCATAAAGAACTTAAACACCATATCCAAAAAACAGGATTACAACAAAAATTAAAACATGTTTTTTATGAAAGGTATGATCATTACCCTATAAGAACCCAATTTATTAACTGTCATTATAATCCTAGTATAGATTTAAATATTAATAACTTAAAAACTTTTAAATGGGGAGAAGGTTATGCCAAAAGAACAAAAAAATGAGTTTTAGTAAAGTAACAGAATTTGAAAATAAAATAGCAGAATTTTTTGGTGCACCATATGCAGTAGCAGTAGATTGTTGCACACACGGAGTTGAATTATGTTTAAGGCATCAAAATATTTCTTATATTAATGTACCTAAAAGGACATATATTTCTATCCCTTTTTTGGCTAAAAAATTAAATATACAGTTAAATTGGAAAAATGAAAATTGGAAAGATTATTATTATTTAACTAAACATTTAACACCTATTATAGATGCAGCTGTTTTATGGAAAAAAAATAGTTATATACCTGGAACCTTTATGTGTTTAAGTTTTCAATTTAGAAAACATTTGGCTTTAGGTAGAGGAGGTATTATATTATGTGATAATAAAGATGATGCCTTCGAACTTAAAAAAATGAGCTATGATGGTAGACATCCCTACATACCTTGGAGAGAACAAGATATTGAAACTGTAGGTTACCATTATTATATGACACCCGAAACTGCTGAGTTAGGTTTAAAAAAATTACCCAATGCAATAAAAGAAAAACCAGTACAATGGACAATTAATGATTGGCCTGATGTATCAAAGATGAAAGTATTTAATAAAAGTGAAGGAATAGATCCTTATTTACAAACAAAATAACTTATGAAGAAAAAAGCATTTATAACAGGCATAGGAGGGCAAGATGGTAGTTATCTAGCTGAATATTTAGTAGAACTAGGGTACGAAGTACATGGTATAGTTAGAAGAAATTCAACTCCTGAAAACCAAGATCAAAGACTATCTAATGTAGAAGATAAAATTACAACTTATTATGGTGATTTATTAGATCAAGGGGGAATTGAAAAATTACTAGATACAATTCAACCAGATGAAATTTATAATATGGCGGCACAGTCCCACGTAAGGATTAGTTTTGATATACCTCAATTCACAGTACAAACAAATGCATTAGGTGTTCTCAATATGCTAGAAGCTTATAGAAGGGCTTGTCCTAAAGCTAAATTTTACCAAGCAAGTAGTTCTGAAATGTTTGGTTTATCTGTTGAAGATGATAATTTTCAAAGAGAAACTACAGTAATGAATCCAGTATCACCTTATGGTTGTTCTAAAGTATTTGGTTATAACATTGTAAGGAATTACAGACGTGCATATAAATTACATGCTACAAACGGTATATTATTTAATCATGAATCACCTAGAAGAGGATCTAATTTTGTAACAAATAAAGTAGCTAAAGCAGCTGCTAAAATAAAATTAGGTTTACAAGATAAATTAGAATTAGGTAATATGGATTCTTATAGGGATTGGGGTCATTCATATGATTATGTAAGAGCAATGCATTTAATGATGCAACACGATAAACCTGGTGATTGGGTAGTATCAACTATGGAAACACACTCAGTAAGAGAAATGTGTGATGTAGTATTTAGTCATTTAGGTTTAAATTATAAGGACTATATTACACAAAACCCTAAATTTATGAGACCTGAAGAACTACCTTATTTAAGGGGGGATTCAACTAAAATTAGAACAGAATTAGGATGGAAACCAACATATACATTTAAAGATATGATGGAAGAGATGGTAGACCATTGGTTAAAAATTTATAAAAATGATTAGTATAGTTCAAAATTTTATATGTACTAAAGATGAAAGATTAAAAGTTCTTGAACAAGAAACACCTAAAATGGGTAAAATATTTAAGGATCATGAATTTATTATTAATTATGGTTCTAAAATAAATTTAGATAATGTACATTCTATATATAAAGATAATATTAGTAAATTAAATTTTTATAATAATTTGGAACCCAACTGGGGTTTAATAACTTTATCATTATTAAAAGAGGTAAAAACCCCATATACCCTTATTTTTTGTGAAGATTTTACTTATAATATGGATTATAATTATTGGCAAGATATAGTAAAAGAAGTAATCCAAAATGATATATCATACATGCCCATAGGTAGATTATGGAAATATACTAAAAAAGAATATTGGAGGGGGTATGAAAATGGGGATTTATTATGGAAATATAAAGCATCTAATTCCCCAGGTTCCTCTTTATCTGTAGATGCATTATACAAAACAGATTTATTAATACAAAAGTTAGAAAAATTGATGAATTATTATCCTAGAAGATTTCCTTTAAACCTCCCACACCATTATGAAGATATATTCCTTGAACCTAATGGTGTATTATCATGGGGTGATAATATAATGTGTGCTGTGCCTAAAAAAGAAATTTTAATTCATACACAAACTGAAACTGAAACCTTTTTAAATAAATAAAAATTATGAAAAAAATAAATTTAGGATGTGGGTGGAGAAATTTTGGTAAAGATTGGATCCATATAGATGGAGGTAATTATTCCCACTTAGACTCAAAAGATATACTTATTTTACCTTATGAAGATAATTCTATTGATTTAATATATGCTAGTCATGTTATTGAATATTTTGATAGAGAAGAAATATTAGATATTTTAAATAAATGGAAAGCTAAATTAAAACCTGGGGGAGTATTAAGACTAGCTGTGCCTAATTTTCAAGCTATGGCTAAATTATATATAGAAGATAATATACCTTTAGATAGTTTTTTAGGTCCTTTATATGGGAAAATGAAAATGAGTAACGAAACAATATACCATAAAACTACTTATGATTTTAAAGAATTAAAGTCAATATTAAATAAGTGTGGTTTTTCAGATATAGGTTACTATGACTGGAGAGAAACAGAACATAGTGATTTTGATGACCATTCACAAGCATATATCCCCCATATGAATAAAGAAAAAGGAACGCTAATTAGTTTAAATATAAAAGCAATAAAATGATTAGTATAGTTCAAAATTTTATATGTACTAAAGATGAAAGATTAAAAGTTCTTGAACATAGTGTTATATCATTAGCTAATACTTTTCCAAATTCTGAATTTATTATAAACTATAATTCAACAATAAATTTAGATAAGGTATATTCAATATATAAAAATAATATAAAAAATTTAAAATTTTATAATAATTTAGAACCAGAATGGGCTAATGTAACTTTATCATTAAGTAATGAAGTAAAAACTCCTTATTTAATATGTTTATGTGAAGATATGGTTGTAAAGAGTACTAAGAAAAAAGTAGATGCATGTATTAAAGAATTTATTGGCAGTGATTTTGATTATATGTTATTATGTAAATTACATAAATATTTAGAACCCCAATTTATTAATGGATATACTCCTTATAATCAAAATAAATCACCTGGATATAAAAAATTAAATAATGGTTATTTTTATTTGGGTAAACATGCCCCCCATAAAAGACTTAGCTTAGATGCTTTATATAAAACAGAATGGTGGAAAGAAAGACTTTCTGAATTTATTTTAAACCACCATAAATGTACCCATGATATTCCTATTAGAGATATAAGAAAGCCTAATTTTTATGAAGGATATTATGATTTTAATAACGGAATGGCTAGATTTTCAGATCTAAAATGTTATATACCTGATGAGATTATTATGCTAGAAATTGAAAATGTAAAACAAAATAGATGAAAATAAGTTTAATACAACCAGGCAGAAATAATCTTAAGTACCTTAAATGGTCTTACAATTCAATAAGAAAAAATCAAGGCAAACATGAAGTCGAAATTTGTGTTGCTGATGACTTTTCAAACGATGGAACACTTGAATGGTGTATCCAAATGGCTGAAATAGATGTAAATTTTAAGTTTATCACAAACCAATCAGGTAAAAGATTAGGCCATACAATTTTATACGACAGATTAATTAATGAAGTTGCTACAAGTGACATTTGTATGATTTACCATGCAGACATGTATTTGTGTCCTAATGCGTTAGATGAAATTGAAAAACACATTAAAGAAAAAACAATTGTATCACTTACTAGAATTGAACCACCATTACATCCAGATGGACCCGAAAAAATATTATTAGACTGTGGTATTGAACCTGAAGAGTTTGATGAAGACATGTTACTTACTCAAGTAGAAAGATTAAAGACAAAAGATAAAACAACAGAAGGTATATTTGCACCTTGGGCATTTTATAAATCAGATTTTCAAGAAATAGGTGGGCATGATCCTATATTTGCCCCTCAATCAAAAGAAGACACAGACATATTTAATCGTTTTCATTTAAATGGTTGTAAGTTTATTCAAACCTGGGAAGGATTTGTTTATCATATGACTTGTAGAGGCTCAAGATTTGCAGATGGGGCAACACGAAACCCAAATGGCGAAGTGTTTATGAAGAATAGAGAAACAGATGAATGGTTAAAACAAAATCAAAAATCAACTAAAGAATTCTTACGTAAATGGGGCCATTTCTGTAAACATGATACTCTAATGAAACCAATTGTTCCACCAAAGTATAATATAGGTTTTATACTTAAAAATTGTACTCCTCAGTTATTAGAGACACTTGAACCTTGGTGTAGTACAATTTATGTAGATGAAGGAAATACCCCTACAATAATTAAAAATTATATTAATTTAGAACAACCTAATACATCATTTGATTTACAAGAAAAAATAAAACCTTATGATAACAAAAAACAAAATGATATTTTAGTTACAATAGATGGTAGTAAATTCACACAGCAAGATTTTCAAATTATCCAACAACTATCTGAAATACTTGCTAATGATAAACAATTACATGAAGATTTCTTTGTTGAACCCACCCAATTTACAATAGAAAATTTACAAATAACAATAACAAACTTAAACACATACGAAAAAGACTTAATATGTGTTCGCACAAATTTAATTAATTAATATAAAACATGGAAAAGTACATTTACAGAGCAAAATTAGACAGAGTAGTTGACGGTGACACAGTAGACGCCTTAATTGACGTTGGATTCGACATTTGGTTTAAAAAACGAATTCGTTTCATGGGTGTAGACACTTGGGAATCAAGAACAAGAGATCTTGAAGAAAAAAAATTAGGCAAATTAGCTTCAGCTCGTACAAAACAATTATTAGAGGAAGTGTCAGCTAAATCAGGTTACTTTAGACTTAAATCACATGGTTTAGGAAAATATGGTAGAGTGTTAGGTGAATTATTTGTTATGGATGTAGATGGTAAACAGTGGAATGTTAATGAAACATTAATAGCTGAAGGACATGCTTACGTTTATGACGGAGGTAAGAAAAAAGTGTTCACCTCGTAAATTTTTTCCATATGTATAATAAATAAAGGTCACTTAATCATGATAAAAAAAATTAAAAACATGTGGAACATTTTTAAAAATGACAACGAATGGAATGAAAAAACAGTAGTTGGTTTTATAGCATTCTTAGTTATGGTAGCTTTTGCCTCATTAGATTTAGTAACTGGGTATGTAGGTAAAGATTTAGTAATAAACGAAAATATATATGATTCATTTACATGGATTGTAATAGGATGTTTCGGTATTGCGGGAGCAGAAAAATTCGCAAAAAAACAATAATATGAATTGGAAAGATATAAAAGATATAATTAAAGAAGAACTTAAAGAAGCTACAGAAGTAAGCGCAGGTGGTTCTAAATTTACATTAAGAACAGGTGTAAACAAAAATCCAACTAAATTGGGTATTAAAATTCAATTTGAACCTAAAGAAGGAATGCAAATGAATCCTGATGTTAAAGCTAAATTAGAAGTTGCTTTACAAGAAAAGTTAAATGAGGGATTAAGTAAATATAAAATTCAAGTAAGTAAAGACACTGATGTACCTAGAGATGAAGTAATAGGATTTTTTATTCCTCTAGCTCAATTAAAAGCTTTAATCATTGAAGGTTTAGGTCAAGGAGAAGCATCATCACCTGACGCCCCCCTAGCACCTGAACCAGAAGAAGAAGAAATTAATGAAATGATTCTTAATGAGATGAAAGTTCGTGATTTAAATGAAGCTTCTAAAATAGTAAATAAAGATGATTTTTATGCTTTTATCAATGCAGGTAATAATATTATAAGAGATATGGAAACAGCAGGTAAATCTAAACCAGAAGCTAAAAAATATTTAAGCTATTTAACTAAACACAATATAATGTAATATGCCTAAAAAAATCCCAATCATATCACTTGAAGATTTTGAAACAAAAGCTAAAAAACCATTAATGATGAAAACATTAGTGGCAAACATAGCTGAAGGGGTAAAAGACAATTTAGAATCAGTAAATATAGCAGAAATAGAACACACAGACATAATATTAAATGTCCCTAAATCTGAATGGAAGGTTGGTTTAGAAAAAGCTATAGAATATTACATTGAAAAAGAAGAATATGAACAATGCTCTAAAATAAGAGATTTAATAAACAAGTTATGACAAAATATGGAATGTTTCTTAAAAATGGAAAAGATTTAATCCATTTAACCCACCAAGAAACACTAGAAATGGCAACAAAATATTTTGCAAGTGTAAAACAAATGCCTATAAAGAAATTTAAAAATATATTTATAGTAACTGAAATAAAAAAATAAATAAATGAAAACATGTTATACAAGAGAACAGATAGAAACTACTGTTAAAGAAAAAGGATACAAATGGTTTGAAGACAACAATGATAAAGGATATGATGTTAATATTATAGGAGTTAGAAATTCAGAAACAAAAGGTAGAGTAACTAATGCATTTGATGATTGTATTACTGTGTCTTATAAAACAGATGGTGAATGGCAATTTCATTGTTTTCCTTGTACTACAGACCCTGGTTCACATTGGGTAAAAAATGTATTAAATAAAAAAGGTGTTGCTATATTAAAACCAAATCAATATAGAGGTTCACATAAATTAAGATTACACGCAGGTAAATACTTAGCATTAGGTCAAAAGAAAGAAGTTACAGTTTATAGAGACAATAATCGTGATAACAAATATGATTTAAATGAATCAAAAACAGACACAGGCTTATTTGGAATTAACATTCACAGAGCAACTGGCAGAGCAGGTGGTAAATCTACAAGAGTAGACAAATGGTCTGCAGGTTGTCAAGTAATTGCTGACAATGATGATTGGCACACATTTTTAGACATTTGTCAGTCAGCAAGAGAAATTCATGGTAATTCATTTAGTTATACTTTACTTGAAAGTAATGATATAGCTTAAAAATAAAAGGTTATGTCAAAAGAAGAAAACGTTGATAAAATAAAATCATACATTGATGAAGTTTTAGGCACTAAAAGCAGTTTAAGAAAAAAACTACCTTCTAAAATATCAAAAGAAAAACAATTATTTTGTGAAATACTTCAAAATTTACAATTTGTAAATGGTAGAACTATGGGTATGAAACATGATTATAAAATTGATATGATGACTTATGATGATCCCTTTTATGTAACCATAGAAAATCTACTTAAATTACATTATACCCAAGAACAACAAAATATAGTAAATTGGTGGTTGTATGATAAATTCCTCCCCACAGGCGAAATCTTAATTTTAACTGATAAAGACACTGAAGAAGAAATACCTAGTGACACACCAGAAGATGTTTGGGATTTAATCCAAATCCATAAAGATGAAAAAAAAGATAATAAGTAAGGACATGGTTGAACGTGCTATGAAGCACACTAAGTCAAACATGTCTGCTGCTCGTTATTTAGGTTGTTCATATCCCCATTATAAACAATACGCTAAATTATACAAAAACGAGGAAGGTCAAACATTGTTTGACGCACATTTAAACAGACAGGGTAGAGGCATTTCAAAACATTTATATAAAAAGAAAGACCTTACACCTATAATGGACATCTTAGAAGGTAGAGTTGATGTGTCAAATTATAGCCCTAAAGACATAAAAGAGCGACTTATACACGAATCTTTAATCGCAGAAGAATGCAATAGCTGTGGATTTAACGAACGTAGAGTGGTTGACTATAAGGTACCGTTAATACTAAATTTTATTGACGGAAACGCAAAAAATTGGAAGTTAGAAAATCTTGAATTGTTATGTTACAACTGTTATTTTTTAAATGTTGGTAACGTGTGGAGCGATAATCAACTACAACAAATGGAAGATTACAATCAAAAGAATAAATTCAACAACGATCCAGAACCAGATTGGGAAATGGACGCATCACACATTGAACATCTTAAAGGTCTCGGATTGTGGGACGAAAAGGAAGATGGAGAAGAATTTATAGACTTTACGTAAAAAATTTGGTTATTTAAAATAATCTTCGTATATTATACCATAATCAAAAAGGGAAAATTATGGGTAAAATGAAAAACAAATTTATCGAAGAACAAGAACATTTAATTAATGAAGCAGTTAATGCCTTTGTTGATGACGATTGGCAGTATCATGAATATCTTAAATCATTAACTCCACCTTCTAAACCAGTTACAATGGAAGAGACAAGTAAAGAGTGGGACGATTGGTGGAATAGTTTGACTAATGTTGACAAAGAACAATTGTATAAAGAACAATTAGATGCAGAAGAACATTTTAAAAACAACCCCCTCATATGAATGTAGAAAATATATCACAAGAGCGCTTTGAAAAAGCTAAAAAAGGGATTATTAAAAAATATCCAGGTGCCCACACTGTAATAGACTCAAATGGTAAATATTTTGTTGCCACTAAAAATGGCCGTGACATAAATAATTTACAAATTAGCCAAGCTATAAAGGCTTATGATTTTGAAGATGAAAGCGATTTATATGGTTTTAATGCAGCCCTAAATAAAGTTACAACAATACCCCATTCAAGTACAGTGGTAGAAGCTTGGCTTAAAACGGAGATAGCAATTAAATCATACCACGTTGTAGACAGAAATAGTAATAAATTTAGTGACGATAAAGTCATGAAAAAAATGACAAAAGATTTTGAGTAGAGCATTATTATACAGTGTGTTAATATTTTTAATAACACAAACAGCAGTTTGGTTTCAAACTAATGGACAATTTGTTTGGGAGTGGTGTAAAAATAACCCTTTTATATTAAGTTTAGCAGGTGTACCTATTAGTTTAGGTTACATTTATGCTTCTAGATATGCATTTGTAGCTTTTGACGAATTACTTTGGCCTGGTAGGTTATTAGGATTTGCATTAGGTATTATTTCCTTTACTGTACTAACCAACTATTATATGGGTGAAGGTATTACACCTAAAGTGCTAGTAAGTTTAGTATTAGCAATTGCCTTAGTTTGTATTCAGGTTTTTTGGAAGTAATTATATGTATATCTGATTGACTGATCGATCTTAGGACGATCAACAACAATAAATTTTAGAATTATTAATTAAAAACAGTTTACCAATGGGAACATTATTTTTAGAAAACAAACAATTTTCACCTTTTGACATACTAGTCAAAAATTTCTTCCAAGCAGAAGAACAATTTCAAACACCAACAAATAGAATTTTAAATCACCCCTTAGACGTCTACGAAGACCCTGATGGTTTGTATTTTGACATAGCCTGCACTGGCTTAACTAAAAAACAAATCGATATTAAAGTCGAAGATGATGTTTTACTAGTATCATATACTAAAAAAGATAATAAAAACGATGAAAATCGTCACATTCATCATTCAGGTATTGCAAAACGTAGTTTTAATTTAGGATGGAAAATCGCTAGACGATTTGAATTGCCAAAAATTGAGGCTTCAATGAAGGATGGGTTATTAAAACTTTTTATCCCCCTTCAACCTGAAAGCAAACCAAAATCAGTTTCAATCAAGTAAGTTTTAATAAGATCAGTCAATTATATCCTCGTTAAATAAATAGGTTATGTCCACTTAAGTAATTAAGGGTTGGTTTGAGGAACCAATCCTTTTTTATATTTATAACAAATAAACAAAATGTTTACATTAGGAATACCAAAAAGAGACTATAGACGAGCTACCCAAGTTTTAGGGTATGAAGCACAAGCTAAAGATGGCCAATCTATAGAATTTGAAGTAAAAAAACAAGATGATGATTTTTACATATTTAGTTTTCCTGACACAGATGAAAAAGCCTTTAGCGATATAGCAAAATTACTAGATAAAGAGGGAGTCCGAGCTATAGGTGCGGATGAAGCATTAACAGAAAGAAAAATCATGAAATTAGCAGACTTAATAACAGAAGCTCCAACACAACAAGAAATAGACACACCTAAATGGTTAATTCAATTACAACGTACTTATGATAGTTGGCAAAGTAAAAAATATCAAGACGATAAAAATAAGTGGGAAATGTTTAATGATGACATTAAAGACTTTATAGAACATTGGGAGGATAAAACAAATGAAGAAAAAAAGGAAAGAGAAGAAAGAGAAGAAGGAGTTGTTGCATCACTAGATGAGCAAAAATTAAGATCTTTAATTAGAAAAACTTTAAAAAAATAATTATGAAGTTATCATTAATAAATTTAGTTCCTTTAGAAGAAATGGACATGAATGATCCAGTTATGATGAGAGCAAGAGCATCTCAAATGAAAGCGGATAAAGAAGCTAAAAGAAAAGCAAACAGAATAGATGGTAATGAAGCCATGTATCTTAGAGGTGAAATAGCTGATTTAAAAGATGAAATTAAACAAATATACATTGATATGGAACAAGAAGCTGAGCCAGAGGGCGGTCCCATAGCTGATATGTATGGTGATTTACTTAACAAAGCAGAAGCCAAATTAGCTGACATGCAAAGTAAATTAGATGATTATGATATGAATGAATACTCTTCTGAAGGCGAAGGAGGTGATGAAGATGAAATAGAAATTGAGCGTGATGGAAACATTATTTCAGTTAAAATTTCCGTAGGAGATGAAGTTAGATACAAAGGTCATAAAGGAAAAGTATTAAAAACTGAGTATGATGGTGTTAGAGTTAATTTCCCAACAATTGGTAAAAGTGGAATGACTATGCATTTCTACTACGAGGATTTATACTCAAAAGAAGGATACTATCAAGCAGTTGATGAATCATTAAATGAAGAAATGGGTGAATGGCCTAAAGAACTTACATCTAGACACAGTAATGGATATAGATTTGAATTAGAAAAAATAACCCCAACTTACCAAGACAAACCCGGAAGAGCTAAATATAGAGTAATTGACATTGAAACTGGAGAACTTAAAGGTACACCTGTATTTGGAAAAATAAAACATCTTATGGCTTATGCTGGTGATTTAATTAAACCTCAAGGTGGTACTCAATCATCAAATTTTGGAGAATCACTAGAAAAAATGATGAATGAATCAGAAGACAAATGGAATGCTATAGACGTAAGTAGAAAAGCAGAAAAAGAAATTGGAAATAAAGAATGGAATGAGCGTACTACTAAGAAATTAGATATGTTAATAGCTCTTAATAAAGCGGGTAAATTTAAAAAAGATTTTGATGAAGAAAGATTACAAGGTTGGGTTGATCAAAATTATTCTTGGGAAAAATTATCACGACAGTTTAAAGTAAATGAAGGTTCTTGTGGGTATGGTCCTAACGGAAAACCAGGTAACACACCAGGTGGAACTAGAGGTATGTCCGCAGATGATCGTACAAGAGGTATGTTTAGAAAATTAATTCAAAAAGAAATAGCAAAATTAAGTGAAAATGATAATTTTGATTATAGACTAAAATCAATGATGGGTAATGATGCTTTTAATAAAGCAACTAACCCTAAATTAGCTAAATTAATTAACACAGCTATTATGTCTATTGACCCTAACATGTCATACAGAGAATTTGCTAAAGGGGTAGCACAAGTATTAATAGATGATTATGGTGTTCAAAACTATGAACCATTTATAAAAGAACTAAAAAACGCTTTAGATTCAACTTTAGGATAATGACAAAACTAAAAAGTCTTTTAGAGGTAGAATATGGTGTACATGATTATCTAACACAATTTAAGGATGCAATCCAAAATAATTTTGGACACCAACAATATAGAGATCTTCAAACATTACTTTCTCAAAATAAAGATAAAGAAGTAGAAGAATGGTTAAACACAAATGGATACTCTAAAGATAAAAAAATTAGAGAGTATGTTAGAGAAAATCTACGTAACTGGTTTAAAAAAGAAAAATGGAAGCGTATAGACACACAAGGAAACATTAAAGGTGATTGTGGTACAATGCCCAAAGGTAAAAAGACACAACGATGTTTACCTGCAGCTAAAGCTAAATCACTTACAAAGAAACAACGAGCAGCTACATCAAGGAAAAAGACTAAAAGTAATAAACAATTTGTTTCAAACACAAAAGCAGCAAAAGTAAAATTAAAGAAATAATGGAAAGAGAAGATCATTTATTTGAAGAACTTTGTAAAAAAGGCAAAGCATACCGTGCTAAACGTATGGCGGCGGGTGAAAAATCATCAGCTTACTTGTCGGGTAGAGCAGTTAAAGTGTGTAAAGGTCAAATGCAAGGTGAAGGTGAAGAAATAGACGAAGTAGAATCAGAAGACGACACAGAATTTACAGTAAGTTTAAAACATTTACTTAAAAAACATGTTACTAAAGGTGGTAAGGTAGATGAAGTATATGAAGAAATAGATGCATTACATGAAAATGAAGAATACTGTCCTAAATGTGCTGCTAAAATAGAAGAAATTATTAAAGAAGAAGTTGAAAAAATAGCTAAAGAAGCAAAAACAAAACCTGCTAAAGGTAAACGTTTTGCTAAAAAAGTAAAAAACCCAAAGACAGGTAGAACTAGAACTGTGTCTTATGGTCAAGCAGGTAAAGCTAAAAAAGGAGGCGATCGTATAAGACCAGGAACAGCTAAAGGCAATGCATATTGTGCTCGTTCAGCTAAGATTAAAAAATGTAAAAACCCACCTTGTGCAAACACATTATCTAGAAAAAAATGGAAATGTCAAGGTAGTAGATCAGTAAAATAAATAAAATGAAACGACTAAATCTTATATTAATGTTATGTGGATTATCTTTATGTATAAATTCATGTAAACAAACTAAAAATGCAACTTCAACAATTAATCACAACTTTGAAACAACTAAACATACTCCTGAACTTTTAGATTATTTTGCAAATTCTAGAATTACTAAATATTCTTATTATATAGAAGAAGGTGACACGTGCCAAATGGCTTTAAGAGTAAACACTGTACATATTTCATATGCACAAGGTAAAAATGGCATAGTAGTTAATGTTATTGTAAAATAGAAACTTATGAAAAAAGCAGAATTAAGACAAATTATTAGAGAAGCATTAGAGGATAAAGTCAAAGAATGTCCTGCTCCCACACAAAATGTAGGTTTAAATACTGCTAACCGTGACAGAGCAATACAAGCTGATTTTATTAAATATGGTCCTCTAAATGTAGAAGAACCAGGTGATTATTGGATGCAAATAGCTAAAAAATGGGACACATCAGTTGAAGCTGCTAAAAAATCTAGATGTGGTAATTGTGTAGCATTTGACGTTTCTCCGAGAATGGTAGAAAAATGTATACCTGCTATTGCTTCAGAGCCTGTAGAAGATAAAGATGGTGTTTTAGGATATTGTTGGATGCATCATTTTAAATGTCATTCAGCTAGAAGTTGTAATACTTGGGCAGCAGGTGGGCCCATAAATAAAGATGAGGTTTCATATGATTGGCAAAAACGTAATTTAAAAGTAGCTTTAGATACAGAACCAATTGATCCTGAAATGTATAAAGACATATAAAATAAAAATTAAAGACTTCTACAAACAAACTTGGAGAAGCAACATTTTCTTCGTATCTTGACGTATAATATAAAATACGAATATGCAAGAACTAAAGGAATTTGTTGAACAAATGAGAGCTACATCCAGTAGCTTAGATAAAGTAGAAATACTAAAAAAACAATCAGACTTTATACAAAAGGTACTTGAGTACACTTACAACCCTTACAAACAATATTATGTTACTAGTAAGGCATGTAAGAAAAATAACGACTTACTTGGTCATTCTAACACTTATGGTAGTATATTTACATTATTAGATGATTTAACTAATAGAGTTACTACAGGACATAATTCAATTGCTAACATTAATAGATTTATTTTAGAAAATAAACAATACGAAAATTTAATTTATAACATAATTGATAAAGATCTTAAAACTAGAACAGGTGCTAAAGTAATTAACAAAGCATTTCCTAATTTAATTCCAACATTCAACGTTGCATTAGCACAAAGTTATGAAGGCAAATGTGATTGGAATAACACATGGTATGCTAGTAGAAAATTAGATGGTGTACGTTGTTTAGCAGTTGTAGACGTTGAAGGTAAATGTACATTGTATAGTAGAATGGGTAAAGAATTTACCACATTAAATAAAATTAAATATGCTATTGAAGCAACAGGCATTATTAACACTGTATTTGATGGTGAAATTTGTATTATAGATAAAGATGGTAATGAAGATTTTCAATCAGTAATGAAAGAACTTAGACGTAAAGACCATCAAATTGAAAACCCTACATTTATGTTGTTTGATATGATTCACAAAACTGACTTTGAAAACAATAAGTCAACAGAAATACTATCAGACAGATTACACACATTAAGATCATGGTTAGGACCTAGACATGCTATGGCTAGCCAGATGGCTAAAGACACGTTACGTTATTTAGATCAAGCAGTTGTTTCAGATGGTAGACATTTTGACATATGGAATCAAATGGCAACTGACAACAATTGGGAAGGATTTATGTTACGTAAGGATGTAGGTTATGAAGGTAAACGTAGTAAAAATCTACTTAAAGTAAAATCATTTTATGATGCCGAATATGAAGTGTTAGGTTGGGACATTGATAATCATGAAGTAGTTAGAGATGGTAAGTCAGAATCAATGACTATGTTGGCACAAGTATGGATTGAACATAAAGGTTATATAGTAAAAGTTGGTAGTGGATTTAGCCAAGAACAACGTTTAGAATATATGGATGGATCAATTGTAGGTAAAACAATTACTGTACAATATTTTGAAGAAACTAAAAACGATAAAGGGGGAATATCATTAAGATTCCCTACAGTAAAACACATATACGAAAACAAAAGAGACTGTTAAATGAGGAGATTAATTTATGACATGTATTATGCTGATGAAATATCAGTAGAAATAGCAGAAAGGCTATTAGCACAATTAGAAAAAAGTAGAAGTAAAGCAAGAAGATACTAATGAGAATACCCCCAAAACCAAAACGCGGAAAACGTTCACCCTATTATTGGTGGCGTAGATGGAAATCACATCAATATTTACCTGTTAAAAAGGGATTGTTAGCTAGAATACAAAATGGTGACTTTGAATATCCTGAATTGTTTAAATGGGCAGAGTACGAATTACATTATATGAAAGAAGAACATGATGCATATAAGTTAGAATATAAAGGTTGGGGCGACATTAAATTTACAGAACAATGGATAGACATTGAAAGACGTTATCGTAAACGTTATAGTAAATTATTTAATGATGCTCATGAAGTAGAACACAGACACTTAACTAATTTAGTAGACGCATTAATAAAAGAATTTATTATTACTAGAGAAGAGGTAAAAACAATCATGGAAGAATTTGGAGAAACGACAGAGAGTTTGTATATTCATGTAGGAAACAATTATGATTTTAAAAAACCAACCAAAGAGAAGGCAATACATTTATTAAAAACAAGAATATGAAATTAGGTTATGCGTGCATTAACAGTACACTACAAGCAGCAGATGGTATTACTACCAATCGTGGTATGCGACAAAAAACATTCAACGAGAAAGGATTAGATTATGTGTCTGAATTAGCATTACAAAATTGTAAAGATTTAGTTACTATAGTTAAATGGAATGAAACAATGGGCATTAAATTATTTAGAATGTCTAGTGATTTATTTCCTTGGATGACGTTTTATGATTTTACTGACTTACCTGATTATAATGAAATTGTGGAACATTTAGAATTAGTAGGACTACTAGCAAAAGAATATAATCAACGTTTAACGTTCCACCCAAGTCATTTTAACGCTTTAGGTTCACCTAATCCTGTAGTTGTAGAAAAGGCCATTAAGGAGTTAGACAAACACAGTGACATAATGGATTTGATAGGTTTAAGCACTACAGTGTACAACAAAATTAACATTCATGTTGGTGGTGCTTATGGTGACAAGGAATCTACATTAAAACGATGGATTAACAGTTATTATTTGTTAAGTGACAATACACAAAAACGTTTAACTATAGAAAACGATGACAAAGCAAACATGTATTCAGTAAAAGAATTATATAAAGGTATATCTAAACAATGTGGTGTGCCTATTGTGTTTGATTATTATCATCACAAATTTTGTACAGGTGGTTTGTCTGAACAGGAAGCGTTAACATTAGCTGCTAAAACATGGCCAAAGGGTATTATACAATGTTGTCATTACAGTGAAAGTAGACGTAAAGAACATTTAGACGAATCTATTAGAGCACAAGCACACAGCGATTTGATTTCTGGTATTATAGAATCATATGGGTTAGACATTGATGTTGTAGTAGAAGCAAAACATAAAGAATTAGCAGTATTAAATTATAAAAAATAAGTTATGAGTAAATTCAATAGTACACACAATAAAGGTTTTCGAATGACATTTGAAAATGGATTTTCAATTTCAGTTCAGTGGGGTCCAGGAAATTACTGTGAGAAAAAAGATGCAGATTCTCATGCTCCTATGAAAGATAATTATTGGGAATCAATATCAGCTGAAATAGCTGTATTTAATAAAGAAGGAAATAGAGTTATACTTGCGAATAAGAGTGATGAAGTAGCAGGTTGGTTATCAACAGACACAGTGGCAAAGTGTATTACAATAATACAATCAGCTCATCCTGACAATGAAGAAGAAATATCAGAAAAACTAAAAACACTAGGATTATGATAGAATTTTTAAGACACGCAACAGGTTTATGTGGTGAACCACATCCAAGCCTATTAACATTGTTAATGGGAACACCAGCAGTAGGTTGGGTATTGTACAAAGTAAAACAAATAAAAAACAAAACAAATGAAAGAATACGTACAGATAATAAAAGGACATTACGATAATAATGGGACAGTTAAAGCAATTGATATACTCAATGACAAACCATTAACAGCGGATTATATGAAAACACGTCCTGACATTAAACAACGTGTTGAAAAGGCAATAAATACTAAAACTTACTTGGCTACCTACCAAAGGGGTACTAGGTTAGGTTTTAAATGGATTACTAACGAAGAAAAAGAACAATTTATGGGTAAAGAATCTCCAATAGAAGGATTAAAAGTAACAAAATTAGTAAGTGATTTTAAACACGCTGTACCTCCTAAGGACTTTTTTATTGACACATTAAAATGGAAGTTTCTAGTACGTAACATTGAAAAGGGTAAAAACATTATGATGACTGGCCCTTCAGGTTGTGGTAAAACAGATGCCACATTTAAAGCAGCAGAATATCTTGAACGTAAAGTACATTATTTTAATTTGGGTGCAACGCAGGATCCTAGATCTACTTTAGTTGGAAACACACATTATAACAAGGACACCGGCACATATTTTAGTGAGTCATTATTTGTTAACGCAATACAACAAGAAAATTCCGTTATATTATTAGATGAATTGTCAAGAGCACACCCAGAAGCTTGGAATATTTTAATGACTGTGTTAGATCCAATACAACGTTACTTAAGATTAGATGAAAAAGACGATTCACCTACAATTAAAGTAGCGGATGGTGTTTCATTTATTGCAACTGCAAACATAGGAATGGAATACACTTCAACTAGGATTATTGACAGAGCTATATTAGATAGGTTTTCATTAATTGAAATGACTGCTTTATCTGAAGATGATGAATACACTTTACTTAAAGGTAAATTTCCCACAATTGATGAAAATCAATTATTATTATTGTGTAACATAGTAGGTGACATTAGAAAAGAAATCAACACTGACTCATCAAGAATATCAACAATGATTTCTACTAGAAACACAATTGAAATAGCAGAATTAATTGTAGATGGGTTTAGTATATTAGACGCAGCTGAATTATTAATTTACCCTCTATACCCTAATGATGGAAATGACAGTGAAAGAGTATTTGTTAAACAGTTAATTCAAAAGTATGTTGGTAAAGAAACTAAAAAACAATTATTCGATTTAACAGATTTAGAAGATTAAATCGTATTTATAAACAGAATAGATAGTACAATGGGTAAGTGGCATAGACATAGAGAAATGGAAGTATATTTAACTACCTTTGATGGTGCACAGCACCTTCGTTTACATGGTTGGTTAAAACGAAATGACACTTTAATTAAATCAGAAAACATAATTGACAATGGTGATTATTTTGGCACATTTATGGTTTACATTACAGAAAATCAATTAAATAAACTTAAAGAAAATAACACTGACAGTGGTTTATTTATGGAATTAGAAGTTATGTCATCTGAAAGTGATAGATGGAATATATTTCAAGGGTTAAAGGAGGATAGTCTTAAAGATAATTTAAAAAATGACTTAGAAAAAATACAAGATTTTATGTTTAGTTTTCAAATTAGGGATAAAGAAGATATTCAGAAGTTTTTAATACAAGCAAATGAAACCTCACTAGCATTATTTAAAAGAAATAATGATTTTATAGATGATTACGTTAAAACAAACGAAATGTCTAAAGAAGACAAAATAAAAGATTTAGACTTAATGATAGAACACTTTCAAGAAGAAGAACGTTATGAAGACTGTGCTTTACTAGTTAAAATTAAAAACAAAATTATTAAATATTATAAAAAACAATTAAAACAAAGGTTATGAATGCATCAGAATTTACACTGTGGTTACATGGTTATTTAGAAGCTCTTGAAAATGAGGGCATTGAAAAAATTAAAATTAAAAATATTAGAGAAAAAATGGGAGAAATAAAAAGCAACCATAACCAAGAACGAGTAGTATTTGGTGGTCCTAGTATTAATCCAACACAACAAGGTTATGTCAAAACACCTCCAACTAGAAAATAGTTACAACAAAACAATTTCAGTAATAGAAAGTTGTAAAACAAAAGATCAACTAGAAGGTGCTTCTAGAATGGTAGAAAACTTTAAAACATTATACAGCCCTTGGGTTGGTTACCCCAAACTACTTTTGTACGGTTTAAACGAAACATTAAATAAACAACATACAATATGTCAATTATAGGAATAGTATTAGGAGTAATAGCAATAGGGTTAATTTTTTGGTTTAATAAAGATCAACAACGTACTAACGAATTAGTAGAATTTGACATTGACCAAGCAAGAATAGCATATAATGCTTTAATGAATGATTTTAATAATTATCAAGTTAAAACAGACAGAAAAATTTCTGAATTAGAAAAACAACTAGAAATTAAAAGTAAAAATCAAGATAAAAAGATGGAAAAGCATTTTAAAGAATTACCATCAATAATTGGAAGAGTAGTAGGTCAAATTGAATTTGCACAAGACAAAATAAATAGACAAATGTAATGGATAAATCACCCAACAAAGATAATTGGCACACATACACCCATAAAAGACAATACTTATTACACAATGGTTGGTGGGCTCATTATCATGAAGATTGTTGGTTTGAATCATCCCTTGATAAACCATATACAAAAGATGGACAAATAGTGGGGTTTAGACCTGAAAGTGAAGGTTTAACATTAGAAGAAGCATACAAAAAAGCAACAACAAAATAAAAATTATGGAAAAAGTAAGTTTATATGACTACCTAGGACACGCAGCGGGTTCTGATGTAGGACAGCAAGTAGCACATGCAGCTAAAAAATCAGGAATAATAATAGAAACAAGACAAGTGTCAAATCCAGTTTACAAAGGACCTGTTATGTTATATCCAAGATCATTTTTAGACTTGTACTTTAGAGGAGGTTTAAATGAAGGTACTAGTGGTAAACAACTATTAAAAGGGTAAAATGGCAAAATTAGCAAGACAAGTAATATACACAAATATTAGATGGGAAGAATCTGAACTAACAGACGAAGAACTAGCACAATGGAAAACAGGTGATGAAGACACCCAACAAGACATTATAGATGATGCAGATTGGGACTTAAAAAGAGACAAACCATTAGATGATTATGGTGACGTTGAATTAATAGAAGATTAATATGTGGACAACAACAACAACATTTGGAAATAACTATGAAATTAATTATATACTTACAAAGTAAATGTATACCAAAAGTAAAATTTTGGGTACAACAATGGGTTATAGATAATATTATTGATGAAGTTGATCCAGATGATTCTAATTTTTAAAAAACACACACAATGACAACAATTATCTACATAGTACTAGCAATCACAATCACTGCACTCTTAATAGGAGCACTTGTAGGTGTGATAGAGCTTTTAAAAGTTCACGACCAAATGGGAGTAAGAGACTTTAAAATTGTGCCATGGGTATCAAAAAAAAATAATTAAAAAAATAAAATGAAAAAATTAATATTAGCAATATGCATAATAGTCTTAATGTCTAGCTGTGCATCTAATTTAAGTCACTATCAAGTTAGGAAAGGTATATACACTAAAGAAAGAAAAACCCCAGACTGTATACAGGCATGGGATCCTGTAAGCCCCTACAATCAAAGAGGAAATCAAACAAGAAATAATAAAAAAAGATAATATGAAAAGAATAATTATAATTACGGCAATCATAGCATTGTCATTCACATCCTGTAGAAAAGAAACTCTATGTGATTCAAATTGCGGAATAATAGTTGATGATGGGATTACAACAGGTTGCAATTGGTTAGATATTAGAAATGATTGTAGTGGTAATGTGAAAAGATTTTGCTTTGATACAAGCACATGGCTTAACAATTATGTAGGTGATGATTTTTGTGTAACTAATGAAAGTGGGTGGTAATGATAAAAGCAATAAGAATATTTGAAGTACCTTTTTACCTGCTAGTAATAGCATTAGGTTGTTTTGAAAATGAGGCAACTTGGGCTCAGATAACAGGAATAATTTTAACAATAATATCAGCAGGTAGGTTATTAACAAACTACATAACAGATGATATAATTTATAAAAATAATTAAATAGACAGAAAAAAGGCGCTAAATAATTAGCGCCTTCTCTCTTCGTAAATAATTAGTAAAAACCACTAAACTAATCAACCATTTCAAAACTATAATCTACACAACCTCCTCTATGTAGTGAAAAATAAATTTTATCACCTACACTACCACGTCTGTTTTTACTAAATTCAATGTAACGTTCTGCATCAGCTCCTCTACCATCAAATCGTAGTGCTGCCATTGCTGTGGTCATGTGTTTAATTCTATTACTACCTGCAAATTCTCCTGCTTTTGTCATTTGTTGAATACAAATGAATGCTGTATTTTTATTTGCTTTATTGTTTGCTTTATTTTGTTTTTCTAGTAAATCTAATAACCAAGATTCAACTTTATTTCTAGCCCATCCCATTTGATCTTTAACCATTGATGTAACTTCTGCCCAACTGTCCATTAATACAACATCATAACCATCATCTAACACTTGTTCAACTGCTTGCTTTGGGCAATCTGAATAATCACCCATAAACATGATAGGCACTTTTCCAAATTTAGGAAATCGTTTTACATAACCATACATGTCAATGTCGTTCATTTCACCTGAGATGAATAATACCTTTTTACCTTGTGCTTGCATATTACAAACCCAATCTAACAACACTGTTGATTTACCTACTCCCGGATCACCAATTACTACTGTGTTAGTACCTGGAAAAATACCTCCTTCAGTACTTAATACTGAATCAACTATTGTTTTAGTTTTCATTGGGATAAACAAGCCGTCATTGAATGTTACGTCTTGCATTTTTACTAGGTTTAATTCTACTTTTTTCATATTAATTTATTTATGTGGTTTATTATTTACTTAAGCTCGCGCTCCTTATTATACGTGAATATACGAATTCTTATTCAGTTCTCCAAATCTTTTACAATTTTTCTTTTAAACGTTTTATGTGTTTACACTCTTTAAGAGATGGTCTATAATCTGTAGCAGGACAGCTACATTCAAAAGCGCCATTTATTAAATTGCGAGTCACAGTATAATAATTTAACTTGCCTGTTTTTTTATTTCTAGAACCCATTTCTTTATATCTGGCTATGGGGTTATGTCTTCTTAAATTATTTATCAACTGATCGTATGTCATCTATTTATATTATATGTGAATATACGAACTCTCATTCAATTCTCCAAATTTTTTTCAATAAACAATAAAAAAAAGTAACCACAAATAAACTTGGAAAACGCAAACAAAGTTCGTATATTCACGTATAATAAGAAAAGATAAAAACTATGGCAAAAATCGAAATTACGAAAGCACAATTTGAAGCGTACGTAAGAGTACAAAAATCAGGAGTTACAAACATGTTTGACATAAGAAACGTCACAGCATTAACAGGTTTAGATAAAAACCAATGTATGGAAATAATGAGTAACTATAGTGAATTAGAAGAAAAACACCAATAACATGAAACATAATAATGTTACAATAGACTTACAGCCAAGACCTGTATTGCAAGAATTAATTGAAGACTTAACTAACAAAATGTTAACACAAAAACAAACGTTAGATAGTTTAGATTCCTATGCTGATCCATTTTTAATTCAGGGATTGGAAGCAGACATTAGACTGCTAGATCAAGTAATTGAAAGATGTTATGCACAACAAGAATTAATAAATCTTAGGTCTTCACAACTAATATGTTTAAACTAAAGACGATTGCGGGGACACTTGGAAGACTGAGTGAGAGTTCGTATATTGACGTATAATATAAAGAGTAAAAATAAATAAATTATGAGTAAAGAAGAATTAAACAACAGTGAATTTGAAATTCAAGCAAGAGTACAAAAAGTATTTGTAGATGCAACAGCAAAAAAAGTAGAAAACCATGAAGCATTAAATGACAGTGAAATAAAATTGTTATGTCCTGTTGCAATGAAAACTACAATGGGTAATGATGAGATAGCTAAATTAGGTTTGTCAGAACATTATTCATTTGTTCCTACCATAAATGTAGTAAATGATTTACGTGAATTAGGTTATGAAGTTGTAGATGCAGTTCAAGTTAAATCTAGAAAAAAATCAACTAATGGTTATCAAAAGCATATGCTTACACTTGAACACCCAAAATATAAAATTGAAGGCTCAGAAGAATATCCACAAATACTATTAACTAACAGTCATGATGGTGGTAATGCATTTTCGTTGTCAGCAGGTATATTTAGACTAGTATGTAGTAATGGTTTAGTTATTAAAACTGAAGATTATGGCACAGCTAGATTGGTACACAAAGGTTATTCATTTGAAGCAGTACAAGAGTTAGTTAAGCAATTTGAAGAACAAATGTCTGAAGTGCTTACTAAAATTACAGCAATGAAAAAGGTTGAATTAACTAAAGCACAACAAATTGAATTTGCTAAAAAAGCTGCATTGCTAAGATTTACAGCTAAGTCATACAATGAAGATAACATTAGTGACGTAGTTAACATAGATGATTTGTTAAATGTAGATAGAAAAGAAGATGCAGGTAATGGTTTGTATGAAGTGTTTAATCGTGTACAGGAAAGTATAGTACAAGGTAAATATCTATATGCTTCAAATGGTAAAGTAAAAGATGCTAACACTAAAACTAGAAAAGCTAGACCAATTAAAAACTTCAAACAAAGTATTGAAGTAAATAAAAAGTTAAGTGAATTAGCATTTGAATTAGTATAAAGACAATTACAAGGGAATTTGGAAAAGCTAAATTCCCTTTGTATATTCACGTATAATAAATAAAAATAATATGGCAAAAACAGTAGACGACTACAAAGCATTCACTGGGATTAATCTTAGTAATGCTAGAAGCGAAAATGAATCTTATGAAGATTATAAAAAACGCTTAAAACAAAACAATGAAATGCTCAAACTGTATAAAACAGTAGGTAGAGACAATTTTAAACAAATGTTTCCAAATGGTGTGTTTGAGGCAATAAAAAATGCTGAAGAAGCAGAAAAGACAAATGTAGAAACACTTGGAGAAGCCACATAGAGTTCGTATATTCACGTATAATAAGAAAGGATAAGAACTAAATAAAACCAAGATGACAAGAAATGATCAACAAATGTATTCTGATGTTACTAGCATTGCTAAATCATTAGAAAAAATAGCAAATGCATTAGATAATAATGTGCCACAAACAACTAAAAGCCTAGACGCCTTAGATGTGCTATCTGATATTAAAACAATTACAGATGATTATGCTAGCAAGCATGATACGCCAACTTCTAACAATCCTAACCCTGCAGGTTATGGTGATGATGAAAACTTCCCAACAGCAGATTATGATTTTGGTAAAGACCTAAGCGCAAGGGTGATTTTAAATGATTCAGACTATGACATAAGAATTGCTGCAAAAATGTATAAAGACTTATTATGGAATGGTGGTTCTGAAAATGGAAAGAAATTACATACTAAAAAAGATTGTATATTAGATTATGTTACAGATGAATTTAGTGTTTTTGGTGCTAGATACACTGACATAATTAAGTTTGCTTATTATCTTAATAACCACAATGGTCCTAAATTTACTAATGTAAACAGAGGATATTATTCATGTGCGTTTAGTCCTAGATTAAATGGCCATTTGATACAGGGTGGTAAAGATCAGTTAGTAAAAGGAATTAACTTTGATGGTAATGAAAGATATTTTGCATTAAGTTATGTAGATCAAGCTACTGGATATTATAAAAGAATAGGTTTAGATTCACTAATGACAAACAAAATTAGATAAAAGAATTCGCTAAAAAAACTTGGAGAAGCCACATAGAGTTCGTATATTCACGTATAATAAGAAAGGATAAAACCAAAAAAAAAATCATATGTCAAAGAAAATTAGAGGGAAGGTTATGACACAATCAGAAAGAGTCAGTGAGTTATTTAGAAGAATAAGAGATTGGCACGTAGATAAACTTGGTATGCACATAACAGATGCTGCCTCAGACCTACAAGAGTTTATGAGACAATGTTGTCGAGAGTATAATAACGAAACCTACGAATGGGAAGATATTAGTGATACTAAAACACT
>Ga0209336_10000123_pt1 | contig 37614 bp, 39 predicted proteins | sample LinPmetageLP32_FD_184042 | JGI IMG/M metagenome (GOLD analysis project Ga0209336, IMG submission 184042) | Marine viral communities from the Pacific Ocean - LP-32 (SPAdes) (version 2) | ecosystem: Environmental > Aquatic > Marine > Oceanic | place: Pacific Ocean | collected 2009-08-23
GATGATAAGAGCAAAGGAGCAACATCATGAATAGAACGCAGACACACAGTAATTCTATAGATTTTTTTCAAGCATTGGACTTTGTCGTGAACACTGGATTTATAACAGAAAAAGAGGTCTGGCAAGAAGTTAAGGCTTGTCGGCTACAGGAAATCGAAGGAACAGATGAAAAACAATTCATGCCTTTTACAGAAAAGTTAGATTTAATTCAACGCAAAGGTCGTGAGGCCAAGCATCTTGACAGAAAAGACATAACACCTTTTGCACTAAAAGGAATTGCCTATCTGTATTCTAAAATTAATAGAGGGTTTTTTGTTAATGCAAATGACACGCACTTTGGCCAACGACATAGAAGGGTGACCGCAAGAAAAGCAAATGGGGGGAATGCATATATCGAAGGTCGTTTGTCAGATTTTTTCAAGAAGAAATACGACGAAAGATTTTACGGTGTTAGGGATAAAAATGGAGACTGGAATCAAAGACAGCATAAGCTTTCAATTAACACTGGTCCATTTTTTATGGTAATCGACAAGAACTCACCACATAAGTCTGAATGCTTTATTAGTAAGCGTAAGGCAGGCTCTGGCTCAAATATAGGGTCAATAGGTTATATAAGACTTAGGTCCTTTGAACATGACTCCGTCGTTAAAGATTATTGTGAAAAAGATGATGTTTGTAAAACACGACAGTTTTTGACTATATATGGGTGGGGTGACTATTGGTTGAATATCGCATTGACCAAAAGTTTTACGGATTGTTTGGACGAGGGGATAGCGTTTGTTGAACAATGTATTGTTCGCAAAGCAGTCCTTTTAGAGGCCGAATGCAGTGATGTTTATAAATACTGGAAAGCAACTTACTACAAAAAATACGTTTCACATGATGGCTACAGGGGATGGAAGGAAGTCGATGGCTATATCGGTAGGTATGCTTCTGACGATCAGGCTCATGCGCCTATATCCTTGCGTTGTTCCCCAAGTCTTAGCGGAGTCAAGAAGAAGATTGAAAACCGCACAGTGGCAACTGGTGTATCCGCTTTGTTAAACGGCCTTGCATCACAGTAAACATCACTAAGATTCCTGAGACCCTCTCACCTGCTGATTGGGTCTTAGGCAACGATCAATCAATCAATCAATCAGGAGAAATTAATCATGTCTAATGAAATGATAGACCATGCAATTCAAGCATGGATTCTACTTACCATTTTTGTAGGTATACCATCTTTTTTTGCTTTGATATTAGAGCTTTTCTTTGAGGGGAAAGATGATGACTAAAAAAAACCCATATTTAATTTGTAGATATCGCCAACTCAAACGCATATCTGAAAAGGCAATAGCAGTTGAATGCTTTGATGGCTCTAAGGCAGTCTTGCCTGTCAATTTCGTTAGGCAAAACGCAGTCAGAGATGAGATCTACATCCCTCTATGGCTAACTAAACTCAATCAAAATTTACAATTATCAAAAAAGAAGGAGTGGCTTTAATGGCTGAAGAAAAAATAAGTTTTAAGGAATTAACTGAGAAAGATAAAATGAAAAAAAGTTTTTTAAATAATTACCTTGAAGATCTTGAACATTTAGCATCGCAAGGATTGTATTCACTTAATTATTCTACAAATGGAACACCTGAATTTAAAAACAAAAAAGAGTTTGTAAAATACATTTTTGATTTAAAAAAATGTATAGATAGGGAGAAAGCTAATGGAAAGTAAGAACGATAAATTCAAGCGCATTAAAGATGTGCGACTGCCGAAGGCTCTCAAGAGTATTGATCTTCTTGGGAACTTGGGGGCTTCAGATTATGAGGCGAGTGATGAGGAGAAGGGCGATCTGATCATGCAACTTCAAGACATGGTTGACGAGGTCGTGATTAAACTGGGCCTCAAGGAAGTAGAGGGGTCTGGATTAGCATCTCGACAGAGTCGCACAAATGAAACTTCAGCCAAAGATCAAAGGCTGAAGGATCACCAAGACTCAAAAGTTGCAGAGTTTAATCATGGAGCGTTTGTGATGAAGTCTGGAAACTCAAAGTTCAGTCCAATGCTCGACTTTGAGGTTGGCAATGGAAAGATCATTGCATCAGAAATTTCAGACATGAGTAATCAGCTAATGTCTGCAAATTATTCGCTTCAATTAGTTCTTAACAAGCTTGGTCTTGCTCACAAGCCAGAGCAGGTGAGAGGGATAACAGATGAATAAAAGTCTTTTAGAATTTAACAAATTTAGATGCCGTAAAGAAGACAGAGGTGAGGAATTTATTCACCCAGATGAATTTTACAGTGCAAAAGAATTTAATCGCTATCGGCATGTCAGTATCTCTTGCGATATGAATTACCACATGTACAGTCAGTTGACGATCTTATTAAATAATGTAAAGCACTGGCTAGAGGATGAAATTGGAACAAATGTTGAACAAGCATACTACGACGAGTATAAAGATGACATAGGGGGTGTTGATAGTTTCGATGATGGCATACTTGAGGGCAGACACGAATGTGCTAAGAGCCTTCTCAATATGATCGGTCAGTGGGAGAATAAAATGGCCTTCAACAAGATCCCGAAATACGTTGACTGGCAACACCAAGATCCAGAGGGGTATGATGAGGATGATACTATTTAAACTCATACAAGCGATTGTCTACTCCTGCCTTCTAAGCTTGATTTTCGCTCTCATTCTTGTAACAATGTCTTCATTAATATTTGGGTGAGATCAATGAATGATGATAAGTACAAATTAGACAAGCCAGAGACTTGCGTTCTTTGTGGTGTTGATATGACCCACAGTTATGAAAAGTGTAACCCAGAGCCTTTGGCGCGTTATGAGGATGGGCAGTGTTGCAGACTTTGCGACAACACCAAAGTAACCCCTGCCAGAATTGAACTGGCCGTCAGCTACTACAAAGAAAAATAATACAATCCACAAATACCCTGATTTTTATGCACCGTCACAAGCTAACGGATATGCTTTAGTGGCTCAGTATGGAGCAACTGGGGGCATGTGCCGCGAAGCAAGTCTCGGTATGATTGAGATTCCTAGGAGTCGCTAACCAGGCTTACTGGTCGGGCCTAATCTCTTAATTAAAGAAATATAATACATTTTATACGCACTATTAGTTTGATTAGTAAGTCAAATAATACTATGATTTATACAAAATTTGCACATGCAAGGAAAGATTATGATACAATGTTCAAAAACAAAATGACTAGACACAACATGATCTACACAAAGTTCATGAAGCACATCAAACAATTTAAACTGAATAAGAAGAGTTTATCTGACGACGAACTACGAAGAGATCTTTACAAGATTTTAATAATGCGAGGCCAGTATCGTGAGGCCAAGCATCAAAATCTTCAAGATAAATATTATCAGAGAAGCTACAGGCAATACAACAAAGATAAAATTCGCAAATATCATGCAGAATATGCACGAAAAAGAAGAGCAAACAAAAGGGCAGGGCAAAATGTCTGAATACAAAAAATATCATTCCTCAGATAAAATGAAAAAAGAAAGAGCTTTAAGGAATAAAAATAGGCGTGAAGCACTTAAAGATGGGCGTGTCAAGAAGGGCGATGGGAAGCACATTGACCACATTGATGGAAACCCAAAAAACAATAGCAAGCAAAATCTGAGAGTTGTCTCTGGATCTAACAATAGAAAAAAGCAGTAATGTCCAAGAGATCAGCAAATTTTATTCGCAGGGAAAGAGACTATTACCCAACGCCAGCACAAGCTATTCCTAGCCTGACGGATCATCTTAAGAAGGAGTTCCCAGCGAACTTGAGCTTTGCAGAAGTTTGTGCAGGAAACGGACAGTTGGTTCGCTTCCTAGAAGAAACAGGGCTTCACTGTTGTTTCAAGTCTGACATTGAGCCACAGGCAGATGACATTTTGAAGATCGATGCCATGAGGATAGATCCAAACCAAATTATGAAAGCTGACATGATTGTCACAAACCCACCTTGGCGAAGGGATTTTCTACACGATTTTATTTTTATGTGCGTGGTCAAATTAGGCAAGCCAACTTGGTTGCTCTTCGACAGTGATTGGATGCACACACTTCAAGCGAAAAAGACAGGTCTTCTTAATTATTTATCTACAATTCTTTCAGTTGGAAGACTTAAATGGATTCCAGACTCTAAGCACTCTGGCAAGGATAACTGCCAGTGGCACTATTTCATTAAATCAAACAATGGAAGACCTCCAAAATTTCATGGGAGATTGTTAAATGATAGTTAAGACCAGTTTAATCTGCCTAGCTTTGAATATGTATCACGAATCTCGTGATCAAACGACACAAGGTCAGTTGGCCGTAGGTCAGGTGACTTTAAACAGGGTCGCTAACAAGCACTATCCTAATCGTGTGTGTGATGTTGTATATCAGAAAGGCAAAAAATCTTGTGCCTTTTCGTGGACATGTGATGGATTAAAAGACGATCCATATGAAATCGAAGCTTGGCAAAAATCGCTCGACCTAGCGAAGAAAATGCTTGGCAAAAATCCACCACTGTCAGGGCTTGGAAGTGACGTTACGCACTATCACACTTTTAGAGTCAAGCCTTACTGGGCGGGGGGAAAAATAGAAAAAGTTAAGAGAATTGGTGATCATATTTTTTATAAGTGGAATATTTAATGACAAAAAACATTTTGTACAAAGAGCAATTAAGTAGAATGCAGTATTCTGTTTTAGTTTCAACAAAGATTGCAACAAAAAACAAAGCTTATACTAAAACACATGATGTCAGAAAAATTTTGAGAAAAAATAATTGCGAAACCAAATCTAATCTGGGCCACTACCTCTTTAGCCTGAGTGATGTTCACGGCCTTCTAGACGTTCATAAGGGCAGATGCTTGAATAGTGGACTCTTAGAAAATAGATGGAGTGTGAACAAGAATGGTAATGAATTTATAAAACGCAACATTCACACACAATCGCAGCCATCCTAAACTAAAGATTCCTAGGATTTTTTAGAGACCGTGCAGGTGTCTTTTACCCTAGACAAGATCAGTCAACTACAAAAAAAGGAGAGGGTAATCACTCCCTCTCCTAAATCAATCAATCAAAGAAAACCCTTTATACTTGAAGAGTTTCTGAGATGGTTTCAGTATACACACATAGTCGCACTAATGCTATCTTTAAAGTTGATTGTCTCTAAAATCTTGGACTTCATCTAAGCTTTTTTTGAATAAGTCAATTTTACCGTTTCGCCCATATCCAGTACACTTAGCCCACTCTCTGACAGATTTGTCATAAAGTACTATTGCCTCAAGGAGGCTACAAGCTTCATTAGATACATTGCTTTTGACCGCATTTAAACATTTGGACAAAACCATTCGGCAGTTGGTCGATCTCTCGGTTTCATTTAGATTAGAAAAGCTTGAACTCACAGTCGGTTCAAAGCTACTTGATGTAGAGAGTCTTATTCCAGAAGCAATGCCTATCGCATAAAGCCACTCTGCAATTTGATGTTGGTTATGATCAATCTTATCTTCGTAGAGCATCTTGTCGAAATTTGTAGTATCATAGTATCTCGTCATGGTCTTAACACGACCAATCCTCCTGACTTCTACTGGCCGCTTTTTGTCCTCTGACAAGAACTTAAGTGATTTCTTCAATGTCTTCAGCTTCATAATATTTTCCTGTTTCTTGACTGAAATAAAATAAGACGTTTCCTGTCGGCCCTAGGATTTCGTGATATCTACTCTTAGCTACCCTAATCAAAGTCGCGTTCTTTTGGCGATAAACCACCAAGCCCTGATCGCACTTGTTATTCCAGTGTCTGCTATCCTCAATGTGATATAAATTTGGGATTGGTAGATTCCCTTCTTGATCTTTTGGCGTTAGTTTGGTGGGGTGAGCCACCACCATGACATGCACCTTATAATTCTTCGCAAACCTTTTGAGCTTCTTAATGGCATCGCCTACATAATCAGTTGATGATTGGTCGCTTGATTTCTTGTGATCAATTTCGTTGTATGGGTCGAGAACGATGACATCAACATCGTGCTGAATCACACATGCCCTCATGCGGTCCAGAACCCAGTCTATTGTTGCGTCTTCCTCATCCTCTTTAATTATAAATCTAATGTTTTCATCAATCCAAGCTTCAGCTTTTTTCAACTCACTTTGATGGATGTTCTCAAAGTTGTTGCCAGTCGGTTTTTCCAAGTACCACCTTACCAAATTTCTTTTGTGATCTGTTTGAGGTGGTTGCTCAAAGCTTGCAAAGGCCACTTTTAATCCGTGCTTTTGAATCATCCTGCACATGTAATCGTTAACAAATGTACTCTTACCGTGTCCTGGGATTCCTGTGCATACTGAGAAGTCCCCTAACCGCAGTCCTAGGTGAGTGTCTAAAGACCCTAAACCAGCACGGAAAACTTCTGGCTCTTCGATGGGGGGTAAATCTGATAGCCTGTAAACTCCATTAATAGGAAACCATTTTGATTTCTCAATAACCTGATGAACACCTCTCTCACCCCAGTTTTGAAAAACTTCGTTAATGTCTTTACATCTTTCTTCGGAATTTCTTTTAAACGGATACTCAACAAAACGACACCTTGCCTTACCTAGTCGAAGAGCTAGATCCTCTCTCAAAGTCTGCCCTGCCTTATCACCATCTGTGCAAAGAACAATTTGAGACACATTAGATTCAATCAAAAGATTGATGGCGTTTTCGAGGTAAGGAAATGCATTGTTGGAGTACTCATCTCCCACAGGAATGGACTTTTCTAACGCACCATTCGGAACGCTGACTACTCTTTTATAGCCGTTTCCAAGCAAGCAAATACTGTCAAATTCACCTTCAGTAATTATTAAAGGCTCATCTTTGTGATCGCGTAGAGCGTCCTCGTTAAAAAAATACTGACCTTTACCTTCCCCACCTATCCAGAAGTGATCGCCTTTTGCAGTGATCGGTCTTACTTTATATGCGTATAGTTTGTTTAATCTGATGTAAGGCTGTGCAACCTTATCGATGCCACCATGATGTGTCAGCGATTTTAGGCCTAAGTTTTGACATGTTTCCAGATTTAATCCTCTTCCGATTAAAGCCCTCTCGGTTGTCAGAGCTAGATTTTTTAAATTCAGTGTAGCATCTGTGGCATTTTCCATAAATTCCTCCGTCTGCAAATATGCGTATACTCAGGTTTTTTCTCTTTGAGCTTCCGCATTTTGGGCAATGACACCTGTGCCATCCGCTAGTCCCATTGAAGCGACCTAGAGAGATTTTATTGTCATCTAAAAAATTTCTTTGATCATTTAAAATGCTGTCCACTCCTGTAAACTTTTTAATTCGCTTGTTGCTTGCCTTTCATCATCCGCGTCTAGGTATGTCTCAAAAGATCCGTTAGCAAAAGTCTTTGGGCATTTGATAAACTTTCTATCCGTATTTAATCTTTCGCATTCTTTCTTATAGTTTCTACAAGCTCTAAAAAAATCTTCATAAGTGATATCACCCTTTTCAACTTTTGTCATTATTTTTCTGTAAGCACCTAAAAAGTCAAGTCTTGTATTCCTCATAGGATAATCTGTCGATAGCCCCTGTTTAAAAAAATCAGGTGTTTTATTTCCTTTATTTATTTTACTTCTTTCTTTAGTTGGTCGCTCTCTGGTCTCTGCTTGGCCGCTTTCTGGGCCAGTAAACTGGTAAGTGTCGTAATTCATTATAAAAATTTGGGTCTTTCCTTGGTCTGTTTTAAGCTCAATCATTTCCTCTTTTTCAAGTCTAGTTAAAAAAGTTCTAACACTTCTTTCACTCCAGTTGAAGATTCTGGAAAGCTCTTTTCTCGTAGTAAAAAAACTTCCTCTCTCGACGCTTACAACAGACCCTAGGCAATTATACCTCGCCATTTTAAAGCAAGCAGACTCTATTAAAAAAGCCCAAGCAGACCTAGTGTCAAAGGCTTTATCTCTTGAAAATAGAGGATGAAACATCCACCCTCGGTTCATTTTATAAAATCCATTGAACATGTGGTTAACCAGTTATTTTAAGTTTTTCAAGAAGAGTGCAACCAACTTCAAGAGCTTCTTCAGAAGATATCCACCCATGTTTAACCATATTTTTAAGTTGAAAGACTAAACTTTCGTCGCTGTCTGAGTCGCGGATATTAGTTTGAATATAAAACCATATTAGTCGCTCCAGAGGGTCAAGCCTTAATAGCAAAGCTCTAGTTGTTTCGTTCTGCTGATAATCCTCAATTCTAACTATATTTTTATTTGACATTTGTACCCCTATTTACTTTTTATTATTTTTAATCTGGCAACTTAATTGTCGCATATTAAGTAAAGCTTGATTTCCTGTAAAATCTTACCAGATTCTTTTTTATTTGAAATACTGTTTTTTACGTTAGTTAATTAGGTCTCCTTTTAATTAAATAACAGTATATAAGGCCTGTAATCACAAACATACTGTCGGCTTTCCGTTAGTTGGTGTTATTTTCATTGATGCCCTTATCGATAACGGACTGAGTCCAATCGACAACTAAATGGCGAAGAAAGCTTGGTAGGGCTGAATATTTTGAAAAGTCACCATAAAGTCTTAAAATTCTTTTCTTTGATAAACGCAATACGTTATCAGCCATATAGTATCTGTAGCCCTTTTCACCATTACCTTTAAAACGACCACAATATTTTAATTCGAGAAGTTCTTGCATAGCATCAACTACAGTAGTTCTCTTTGCGCCAGTCGCTTTCATCAAATCATTAATTGTAGCCCCTGTTCCTTGAAGTCTTGCAATGGACAATACTGTTCCGTAGATTCGCTGATTCCAAACCGCCTTTCTAAAAAACTGTTGTATCTTGCGATTTTCTTTATTTTGATCCATAGGGCCGTACTGGAAAGTGAAGAGGCTCAACTCGAATTTAAAACAAGCTAAAACTTTTTTAAGTACTTTATCAGATGAAAAATCTTCAGCAGAAAGCGGTGGCGGTCCATTTGGTTGATTCTGCCAGTCGCATGTAAGATTAAAGCAACCAACCTTTTGGGCATTGATAACTGCTTCAAGATCGGAAGCTGATGCAACTAAAGCTTTATGTGTAGGAGCATCTCTTAAAGGCTCAATATAAGTTGAGGCCCAATTTGCCCTTTGGTTTTTAATTCCGTCAGCTATTTTAGATTCGTCTTTTTTAATTTCGTTGATAATATCTGAACCATCCATTCAAACCTCCACTTTTTTTTGGTTGGTTAGAAAAGATTATGTATTTTAAATATATGAGTCAATAAAATAAGAGATATTTGTGCAATAAAAAATGATTTTCCTTTCGTCTAAGCAAGTCAAATAATGTTTAACTCAAATTTAATTAAAGATCACAAGACTTTAGTCCAGACACTGGATCAAGTGTGCAGTTTGCATCTTCTAAAGAATCCTGAGATTCTTTGGTTGGTTCTTCAATTTTATTTAAAACGCCAAATCTTTTTCCACTCGCTCGGAACGTGCTGATTCCTTTACAACCTAAATTGTAGGCCATTTGGTAGATGTTTTTAAATTCTTCGAATGATACCTCTGGGCCGACATTACAAGTCTTGCTGACTGCACTATCTACATACATCTGAGCGAGAGCTAAGACTTTGACATGGTCATCGACTGATATTTCATCAGCCATCCTACCCTTCACGCCTCTGGAAAAGGCATAATCTTCAACTCGAAAAGTATCTTCACCGCTTTCAGCAATAATAGTTCTGTCGTAGTAATGAGCAAAAACAGGTTCAATAGAGCTACTGACATTGTCGCACATAAGACTGATTGTGCCACAGGGTGCAATGCTGAGAACATGGGAGTTTCTGATTCCATTTTTTTCAATGCTTTTAATTACCGATGGAGATAATGTCTGAATAAACTTCCCTTTTAAATACTCATGCTTATCATAAAGAGGAAATGAACCTTTTTCTTTTGCTAGTAAAGAAGATTGCAAATAACATTGGTCTCTGACTCTTGTCAGAATGTCTTCCATAAAAACCATGAACTTTTTAGAGGCGTAGGGCATTCCTAGCATTTCTGCCGCGTTAGCAAGACCAGTCACCCCAAGACCCATCCTTCTTTTATTCAAAGCTTCTTGCTTTTGCGAATCGAGTGGGTAGATTGTTCGGTCATTGACGTTGTCCATTGCTCGTACAATGTGAGGAATGTCATGTTCAAGCAGATCAAAATCAAAAGACTTCCCATCATCTGTTATATATTTAGGAAGACAAAAACTACCCAAAAGACAAGCACTGTTTGGGCCAAGTGGTTGCTCTGAACACGGATTGCAGACCTCGATCTCTTCACAATAGTGTAGATTGTTCCAAGTGTTCCATCTGTCTATGAAGACTACCCCAGGCTCGGCCCAGTCAAAGGTGCTTTGCATCACCTTATCCCACAACAAGTTAGGGTCAACTGTTCGATAGGTCTTACCTTCAAACTCTAATGGAAAGGGTTCACCAGACTTTAAACACTCCATAAATTTGTCAGTAACGCCAATACTAATATTGAATCCTGTGAGGTTGGTGCTGTTCTGTTTAGCCGTAATAAACTCTTCAATGTCTGGGTGATCTATGTTTAAAATTCCCATCATTGCGCCCCTGCGTTGTCCTGCACTGGAAATCGTTTTACAAGTCGCATCCCATATGCCCATAAAACTTACTGGGCCACTTGCTTTAGAATCAAGAGATTTAATCCAATCTCCGCCTGGCCTGATGTGACTGAAGTTCATTCCAATGCCACCACCTCGACGCATGGTCTCACATGCTTCTGCTACTTTCTCCATAATAGAATCGACAGAATCTTCTATGCGATCACTGGCAAAACAATTAAATGCCGTAACTTCTCTTGGAGATCCACAGGCAGACTGTACTCGCCCAGCAGGGAGAAATCTCATGCTACCAAAAATATCGTCGAGTTGAGCATAATGATTCTGACTATCACAAAGATGACGAGAAAGTCTGTCAATCTTTTGATCAAAAGTTTCGCCCTCGCCTCTGTATTTTTCTACGTCAATCTGTTGTGAAATTTTAAGTGTTGGTCCTCTCATTTATATCTTCCTCTTTTTTCGTTCTTGTTGCATTTTTCCATTCAAGCAACAGCCTTTTGCTGTAGCCATCACCTCTTATTAGTTTCAGAGCAAATTGTTTTACTGTCGCGTCATCCAAGTTCGCCATAGAGCATACTTCTTGGAAATCCTTGTCAGCTTGAGTAAACCAATGCCGCGCCTCATCCCTCGTTTTTTTGATCAACCACTTCGGCCACGATGGATAAGTGCTTGCGATTTGCAAAGAAGCGGCATCCATAAGTGCTTGAAGGACAACCGTTCTCCACAATTTTACTTCATCTTCAGACAAGTGTCCAGTCATTTAATACACTTTCTATATCATTAATTGACCGACAAACGGCCACCTTCCCCCCATTTTTTTTAATTTTTTTATGCATTTCTTTTTGATTTTCAGACAAAAAACCTTTAGTTGTTTTGATTTCAATACCGTGATAAATGCCAGATTTGAAAAGTTGAAGGTCTGGCCATCCAGAGACAAGTCCAGATTTTTTAAGCATCGCTCCTCTAATTTTTCCTCCACCTCCCGCAGGAAATGATGTCCAAATTACTTTCTTCGGGTCTAAAACAAGACTTAAGTACTGACAAATCTGTACTTGCAGTGAGTATTCACCTCCATTTTTTCGGATTATTTTACGTTTTACTGGCACTGTTCTTGCTTTGTTCCCGTTGACAAGACAAATTATGACGTTAAGTATAGATTTATACCATAGTAAATGCATTTTTTTCATAGCAATGAACTTGTTTTCACAAAAAATAAACTAGGTGAAGTAATGGCAAATAAAACTCAGAACAGAGAAGTTGATGTTTTTAAATTTAAAGATAGATTAAAAGATATTCTGACTGACCGTGACAAGACGCAGAAAGAAGTTGCTTCTGCAATAAGTCGAGACCCTCGCTCATTTGGACATTACGTCTCAGGCCAAACTATTCCTGACATCGAAGTCCTTTACAGACTAGCAAAGCATTTTAAAACTTCTAGTGACTACCTTATAGGACTTTCGTCCGACTCTGGGAAAAAAGATTTTATTGAAATTCCAAAAAATGAATACAACACACATCAAAAAATTTATGATCTCAGTGCGAGGTTTTTATATAGTTCTGTGTTTACTTTTACTGACAGGCTTTCGTCCACAAAGGTCGGGGAGATTATTGGAATTAAGATTACAACGCATGACTATGAGTCTGTCTATCCTACTAATAGCATTTTGTCGGTAGACACTGGCTATAAAAATATAAAACATGATGGCGTATATATTTTCGAAGAGGATTCTGTTTTCAGAATTAGAAAAGCATCTCTGGTAGATTTTTCAGAGAACGCAATAGTTGCCAAGATGACTGAAGATTTCAAGACTGGTGTGGAAATTCCTAAAAACACAGCATGTAAGGGAAAGGTTATCGCGGTTCAAAAAGCCATATAATCAAATATTTTTTACATTAAATGACTTTAATTGTTTGACATGAGCATTATTTTTCTGTACTCATAAGTATGAATTATACAAATGCTGATCATTTTCCAGTTCCAATTCAAAACGCCTTGCGTAACGACTCTTACGATGGTGGAATAGGAACTGATATTTCAGCTACATCTTTAAAAGATTCACCAAGAATACCTTTTTTAAGAAAAAACAACCCAGACCTCGTTAAAGAAAAAGCAAAGAATATGATTTTGCCTCTAATGGGGACAGCACTGCATAAGTTGATGGAAGAAAACAGTCCGTCCGATTGGGTTTTAGAAGAAAGATTTTACACGACAGTTGAAACGCCTCTAGGTCAAAAAGTTTTATCGGGCCAGATTGATGCAGTTGTACCTGTTGAAGAAGAAAGTGCAAAAAAGTTCTTTAAGAAGAAAGTTGAAAAGCCTTGCGTAATTTATGATTACAAGCTCATGCACAGTTGGAAGACAGACACAGACATGAAGGACTTTGAGGAACAAGGTAACATTTACGCTTATCTTTTGAGGAAGAATGGTTACAGTCCAATCTCTTTTGTAATTTGGGCTTTCATTAGAGACTGGACAAATGCTGTTGGCGAAAGGAAGGATCTAAATCCTTTAGCTCCATTTGAGTTTCCGCTGTGGCCTGTTGATGTAGTTGAGGATTACATTAAAGATAGAGCCTCTGTTCACTTTTCAAATGAAGAGCCTTCTTGTTCTGAAAAGGACATGTGGCTTTCACCTTCAGTTTTTGAAGCGAGAAAAAAGAAGTTCTCGAAAGATGGCAGCATGGAGCTTCTCAAAACGACCAAGCTTTTTAACTCAGAGAAAGAAGCTTTGCACTGGATTGCTGACGGAGAGCATCGAGCGACAGCAGGAACAACTGTCGATGACTGGGCTATAGCTGAAAGGCCACGCATACACAGGCGTTGCGAGGGTAATTATTGCGGTGTTGCAGAAATTTGCGATCAATTTTTAAAAACAGGGAAACTAAATGAAAACAGAACAGAAAACATCTAGTCAAAATCTGGGTAATTTGTTTGGAGCTATGGCAAAGGCTCAAGGTGACTTCAATCCAATCAAGCGTACAGCCAAGGGTCACTGGGGCAAATATTCGGATTTGAACGATATTTACGAGGCGACCAGAAAACAACTTTCTAAAAATAATATTTCAGTTATGCAAAGTGTTTGCGATGGTGGAGTTACAACTGTTGTTGGTCATGAAAGTGGTGAACACATGATTTTTGAAACGACTTGGACCAAACAATCTGCCTCAAAGTTACTGATGCTTGGCGGTGGGTGGACGCTGATGAGGCGGTACGCCCTTCAAGCAGTGCTGAACGTCTGCGGAGATGACGATGCTGAAAAGAAAATTGAAATTGAAGGGTCAATTGTCTTAGACCAGTATTCTGCAATGGAAGAGGCTCTTGATCTTATTGAAAGTCTTAACAGTAAAGATATAAATTCTCCTGACACATTTTTAAACTGGAGAAATAGCAACTCAGTAGACATTGCGAGGCTATCAAAAGAAAAAGAGGTAAGAAAAGTGATTATAGAAGCCGTGGAAAAAAAGAAACTAACATTTGGAAAAGGAGAATAAAATGAACGTAATTAGTGTGGTTGGGAACTTGACAGAAGATGCTCAAGTGAAAGCATTCAACATCAAGACACGCGATGGGACAGATGTTGAAAAAAAGTTCTGCGCGTTTAAGGTGGCAGACAATCTGAGTGGAACGACTGAGCATACAAACTTTTTTGATTGTGTCTACGTCACGAATGGTGCTGAAAAATTTGTTAATTTTTTGAAAAAAGGTACGCAAGTGACACTGATAAATAGCACTTTAAAAATAAAAACATCTCAATCAAAAAAGGATGATAAGTGGTATACAAATGTAACTCTTAATGTTCGTGACATTGCGTTACCGCCCAAACCAAAAGATACTGGGTCTTCTCAGTCAGGATCAGATATGCCCAATGACGAGATCCCATTTTAAGAGAAAAAGGTGGAGTTCAAAAAATCATTTAGCTTATGTCAGAAGTCTGCCTTGCCTCGTTTGTGCAAGCCCTTCTGGCTCTGCTGATCCACACCACGTTCAGTTTGCTGAAGAAAAATCTTTAGGAACGAAGGTCGGAGATCAGTTTACTGTCCCACTTTGTAGACCGTGCCATAATGAACTTCATCAATCTGGAATCAGGGAGCATCTTTGGTGGTCGCTGAAGGGAATAGAACCACTGGAAGAAGCAGAGGAAATTTATGCCAAGAACACCTCCAAGAAAAGCGTTTGAAGACGTAACATTTTTGGAAGCTCAAGTTGTCTCTTACAAAATGGACAATGGAGACGGTGGAATGTGGAAGATGACTTTCTATGTTGATGAGGTGGGTGATGCTGACTGGCTCTTTCATTGCTATCCAAGGCAGGTTGTGGTGATAGGAGTGAAAGCCTTGGACTACGACAATCCTGGGGATGCCATCACCACTGAGGGTGAGAAAACTTTAAAAAGGGCATCGATGCTGTGCAGACAACACCAATTTCAAAAGTACATAAAAGAGTTTTGCCCAGATGAGAATTGGGGCGTTGGGATGCAAGAACAGGCTTGTGTTGCAGGCCTTCATTCACTCTTAAGCATTAAGTCTAGAAAAGAACTATTATCTAATGGAGCGGCTATAAAGGAATTTGATCAACTGGTGAAGAATTTTCAAGCGTGGCTCAAGACAGTCATTTAATGTTATTAATCCAGTATTATTTGACATACATTATATGAGAGGATAAAATCAAAAAATGGAGCGAAATGTACTCACAATATCAGAATTAGCGAATCGATGGAATATATCAACATCAACAATTTATCGAAACAGACAGTCTGGACTCATTCCAACCGTCATGATATTAGGTAGGGTTCGCTTTAAATTAGATGACATTGAGAAAATTGAAAGAGGGGAAAAATGTATAAGCACAAAAGATACGACAAAAACTGGCGTTTCGACCATAAAGGCACTCAAGTCTCAACTCATACAGATGATGCGGATGAGGCGAAACGCTTCATAAAAGAGTATAAGTTCTACGCTGAAAATCCTATAGTCAAATCTGTTAATGATGCTTTGGGTTGTTGGGCAGATGATTTGAAAAAAGAGAACAGATTTTCAATTAATCACGAATCGGATTTAAGGAAAATAAGTAAGTGGTTTGGTGATTTTGATGTTACAAACATTCCAAGCCTCGCGGTTAAAGAATATGTTAACAGAAGAACGAAAACCGTCAAACACACCACGGCTGAAAAAGAGCTTAGAATTTTGAAAGGGGCAGTAAACCACTGTCATTCAGAAGACTATATAAGTCACCCTTGCAATATTAAAATCAAAAGTTCTGGAGTGATTTGTAGACAGAGATATTTTGAAGATGATGAGATCAAGGCTATTTTTTCTGCGCCAATTCTCAAGGATAAGCCTTGGGGAAAGTTACTTTTAAAAATGGGGTTAGGACTCTGCGCTAGAAAAACTGCAATCCGAACTTTGCATCGAAAACAAATAAAATTTGAAAGCGGCTTGATTGATTTTAATGATCCAAGCCTGCCTAGGAAGGCCAAGCCTAGAGCAATTATAAAGTTTCCTTCAGATGCCTTTAAAAGGGAAATAGCAGATGCTCTTTCTGCTTCTAAAAGTGGCTACGTTCTTGAGTCTCCAAAAGGCCCAATTTCTAACTATGAGTGTGATACACTTTGGCTAAAAGCATACAAGGAAGCAGGTATAAATTCTGACCCGAATCGTGAAAAAGCTTGCTTTCACACCCTTCGGCACACAGGAGCTATCAAAATGGTAAAATCTGGCCGAGTGGAGATGAAAGAAATTTCCGTTTATCTGGGCCATAAGTCAATTAGTGTTACTGAAAGAGTTTATGCGAAATATAAAGCAAACTTTATGAAAGAATCTGCATCTGTTATGGGTGAGGCTATCAATTTCTGAGATTGGAATGTGATTATGTTTCTAAAACAGGTATTTTTCTCTCGTAAGTCATTGATTTTAAAGGATAACCTATGGTACGCCCTAGGGGAGCTTTTATTCAATGATTTCAATAGCTTACAAGAGATTAGTACCTGTTTTGTCGGTCACAGTCGGTCAAAAGGGCTATTATCCTAGGGATTGGGCCGTTTCTAGCACTTCCTTGTTTCTCCTAGTCCAACCCTTTCCAAACACCTTAAATTTTGACTCAAGGCTTTCATAAAAAGCCTGCCTTATTTCATGCATTCGTCTAATAATGTAGTCGGGATCTTGCCTTAACGCCACGGCTAAAGTTTTCTTTCCGATGATGCCATCTGGTGATGCTCCGCAAGCTCGTTGAAGCGTTTTTGCTCCTCTGCGTGTGCCTGCATTTACCGAAAAATCAAAACAAAAAAGTGCCATGCCAAGACTCTTCTTTGCTATTTTAGTTCCTTTAATCCTGTCCCAGTATCGGTGCTTATAAATTAGTTCAACATCCGAGTAAGGCATGTTCCTCATTTCTTCGATTGAAACTTCGTTTGTTTCTTTTTCTAAAAAGTCAGCATAGGTAATCCGCGTTATTCCGTAATTAGTTGCCCCACCATCATTGTCCGATGGATGCTGAACCCATCCAGTCTTTCCAGAGTCTGGATCTATCCCCTCGTGGTGAAGGACGATTTTCAGACATTTTTGAAAGTTTTTGCTCATTTAATTCTCCTGTATAATTATCGGGTGGGCATGTGTGTGGTCGCTGTAAAATTTCCTGTCGGCAATGAGGGCATATGGTCATGAAACCGTCACAGCTATGTAGACACACAGTCCTAGGATGACTAGTTTTCCCCAGTCTAGATCCCAGCTAGTTCCTTCTCCATATATTCGAGTAAATTTAGCATTCGTAATATCCATAATGGTATGCCACATTAGTCTCTCACCTCACTCTTTGCTGAAACTTCAATCCTAGATTTCGCGCCATTCACATAGAGTCCAAACCAAGCCGCGCCTGCGCCAACAACTACAGACACGAATCCTGCTTGAGCATTATTTGGTAGATCGAGGTTCATAAACCAATTACAAGTCTGATAGAAAACTATCATGTATGATAATATTAATAGCCGTGGAACTATGCGCCACGAATCAAGACGTTCTGGAGTAATCATTTTGTTTCCTTATTTGCTACAGTTACAACCGCCCTTGCCACCAGAAATGTAGCCTGCCACAATTCCTACAATACCTGTAATGGACATCTGAAGAAGCTCAATGATGTTGGCATCAAGTTGGCCGCCATGCGTACTAGCCATCATAAACTCATCAACAACGATAAGTCCTAAAAGGCACATTAGACCACTTGCTAAAATCAATACTGTAATAGCCTTTATATTATTCATGTTTTTTTCCTTTTTTCTTCCAACCTGACTTCATATCTTTGTAGGCTTTTGCAGAGATAGTTGAGTTCTTTTTACTTCGGCTGATACCTTTTTTCTTTCGATTTCTTATGTTTGCTACTAAGCTCATATTTAACATTTCCATGCTCTAAGAGATTTGTTGATACGACTGTTTGGGTCGTTTGCGGTTTTTTTGGATGTGAGTTTTTTCTTCATACCTGACATCCTCGCGCAAAAAGAAGCTTTCCTTCCTGCGTCTTTTTTGGTTTTGGGCTTTGGGGCAGGGGGCTTAAGGTTCATCCCTTGTTTCTTTGCGGATGCTCTGCCCTTTGCGTTCAATCCTCCTTTCGGATTTTTACCTTCTTTTCTTTGCCAAGCTGGTGATTTTGCCATACGACTTTCCTTATTTCTTAATAAATTTACTTACGCCCCTGATGCCAAAACTTGCAGAAATGGAGATAAACATTGCGTAGGTGAACCAGTCGGGACATTTGTCCAGAGCAATAAAACCTTGCTCAATATATGGCGCAGTATAAGGAATGAAGTTTGCCAGTAGGATTCCGATGAAGGTTAGCGTCCAAGCCTCATCTTTAAATGACCCATTAGAATTTTGAGCCATGACCTTTTCCCACTCAGCCGTGGATGTAGCCGAACTGACGAGAACTTTGGCTTCAGCTTCCGCTTTCGCTTTTGCAACAAGAGCTTTGTTTCTTGCAACCTCTTGTTTGCCTTCTAGGAAAGTTGTAGCTAGTCCCCCAACGCTCCCTAGTATTGTTGAGAAAACACTAATCATTACATATCCTTTTTTATTTGCTGATAAACTTTGTTAAACTGTGTTGAGATTTTGTTTTTTTGATTATTTAAAGCTAAAAGACGAGAACGCTTCTCCTCTGGCTTTAGTTCAGTGTTCAGTTTAACACTTCTAATAACAGCGTTTATGTCTTTAAAAGCCGAATAAAATTTATTCATACCTGTCCTGTAAACTAACAGCTTCTTGTTCTCTTGAAATATTTCTTGAGCCTTCTCTACTTTGCCATCTTTTATAAGTCTGCTTATTGTGTTGTGAATCTGATCTACTTCTTTTTTAACCTCATAAAAGTTTGTAATGTATTGATTCGATGCGTCTAAGCCATCACTTTTGAATCTTCCAAATCCAGAGATTTCAACCATTTTCCCAAGAATGCTGTCACCATACGCTCCTGTTGCTCTGCTAGGAGCGAGGCCAGAATTTGCCATCGAAACGTCAAAAGCTGTCAGAGCCATCGTCCCCATCGAGCCAAGATATCCCACAACTAGCTTCGAAATTTGATTTGGTGAAAGGCTTGTCCCTAGCATATCTTGACCGAACTGACTGATCGATTGTGACACTTGTGGCGTATTCGGGCCTGTTCGCTGTGCAGGAAGATAGTTCATTTGAGCATAATTATCTATTGGTTGGTCTTTAAAAAAGTCATAATTTACACCGACTTCAATCAAAGGTTTTATAGCTTGTGGAATTGGATTGAAGGAGAAGGTGTTTAAAAGTGTCATCTTTAACGCTTTCCATGCTTCGTCTCCGTTCTCCTTTCTGAAAGAATCTAAAATAAACTCTGGAAGTGTTGTAAAAATTGCACCAACCTCAAAAGCTCTTGGGATTGAATATCTATCTTCTCCAATATAAAAAATATGGTAGTTCAGTCGTCTAAATAAAGCCTCTCTGTCGTATCTTTCGTCGTCCGACGCAAAGTCGTAAAGAAGCAAACTTGCCGCTCCAAGCAAAACACCATTTCTAATAAAACGCTGTCTGCTTGCCTGTCTTCCAGTAACTAGAGGATCAAGTGTTCTGTAAAGACCTTGAAGTCTTGCATTTAAAAAAGGAACTAGAGGGATAAGCGTCCCAAGCATCTGGCCTACGGAACTCGACAATGCTCCCTTTCTATTAAAGTTAATCACGTTGAGTGCTTGATAGGCCGCTTCCTGTTTCGTGTAGAAAAGCCCTGTGCGAGGGTTCGTTGAATTTATCAACTTAGTGTACACAGCATGTCTAAAAGCCAACTCTGAAGCTTCCCCAGTCTTTGTAAGACCTCCCCACAATTTAGATATAGCATCAGAAACAGCTAGAGGAGTATCAAGAATTTTATAATCTTTATTTCTGAGTCTTCTGTCTCTTCTTATCTTTTTGCCAACATCAGACACATCATCTCCAAAGCTAAAGCCACCCACGCCTGCATTTAATTTCATCTCCCTAATCACCTCATCATTTTGAAGCGTTGCTTTAAAGCCTTTTATAGAATCTAAAATTGGAGTGACTGGAGCATCTACGGACACAAGGCCAGAGACTTCACCTCTAATCAGGTTTGCGACCATGAACGCAGGTTGGTGTGTAATAAAATCTCTAAAGACTTTACCAACAGACTCCATTATTTTAAACAGCCCTCTCGTTTGTTGAGGAGACATAGAAGCTAAAGCCGTATACAAAAGTGGGTTCTCAACATCATAATATTTTTTCTGACCAAGGTCTCTGTAAGTCACATAGTATGTATCTTTCCCTCGTTGATTTTCCTTAATTTCTTTACCAATGCCTGCTTCCTTGAACAATTTAACACTCTCTTGCATGGCGTGATTGTTAACTGCCGCCCTCAAAAACGCCTGCGTGTTTCTGACGGTATTGTCCATTATGTCTCCTATGGGGAGCTTTCCACCTGTATATTTCTCGATGTACGGGTTTGGATTGTTAAGAACCCTGGAGATCCTAGGACCAAGAGTGTCCTTCATTTCGATACCAGTTTTCTTGTCGTAACGATCTTCCCTCATTTCTCTATAGAAAGGTACATAATCATATCGACTAAAGTTCTCTTGCTCCTTTTCGGAAATGACACCAGAAGTTCTTAAAAAGTTTAAAAGCTTTTTGTTGTAAACTTGATAGTCCTCAAACATGCCTTGAAACTTTTCATTTTCTAGACCCAAGCCAATTTCAATTTCCTCTGGGGTAACTAAATTTTCCTTTCCTAACGCAGTCAGTTCTCTTGCTCGACGAGCAATTGCATATTTACTGTAGTCAAGTGCTTCCTTCGCAGAGGTTAGCCTGTTGTATATTGATACTAAGGATGGAGAGTCTTCATCAATTGATAAAAAGCCGTCATTGTCAATAATCGGTGCGCCATTCATTAGAACTGTTTCGGCTCTGCCTGCTGTATTTTTTGCCATCATAATTTTTTTGTAGGGAGAGTTTTGAGCATCGTTCAACTCCCACTGGCCAGTCTTAGCGTAATTTGTCGCTCGCTCAAGATCCGCAATTGGGCTGACACTATCAAAAATATCGGACTCAATTTTTCTGCCAAAACTCTTCCAGTCAATTCTTCCAAATGATCCAAGCCATTCAAATAAAGAGTTTTCGTTCTTTTGAATAATAACATTAGCAAAAGGTTCGTTTGCTTGCCTTGCAGAATATTGATCTAATCTGTTCTCATATATTGTTTTTGGTTGAGGGAAGATATCTGGGGTGGAATCTTGTCTAAGTAATTCAAGTGGAGGTCTGTGAACTTTTTGCTCTGAAAACTCACGGTCTTTGATGGGAATGTAATTCGGATCTCCAACTTCTGGGAATTGACCATCTTGTTTGATGTGAGGTCCATAAAGCAACCATGCATTTTGGAAGAGTGATTCTGTTGCTAAAGCCTGCCTTGCTTCTGGAGAAAACATTACGAGATGCTCTCTAAAAGCATTGTACTCCCCTAACGCACTAAAGCTAAATCCTTTTTGAGCATGACCAAAATAATCATGAACAACTCTAAAAACGTCGTTATAAAGCATTTGCTCGCCAAGAGAGTTAGTCTCACTAGACATCTCAAGAAGTGGATGAACAAGGTCACCTGTTCCAAACTCTCCAAAGCCTGTGTCAGTCATGTAAAAATAAAAGCGATTGTTCTTCGCAATATCTTCCATCATAGAAGCAGAATCTTTATAAGGCTGACCTTCCTCGCGCCAAGGTAAAATTTCTAATTTTTGTACATTTTTTATATACTGATACTGATCTTGAAGCTCTTTCATAAAGGGCTTGTAGGTCTCAAGAACGTAGTCATCTAAAGGTCTGTGGATGGCGTGTTCCTGATGATTTCCAATATTAATCAAATAGTTTTTGATCTGGTTAATGTCATCAACAACATCAGAGTCAACAAAATTCCAAGTGCTAGAAGTTAGCCCCTCTGGATTGAGTCGCGCTTCTCGAACATAGCTTTCAGCTACTTTCTTAATTTCTAGATTAGGCTGACCAGACCGTGCAGAGAACTGGTCTTCATATCTTAGTCTTTTGGCTTCTTCGCTTGGATCTCTTGCTTGCTTTGATCCTTCGTTTTTGAATCCTTCTCTGAGAAGAGCGTCGAGTCTCGGTTCAAATTGATTCCGCTTATAATCCTCGACCCTTTTAGCTGTTTCATCTCCGAGGGATCTAGCAATCCTTTGTAAGTAAATGCCACCGTTTTTTCCTTTCTCTGAATTATAATCGTTCTCTAATAAATTAGCCTCATGATATACTGTTTCGCCTTTAATATCAAACCCAGTTTCCATAGATACTTTATCTAAAGCTTTTTTTATTTCGCCATTTTTTATACTCTCTTCAATTTTCTTACCTTTAACTGAATTTGACTTTGAATCGAGAGAAATAAACATTGCAGAATTGTCATCAATTGTTTCCGTTGCAAATCCTGCAAATTCTTTTTTTAACACAGGCTCTGCTTGCAAAGCTTGCCAAAGGCTATCCATCATCGGTGCATTATTGAGTATTGTTTTCGAGTTAGACTTCTCAGGCCTTATAATAAGACCAATTTTAGATTTCCCTGTTTTACCACTGAATCGATAGCTAAACATTGCGTCCTGTTCAGCTATATAACCAATGATTGCCGCAGTGTTAGTAACTGCGTCTTCTGAAGCGATCAGGTCAGACTTGGTGTTGGGGTTTGATCCGTTCTCTAGCCATCCACCAGTGGCGTGAGTTCTTAGATGTTCCCTCGCGCCTGAGATATTTCTTGCAAAAGTTGTAGCGTCTTCAAGCATAAGTTGCGTTATGTTCTTTTGCTCGTAGGTTGGCAGTTGGAAAAAAGAAGAATATTTTTTGGAATAAGGCGTGTTTGTGCCAAACGCGAGTTCGTAGTTCAAACCCCAGATATTTTTTTGAATAGCGTTAATTGGAGTTTCCCCTGCGTTTCCGAGGAAGGAAATGACCGTCATCCAATCTACAGCTTGTGTCTGTTCAGCCGTCAAAGGTTGTCCATCGTTAAATTCTCGAAATTTACCTGTAGAGTTTAAGTAATCAGTAACATCTCTTAAAAAGTCGGCTGATTTCTCGTAGGTGGGTTCAGAGGGCGAACCAGTTGTATCAATTTCTAAATTAAGTTTCTGGACAGCGTTCTTACCAAGCAATTTCTCTAATCGAGTTTTTACAACTTGATCGTACATTCCAACGCCACGGAGACTGTGAACATCAGCAACAGCAGGTTGGCCACCTTCATCTTTATCTCCCATCCAAGACCGAGTTTTCTTACCAATCCCTGCATCAACAAAATCATAGAGCTTTTGACCACCAACTGGTGCTTTTGAGTTGTTGTTTCCACCAAGAAAATGGTATTTCCAAAATTCATTAAGTCTTTCAGCAGGCAATCCTGCTTTAGTGTCAGCAGGCAGTCCATCCTTTGCATATTTCTTTTTATTTTCGATGTAAGATGCAGGATTGAGTCCATCAACGGGGATGCCGTTCTTAACCCTCTCAAGACTCTTGAGCATATTTTTCATGGCTTCTGAAGGAGAAGCTTGCTGATTGGCCATCAACCATGATGCTAAGTATAATGTCCAGTTCTGCCCAAAGTATTTTTGGAATATAGGTTTTGCATCAGAATACCATCTGAGCGACTCAGAAATTTGTTCAGAAGTTAAGTTTGCTTCAACCCCTGTGAGCCACTGTTCATATGTTTTTTGTCCAACGTACCAAACTGGCTTGCCATCCAAAACAATTTCAGTTGATTTGTTTTTGGGCGCATTTGACACTCCAGAAATGTAAGACTTACGTCTTTCAACCGACCTTCTAATTCTGTCTTCAGAACCATTGTTGTCGATGGTTTTCTGAGGAACAGGTGCAAATGGATAGTCTCTAAAACCCTTCCTAGCCGAAAGTTGCTCTTGCTTTTTAAGCATAGCGTCTTCTTGCTTCCCAAAAACTTCACCTCCAACAATCGGATAGGCAGAGGTCACCGTCCAAATGTTTCTGTCTGCATCTTTCCTTAAAGCAACTAACGCAGGAAATTTAAAACCAATGCCCTTGTGAGTTACTGTGATTTTATTGGAATCCCCTGCAACTTTATTGACTTTTCCGTTAATCAAAACATCTTGAATGAATGGAACAACCTTTTCATGTGGAGTGTAATCTTGAATGTGACGTAAATGCCCACTTACTATATGTCTCGCACCAAAGCCCCCTCTAAGCTCCGTGTCTGAATTAAAATAATCCGCACCCATTGGAAGTCCGACAGTTTGTTTTTTCTGACCTTTTTCAATAATAATTTTAGCTAATGATGTTGAGCCATTTGGCCCTTTAACTAGGTTGTTGGAGTCAGAGTTTGGCGTGTAGATCTTCTTCATTGCCTTGTCTAAAAAGCGTGTTGGTCTAGCCGAATGATCCTCGTCAGAATCTTCCAAGATAGAGCTAGTTGCTAATCCTTGCCCATCAAATGTAGTTGCAAAAGCTCCTTTTGAAGCCATGTCAAAAACATCTTGTGCAGATCTAAAACCACTTCCTCTGAGTGAGTTTGAAAGCCTCTCTAAAAACTGGCTTATAAACCGAAAGTATCTTGACAACCCCCCTGCCATGACAGGTGCTTTTCCATTTCTTCTAGCAGTGTCATAGACAGAAAAAGCGTAAGCTTGAAGTTCGCTACCTTTTATTCCCCTCTGAGTTTGATTCATCCTTTCCAATTCTCGGTGCATTTCTTGGTTAGTTCTTCTGATCCAAGATTTAACTGAGGAGTTAGAATAATCTACTTTTTCGTTAAGCTGACCAAAAGTCCTGGCAAGCAATTCTGAAGATCCTTTGTCCTGCTGAGAAAAGAACTCTTGGAGAACGTGGAAGGCTTCATGAGATGCAGTTTCCTGTTGATACTGTATGGCCTCTCTGGCAGAGCGTATGTTGTTAAAAGACTTAGTCATGTCAAGAGATAGGGCCATTGTTTTAGCCCCTGCGTTAACTACTCCTTGAATGTTTTGCTCATTGCCGTCAATTTTTCTGGATAACACATCTGCAAAAGTGATTGTATAGTCTGCACTCTGGGGTAATATCTCATTAACAATGTCACCCATTCTAAATGCGGCCAAAGCATTGCCAACAGAAATGTCTCTGTCATTGAGAATTTCCCGAATGCCTAGGGCGGTCTTCTCTCCTTGCTGTCCTTTGTCTTTGAGAGCCTGTAGCCTCTTCTCAACAAATTCTACGCCACTTTTATAATTGTCAGTTTGCCTGTATTCTTTCTGTCCAGATTCTATGTCAGACTGAGCTTGCTTTTCCTCACCTTTATCTTCACTCCAAACATACGGCCCTGCGCCAAGCTTCTTTTTAAACGAGCCTTTTTTCTTCTTAGCCCCAATAATCTCTGTGCCGTCTGCTGAGATAAGTCCCCCCTCCCAACTATCAAAGAAGGAACTCTCTGCACTATTAAGGCGATCAAAAATTTGATCTTCAGTTTCATTCCTTAGAGCCTGATCCTCTCGAACAATATCCCCAGTCGTCTTGGGACTTGGAAGCAGAAGAACTGGGTTCTCAGAGACTGAAAGTCCACCGCCTTTATTAACGTCAGTTAAGGCTTCTCTAAGTTCAATATCATCCTCTGGAATTGTAGATTTTTCGTCATTCTTTGGACTTGAGATGCCAGAGGTTACGGCTGATACATTACCACCACCTAACGCACCAAAGATGCCTGAGTCTATTATTTGCTCTATTTCTTCAGAAGTTAAGTTGAAGTTGTCAAAGAACTCATTGTTAAGAGTTTGTATAGCTTCAGTTCCACCCTCTCTAACTGCGCCACTAGCAAATCCTTTTGCCACTCTCGTTGCAATGTGTTGAGAGAGTTTTTCCCTTCCTTCGCCACCAAGTTTTTTTAGAATACTCATTGGAACGATGGCATCAAGAGCGGTGTTAACTGCACCTACTGTGTAAACCATTGCAAGATTTGGATCTTCAGTTTCTTCAAGAAATGTATGATAAGTTTCTGAGAAGTTCTTTGAACCAATTAATCCAAAGCCACCTATTTTTGCACCTTTGGTTTTCAAGTTCTGTTTTGTCGAGGCCTTTAAACCTTTTTTACCAATGAGCTTTGCACCACTGGTTGCAATTGCAGGAAGAATCCCTCCACCAGTTAAAGCTGACGCTCCGATTTGACCTATTTCACTTGCAAAATAACCAGTTGCGCCAAGCGAATAGTCGGCAAAATCCGCAACATTTTTAATGTCTTTATAAGTTGGGATAGTTGCAGGAATGGTTTGTTCCATTTCCTGTGAAGCAACTCGGTACTTCTCAGCGTACTTTTCTGATTCGTCATCCCTGCCTATCGTCTTTTCTGCCAAGGAACGAATGCCACCTTCCAACAGAATGTTCTTAGAGCCTACTAAGCTTCGCTTAAACCCTGTCGTGAAAGAATCTAAAAATGACCTGTCTTCTTGTCTTTTGTCTATTTGCTCATCTCTTGATAGCACAGGCTCGCTAAAATCGGTTATATTGGGCGTGGTCTCTTGTCGGAGTTTTGGCAATATTTCGCCTTCGATAACCCTACTTATATCATCACGAGACATGTCGTCGGGGAATTGAACGGAACGTCCAATTTCCTCAATAAAAACTGATGGCATATTCTACCTTTTTTTTATGAGTTGTCTGTTAATCCAGTGTCTGGACTATAGACCAGTGAAGAACCAGAATTTAGTCTTTGAAGCTGTTTCACTATATCATCTCTTTGCTTAAGCAACGGAGAAGCTTTTTCATCAAAGCCGTCTGGATCTATCAGTCTGTTCTTTTCAAGCTCTTTCAAAGAGTCATTGATACCTTTATAGATGATACCCAGACCTCTTACTTTCGTATCAAGATTATCTTGCTGAATCCTTAATCTACCAAGGCCCAATGTATTTCGACTGTTTTGTGCGCTACTAGCAATTTGTCTGAGTTTAAGAGCATAATTCATTTTGTCTGTTTCAAAGCCATAGCCTAGTTTTGCCATTTCAACAAAATTAGCTTTATCTGAAGCTTTCATGTCAGTAAATTCGCTCATTGTTTGATTCAGTGCGTCTTGCCAATCATTTGCCGTTAACCTAGCTCCAAAATTTGCGACTAAACCCCAAAAACGGTTGTTGGCTTCCCCAGCAGGTTTCATTGCTTCTATAAGTTTATTTTGTGCGTTTGTTATAGAATTAAAATCACTTGCAACTTTTTGACCCTCTGGTGTTTCCAAAACAGGTTTAAGTGAAGGATCTCCCTTTAAAGCTATTTTTTGATTGTTGTTTTTATTAATCACAAGATTATCAAATCGTTTTGTGTCTTTATAAGTATCTGCATTTGGGTTGATTTTCGTCGTAAAATTATTCGACAATGCATCAATATTAGTAGCGTTAGGAGTGGTATTATCTTTAGTCACATCTTTCTCAAACTGACTGGACCTGTAGTTCTCTCGGTTTTCAGCTTTTCTATTATTCATTATGTCTTCGACAGCTCCAAAACCTTTATCTACAACATCATTTACAAATTTTTTAGCCGTGTCTTTACCTGTTGTTCCTGTGTTACTTTCTAAACCTGTTATAGGATTGCGAGTGTCGAATTTCGAAAACATTGTCTCTTCAGCACCACTAAAATTTTGTCCAACTGAAGGTGCTTGATTTCTTTCATATTCCCTTCCTAAAGCTCTCCGTGCATCTTCTGTCATTTGCGATGGTGTTAATTGAACCGAAGGATCTCGTATGATTGGCCTCATTCCATCTGAAGTATTTGCGATTATCGCCCCTATTCTTTTTAGCCTGGGGTTATCGCCCTCATCTGGCATTCGCATTCTAGTTTTTATAATACCATTCCTACTGTCACGAGCATCCTTTTCAAATCTGTCTACATCAGATGAAAACATGCCAACTTTAGAAGAATCCGTAGGATTCAGCGGGTCTGGTATTCTATTTGTATCTCCAAAATTTGTACTTAAGCTTCTATTCAAATTCTGTCGAGCTTGAGAAACATTTGCACGATCTTCAGCTTGTCTTTTCTTGTAAAACTCCTCCATGTTTCGATTTGTATTTTCTCTAACTCGATTCACTCTTTTGTCTAAACTGCTAATTCCACCAACAGAAGGGTCATTTTCTTCTGGAGATATTAAAAATTCCTGACCTCTATAGTCAATGGGGTTTTGTGCCTTGCGTGGATCAAATTGTCCTAATGCATTTTCGGCTTTTTTCGTTGCAACTAATTCACCATTTTTTCTTTCAAATGGTAGCAAATCTCTTAAAGTCCCAACTCCTGTGGTCAAAGCATTTTCAATCTTGTTAGGTTCTTGATTTGTCCTGTATCGTTCTTGCATATTTGCTCGTCTACGGTCATCAAAATCTTTTATTCGACCACCCAGATCGTTGATGCCGCCCTTTACCTTTTGCACCACTGGTGCTGTTTCGGTAATAACATTGTCAGCGATTTGTCTAGTTGCGTTATTTACAATTTTATTAAACGCTTTCTCACCAACATTTAACTGTTTTTTTATTCTATCAAGAAAACTTTCGGATTCTTGATCAGGTCTTGGTGCTTGATTAACTCTATAATTTTCTCTGTTTTCAGCTAGTCTGTTAGCCTCATCTATTGTAGCTTGGTTGATTGATTGAGTAACATCATTTGAACTGTCAAATATAGAAGGCTTAGAAAAAGTTTGGAAAGTGGGCCTAGGTTGATCTATCTTTTCATCGTTTTTAAATTGTTGTGCTTTTTGTGCCGCAAGAATTTGCCTGATCCCTTGAGTGTCCTGCCCAAAATTAAATTTTTCCGATGGGTCATCGACAGGAGATAATCCTGCTGTTTTAAGTAATTGCTCATTTAAACTTTCAAAATTTTGTTGCTGTGTCCCTGTGTTTTGAGTAGATAGATCAATAACTTTTTGCAATCTATCATTGTAGGCAGAGTCAGACGAGGTGTCATCAGATACAGGATTCAATGGGGCAGGGTTGTCGTTGCTGTAGACATTCCCCTTTTCTTGTTCATTAACAACTTTTTTAAGTTCTTTAGAAAAACCTACTATTCCTTCTTCACCAAAAACAACATTATCTACGAGGTTAGGAATTTTAGATAATGCTTTTGCAACATTTTTTGCTAATGGGAATACTTCCTCTGCTACAAAACCCCTGTAGTCTGGGTCAAAATTATTTGCATTTAATATTTCAATTGCAAATTCTCGAATGTCAGGTGCTTGTGGAGCAACTATTCTTCCCTTGCTCATCCAATCTAAAACCTGATTAACTTCTCTTAATTTTCCGACAGTTGGGTTTTTCTTTGCTCGCTTTAACCACTCATACAAATTACCTTGTTTATTCTTGTCAAGCTTTCCAATAGCCCCACCACTTTCTTTCGCAAACTGAACAAGTTTTTGCACAGTGTCTTGCCCTGAGAATGGAGGAGGCGTATTTGATTTAGCCACTTGCCCTCCTGGCTTCATGTATGTAATTCCACCTTCAGTTACAGGATTTACGTTCTGACCTCTTGGTGTAATTTCATTTTGTGAAAGTGGAACAGGAATCGTTGGCTTCATTTTCTGGGACAGAGTTTGCAACTGGGCCTTTGACTCTTGCCTCATTCTGTTTCTTCGTGCAATTTCTTGCTGAACAAACATCGAGGGAATCATGTCTGGCTTTTTAAGCATTGATATAAGCTGTTGATCAGAAGCTTTGCTTAAAACATTTTTTATTTTAACTGGATCAATCATATTATTTTCATCCCATTTTAAAAAGGTTAGAAGGGCTAAACCCTGTGGTAAACCCTTGAGTTCCCTGACCATAAAGGCCTAAAGCGTTTATGCCAGTCCCTGCTAGTTGTTGTAAAAAACTTGGTTTGCTTGTTGCATCAGTAATTGTGCCGAATGGTGAGGAGGGCTTTAACCCACGGACGATGTCCGACCTAAATCCTAATTGATCGTAGTCATAACCCTGTTGTTTTACGAAATCGTCGTAAGCGAGATCAAGATTAGCTTGGTTCATTTGCTGAGACGCATCAGCTACACCTCCTTTAAGAGCCATTTCATCAGAGAACAGCCCCTGACTAGTTTTCCCCAGAGATTCAGCCGCTGATATATTGTTTAGATCTGTCATAGAATTTAGTTTGTCTGCTTCAAGGCCAAATGCGGCATTGAACCTGTCTGCATTTTGAGATCTGTTTGCGTCTTTTGAAAAAATATCTGCTGCTTGACCATAGCCTTTATAAAAAAGATCAGCTTCAGCATTGGCTAGTCTATCTAAATAAGACTGATCTCCAATTGCTGTATTAGCCGCTTCTCGTGTCGAGCCAAATGCTCCTCTACCAATGGCACTTGCCATGTTCTTTTGCCGTGCGTTAAGCATGTCCTCTTCGGCTTTTCTTCTGAACTTATCGACAACCAAATCTTCATAAGGATTCATGTAGCTTTCCATCATGCCGTCATCAGTAAACTGTTTTGCTCCAACATTACTTGCGGAGTAATCAGATTTTCGCAAGGAACGCTGACCAGTGACAGGGTCTGTTTCAAACAATCCATCGAGAACGGCATCGATATTACCACTTTGGCCATCGTAACCAAGAATTTCTCCCATGATCTTTTTTTGATCATCAGTGAACCCTGCTATTCTTTGACCGCTGTAAGGTTCATATTCTCTTTCAGAAAGTGCTTTAGATTCGTCAAGGATCTCTTCAAAGTCATCCTGTAGCCAATCTGGTAAATCTGTAGTTCTAGTAGTAGCCATTTAAGTCTCCTTTATCCAAACTTGTTTAGCGAAGCTCGACGATGATTTTCAAGAGCCGCTATCCCTCTTCGATAGTCGCCACGGCCTGTTGGGTCAAAACCTTGAATTTGTTCGACTGGACTTATAAATTCTCCTGCCGACAAAGCTATTGGGCCTACTAAATCATCTTTTGGGCCACCTCTTCCTTGGACTATTCCAGTAGGGGGAACAGGGAGTGCCATGCCGTTCTTAGCCTTCGTAATTCCACTAGACAAAACTTGCTCACCCGACATCCCATACTCAAAAGGGTTTCCAGTTACAGGAGTTAAGGAAGCCGTGGCAGTAGGAACTGTTTGAGTAGTTTCACTTTGCTCGACGCACATATTTTTGGTTGCGTCGTAGACAAAACCAAATTTGCATTTTGGAGTTCCATCAGCCAAAACACTCTCTTGATTTGGATCTGAAAAACTATTTAACGAGGTTGACGGTCCACCGTCTGAAGTTCTTCTAGCAAGGTCAAGGTAAGATTGCTGTTGCTCATCGGTCTGAGGGGTAAAGAAACTACCTCCAGAAGTAAGAAAAGAGCCGTCACCATCGACATCCATGCTATCAAAAAAGCCTTTTATTTTTCTATCGTCTCCCATATTAAGCGTTTGACCTAAGAAGTTTTTGGTTGTTCTATTATCTCCAACTCCAGATGAGCTAGTGTATGGAGAGCCGTCACCATCCTTATCCTTGAACAAAGATCCAATACCGCTACTCAACATCATTGGGATTCCTAACGCTGGGTTGGCCAGTGTTAAAGCTGTTTTAGCAAGGCTTCCCATATTAAAAGAGCTTTCACCATTTTGACCACCGCCTATGCCAAAAACTTGCTCAAAGAATGAAGGGGGGCTAACATCTTTAATCCCATCACTTACTTTTGATACTGAAGAATCCTTGTCAGGCGCATATGCCATCTTGGTAAGCATGTCTCCTATGTAAACATTTTCACCCTCTCTTCCTGCTGACATAGCTTCAGAAAAACTACTGTAAGGCTTATCCTTTGTCCCCCTCGTGTCTCTCCCATAATTAAATTTATCTTCTGGATTTAACATTACGCTAAAACTCCCTTTTCTCTTAAGGCATTGATAACTGATCCAAGAACGTGGGCATTGTTTGCCGTTGACGTTGATGTTGCATCGAGTGCTTTGGTTGTTGTCACATTTGATGTTGAAAAGCTTGTTGTCCTGTCACCTGTGTTTGCCGCAAGAGACAGGCTATCTAAAGCTTGCTCAATTGCATCAACAAGCTCACTTGCCCAAACATCAACATCTCCATCCTCAGACAGTCTTGGAAGTGGGGCTATTGAAAACTTATTACCCACTACCGATCTCCATCAGATTTCATTGAGAGTCTAATATCGCCTAGTCTCCAATGATCAAAAACACCATCTGATGAGACCATCATTTTTATTTGCCTTCCTCGCAACCGAGGGTTAATTCGGCCTGTTTTCTTATGTGCAGTTCCATTGATAACAATATCTCTAGTTCTTACAGTAAATGGACCTTTTTCTGTGTAATCTGAAATTGAGTCTTTTCTTGAGCTAAAAGTTATTTTGCAGACCTCATCTACAATTTCTGAACTTTGATCAGTCGAAATTGCGTCTGGTAGAGCTTTGTCCACAAACATAATTTTTTCACCGTCATCAATGTCGAAGTCAGAGCTTTCTATAAAGCTAAGAAATGCCGTGCCGTCATCTGAAGTGCCTTTTTCCTGATCATACAAATATTTGTCAACATCAGCAGAAATATCGTGTGAGAAAACCGTTGCGTCTTCCCACGCAGTTCTAGAAAATGTACCCACATCCCAAACTTTTTCTAAATAGTTGTATTTACAATATCGATTATTTTCCCTGTTGTTCCCACTTGCATCAAGAGATGATGTTGCGCTTGAAGGTGTTAAGCTTGGATAGAACCACCATATTTCGTTGAAACCCTTACTTGTTCCAGAAACCACCTTATTTTGTTGTGCATAATTAAAATCCTCAAACACAAACTGTGCAACTGGCGATGGTATGACTTTAACGCCACCATCGAAAACGAAGAAGTTCCTGTAGCCCATCCAAAACGCCCTGCCTTGAACAGCAATAACTGCGTTTGGCCCTATTAAACCACAGGCATTGCCCAGTTCTTTAAATCCAAAAGTATATGGCGGCCCTTGGAAAACCATTCCATGCACGTTTTGATCTGAATATAAAAGTGTTTGACCTCTAACTTTGGCCCACCCAATCAGTTCGCTTCCACCAGTGAGTGTTTGACCTCCTGCCGTGTTTGTCGCTGTGTTTTCGGTCCAGACATTCGTAACCTCTTGGCTTGACCACCTCACCTTCATTGGATCATTAGCCCCAAGACAAACTATATGCCTATCTGGAGAAGATACGAAAATTGATTTTACTGACGTAGGAACTGTTCCAGACCCACCCGAATTTGTTATCAAAACAGCCTTAGTGCCAACTCCAGTTGATGCGTCCCAGTAATAGGGTTTGCCATCATTATAAACAGCAACAAGATCCTCTCCAAAATTATCAAAAGACCAAACTCTTGGGCTTACCTCGACAGTTGACGAAGTAGCAGGGACTCCCCAAGTTCGGTTAGACCCAGATCCAGATACTTCATAAGGCCCAACACCCCATCCATATGAAAAATTGGAATGTTCCTCACCTGAGTCAATTGGTTTAGTGATTGTGATATCAGTTGACCCATTCGACGATAGGGCAGGGAAAGTTGTTGAACTGGCATTAATAGCTGTAGACATGCACTCTGCACCAAAGGCGATTGACACAGAACCGATCACATCCCAAAACCAATTTTGACTACTTTCCGTTCCAGTTGAACCACTTCTCGAAAAGGTTATTCGATCAATTTCAGCAAAGTAATTTACTGAGTAACGAAACAACCCACCATTCCCAAGCGCATTATAAAAAGTGTTAGTTGAGTTTAAAAAAGGAACACTTAAAGTTTCTTCAACAACAGTTCCCTCGTAAGTTTTGCCTTTTACTGCTATGCGTAATCCAATAAAAGTAGAGCCATTTGAACCTGAGTCTCCACCTTGAAAAATTCCTCCTGCGTATGCAGGCGAGGGGAAATAACTTGAGCTTGTATTATAGTGAGCCGAATTATGTCCTCTATTTCTAATTACCACTCGCCTTGCGGTTGGTCTGTTTTGCGAGTCTGTAACTACATTCCCTAGCATGAAATTAGCTAAAGAGGCTGTGCTAACACTATCATCTTTATATGAGCCATCGTGAAGATAAGTGTCTCCAGATCCTCTTGACCAGTTTGTAGAGTTTTGCGTACTGTTTGTAAAAACAATACCTGTGCCTGCTGAATTAAACGGAGCGTCAAAATAAAAGCTTGTATGAGATCTGCCTATTCCTGTTCTGAAATAACCATCCATATTGAAGTTAGAATCGTCTCCATAGCTTGGCCCTGCGTTGTAGCTATAGCCTCTTCTGGTAAAATAATCTTGTACACCTAAAAGAGTGTTGGTTTTAGGCGTTTGCCCTGAGATCGAAAACTTTGTACGAAAAGTTCCAGTGGGATATTCATCAGGTAACTCAATATCAAAATAATTTGTGGAGTTATTAATAATTGTTGCTGAGAGTAAAACTGCATACATCTCACCAATATTTACATTGTTAAAATAATACGCGACTGGTGTGTTTTGTGCATCTACACTTTCGACACCGTGGCTTGGCTTAAAAAACCTTATAATGTCTTTTCCAGAGGTGTTGTTTAAGTCAGAGGTATACTCATAATCTGAGTAATAAGAAGCTTTTGGAATAAATTGAGCATTGTGTCCGTAGAGTGCTGATGTGACGTTGTGATACAAATAATTAGTACCAGTGTCTTGCAAATCAAAAGTAACTGTAGAAAAACTGCCATCCACTGGGGTTATGTCATACAGAATTTCATCTTTTAGTATATATATGTTAGTGTTCGTTCCGATAGCTAGAAGTCTGTTATCTGAGTGATCCCTCCAAGAATGTAGGGTTCTAGCCGCACCTGCAAATTGACTTGTGTTGTTTTTCTCCCATCCACCAATCTTTTGAGCGCGACCATTGTAAAACCTAATTTTATTAGAATCACTCCAACTTCCCTCTGAAGAATAAACAGTGTCATCTTTAATAACGCCTGCCTTCAAGGCAATCTTTTTTAGCATTTATGCTATCCTCTGCCAAAGAGTATATGTGTAACGATTACCGCTCCACGAACTGTTTGAGGTGGGGACAGTCCCCATTGCTCTATAAGTGCCTGCAACTACAGTTCCAGTGCGATAAGACGATGTAAGCCCATCATCAATTCCGTCAGTTCCTGTAACTACGCCACCAAGTTGAAGACTTGTGGTGGTTGTAGATCCTGCTGTAAGCGAAACTTGGCCGCCTGTTCCCCAGACAAATCCACCGATTGGTGGTTGCCCATTTGACCAAGCTGACACGTTCATCTGAACAGAAGTGCCACTCATCTGCAATGAAGAACCGCTTACAACGCCAGTGACTGGAGAGTTACTTGAGATTAAGCCTGTTATGTAACTTGCTGTAACAGAAAATGTGCTTCCATTTAGGTCTAAGCCAGTTCCTGCGGCATAAGTAGAACCACTCGAAAGAGTTGCCCAAGAAAGAACACCTGACCCATTTGTTTGAAGAACTTGGCCACTGCTAGACCCATCGTCGGCAGGGAGCGTAAGTGTGTAGCTTGCACTAACTGTGGCAGGAACTTTTATTGTAACATGGTTAGAGTCATCGTTATCAGTAAATCTTAAAGAACCACCAGTAGAGCCTCCATCTCCTTGAAGCTGTACAGACCCAGTGCCATTGGGTTTAAGTACGATATTGCCATTAGAGGCTGATGTAATTTGTTTTGCATTAACATCTAAATTACCCCCCAAACTCGGAGTTGTGTCTGCCACTATATCTGTTATCCCACCTGAGTTTGACAACTCTCTACAATGTTGACCAGATACCGCTGTGTGTATAATTGTAGATTTACCATTTTCTACAGAGACGTTATCTCCACTTCCGCTAGAAAATTGAAGAGCATATCCTCCAGTTGTAGCATTTTGAACGCCATAAACTTTATCATTTGTTGGCAAAGTGACTGTTTTGTTTGCGCTTATAGTTCCTATAAATCTCAAAAAGAATTTTCTAGCATTGTTTCCAGGCGCACCATCCGAGTAGGAAGAAAGAGTATAGTCATCAGATATCGAAATTTCTGCTGTTCCTGTAAGAGCTTCCTCTGTCATCTGCCAATTTTCGTTAGTAATAGCTCCCCAAGTGTTTGCCTTTTCACCATCAGCCATAAGCTCGAATCCTAGATTTGAAAATGAACTAGCCATAAATTTTTCTCCTTAAATATTTGTCCAAGATCCAGAACCTTGCGTAATGTTTGTCCATTCATCTTCACTTTCAGAGCTAACCGAGATCCACTTGTCTTGTTCGTCTTTTGTTAAAACCGTTTCGTATAGCCGCTCTCCAAGCGTTGAAATATCTAAGTTAAAATCAAAAGTTCCAGTTGCTCCATAAGTTGCAGAGCTTACTGTTGTTTCTGAAAAATTTGCGGATATAGATGAGTTGGCACTGTAAGTAGCTGACGGTAGGACTGTTTGAGTTGCATTCGCACTCATCTCTCCCACAGCAACATGAAAAAGAGTTAAAACTGAAGTTTGAGTAACTTGAAATGTTTGAGTACTCCCAGAAACAAACACAGGGTTTGCTTGAGTTGTTTGTGTAAATACAGCGTCGGAAGTTTGAACGGCTTGAAGCCACAGTTTTGGAAGAGGGGCAGATTGAGCGAAATTAAAAGATTTAGTTGCGACTGACGAAAGAATGCTTGTAGGGGTTGCAGTTTTAGTAAAATTAAACGAACTAGAAGAAACTCCTCCTAAAATCCCCACTCCAATAGAAGTTGAAATTCCTTGAGAGATTAATGAACTTGAAGAAATTCTCATCATTGAGGCCGCAGAGGAGACAGACCCCAATGCTTGCATTGTGGCTACTCCTAATTTTTCCGATACAAATAGACTAGAGAATGGCGCAGTTGAAAGAGGACCGAAGCCTAACATTAGACGGCAGTCCCACCCTTGAGAGGGTCAATGCTCATTAGATAAGCGTAGCATTTTGCTACAAAAGTAGCCCCTGTTTGTTTGTCAACCTCGGCTAAGTCAACTTCTTGAAAAGTTGTTGATGTGCAAGCATCTCCGATTTTAGGACTATCAGTCGGGAAACCCCACACTGTCATTTTTACAACGTAATCTGCGTCTGGAAACTCAGGTTCTGGCGTGTCTTTGTTTCTGATAACTACAGCGTCCATCAGTCGAAAATATGTGTCATCAACCTTTATACTCAAAGAGTTGTGAAACTTACTATCTCGCACTCCGACATTTTGTTTAACGGCCATTCAGCTTTCCTTCCAAATTTTTTACTTTTTGACTAAGCTCTTGCACTGCTTTTACGAGAGGGATAATAAAAGGTTGCTCATGAATTTCTTGAACGCCCCATCGATCTTCTTTCCATCCTTGAAAATTAGAAACGCCTAATTTATCCAGACTTTCTTTGACTTCTTGAGCAATAAAACCATGCTGAACACCTTTGCGTGTTCTAAGACTAGTAGGCAAACTATCTTCTGTTTCTGTTTGAACGTCAGGTTTGTAATGAGCTAAATCAGAGTCTTTTTTGTCTAACTCTTTGTAACTTTTAAATTCAAAAGTCCTTGGCGTTAAATCTTCAATAAAATCCAAACCTAGTTCAGATATATCTATATTCTTTTTCACTCTGTAGTCTGAAGACGCACTTGCCCAAGAAGCATTACTTCCATCTGTTTG
>Ga0209336_10000125_pt1 | contig 37341 bp, 43 predicted proteins | sample LinPmetageLP32_FD_184042 | JGI IMG/M metagenome (GOLD analysis project Ga0209336, IMG submission 184042) | Marine viral communities from the Pacific Ocean - LP-32 (SPAdes) (version 2) | ecosystem: Environmental > Aquatic > Marine > Oceanic | place: Pacific Ocean | collected 2009-08-23
ATCTGAACCAGTAAATGTTGTCTGATTTGCTGTTGCAGTATATTCAAATCTATTTGATGTACCGTTAACAGTTGAACCTGCCGCAGCCCATCCACTTGATTTGTAAACTTTTAATTCGTTTGCACTTGTGTCAAAATATAAATCACCAACATCGTTACTGCTTGTTGGGGCTGAACTTAAAATTCTATATCTTTCTGCAAAACTGTTTACTCCAGAAATATTAGAAGCAACTGTAGAAACATTTGCGTTTGCGCCTGCTACTGTTGACACTGCACTAGAAATTCCTGCTACAGTATTTATGTTTGCACTGTTAGAATTTACAGCATTAATATTTGATGAATTATTATTTACAGACGTAAGCGTACTTGAAAGTCCTGCTACGGTGTTAATGTTTGAAGCGTTAGAAACTGCTGAGTTGATGTTTGTAGCGTTACTAACTGCTGAATTAATGTTACTTGAATTATTTGCTACAGCCGTAACGTTGCTAGAAATTCCTGCTACTGTTGATACGTTTGCAGAAATACCTGCCACCGTTGTAACGTTAGCACTTATCCCACCAACAATATTTACGTTAGCTATGTTAGTTGCAACTGTATCTATTTCAGATGTAGTTTCATTTAAATCATCAGCTACAGTCTCAACTTCTGATACGGCTTCTGCTAAATCATTTGCTACTGCAATTACTTTTGCAATGTCTGTTGCTACTGTGTTAACTGAAGTTATGTTTGTTGCTACCGTGTTGATATTTGTAGCGTTAGAATTAGTTGTAGTTATTGCAGATATATTACTGTTAACTGTGTTAATTGCTGTAATGTTACTGTTAACATTATTTAAAGTTGTTTTGTCTGAAGCACTTAGCCAAGTGTTTTCGATGTAGTTTTTCGTAGCCACATCTTGTGCAGACGTTGGGTCAGCAATAGTAGTTAATCTTTTACTTTGTCCATCCCATTGAAAATTTGTATTTGATAGTTTGATTACATCGTTAGCGTCATCAATAGCTTCTTGTCCCATAAAGAAAGCTTGGTTAGAATCAGTATCTAAATCATTTTCTGTTAGGACTGAACCTGCCGCATAATCAACTAATCTTGAAGTTTGACTTGTAGTTCTTCGTATTTCAATAGCACTTGCCGAAGCCGGTGCTGTGTTAAAAGTAATTTGAGTTCCTGCTGAGTTATAAGTGAAAGCAGTTGTAGCTACACCATTAATTGTTACAGTAATGTCAGCCTGGTCACGATATGTAAAATTTACTGCATATTGTGTGGTTGAACCATTTCCTGTGTATCTTACAAATGAATTAGCCATTTATACACTCCTTTTCTTCTTCTAATATGGGTACTTATTGTTATTGTTGACGGTCTTTAGGAAGTTCACTAGTTATTGCTCTCAAAAATTGTTGCAATCCTACTAAGTTATAGAACGGTAATAGTCCTATAGCTTTATTTCCGTCTGATTGAGAGAATGTTCTTTCTGGATTAAACGTAGATTGTGATACAGCTTTCATAGTTGGTATCAACTTTTGAAATATTAAAGAGTAAGTTGGGTTACCAGTTATAATGTTTGTATCAAGTCCACTAGTTCTATATCCAAAGATAGGGTTATCAGTATAAGCAGAGCCTATAATGTTAGCACCTATTGGTAACAAGGAAGCAAACGCAGCTCTTTGAAAACCTGCTTTAGCTATTGTTGCCGGATTTAATCTATTTTCATAAAATTCTTTTTGGTTTGGATGTACTAAACCTGCTAGAGAAGTTTGTGCTGAAAACATTAAAGAACCCCATAACATTGAGTTCATAAATTGGTCAAACACAATAGCGTCTCTCATCTTCAAACCATACAAAAATTGTTTAGCCCAAGATGTAAACATAAAACTTCTAAACTGATATGCTATTTGACCTAAGTGTCCATCTGCATTCATTCCATATTCTTTTAAATATCCAAAGTATGCTTTTTCACCTACGTCAGCTTGTTGTACTGTTCTATGTGCAAGTCTTCGCATAGCCATAATGTAAGTAGCCCTAGTTTCATTAGACCATTTATCAAAATTTGTTTTAGTTATTTTAGTTCCAAGTTCACCTTTAGTCCAACTTGTATGTGCTTTAAATTCGTTTTGTATTTTTTTCATCATAGATGGACTTATTCCTAAATCATCTAATCTGTTTTGCATTTGTGCGTCAGTCATTCTATTTTTACCAAATCTTAATTTAGCAAAAGGATGTTTACCTTTACCTACAGCCCATCTTCCAAAAATTTGTGTAAATTCAGAAACAGTTACTATCTGCATAGCAGAGGTACTCATAAACTGTCCAGAGTATGTGTTAGTAAATCTGTTCATTTGGTCTAATTTATTTTCTACTGTAGTAATAGCGTCATCCGACATATTACTTCCAAAGTCATCTAATCTGTTTGTAACTTGTTGAATAATAGAATGGTTACCAACTCCACCCATTGTGTAATCTATTTCTCTAATAAAATCATCTACACGTTCACCGTTTTCTAAACGTTTCATCATACGTCTTAATTCAGGAACATTTTGTAATGTAGCATTCCAACCAATTAAACCAGTGACGTTACCCATCTCTGACATATTGGCAAAACCTACTTGGTTCATCACCCTTGAATAATTTAATTTACGAATAAATCTTCCTATTGTAGGTGCTAGTCCAGTTGGGTTTTCTGCAAGTGGTCTTCCTTTAATAAAACTATAAGCCATATCCATAGCTTGAATTTCATTATCCATTTGCCATTTTGCTCTTTTAGTAGCGTTAATTTTTACTGGGTCATAACTGTCAACAATTTCTTGTCTAATTCTTTGAAAGTCACCTCTAGATTTTATTCCTTTATAAGCTAAAGCCATATCACCCATAGCACTATGTGTGTAATTCATAAAAATTGCTTCAGCATTATTTTCTAATAAATCAGAAAAGTTTGTTCTGCCGTCTGTATGTCCTTCATTAAATCTAATTCTTCTTTGTAAATAAGATGAACCAGAAACACCTTCTCCTGGTTTAACTTTAAACATTCTATTAATTAAAGCATCAATTTCTTCATCAACCATATTAGTATGCTCTTGCATCATTCTTCTAAATGTTTCACGTTTTTGCATACTAGTAACAATAAAATCTAAATTAACTCCACCTTTAGAAAAGTTTGACCTTTGAACTACAGTTATTAAATTTTCTGCAATAGTCATTTTTTGAGCTGCTGTTAAAGGTCTTTGTTTTACACCTTTAAGCATAGTATCTTCCATAGCATTAACTAAAAATACTTTTAAATATTGTGAACCTTTAGTAGGGTCATTTAATATTTTTTGATATTTTTGTGGATTGTGAACTCTTGTTAAATAATTAAAATTATCTACAATATTTTCAGCACCTTCCACTCCAGTAATTTTAAGCATTTGTAATTGCTCATTTAACAATTGACTTTGTGTCTTTGCCATTTGTTGTATTATTTTTTGACTTTCAGCCGAAGTATATCCTAATTCACTTAATGCAATTTTTTCACCACGTATGGCTCTACCTACTAAATCATTAAATTCTTTTCTTACTTTATTATTATTAGGACTATTCCATTTATGTCTTCCTAAATTTTTTTGTTCTATTAACCATTTTTTTAAAAAGTTTGTGTGAGGTACATGATATAAAACCATCATTCTATCTACGTTCATATCTTTAACTTCAGATACAGTTATAGGTCTTGTATAATTTGTATTTCCTTTTTTTGGCGTAGAGTCTCTAACTAAAAGACTTCCAAATTTTCTCATTTTGTCACTCATTGTTGAACCCATTGCAGCAGAAAAATCAAATCTAAATGCTCTAGCCCAAGTTTCTGGTGTCAAATCAGCGTCACGCAAAATGTTAAATTCTGCCATTCTACCTCTGACATATTCATTGGCTGTTGCTCTACTGTCAAAAGTACCTTCTGGTTTTGCTTCATCCCAATTACATATTTTTTTTGCCATTATTTACATTTCCTCACTTCAATTGTTCCGTCTTTATTTACTTGCATAATTAATTCATCTGGTTTTCCAGATTGATTTTCTATCATTCTAACTTCAAATCTACCGTCTGCTCTTTTAGTTGTGTGTAGCGCTAAATCGTAATTAGGGTCATACCAATCAAAAGTTCTTTCACCATTTGGTTTTAAAGGGTTAGGATTATTAGGACCAGGAATAAGATTACTATTATTAGAAGGTGGTGGTTCAAACCCTCCATCATCTCTAATTAATTTAGTATCACTTTCATCCATTGTGTCTTTAAATTGTTTTGTAAAATTTGTGTTTGTAACTCTAGGTCTACGTATTCCAAATAATCCACCAAGAAATGCACCTGTCATTACACCGTGCATAACATTATCAATATCTAAATCTGGTCTTTGTGAAGCAAGATAAGTTTCTATTGCACCAATAGATACTGCACCTGCACCTGCTTTTCTTAAAATTCTATATGCTCTTGCACTTTTTTGCAAAGCAACTACTGGCGCTAACAATCCGTCTGTAGCAATAATTGCTGTCCACGCCGCAGGGTCAGTAAACGCAGCCAACAATCTTAACATAGTTCCTTTACCAACACCTTGAGAATTAATTTTATCTTCTAATTCTAAATGTTTTAATAACTGTTCTCTTATTTGTTGAGCGTGTGCTAAACTGTGTGCGTGTGCAAATTCTTCTCTATAATCATCTGGTAAATCTGTACTAAGTTCATCTAATAATTCTTGTGATAAAACAAAATTTACATCTGGTGCTAAATCTTCTCTACTAAATTGTTTGTATAAATTAGTAGCAATCATTTCATCTTCGTATGCGCCTTTTGTTGCGTCACCTAAAGTGAATTTCTTTTTTAAATCTTGTTGTCTTTTGTAAGTTACATTTGCTATTTGGTCTAAATCTTCTTGGTCATAAGGCGTAGCATAATCTAAATTCCATAATTGTGGTGGCTCTATATTATTTATAAAATCTTTAGCTGAATCAGTTTCAAACTTCTGTCCCATAGCTTCAGTTTCTTTATCAATTTCTTGATAGCCTTCAATTAATTCTGGAATAATTTTAGCATTTTCTTCAGCTTGTGTATTGTATTCTCTTATACCGTCAATAGCATTTCCTACTGTATTTGTAATATTATCTACTGAAAAAACATTTTCTGTTTCTGTTTTAAGAATTTCTGTTTTAGCTTCGTCATCTATATAAGGGTTCATCATAACTTCTGGCAATGAACCATCCATACGTAAAGCGTCTGCTTTTAACTGATTATCAATTAAACTTGTGTCACTTTTTTTTAGCGATTGACTGTGCATACTCCCACTTGTGTTTACAACAAAAGGGTCACCATTATCATAAGAATATGTAACAGCAGTTTTCTTTCCTTCAACTAAAGAATCTCCTACTGTATAATTTGTAATTTGACTAAAGCCTAAATCGTTTGCAGCTCTATTGTAATTTCTAATTCTTCTATTAACTAAACCATTCATTACAGCATTTGTTCCTGTTGCAGGGTCATTAGCTGAAATAATATCTAACGTATTTTTTAATGCAGACTCATAGTTTCCACTTATTAAATCATTTTTAAAACCATTAAATAATTTTCCAGAATTATAATATTGGTCTGAAGCAACAATTTTCATTGAGTTTGGTAAATTATTCCAAGTGTCTTCACCAACATCTTTTTTCATTTGTTCTATATTATAAATAACAATTTGTTTTGCTAAATCTTTGTCAGACATTTCTTCAGCATTAAGTTTATTAAAACTTAAAAAGTTTTTAAGACCATCAGCTATGTGTGTTATACCATAACCTCTAGTTCCTACACCACCTTCTAAAGCAACTTTTCTTCCTTCTGTTCCTTCATCTTCAGCAAGTATTTCTAAAAATTGGTTTACCCATTCTTCGTTCATTTATTAACCTTTATCTGTTCATTTAATAATAATTTCTTTTGATTAGCTGCATTTTCTAATATGATTTTCATATCTTTATCTGCTTTCATCATATCTTCAATTGAGCCATCCATAAAATCTCCAGTCGATACAATTACAAAATCTCCGTTTGGTGTCATAACTGGTAATTGAGAATTTTTATCTGTTAAAACTAATAGTCCACTTTTAAAAGGACGTACTACTAAATCTTCTGCGTAATATTTTAAATCACCTTTTCTATCTTCTACTAAAGGTATGTCACCTTCGTTAAAGAAACCATCAAGTTTGCCTGCTTCTTTATATTTTTCCATCCAAACAATTTCAAATTTCTTAGCTATTGCTCTGCTTTTTTCTGTAAGTTTTGTTGGGTCTGCGGCAGGGAAAGATGAATTATTAACAAGAACACCATCTACTAAAGTGTGTCTAGTAGACACTTCTTCAATAGCAAATTTAATTGCGTCTTCTTTATTCATTCCTGCTTTCATCATTGTCATAGCAGTCATAGTTGCTCTTTGTGAAACCAAAGACATATCAACATCATCCCAATCAAATGTAGGGTAATCTCTTGTAATAGATTTAACCCAGTCTGGTAAATCTTCTTTATTAACTCCAACAACTCCACCTATCCAAGGTATACCTTCATCAAACCATTTATCAAATTTACCTTTAACATCATCATAGACATCTTCTTTGTTTAAATTTGTGTTTGCATATTGTGAAGCAGGATTAGTTACAGCTTCATAAGCTTTCATAATTGCTCTGTCTTGTCCCATGTTTGTATTTCTCATAAGATTATTTACAATTTCATAGAACGTTGCTGCGTTTGTACTAGCGTATTTAGTAGGAACTTTATCACCGTAAATTGTTCTTAATTGTTGATATCTTTCAAATCCTCTTGTAAAAATATCAATACCATCAGGGTCAATTGTACTGTCATTACCTGCAACTTTAATTACATTAATAGAATCAAATCCCATTGTAACTTCATTTTTCCAAGTAGGATGTTGTATTCCATTAGCGTCTAGCATTTTTTGTGTTAATTGAAATTTTGTAAATTCACCTAAATCTTTTGGTATATCACCATTAGCAATCATGTTGTTAATGTGTGGCATTAATATTGTTTGTTCCCAAGCTACTATAGAGTCATTTATATCATCATCTGATAAACCAATTTTAGTATTACCACTTGAGTCTGTGTAAGTAGTTTCATCTTTTTTATAAGCATGACCTTTAGAAATTAAATCTACGCCAATTGCTAGTTTACTTGATGTTGCTACTGTACCTTTAATTGCAGCAATAATTTTTGTTGCTTGTTCTTCTGTTTTGGGAGTTCTTAAATAAGAAGGCAGTTTACCATCTTTACCTCTGTTCATTGTAAGATATGTAACAATATCAGTTAACATTTGAGGGTCAGTAATTAAACCAGTATCTTGTAAATCAACTACTTGTTCAAAATAATTTAATACTTGTTTATTCCATTCATCTTTATTTATAAATTTTTCATTAACAACTTTGTCAGTTCTTAAAGTTTCTAAATCTGCTACTCTTGTAGAAGAATTATATATTTTTTCTGTTGTATAGTCTGGTGTTCCTGCGTCTATTTCTTTTTCTGTTATAAAGCCACCACCTTGTTCCCAAGCTTTAGCAATAATTTGAAAAGAAGCTGCGTTTGTTGCTCTGTTTAATTGTAAACCTTTTGCTATAGACACTTTTTGTTCTAAGTCTAATCTCATTTGGTTCATAGAGTCTGTGTATGCTCTAGTGTAAGATTTATCTTGTGTACTTAAATCTCTTATAGGATTTCCTGTAGGCTCACCATTTTCATTAACTGATTGAAATAAGCCATCTATATCTAGATTAGCCATTGCGTCACCTTTATCATCACCACCAGTTATATTTGTAACTTTAGTATTAATATTATTAAAATCTTCAATAGCGTGTGATAAACCAAAATTAGAATTTACAATTGCTTGAGTGTAATAACCTTTTAAGTTTGCAACTCTAGGGTCACCCTTATCAATTAACTTTTTAATTTCTGTTGGGTCTGTAATACCTTGTGCTTTTAAATTATCAAAAACATCTTGTGCTTCATTTTGTTGTTCTGTTTTGTAATTGTCAGTAAACTTGGCAAAAGATTTATTAAAGTTTTTTAGCGAATTTGAAATTTGATTTAGTTCACTATCTTTTGCTTCTCTAGGTCTACCTGTAGAAGTTGATTGATAACGAATAGGTACGTATTGTGATTTATATGCCATGCTTTATCCTTTAAAAAACTTTCTATCTTCATTACCTGCATATTCTGTTGCACCACCAGCTATATTAATTGCTAATGCCATGTCACTAGGTTCTACTGGTACTGGAAGATTGTTAATTGTATTTGCGTAAGAAGCATAAGCTTCGTTTTCTTGTCTGTTAAACGACATCATATCTTTAGTAAACGCCATGTTAACATCCATAAAATCTTTATCTGTATCTGTACCTACGTCTTTATATATTGCTGTAGCGTTACCAACATTAAGTGCTAATTGTTTTGATAATAATTTAATTTTTTCTTTTTTAATTGCAAACTTCTCTGCTGACTTTTCTTTTGCTGCATTAATTTTATTATTATCTATTTGTCCGTAGTCATCAAACAGAGATGCACTCGCAGCATTTTTAGCATGAAAGTTTGAAACAGAAGTTCTATAGGCTTGTTCCTTTTTAGCGTTATGGTCGGCTATCGAACTAACCACATTTAACGCAAAGCCTGCTTCTGCTGTACACATATTATTTTAACTCCTTCATTACTAATATAAAATTTAATTTTTCATGTCCGTATGGTAACTTTTTCTTTGGTTCAAATCCTAAGAACTGTAACCATTTTAAAGTTTCCCAATTTCGTTCATCTACAAAGTTGTAAAGATATTTATAACCTTTACCCATTTCGTTTACCCAATGAGGACATTCTTTTAAGAATTGTCTTACATGGTTTCTAAGTTGGTCGCTTGATAACATCCAAGCTACACCATAATCTTTTTCATAGGCACATGGGGTTGACCCAAACATACCAATAACACCTTCTTCTTTTGTTCCTAAGATTGAATAGTTTTTTGCACCTTCATAAGTGAAGGGAAGAACTAATGCCTTTAATGGACTTAGGTTGTCCGAAGCTTTAATTTCACGTCTATCTGCTAAACGCATTTTTGGTGCTAAGTCGATACAATCATTAATGACTGCTTCTCTTACGCATTTTTCCATATTACATCCTTCTATTTCTTCTATGATAAAATCCTTCAATTTCTGCTGATATAAAGTGACAAGGCAAATGTGAAGTTGAAGTCAATTTACAAACATATCCTGTATTTTTACTTTGGATTGGAATAGTAAATGTACCACTTGCAATGTTAGGAACTCCAACTACTGAAGAAGCTGAGTTAATAACATTTCCTGACATTTCATAACTAGTTAAACTTCTACCGTCTGGTAAAACTGTTGCTTTAAAAAATCCACTATCTTGAAAATCAACATTTAAAGTTCTAATTTGATATCTTCCAGAAGTTATTGCTACAGCACCAGTTGAACTTTGTTCTCTTACATATGGTTTTGAAAACTCATATACAGATTCAAAAGATGAACCAAAAATACAAGAAGTATGATTACCTTTAACTACAACTGTAGTACCACTTTGACTATCAATAGTTAAGTCTGCACCATTTGTAGAGTCCATAGCCATTAAAGTTTGGTTATGTGCATATGGTATTGTAAATGTAGTTTTATCAGTTGTGCTGCTATAACTACCACTTAATACTGAAGTTTGCATATCAATACTTACTGGAAAAGATAAAGAACCAAAATTAGGATTTCTTAAATCTATTCTTAATAATTTTAAATTTCTTTTTTCATTTGCTAATATGTAAATATAACTATCGTAAGCTTCTGCTGAAATTATTTGCATATTATTAAATGTAAATTTGGACCAGGCTGATTGTACTTTTTTATCAGCGTCCCAAAAATATTTATAAACAAACATTGTGTTTGCATTTGTAGATGTAATATCTGAACTTGCTGTGTAAGGTGCATTATTACTTCCGTCTAACGTATCGTGACATAACACAACCATTGTATCTTCAATGTTGTTAGAAACAATTTTGTATGCGTTGTTAGGAATTAATGTGTTAACTCCAATTGTTATATCTAAACCATCGTTAGTTAGTGTATCATCATCTGCAAAATATTCTGTTATTGCAGTTTTATCATTTCTGTTTTGTGCAAAGTAAACAAATTTACCTGCCGCTTTAGGTTCAACTTTAGTGTCATGTGCAAACGTACTTGTTTTAGAAAGTACGGCTGTTGTTGGTGTAATACTATCACCAGAAGATTCTAATATGTATTGTGCTTCTGCTGAAAATAATAAAAGTTGTTCGTTAAAATCTATAGTGTTGTAAAGTTTGTTTACAGTTGTACCACTAGCTGCAATATCAATAGGGTCAGTATCTAATACATCTGTACCAGTTGTTACATAAAAATTATAATACTCACCATTTTCTGTCATAATTAAATTCTGTCCAGAAATAACTCCCAATCTATTTTGAAAGAAAGTTAAGTTAGATATTTTTTGTCCAACAAAACTTGGTGCAGGGTTTGTTGTTTCATCACCTGCTACTCTGTTAGTGTAAGTTTGTTGTGCAAAAGTAAATGTACCATTATTATTGTTAACTAATGCGTGTGGCATTGTACTGTTGTCTAGTCCAAGTTTTACACCTGGTCCTACAGTTTCTTTCCAAACACCGTTAGCTACAAAATTTACATAGTAATCTGAAAGTGTGTCACCTTCTTCACCAGTAATTTGAATAATCATTCCTGGTTTTGCATAGTAAGGTAAATCTGTAAAATCTTGTATAGCGTCTTTTACTGCATACATAGCTTGGTTACCAAAACCGTCTGTAGTTTCAACTCCAAAAGTACCACTACTAGCTGAAAGATAAATAGTGTTACCATAATGTATATTAGAAAACGTTCCTGTAATTCCAGAATAGTTTGCTAATCCTTGTGACGTACTTAATGTTGCGCCAGTATCAGTTCTAATAGTTTTAAATCCTATACCGTCTGCACTACCAGACCAGTGTGAAGACGCAGTTCCATATAATAATATATGTGCAATCTTTTCTGTGTCTCTAAATTTACCGTCTGTTGAAGCGTCATTACCAGTAGGCATTTGAAATTTAACTTCTATTGGATATGACCAAGTAGAATGATTTAATGTTACACTATATTGTCTACCGTATTGTGAACTTTTAACATAAATTAAACATTCTTGAATTTTTGCTGCTGTTGTACTAGAATTTTCTGTTACTGTTTTTTGTCCATTAGAGACAAAAGTGTAGTCTGCAATGTTTGTAAATTTTAAATCTTCTATAGCATTAGTAGTAGTTAAGTAAGAATTACCATTTGGAAAACTTACTGTCTTTTCATTACCTGCTAAATCAAAAACTTTAACACCTTGGTTATAAAATATAGCAACATATTGATTACTACTATCTCTATTAATCCATTGCACTGCACAATTGTTTGGCATTGCTTGTGATGATAATAAATTAGAAACAAACTGTGTTCCTGCTCTTTTAGATAATCCGTCTATAATGTTTGATTGAAAATTTACTTGGTCTTCAGCTTGAGATACATTTCTTTGAACTGCATTTTGCTGACTAATACCATTAATAAGATTTGGAATTGACTGCGATATAACTGCCATGGTCTAACTCCTTGATGAACGTTTGTTGCCACGATTAGTAATGTAATTCATGTTATATTCATCTTTAAGAATATTAGCGTCCATTGCTCTTGTGTCAGCTTGTTCAAACTGTACGTGTGCTTCTTGTTCATCTATGTTTGCTAATTTAACTAATTCACTTGCACCAATATATCGAGCTGCAAAACGTCTTGACGCTTTTACTACAATATATCTTCGTGCATATTCTGGAAGATGTTCAAATTGTTGAACTAAAACTTTATCTATTTGTGGGTCCAGGGTGAATACATCTGTATGATTTTTTAAGTCATATAAAAAACCGTTACGAATAGTGTATTGATATAAATATTGATAAGGTCTAGAAGCTTCTGCTTGAACGCAGTTAGAGTCTAGAGGAACTTTGTTGTCTGAGTCCCTTGCTTGTGTAACTTCAAATTCTCTGTTAAAAAACCATCCTTGTGACTGAACACTCATAGAAGTTTCATCTAAAATATTCTTAGCGACAGCTACGTCTGTTCCTATATTTCCTGTAATAGAACTGACTGGGGCTTCTCCGATAAAACTTAGCATAGTATTAATTGCTATAAGTTCCGTTGTCGCTGTAATTTGTGTTGTCATGATTTTCCTTTTTTAAATTAAAGTAGGGGAGTCAGTCTCCCTCATCCCCTACTCCTATATAGTATAAATAAACTTAATAAATATTAAGCGTCTTTAATTCCTACTGCACTTTCTGGTCTTAATACACCATGTCCCATAGCGTATTTAGCAACCATTAAAGTACCTTGTCTTCTAATGTCGTATTCCATTTCAGTAGCTAAATCCATTAACTTAACAGTTCCAACTGCTGTAGGGTGACAAACTAAACCTTCGAAGTTAGTCAAGTTAACTGCTTGAGGGTTTGAACCACCCTGAGTAGCAGAACCTTGGTCAACACCTGAGTTCACGTTTGAAGCAACAAAATGAGGAACAGCAATTAATCTGATACCTGCAATTTGTAATACCCTTCCTGAAGCAACACCACCGTTAGCACCACCACTGAAGTCAACATTGACTGCGTTTGTAGCGTTTGCTAATTTGTAGTACATTTCAGGTTTTAAGAAACAAACTCTACCGTCAGCCGGTACATATTTATTGTCTAATGTTTTTGCAGCATCAAACAATGAATCTATCATTCCATTTGCAGATGTTGCTGCTGTTGCAGAAGCGATAGCAGTATTAGTTAATACTGTACCTGTATCTCCACCAGTAACGTTAGCAGTACTTGTTAGAGCTGCTTGACCAACTGTTTGTAGAACGTGTTTGTCTTTTTGGAAAGCTAATGCTCTTCCAATCTCAGTAGAATATGAACTTCTCACATCCCAATGATTTTTAGCTTCTTCAATATTTGATAAAAATGCTGAAGATATTAAAAGGTCATTAATTGTAATAACCTTTTCGTTGTGGTTCACATCAGAACCGAGTATTTCTGCACCAGGTGTATGGTACGCAGCAGTTGTTCTACCCATTACTGGGAAAGTTGCTGATTTACCATTACTGATACTTCTTACTGAATCAGTGCCTTGTGTTTTACTTGCTCTTTCAAAAGAAGTAATAACTTCTCCGGAAAAAACTTTTAAAAACAATGCGTCTTCTGAACCAGAAGCGTTTACTCGTCCAATGGAAGCCGGAGTTGCGTTTGACATATTTGTCTCCTTTTTCTATTGTTATTGTTTAAAAAGCTTTCACAAGTTTCTAGTTTGTTTCACAAGATTGTCGTTCCTCGGAACGGTCAAGTTAATGGACTTTAACTTTGTGTTAGCAGTTGCTACCTAAATAGGTAACACAACTATGATTTAGCAGTTTTCGCAGCTCGTTTAAATTGTGCTGCTGTAGGTCTGCCTTTTGTACCTGCTGTTCGCATTTTTTCACCACTACCTGCTTTAATTCTAGCACGTTTTTTGTGAATGTTTGCGTAGAGTCCTGTCTTTGCCATGTTAATACCTCTTATTTTTTGGTTTCGGTTTTGGTCTTGGTTTCGGTTTCGGTTTTGGTTTGTACGGCATTTAGTATTTTCTCCAATTCTTCTAGTGAGTGTTTTGCACAAGTTAATTTTTCAAAACGTTCATCTATTACTTTTAATAAATTATCATGGTCACCAATCCCTACTGGTTTCTGTAAATAAATATCTATAATAGATGTGTGTTCAGCTATACGTGCTTCGTATAGTTTTTTTAAAGCTAGTAACATTACAGTTCACTATTTTTTAATTTAGCTTGAACGTCAGCTCTATAAGCATTATCGGAAGTATATCTTTCATCAGACATTGCTTGTGTAACTTCTGCCCAAGAACGATAACCAGGTGCATTACTTGTACTTGGTCTATTTCCTGTTTGTAAATTAGGTTCAACACCTTCAGCATTTTTAAATCTAGCATTCAATCCTGCGATTGCTAATTTTGTTGCTTCAATGTCTTTACCATTTACTGTTGAGTTATAAGCATTTACTTCTGCTTCACTTAAATTGTCTGAAGCCCAAGACATCATATTGTTATAAGCGTCTGTGCCACCTACTTCTTGTTTAAGTGTGTTAGAAGTTTGTTGGGCAATAGCTTCTTGACCTTTAATAAAAGCGTCTACGTAATCTTTAGGTATTCCTGCTTTTTCTAAAGCGTCATAAGATTTGTCAGCTAACTGTCCACCTTCGTTGTATTCTTGTTGAAGAGAAGACATATCTAACCCTGCATTTTCTACAGCTTTTTCTGCTTTATCAATTGATAAGTCAGCGTCATCTTTTTTGCCTTCTTCTTTGTTAGGTTCTGAGTCTTTATTATTATTATTTTCAGACTGTCCTAATTTGTTTTCAAGTTCACCATAGGCTTTAGCCATGTCTTCAGCGTTCTTAAATTTTTCTGGTAACCATTCAGGTCTACTTTCATTCTCAAAAGTTTTATCTTGAGCCGAGTCTGTTGGTTGTTCAGAAGTTGTTTCAGCTTCTTTTATTTCTACTTTTTCTACCATTTGTTATTATCCTCTTGGTTTTGTAACGTTGTCAGCAACTTTAGGTGCAACAGCTTGTGCTGTTTCCATCATTTGTTGTTGTTGCTGCATTTGCATTTGTTGTTCTTGTTCTGCTTGTAATTGTTCAGGAGACTTAATTAAGTTCTCAGTTTCAATTCCATGTCCTGTTGCAAGTCTTTCAATTAAATCACCTATGTTTAATAATTGAACTGCTTGAGGATTCATTTGTGCTAACTGTCCTATCTCTCCTACAAACTCTCTTAATTTCTGTAAGTCATTTCCTCTACCTAGTGCTTCAACACCAGTAATAATAGTTGGTCTTACAGAACCTTTTGGAAGTTTTGGTATTTCGTTTTTACTTCCCATTCTTGTCATAAGAAGAGCGACTAAAGGTAATTGTAATTCTTGTGATAATAAAGAATAAATTCCACCCATAGCAGTCTCAAGTTCATTAGCCATATATCTAATTTCTTGAGCCGTAACTCTTTCTGCTTGACGTTGAATTGCTGTGTTAAGTAGGAATGCGTATGCTAATCTTTCTTCAAGTCTGCTAATTGCTTTCTCTACTGTTTGTAAATCATAAAATTTCTCTGCTTGTAATACTGATACATCGTCTTTATTTCCAGAAATAATGTCACCATTTCTAGATTTTGCAATGTCCATTTTCTTTGTAGTAGAATTAGGTTTTACTAAGAAAACCATTTTAGCTGACGCAGCGGCACTTTCTACAAGCGCTTGTGATAATCCTTCTAAAGATTTTAAGTCACCAATTACTTCGTCTACAAAACTTCTTCCATAACTTTCTGAGTCAACTCTAATCATTCTTAAAGCTAACCATGGAAGTTGGTCTGCGTTATGTTCACCAACAGATGAAGGTATTTTAATTCCTTTTACTTCTTGGCATACATAATATTTTTTATTATTTAGTTTATAAATATGTGTATATAAATCACAATGAGTTTCAGACTGAGCGTTTTCTTTACTCATCATTTGTAAAACTTGTTCTCTAATTTCTAAGTCTAATCCTAAAACAGATACACTTTCTTTTACAACTATTTCTAATAAGTTTCCCTCACCGTCTCTTTTACATACATACTGATTAAGAGGAAAAACTCTCATACTGCCTTCTTTAGGCATATGACATAAAACATTTCCACCAACAATTAAATGTTTGATTGCTTCAAATATTGGAACTCTAATTGCAAGTGACTCAATTTTTCCCATAACGTCACGTTCAATTTTTGCTAATGATTTTTCAATTAACGTTTTTAGTTCTGGTTGTTCTTGCACTTGTTCTTTAGCTTTGCCTTGTATCGCTAGTCTAAAGAATGGTTGATTTGGGGGGAGTAATAACAGTAAGAGTTTACTGGCTAAATTGTTAACACCTCTACTTCCAACTGATTGGAAAGGACTATAAAAATCTTGTGAAGGGGCGTGAGAATCTTCTGGAATTAAAGTTGGTATCGTCAATTCTGAACACTGTCTTCCACGGTTTAAAAAGTGTTCTCTATGTTCCGACAGAGAATTGTATCGGCTTTCTGCCGTGTTGTGTAAATTATCTGCCATTGTAAATTACCTTATATAATTGTTCCAGAACTACCAGGGATGTTTAAATCCGTTTGCATACCTATTGTTCCTTTTTTCGATTTCTTCTTCTTTGCTATTTCCATAGCGTCTTCAGAAGCTAGTTCGATAGTAGGCGCTAATTCATCTCCTGATGAAACGGCTTGTCTTACTGGCTGTATTGCTTCCTGCACTGGAGGTGCAGAAGGTCTTCCCATACACATAATTGTTTCCTTCCTTTAATAAGTTGGTATTGTTAAATCACTAGATTGTGATGTAGTCACATCCGATGATTGAGATACACTACTTTTTTTCTTTTTATCGCTGACCACCGGAGTTGTATCTAAATCTGGTGGACTGGCTTTTGGGTCGAATGTATTACCGTCTACGTATTTAATATTAGGGTCAGGTCTTGTAACTACAGGTGGGGTTTTCGTTGATGAAAAGCACATGGTTATTTCTCCTATCCTAATAAGTTATCTTCGTTACGTTTTTTTAATTCGACTAACCAATTAACCACACTTCTTTGTCCTGCTTTGAACCAAACTGTACGTTCATCATCTTTCAAATCAGCACTTTTTTCTGGAAAAACTTTGTCTAAAGTTTTAACAAGTTCTTCCACTGTGTATGGTAATTGTATATCATCTAAAGGGTTCATATCTTTTTCCTTCTAATATGGGTACTATTAGCCCCACAAATTTCCAGTCATACTACCTTTTGCATATTCAGTAGCACGGTTTTCAAAGAAATTTGTATGTTCTACGCCATTTAAAACCCAATCAAGCCAAGGCAATGGGTTATCTTTGACAGCAAAATTAGGTTTTAATCCTAATTGTAATAGTCTTCTGTCGGCTATGTGACGTATATATTGTTTAATTTGATTTGGCTCGATACCTTCTACTCCACCTTGTTCAAAAGCTAGGTCAATAAATTTATCTTCTAATGATACCATATCTCTTGCAACATCGTATAAAGTTTTTTTGAAATCATCATTCCAAATATGTTTGTTCTCATCTATTAAAGCATGAAATAATTTTATCATGTTATCTACGTGATGACTTTCATCTCTTATGGACCAGGTAACTATCTGACACATACCTTTCATTTTTCCAAATCTTTGAAAGTTAAGTAACATTACAAAAGAAGCAAAAAGCTGCAATCCTTCTCCGAATGCTGAGAACGTTGCAAGTTCTCTAGCCATACCTTCTATACCTTCACCTTTACTTCTAAAAAGATAATCATGTTTATCAGCCATAGCTTTATATTCTTGGAATGCTTTGTATTCACTATCTGGTAATCCAATAGTATCATTAAGTAGTGAATAAGAATGAGCATGATTAGCTTCACTTGTTGCTATAGAAGACAACATCATTCTTATTTCTGGTGGTTTAAATTTTGGAATATAATTATCAAGGTACGCTTGAGCAATATCTACATCGCCTTGCGTAAAGAACTTTAATATTTGGGTAATTAAATTCTTTTCCTTTTCATTTAATCTTTCATTCCAGTCTCTTACATCTTCGGCTAAAGGCACTTCGCTTGGTAGCCAGTGCATTTTTTGTTGTTGGTCGTAAGCTTCAAAAGCCCATGGGTATTGAAACGGCTTGTAGTGATTTCTTTCTTTTAATAAACTCATCCTAATAGTTCTACTCCCTCTATAATAATTAATATAAATAACTCAATTACTAAAACACTGTGATACACAGTCCATAATATTGTTTGTTTTTCTTTTTTCTTTTTACTGCAAGTGCAATATTTTTTTCTTGGTTTGTCCATGTCGTCAAATATACTACTGTCTGTCATTTTCCTTGTCCTCGATTTTTTAATTGTTTTCTGTTTCTTCCTTGTCGTTTCTTTTTATTCATCATGCTTGTGCTTGGTCTTCCACCAATGCTAGTCTTTTTATATCTAGACCTAGTTTCATGTGCTGAGTCATTTGATAATAAATTGTTTTTCTTTTTTGCCATTATGCGTGACAAGCTAGACACTCGTCTTCTTCTGCGTCTGGTCTAACTTTCCTTTCTATCTTGGTTGAAATTATTTCTGCTCTTTTAATTGCTTCTGAACGACAATAGTAAAGAGTCTTTAATCCTTTTTTCCAAGCTGACAAATGTAGTAAATGTAAATCTTTAATATTAACATCTGCTGTTACAAAAATATTTAAACTTTGTGACTGACAAATAAATTTTTGTCGGTCAGCAGCTAAGTCAATAACCCAACGTTGGTCTATTTCAATAGCAGTAGCAAACACATCTTTTTCCCAATCAGATAATTCTTTTAAATGACGTACTGAACCACGTTTAGCTAAAATACTTTTCCATGTAGTTTCATTATCTATTTCTTTTTCTTTTAATAATTTTTCTAAATATTTATTTTTCATTAAAAAAGTACCACTCATAGTTTTTTGACTATAAACATTTGCTCTAAGTGGTTCGATTGATGGACTAGTGCTACCACAAATAATACTGCTAGTAGCGTTAGGTGCTACAGCTAATAAATGTGCGTTACGTAATCCAGTTCCTACCATGTCTGGTGCTTCACCTTTTTCTTCTGCTAGTTTTCTAGAAGTTTCTTCGGCTTGTAATTTTATATGTCTAAACATAGATAAGTTTTGACCTTTAGCTAAAGCACTTCCAAAAGGAATTTTTTTACTTTGTAGATACGAATGGAAACCCATTGTCCCCAGTCCAATACTACGTTCACGCATAGCAGAATACTTAGCACGGTGTAAAACATCAGGAGCGTTATTAATAAAATACTCCAATACATTGTCGAGGAAGCGAACCACGTCAGGTATAAAGTTATTGTTTTCTTTCCATTCATCATATGTTTCTAAGTTAAGAGAAGACAAACAACATACTGCTGTTCGTTCTTCATTTGTTGGTAATGTAATTTCACTACATAAATTTGATTGATGTACTTTTAATCCAATTTTCTTCTGAGACTCCGGCAAAGACTTTTGGATTGTGTCAATGAAACTGATATAAGGTTCACCAGTTGCCACTCTAGTCTCAAGAATTTTTTGCCATAGTTTTTTAGCAGAGACTTTTCTAACCACTCGTCCTGTATGTGGGTCAATAAGTTCCCAACTGTCATCGGCACTAGGGTCAACAGTGCATTTATCAATAACAGACATAAACTTATCAGAGATATTAATACCATGGTGCAGATTAAGACACTTACGATGAATGTCCCCACCACTAGGTTTACGCATTTCAATAAACTCTTCAATTTCTGGATGTGATATATCTTGGTATGCAGCATAACTTCCTCTCCTTGTTTTACCTTGGCTGAACGCTAACATTTCTGAGTCAACTACGTGCATGAAAGGAATTGAACCAGACGATTGTGAGCCACCACTAGTTGACGTACCGTCACTTCTTATGTGTCCCCAATATCCACCAATTCCTCCACCCACTGAAGCTAACCAAGCATTCTCTGTGTAGTGTTCTGTTAATCCGACTCGACTATCTGGTACATAATTAAGAAAGCACGAAATAGGCATTCCTCTTTTAGTTCCACCATTAGTTAAGATAGGTGTAGAAAACATAAACCATAGATTAGAAGCATAAGAATATATTCTGTCAGCCATAGCAGAATCATCTGAAAATATTTTTGATACTCTATAGAATGCTTCTTGAGGACTTTGCTCTTCCTCTGTTAAGTATCTATCTTTTAATATTCTCAGCCCTGCGTCTGACAATAATGCGTCTTTACTATAGTCCATATTTCTATTCCTCATCTTTCGGATAATTTATTTTGTGTGTTAAATGTAAATTTAATTGGTCAGTGTCAGTGTCTTTATCAATTAAAAAGTCAATGTATTGTCGAGCCTTTTTTAAATCTTCAACTCCCCCTTTTAGTTTGTAACGACAAATGTATTTCACTACATTGCCTTGGCAAAAATTAAGTTTGTTTTTAATTATAAAATCAATAGGCTCGATTGCGTGTTGTGTATAATGAGGTGGTTCTTTAATTATATCTGCCATCTAGTTACCTCACCAGTTTTCTTATTGTATTCACCGTGTCTTAAAATTCTAGCAACTTGCGCTTGTTGAAAAGCGTCATGTTCTAGTAAACCTTCTTTAGCATACGCTTTGACAACTAGTTCCCATTGTTCTTTAACGGATAACTTTTTATCATTAAGTATTTTTTGTGCTGTAACTTTTCCTATTTTTGGACAGCCAGAAAATCCATCAACTGAGTCACCAGTTAATGTTTGTATCATGTGCCAGTGGTCACAATCTCTTTTAGAAAGTTTTTGTATTGTTCTACCGTCTTGACAAAGTTTACCTGGAATTTGTCTAAGGTCTTTATCAAGTGAACATATAATACGTTCTTCTTTTTTCTGTGGCTGTGTAGCTAGAATACCTAGAACATCATCTGCTTCTAAGTTTGGATAAATGATTGCGTCATACTCATCAATTAACCATTTTCTAATTGCCCCTAATATTAAAGGTTTACGTTTTGCTTTACGATTATCCTTATAGCTAGGTAAGATGTCTTTTCTAAAGTTGACACCGTCTGTTAGTGCAATTGTTATGCTATCACCTTTTAGATTTTCTTTTAAATCTTCTATCTCTGATAGTGCAAGATATTTTCCGTGGTTCTCATCAGCGTGTAATGTCCAAACTGTTGAGTCTTCCCACTTAATACTATGCTCTGCCATAGTCGAAGCTTTATAAGCTATGATGTCCCCATCAATTAAAAGTCTTCTCTTCATGGATTAATCCTCCTGTGGATTGGTTAAGTTAAATTTTTTGATTGGAATAATTCTTTTAAAGGAATTAAAATGCACTTACTTGCATGGTGGTCACCAATCATTTTGTAGTTATCTTTAAATTTGTCAGCTATCTTTTTTAATTTAGGTACTTCAAATATTATTTTACAATAATCTTCTTTGCCTATTGCTAATATGTGTACCCAATAGTCTGCTTCTGTTTTAGATAAGCCACTAGGTTTGCCCCAACATTCAACTTCAATTGCGATGTTGCCTGTCTTAGCCCACCAGTCTCTTTCTGTTTTTACTTCTAGTTTGTTTTTGTCCTGGTCCAGTAACGATACTATTTTCTTTTCTCGTTCTTGACCGTACTTTAAGTCTATATCAAATTTACTGTTCTTCATTAATGTGTCTCACTCCAATTGTTTCCTATTTTATATTCGCCTGTTAACGGCACTCTTAATTTGAAGTGTTCACCAGTTCGTTTAATACATTCGACAGCCAACAATCCTATCTCTGTTGCTTCTTCTCTGTCACATTCAACTTGTATTTCATCGTGTACCCACAATACTTGTTGAACTCCAGAAAAGTTTTTAACAGCGTTGTCAAACTCAACTAACCATTGTTTACAAACGGCTGCGCCTGCGCCTTGCAACAAAGTGTTTAATGCACTAAAAGTATTTCTTACTTTGATTTGTCTTTTGTCTAGACCTACCAAGTAACCACGTTCAGCAGAAAGTTGTACTTGTTTGATTAATTTATTTAAAGCAGGTAACCTATCTAAGAAACGCTTTTTAACTTTTGCTGCTTCCTTGTTAGTCTTACCAGTTACCTCTGCAATCTTTCCGACACCTGCGCCATAAAGCCAAGCGTACAAAAATCTTTTACTTTGGTCTCTGGTTTCTAAACCTGCATTGTGTTGATTAGTAGTGTGTATATCACCGTTAACTACAATGTCAGCGTATGCACCACCATCAAATTTTGCAATGTAATGACCAAGCAATCGCAGCTCAAGTCCACTTACATCTATTCCAATTAACACTTTACCTTTTGGTACTGTAAAGAGTTCTCGAAATTCTTTTCCGTAAGGTACACTTACTGAAGGTACTTGCTGTAGGTTAGGTTTCATTGCTGTTGCCCTACCAGTTACAGCGTTGTTAGTATTAACAGTGCCGTGTAGTCTTCCGTTACGTTCTAGTTTTAGATAAGCTTGATTACCTTCTGATAACATTCCAATTCTTTTTTCTAAAAGAAAATATTTTGCTAACAGTTTTGCTTCTGGATAATCTAAACTATTTAAAACTGTATCATCTACTTTTGCTTTACCGTCTGGTGTAAAGTCTTTTGGTTTCCAATTATACTTAGTCTTTAATCTATCAGCTATGTGTTGTCTGCTAGAAGGATTAAATATAATAACTTTATCTTTTAATTGTTTACCAGTTTTTTCTGAAACTCTTTTAACTGTTATAGGTTTAAAAGTTTCTTCCATTTCTGTTTTAATCTTGTCTCTTTGTCCAGACAAGTCAGCATAAAGTTTGATTGCTTTTTCTTTATCAAACAATACTCCATATCTTTCTTGTTTAGATATGAGAGCAGCTACATCGTGTTCGAGTTGCAAAGATTCTTCCGAATATTTTTTGCCCAAAATTATTTGGTATAAGTTATGTGTAACCTCTACGTCTTGTACACAATACTCTAACATTTCATTTGTAAACTCTTGCCAGTCTGTCTCAAACTCTTGCTTGTAATTCCCTAGTCTAACACCCCATGCTTTAAGGCTATGTTTGTTGACTAATTTTCTTGGGAAGTCTTTAGTATGTACACGCTTCATGTCAGACTCCATTAAGTCAGACCATATTAACCGTGTAGCAACTAACGTATCAAAAACTTTTGCTTTAGTTTTGAAGTTATATAATTTCTCTAACACAGGAATATCAAACTTAATAATATTATGTCCGATAATAAGTTCTGCATTCGTAAGTTTGTCTATGGCTTCATCCGTAGATAAAGTTAAGACTTGTTCCGTGTCTATATCTTTTAAGACTATGCAGTGTATTTTCGTACACTCTTCTAATAAGTTATCTGTTTCTATGTCAAAACAGTATTTGCTCATGTTTTTATTTTCCTTATTTTAATTACATTGACAGTAGGCATTGTTGTTATGTTACCTACGTCTCCTAACGTGCCGTTATCTTCAAAGTTAACGTCACCTACAATTATATGTACATCCTTGTCGGCTCTAATAAGCCAACCTGCTGTAATACAAATTGTTACTTTACTATTCTTTGCTTCTTTTAAATTTAACCAGGCACTATTACTGTTAATATCTTTCCAGTAACAATGCACAAACGGTGCATCCAATATTTTTTTATGTATAGTTGGTAGTTTCATTAGTGTACTGTTGCCATTTCTACAGTTACTCGACACGCAGCTTCCTCAAACATTGAAACTTCATTCAACATTAATTCACAAGCTAGTCTAACTGTTGTGTTGGGGACTTGAATAGTTGCCATCTTATAAGGATTCTTTTTACAAAGTTCGATAGCGTCACTTACTTCTTTAGTAACGTTCCAACTTGTTTTAATATTAGAAATCCCTTTCATGTCCCTCCGTTATTTCTGTTAAACACGCTGTGTCATTGTCAAAATATAATGTTCCACATTTGCCAGTGTCACCAGTGTGTCTATTTTTAAGTACACGTATTGTTGTGTAGTTTTTGTTCTCATCATCTTGTTGATTTTTTTCCAACGAAATAACTCCGTCACTTAATTGACTGATTGCAGCCGAGCCACGTAAACTATTTAATGATGTTTGTAATCCGTCTTCGTAACCTTTGTTACCTTCTGGTCTTCTTAAATGATTAACAACAAATAAACCTATGCCAGTAGACTCAACTAAACTTCTTAGCTTTGTCATTGTGACATCAATTAATTTTCGTTCATCAAAACTTTCTAGTCCACTAATTACAATTGATAAGTGGTCAAGTATAATCCATTTTACATTTAAACCTTTTGCAAGGTATTGAATTTTAGATAATAAATTGTCTGATTGTGTTGAACCAAAATGGTCAAACATATAAAACAAACCACTACCAACTGTAGAGTCAAAACTTTTTTTAAATTCTTCTTTGTTAACGTTGTCTTTAGATAAATGTAATGGTTTTTGTAAATCAATTCCCATTATACCCAATGCAGAACGTTTAACACTTTCTTCTAATGCAATGTAGCCTACGCTTTCACCATGTTTTAAAAGATGATGTGCTATTTGTCTGCAAAGCTGTGACTTACCTTGTCCAGTTCCACTAGTTATTGTAATTAACTCACCTCTTCTCATGCCTAAAGTTTTTTTGTTTAAACATTCAAAAGGATAAGGAACTGTTTCAGTTTTATCTTCTTTAGAAATTAAATCAAAAACATCTGTTCCAGATACAATTCCGTCTGGTCGATAAGTCTTTGCACCCCACATACAATCTATAAGTTTTGCAATTTCCCCCTGGACCAACATATCGTTAGCGTCTTTTCTTGGGAGTGTTGCTATTTTACATTTACCTGGAGTAAATAATTTTGAACATTCTTGAGCTGCCTTTTTGCCTGCTTCATCTGAGTCAAACATTAAAACAATTTCACTTGCTTGTTCGAGCCACTCAAGTTGCTGTTGTAAATCTTTCTTTGCGCCTTGGCTTCCAGTCTTTACTGAAACACAAGCCCATTTTAAACCTTGTGCTTGAGCCATGCTCATAGAATCTATTTCACCTTCTAAGATTACTATTTTTTTATTTGTATCACGCCATAAGTTTTGTCCAAACAGTGTGGCTTGTTTACTATCACCTAACCATTGAAATGATTTGTCTGGATAACGTAGTTTCTGTGCAACTAATTTATTATGTTTGTCATAGTAGTTTGCAATTTGAACTGTCTTACCGTTATATTTTCCAGTTTGATAATTAAACTTGGTTGTTGTTGCCAAGTCTATATGTCTTTTGTTAAGAGGTTTAAGTTCCCCATGTATTAATTCAGTTTCCAATTTTGTTTCCTCTTTTTGTTCGTAAGTATGATAGTAATGTCCACAACCAAAACAATGTCCGTGTCCGTCTGTATAAACAGCCACGTTGTCTTTGCTCTGGCATTCGGAACATGGTGCGTGATAACTAAAATCACTTTTTTCCATATTGTTATTTCCTTGAAATTTTTTTGACCCAAAATATTTGGTCTGAAAAGAAAGACCCCTTTGATATTATCTCAGGGGTCACTACAAAAGGCAGTGCATATGAACTCACTACCTAAACGAAGGTATACCCTAATTTAATTCTTTTATCCACTCTTTTGGAATGAAGCCGTCAGCATATTTAAAACCATGCTTCTCGCACCACATTGCGTATGTTGTTTTGGATTTTTTCGAAATCCTAGTTTTAGAATTTGAAAATACAAATCTTAAATCTAGATTAGGGTATTGATTTTTAACAAGTAAAGATTTTTGTTTGTCTACTGTTAAAAACCTACCTTTGCCTTCTATGTACATAGGCTCACCATCTTTTTTAAAAAGAATAAAATCTGGTGTGTATCTATGCACCTTTTCAGGTTTCGTATATTTTAAAGTTATTGTTTCGTACTCAAACTTAATATTTTTTAATTTTAATTGAGTAGCTATTTGTTCTTCTAAACCACTTCGGTATTTAGAAGTCGTCTTTATCTTCTTGTACCTCGGTCTTAGTATCACTTGTAAACTCCTCAGTCGTTTGTGTATCTGAGTGTTCATATCCTTCTTCTTCTTTAAAACCGTAACCAGAAGAATTTGAGCCACCTTCAATCAAATTAATAATTTGTGCAGCTCTAAGTCTCATACTAACACCTGCGCCTACCATTGAAGTAAAGTACGGTATAAGTTCTGCGCTTACTTTAAGTTCAGAACCACCCCAGACATTTACGTTTGTCATTGGTTTGCCTTTTGCGTCAAAGAGTGTTGGTTTATTTTCAAAACTCTCTCCACTTTTAGTAGTTACTTTTGCTTTACATTTAAATTTAAGAACCACGTTTCCAGTTGGCTTTCCGTCATCATCAACTTCATCGTAGTACGGTGGGTCAGCTTGTTTTACTTTTTTCCCATTCGATTTTTCTGCGCCTATCTTTACGCTTTCTTCTCTAGCCGTATCAATCATACTGATAACGTCTTGAGCGTCTTTTTTACTTAGTATAAGATTTGTTTTATAATCACCTACTTCAGAAAACTTAGTATCAGGGCTTGATAGCCATGGGTACTGAGCAATTCCAATTGGTGTAACAATCTTTGTGTACTTATTCTTCATTGTCATTTTCCTCATTAACTGTTTCTTTATCTAAATAGCCTTTTTCAATTAAGGCTACGCCCTCGTCTAAGGGCATTTGAACTTCGTCCATTTTTTACTCCGTTAGTTCTAATAGGGGTACTAATAAATAACCCATTAGTGGATTGGTTTAAGCAAAGAAAAACTCACTCTTTAAAACTTCTTCGATATCAAAGTCACCTTTTTCTGGAACTTCTGGAAGTTTCGTTTTCTCGCTATCGTTTAATATTGGTAACATTGATGTTTTAAAGTCTTCTAACGGACAACCATTTGAGTACATTTCTACAAATGTTTCTCTTATTGTCTCAGCTAGTGTTTGACTGTCGGCAGCCAATGTTCCGAAAGAGTCATGCACATTACAAAAATGTGACAGCCCTTTGTCATACGCTTTGACTACGCACATAAATAAATGCGCTGAGTCTTGAGCGTGTATGTAGTTTGGTGGACAACTGTTTTTGGCTTTGTGTACCGAAAACTTTTCTGTCTCTACATTTATTCTTGGTTTTATTATTTCACCAAACAATTTAGTTTTTACTCTCATAGATTTAAATTCTGGATAATCTTGTATTACTGGAAATCCAACTGGATTATTCCAACGTACAGCGTGTCCAGACTTTGCTAAAACTTTTGCACAATCTTGTAAGAATGCCATTCCTAATCTTGCTGAAGATAAAACCTCACCCATTGAGTCCCAAATCACACCTGCTAAAAATGTACAAGCTTGAAATGAAGCACTACCAAACGGATGTAAGTCTCCCTGGTCCTTCCTTTTTACAATGTCCTCATCAACAAAATCACTACATGAGTATCTTGTCGAACCATAAGGACTTGTCATTATTGCTCTCTTAACTGTAGAACGTTTAACTCCAAACTGTAACCAAAGTTTTGCAAACTCACTTTCAGTCATTGTTTTTAAATTTTCAATAACTTTATCTTTGACAACTGAATAAACATCTTGAGGTCTTTCACTGTTTGATAAGTTAACTGCTTTTGCCGAGGGCGTGTGTCTTAGTATTCCAGAGTAATGTTGTATTCCATTACAAGAACCGTCTTGGTTACAAATAAAATGACTAACGTAGCCATAACCTTTTGCTTTAAATTTGCACCACTCATCACACCATGCAAGAAATTGAAAAGGTTTATCTGCGTGTTCCCAATCTCTATTAGTAAAAGGGTCATCTTGTATTTCTTTAAACATTTGAAAATTACTTTCAACCCAATCTAATTGTTCTTTTCTACTTACTTTATCAATTCCAAATAGAGCTGCCCCAGTGACAGCTAACCAATAATCACCTTTGTTCTCTTCAGTGATTGCTTTACCTGTTCCAAACAAGTGTAAAGCTTTTGCAAAATCAACTCCTTGTCCATTTAAATAATTAGTTACATGATAACATCTAGACCTAAAATCCAATGTGTGTGCATGATAGAAAATTACTTTTAAAAACATTTCTGCTATCCACAAAACTTTTGCAAACAATAATCTTTTAGATTTTTGTCTTGCGTTTTCTGTGTGGACCAGGACAGCTTTTTGTCTGTACTCTTTTCTTGCTTCTGCGTTTGTCTCTATGTCGTGTGGTTTGTTTGGCAAATCTTCAAGTTCAGCTTTTGGTAACCCTCCAATGTTAATGTTTTTGTCCCAAGCTTTTTTTAAAACTTTATAAACAAACTCATTTATTTTGTACGGTGTGTTTTGCATTGCATTAATGCCTTTATAAATAATTGGCATTTTAACATCTTTTATTTGCTGAAGGTTTTCTCTTTTACGATACTTAACTAATGTTAAAGGTTTTATGTGTCTACTGTAATAACCTCCACCAGTTACTTTACCTTCTTCCCACATTCTTGGTGGAATGATTGTTGGAAAATATTCTGGTGCAAGAACTTCTAAAAAATCATTTCGATTGTTTATCCATTCTAAAGTTTTCTCTGTAGGTAATAAAACTTTTTCTTGTCTGCGTCTTCTTATTTGTGATTTAACTTCACAAAGTCCAGTCGACAAAACCATAAGCTCTATAAGCTTGTAGCCAACATGAACTTTTTCACTTCTAGTCCACAACACCCACTCCAACTCATTCTTTTGCGCTGACTCTCTAAGTTTCCTTCTCTTATACATATAGCCAAACGACCTTTTATCTAGGTCTGTTTTTACAATTCCATAATGCTCTGGCTTGGACTCTTCGAAAGTTCTTAACGCTACCTCATCCTCAATTTTACTTGCCACGTTTATGGCTGCACTTGTAAGTTTCCTTGCAATAGTAATTGAATTGATAATAGACTTAGCTGTTATTAAGGAAGCTATGTCTGGTTCTATTAATGACAATAGCCTTTTTGATATGGGTTGAACACCCTTTTGGTTTCCTCCTTCATTAACAAATTGTGTAATTGCTTCTGATAAAGGTCTTATTGAATTAGACAATAAAGTCTTACCATAATTAGTAAAACTTTCTTCTCCTCGTTTCTTGTGGTCACTTAATCTCTTTTGAAAACGATTAATGCCACGGTTTCTCATATCCTTTTCCAACTCCAATTGTTCTTTTAAAGAGGTAAAAGGTAATGTGATATATCCATTGTGTTTCAACATACGACTCCTTTGGTTATATAGAGGGACTTATAGCCCCCTTGGTTCTAATAGGGGTACTAATAGAACCGTTGGTTATTTTTCTAATATATGGACAAAATTCATAAGTCTAGTGCTTAAAACTTTACCATATCTCTCAACCATTCTGTCATCTTTATGTCCGACCCATGATTGAACAGCTTTTGAAGGTGCGTCACCATTTAATAATCTTGAAACACAAGTTCTTCTACAAGCATGAATGCCAAATCTTTTATCATTTGACAATCCCATTTCTTTTCTAACTTTTCGCCAACTTGAATTAGGTCTCCATTGAGCAAAATGAAAAAACAGTTTTTGTCCTGGTTTTTTATTTTTAGATAACCTAGTTACAATTTCTTGACATCTTTTAGTTAATGGTACGCCCCTAGATTCATTTGTTTTAGTCTGTGTTAAAACAATTCTATTTGAATGGCAATCGTCTACTTTAAGATTTTGCAGCTCAGACAATCTCATTCCAGTATCTATTAATAAAATAAAAAAATCAGCGTCATCATTCATATTCCAGGAACGTAACAAAGATAATAAAAGATTTTCTTCGTCCCTAGAAATATATCTAAGTTTGTGTTTTGGTTCTTTTAACCAACTTATGTATGGCTTTCTTTCTAATTGATAAGTTTGATGTCTTCTTAAACAAAACGTTATCATTGTAGATAAAGCTGACAAGTATCTATTAATTGTTGCATTGCTTAATTTTCTATTACGCAGCTCAACAATAAGACCGTCAATCATACTTTCATTTACATTATTTATAATAGTGTCCTCGCCCCAAAATTCTATAATTTTTTTGGCTCGGTTTTTGACGCTTTCATCTCGCCCCAAATCCCATTTACTAGAACAAACATTTTTATAAATTTCTTTTAATGTTTTTTCCATTTGTTTTCCTTTTTGTTAATGTTAACTTTAATTCGCCCCTCGCCCCTATAAAAGCTTTCGCCCCTAAAATACAATAAATGGACCAGGGCAGCTCAAAAAATTCTTTCATATCTTAACGTACAGAGGGTTTAAGGGTCTTGTCCGACCCTTACTACCCCCCTAATTTTAATCATTTATGATTTTCTTTATTTCTCTTATTTTGTCTTGGTACTTTAAACTTGACTGTAAGTATTCGTCAGCCAAAGTTTTTTTATTCTTGTCATCAACGTAAATAACAAAACTGTCACCGTCTGTTGAATTTACTGAATGACTCCAAGAACCACTTTTTCTAAATTGTCTATAATATTTAAACTTTGGATTTAAAAACCGTTTAAATAATTTCATAAACAATTGCCCTTCGAAATCGTTAGGCACTCCGTAAAAAAGGTAATTACCAGTTTCACCTTTATTTACTGGATTGGCTAACAGTCTCGCTTGAAACTTGTTTATAGTTTCGCTCATATGATACTCCTTTTGTAGTTATGTTTTTAAATAAATGAGCAATCACATCAACAGTCCAACCATTACCAAGCATTTTGTATCTTTGAGTATTCGATACTGAACTTGTATAATTGTCTGGAACAGTTTGTAAACGCTCACACTCTAAAGGCGTAAGTTTACGCCATTGCTTATCACCTAAAGAAATTTTAGGCTCTCGATTGCCACCTCCACAAGTATTTAATGTAGGTGACTTTCCGTCTTTATCGTAAACACGTTTTAACACATCATGACCATTTAATTCTGCATGACCTTTTAATATTAATCCGTTTTTACTTTCGACCTTATCTAATGGAATGTAAACTTTTTGTTTACTTGCCAACGTACTAGTTAAAGTCGGTGCTTTACCGTCAACATGATAAACTCTAGAACTTTGTTCATAGACACCTTCACGGTACTCAAACTCTGTAATAGATTTATCAAACTCTGTTGTTGTAATGCCTAAACACGATTTCAATAAGTCCCAAGCTTTTGGGTCTGGAATTGAAAAACTGTTATCAGTTCTAAACCAATGTTCAGCGTGTGTTTTAGGAACTTCACAATAAAAAGCAATTTGACTAATTGTTAAATTAGCAACTTTTTCTTTATTGTATCGTAAAACATTTTGTAAACCTTTTATGTCAACTTGATGTTTACGAACTTTTACAATCTCAATCTCATTGCCTACATGATTAAGACCGTCTTTAGATACAACTGGATTATCTTTTAATCTAATTCCAGTCATACCTTGATTGCCAAAGCCTTTATAATCTCTTGCCATTAAACAATGAGATTTTTTAATATCAGCTTTTTGCAATTGCTTACCTTGATTAATAACCATGTCAGCAATTCCGTTATCTTCAAGAATATCTTTAATGACAATTCCTTTATCTTCTGGAACTGTAACATTAGGTATATTCGTCCAATACAATCTTCGTCTTGATTGCGCTGAAACAAGATTAGAATTAATCTCGATAGGCTCGACCCCAAGATACTCACTTATAATATCTCTGGACTCTTTATTCATGACAACGTTTTCAAGTAGAAAATATTTTGGTTTGCATTCTTTAAGTATTCTTACAAACTCAAAAAATAATTTACTTCTTGGGTCTTCAAAGTTTAATCTGTTTCCAGATTTACTGAAACCTTGACATGGTGAACCACCGATTAATAAATCAATGTCCATGTCTTTTGCATTAATTGTAGTTACATCACCAAGATGTACTATGTTTGGAAAGTTTTCTTTTGCAACTTTCATTGCATACTTATCAATCTCACTTGCATAATAAGTATCAACTTTCGCCCCTAGTTTCTTGAGAGCAATTTGACCACAACTCATGCCGTCAAATAATGACATTACTTTCATATGTGTTTCCTTTTGTAGTTAGTTGATAAAAATAGGTCGCCCCTAGAATAGGTCGCCCCTCGCCCCTATAAAATTAAGAAGGGCAAGACAAAAAATAATCTCGCCCCCCTTAACCCTTTAAGGTCAATTGTTTTTTTCGAATAAAATAAAAAACAAACGGAAATTTATTTTAAACGTAGTAAACTTTTTTTCGTTTACTATCAAAGCGCCTTAATTCCTAAATTGATTTAGTTTTGATTTTTAATAATGATTGATTTTAATTCTTTTACTTTATTTAAAACCTCATTATTTAAATCTAGATTTCTAAACTCTTTTAAATTTGCTCTTATAAAATGAGTCAAATCTAAATCACCATATTTTATAAAAGTATTTCCAGACTCGGTAAAATATTCCTCGTTTAAAAAACTTTCAATATCACATGGCGTTTTTTTATTTGTTAAGATGTTTTCAATCTTAAATATTTCTTTTAGTTTCATATGTTTTTTTCCTTTTGTAGTTTGAGCTGCAACCGTCAAAAAAAAATTTGAAAATTGCAACGGTTTATTTATTGAGTATCTAAAACAAAACCAGAATAATCTAATTTTGCTTTACCTTTAGCAAGTAACCCACAAATGCTTTTTAAAGGGTCAGTAAATCTTAAATCGGTCTCATCCGAGTTAATGACATTAAAACCTTTAAAAGTTTTCGGTAAGTGTTTTCTAAAAACGGCTGATATATTGCCACCCATTTTTAAAATGCTAAAAGCTTCTTTTTTGTTATCCTCGTTTAAACTATAAGTTATATGATAATTTGACGGCATTTGACCGTTAACAAATTTCAACGCTCTTTTATAAACTTTTGTATAGTCATAAAATTGAACGTTTGGAAACTGTTCCATAATACCAAAATTTTCAAAACTTATGTCACTAGTTCCATTTAAACGAATGCAAGGTGTAAAACTTTTTTTAGTACAATTAATAATATGATTGTTAATCTCTTTTATTAACTGTTTTAAAAAGCTTTCACGCTCTTGCATAAACCAACGTGTTTTATTAATACGACCATTTTGCACGTTTGAAAATGCACCGTGACCACTTGTATTTAAACACGCTTTTTTACATCCATTTGAAGCCATTGGACACACATTAAAACCAGATAACGTTGAAGGCGCTAAATATAAAATTGCTGTTTTATATCCATACTTTTGACCCTTCACCGTTTTGGCGTTGTTATCTATGTTCAATAACTTTTTACTTTTTATAAATGGTAATTGTTTCATATGTTATTTTCCTTTTGTAGTTTTAGAAAAAAAGACGCTTTGATAGTAAACGAATAAAGGCGCTTAATAGAAGGCTTGAAAGTTTATTTATTAATTTTAATTATAATGCAAGTCTCGAAAAAATCTCAAGCCCCCCACTACAACCATAATTAAACCGAGCCACGTTTCAAAATGAATTGAAACAATGACACCTAAAAACATAAGCGCAAATGAAAGCGCAAATGTTATACTTAACAAAATAGCATTAAACATTATTCAACGCTTTTTATTAAATCGTTTTCAATTGTAATAGTTGTAAAAAATTCTCTTGCTCTTAAAATTCCTCGATTAATAAGAACTGAATTTATACTCGGTCTATTACAAGCTGAAAACTTGCCGTTTGATTTATATTCGTTTCCGAACATACTAGTTTCGGTATAATCTAACTTTTTACCGATTTCGTTTTTAAGGTCTTTTTTAGATTTATAATTTACTATAATCATTATCTCAAAACCTTCCATTTAGTCTTAGTTACTTTTGATTTAAAAAAGTCATATTTAAAATTACTACACATATACATTATATAATCGTAATTATTATCAATGACCCTAGTTTCCGAAAATGCTTTTTTCTTTATTGCATTTTCAAAACATTTTTTTGGGTTATCATTAAAAATAGATTTTAAATGACTACCCCCTTCAACGTTCTTTTGATTTAGTTTTATATTAGTTATATTTTCGTTTTCACTTATTAGATATAGATTTGTCATATTGTTTTATCCTTTTGTAGTTATTAGAAAATATCAAGCCTTCAATTAAACGCCTTTATCGTTTTAAAAATTCACAAGCTTAACTCGTTTTTATAAATTTCCAGATTATTTCAAATTCAGTTAATAGGAATTAAACCTAAAAAAATTTACAAATTCGTTGTTAACTCACTTGCTTTCGGTTTATCTTTTTTTCAAGTATAACCTAGCCACGAAACCACGCCAAAAGACGTACGTTATTTAATCAATGAGTTTTTTAAAATCTATTAAGCTTAAAATCTCGTTATTATTAAAAGTCATAATATTCAAAACTGATTTTATTTTTAATATATTCCTCACGGCATATTCTTTTTAACACAAATAAATTAAAAAAAACAACTATTTTTAAAAAAGGTTAAAAAAGCCTTATTTTACGCCATTTCCAGGAAACGCCTAAAAAGCTCAGATTTTGCCTAAAAATAAAAAAATAGGCTTATTTGATTAAAACAATCAAAATTAAAAGCCCATAGAAGGACGTACAGCGCCTTTAAGAGTCTTTTAGGTACTAAGACACCCCCCAATATTTTCGAATAATTAAGAATATAAATAAAACTAAAAGAATAAATAAAAGTAATAATAAAAGAATAAACAAAAAGAATATTAAAAGAATAAATAAAATTAAATCTAAATGAATAATAAAAGAATAATTAAAAGTAATAATAAAAGTTAATCATTAAGTTTAATTAATAATTAAATGTTAATCTTTAAGTTTAAATAAAAACAAAAAAAAAATAGACCCCACCTAAAAGATAAAGACAAAATAAAACTAAAAAATTGTCTAAATGCTACGAGCAACGGTTAGAACAACCGATAAAAACATAAGGAAACACGCCATTTTAAAAGTAGAACAAAAAGAGAACAAAAAGTGGCATGGGGGACAATTCGCACCCCTAGTATAGTGATACCCTCTCGGATTTTTTTACTAAAATCTTACGGATTAACCTAAAGATTAACAATGGTATGTAACCTAATAGTATTATCTCTGGTAATGTCATGTACTTCCTTTCATAATGGTTAATGGGTGGGTAGGTTTCATATTTAACCTACTTAAAGACACTTTATGTTAACATTAAGGTTACATATAGGTGACTTTCTACCCCCTAGTTCTAATAGGGGTACTAATTAAACCACCTTGAGTTACTTGTCTTTTTACCTATGGCATTATCCATAAATCTGTCTAAATCTTGTCTTAACAAGTCGTTCTTATGCTCATTAAAAGATAACTCTTGGTCTCTGTCCATTCTTTCTACCCAGTAATTTACTGCAATAGATAAAGCGTCTAGTTGGTCATCATGTCTAATAGAACCTTTGTCTTTAGTAATACGAGTCATTTGCTTAAACAATTGGTGGTCCAGGTCTAACTTGAAGTCATCCTTAATTAATTCTTGGCTAACAACTAGTCTATGTTGGTTCATAACAGGCTCTAGAGTGTCTATAATACGTAGTTCTTTCTGTTTTGAGTGTCTTACCTCCTCAATAGAACAAGGGTGTATACGAGCCATTATGGGCTTTAGAAGGGCTGTTGCCATTCCGTCACCAAAGTTAGACTCTAATACGACATAGTTAACATTTTGATGTTTAGCTATTGTTGCTAGTTCTTCTAACGTAGTATCACTATATCCACCTATTAAACCACCACAAGCTGTTACATATAAAATACCATGAAGCATTTTAACAACAGCAAAGCCAGTTCTATCAGCACCACGTCCTGCAGGGTCAATTGCCATAACTGAACCTTCAAACGGTGCATATTCGTCAGATAAATACATAGGCGCTACGTAATAGTCACCTTTAAGCCCTACATTAGGCAGCTCACTATCTATATTCTTAATTTGGTCTGTAGAAGAAGCCCATTGTATCTTTGCAGGTGCTTCTTTCCACGTAGATAAACCAGATACGACAATTAAGTCGTTTAGTTTAAGTGGATATTTTTCTAAATCACTTAGAGTTGTATCTAACATAAACTGTAAAGCAAAACCACTACGACCATATGAAGCTTGACGTTCCATTAAGTCTACTTCGTCAAATCTTTTTGGGTCTGTAGGTTTACCTTCTAACTTTTTATCTTTTTTTAAGTCTTCAGTTATTGTTGGTGCTAGTTTACTACCTAAATTAATTTGTTGTGTTGGTGTAGGATATAAAGCCGTCCATACTCTTGTTTGAAATCCTCTTTCTTCCAAGTCATTATACAAACTCATTTCTGTTTGAGGTGTACCTAGGAATACAATACGTCCTACTTCAGGTTTGATGATAGCGTCAAATTCTTTTACGGTCTCACCAAGTCTGTCCCTCATTAATTGTGTTTGAGAGTTATTAGCTGACTCCACGTCATCTGCGATAATTAAATCGGCACGTGAACCAGTTAATTGCGATGTCACACCTAAAGATTTTACTGAAGGTGCGTGTGACGCTCTAGCCGGTGCTACATCAAAAGAAACTTTAGAGTGACGTTGGTCTTCTCTAGGTTTTAAATGATTTAACAAAGGCATTTCACTTATAAGTCTTTGTGTAAATGTACTAAAGTCATCTGCTCTGTTTTTACTAGCAGATACAACTAGAATATTTCTTTGAGGGTTAAGTAAAAGTTGATGACATACAAAAGCTGATGTAATCCAAGATTTACCTACTCCTCTAAAAGCTTCTATTACTATACGTTTCGAACCATTTTGCAGATAATCTGCTATATCGTATTGTATAGGTGTTGGGTTGGGTAGATTTAAGTGTTGCCAAGCTAGATATAAAAAATTTTTAAAGTTTTTTACACTTGGCTCTATTTGTGGTGTTTTTTTATTCATAATTAAACCAATTATAACAAGCGTAGATAGATAAAACTAAATACATACATTCCATAAGAGTTCTAGGTTTGTCCTGGTCCTTAAAAGATATCATAATCCATATAGTGCAAGATATTGCGCCTATAAACCATCCAAACCATTGTAATCGTAATATTGTACTAGATAATATTCCAACTGACATTGCAGCTAAAATAAAACCAATCCATCGAATATTATTTTTCGTCAAATGGTAAATCGTCTGTGATACTATTCTTAGGTTGTTCATTTACTTCTACTCCATAAGTTTTGCAAGTATCTAAACAAACCTTTAATTCACTAGCTGTTAACTTTTCTCCACTAGTTAACATTTCGTATGCTTTATCTACTAAAAGTTTTGGTAAAATTTTAGTTTTTGCTTCAAACGAATTTGGCTTGTCAGACATTAGATTGCTAGTAATATTATTGACCAAACAACAAAAGCTATAACTTTTCTTTTGTTATCTTTAACCCACGCTGTAAAATGGTTTTTCCATTGCGATGGTGTTTCTCCGTATATTATCATTTGTTCTCCTTATTCTAAAATTAGTTTTTTAATATGTTTTTTGTCTAGGTATATTTCAATTTCTGCTTTAGATTTTAAACATTCATACCTAACGTTGCTATTTTGTTTAAGTTGTCTCATTGCAATTCTTTTTCCTTTAAGACAATCTGACATAGATTGTTGAATTCTATGTTCGTTAATTTCATTGTTTACTATCATTAGTAAAGCTACAACAGTTTCAATCATTAGTGTCCTCCATTACCGTTGGCTCTTACTTTGTCTTTAAGATGTTCAATATCTTCTAATGCTTTATCTAATTGTGTTTTAAGAAATTCTATATTAACTTTATTAGTCATATTCATTTCTTGAGTAGACTGT
>Ga0209336_10000126_pt1 | contig 37225 bp, 37 predicted proteins | sample LinPmetageLP32_FD_184042 | JGI IMG/M metagenome (GOLD analysis project Ga0209336, IMG submission 184042) | Marine viral communities from the Pacific Ocean - LP-32 (SPAdes) (version 2) | ecosystem: Environmental > Aquatic > Marine > Oceanic | place: Pacific Ocean | collected 2009-08-23
GTCGTAACTATTCTTATGCACTAATCTCTGGTCGTAAGTATCACAAACTGATGCAATGTGTAGATGGTCAGACTGAATCAGTTCATGCCTTCATTGATAGGAAGTCTGGTGAAGTATACAAACCAGCATCAATCAAGGCACCTGCTAAGGGTGTACGTTTCAATCTGCTGATTATCACCGAGCGTGAATTTGTGTTGGAGAACTGTGACTGGGCAGGCGGTTATCTTTACAAGAATGCATACTACACAGCAGGTTGATTATGAAACTATCACAACTATTAGTGACTGGTATTTTTGCCGTCTTTGGTATTACTTGCTACCTGTTATTCTTGGCACATCGTGATGCAGAGTTGATGCATCGTTATCATCCAAGCATTGAAAGAACAGTTGAAAAGTAAACATTGTGCCAATAGTATTAGTGTCACAATAAAAGAGCACAGTGTTCTAAATCATGTATTGTATCAACAGTTCAAACCAATTCAACATCATGACTGACTTTGTTTGTGTTTATTTTGGTAACGATTGGAGCATAACTGCACGTGGTTTCGCTAACATCGAAGATGCAAGAAAGCATGGATTGTTTATGATGCCAACGCCAGGATGTTTTGGTTTCGTTGTTATCGTGCAAGGTCAAGGTTTTTGGCAAGTAAGAGAAGATCAAAGTATTATGCCTGATACAATGAAAGTTGAAATGGGTGATTACAATAATTTTGCAATGAAAACTGTCAAACAATCACAAACAGTAGGTGCACGATGATCTACACTAAAGCACAAATTATCGATGCACTAGTGCGTGAGTGGGATTACCTTTGCCACGATGATTATAATCCTGAAGATGATACTACCGAAGAATATCGTTTGAAATTAGAATGTTATTCAGTGGAGGAATTGATCGAAGAGACATGCACTGGAGAAGGGTTTAGTTTGGATGATTTTATGGATGTTCATGGATGATAAGTTATATCGATGTGCCAATTGTTTTAGTGGCACAATAAAAGAGCACAGTGAACTGATTGATGTATTGTTCTAATAGTTCAAATCAATCTTACATCATGCTCAAAACACAATTGCTCAAAGTCGTCGGTGAAACTTCAAAGGGCATTGATGCTAACCTAACACGAGTTGAAAAGTTTGAAGTATTCTGTCAAGTGTGTGATGGATTACTCCAAGATGGTAGGATTAGTTCTGCTAAACATTATTCATGGACGAACGTATTCTAACTCTAACTAACATCCAATTCAGGTCTAAATCATGAATTACACTCTCAAACAACTCCAGAACAGAGTATCAAAAATGATTGCAGAATATGGTGATAATGCACATTGTGCAGCATGGATTTATAGTAAGGAAGATATACATTTATTGGATGAAAATGGTGATATTGATTATGATACCCAATTAGAGGATTACAAACTAATTGGTGATATCATGGAGGATCTTGGTGATTCAGATTACATTTATTCTAAGATACAAGATCACCTTGATGAGATAACATCAGAGCATATCAAGGAGACTAAGTGATAAGAATGTGTGCCAATTGTTTTAGTGGCACAGTAAATGAGCACGGTGTCCTAAAACATGTATTATATAAACAGTTCAAACAAAGGCAATGACTAAAGCACAAGCACTAGAGCAATTCCGTTACAACTGGAAATGTGACACTAAGGGCACAAAAATGGCGACTGATTCTATTGCCAAGCGTCTGTCATGGTCATATTATACTGATGCACTTTGCAAGGAAGGTTACATCACCATGAAAAAATATGAATCATGGTCTAACCCTTTCTGATCCAAAGTAACACTAACTCACCCTCACTATCTAACATCATCATGTCTTTTGTATCTTGGTCAGTATATCCTAAGGGACAACAATTCGATGCAGAGTATTTCACGAGTGAAGATCATGCGGTTGATGTTGCTTATTCGTGGAGTGCTGAAGAACATGGAAAGACAATGATTGTAGCACGTAATGAGATGATGTGGATGGAAGTATCCTGCTAAAAATGTTATCGTTGTGCCACAAGTATTAGTGGCACAATAAAAGAGCACAGCAGTCCATTTTTGCTATTATTCATTCAAGTCAAAGGAACACATCATGCAACTCACAGCGAACGGCGCTCACATGGTAGTTGATTTCTATCCCGTCAAGTATACTGATGGAACTATCAGCGAGCGCCTAATGTATAAGACCGTCACATTCTGCGAGAAAATGCAGTCTAAGTCTTATATCAATAAAGAATCCTTTGAGAAAGAGGTTGAGAATCGTATTGAGGGTTATAAGTATGAAGTGACTGATATGCACTTAGAACCACAACTTTTCAACTCTGCACTGATTCAAACTCGCTGGTGATATGTTTACTAAAGAAGACAATGAATTTATCGATTTTCTCTTCGGTAAACTTACTTCTCTCACTGATACTGAGATGATTGATTTGCAGGATGATGATTCTTGTGATGATCATCTTCAATTTGAACAACTTACTCTTCCCGAATTATGATTTACAACAATCCACGATTCTTAGATGCACTTCAAGGACTACAATCATTCATCCTGAATAATAATGCCGATATCGATATGGCATATGATTGGGTGAGTGATCAAGCAGATATTTCATCGTTTGTATGTGATCTAAAAGCATGGAATATGTTTTATGAAATCTATGATGAGGCAACATTATGATCAGTAAACTAATGCAATACAGGAACGTTTTCACTAATAAAGAATATCATTACGATTCTATAGTTGATCACATAAAGATCCTAGAATCTTCAATCGAGAATTTAGAACAGAAAATGTGTCAATTGGAGGAATTAGTAGACAGTTATAAAACTGGCACATGATATGGGATAGACCTGCAAAATGCTGTATTGTAAGGGAGTCAAAGGAAAGCATCATGAAACTAACAACTCACTTGGGTAATCTTGTTGAACAGACAATAGATTATAAGGTGCAAGAGACATTGATTTTTACTGGAGATAGGGCACCGATTACACTGGAAACAAAATATATCAAACGGGGATTATCTTGCCCCATGTCATCAAAGACGGTATATCGTAATGAGTTTACGAGTTCATATACTTGGAGTTGGTTTGATCATTATGAGGATTTAGTCGCTATTAGTTACACCATTGAGACAGTAGACTAAATGTTACAGTGTAACAAATGATACTTGCATAATCCTTTGAAGTATGGGATTCTAGAGGAGTCAAAGGAAAGCATCATGATCAGACGTAACGCAACCGCAGCAGATTTTCAGAACTGGGAGACACTTGCCGCTGAAATGTCTGATGCTGAGTTGTTATACGCTGCCAGGGATTGTCGTAAGGTTGAATCACTTTGGAGGCACCATGATCCCATGGTTGAAGGATTTTATAGTGACCAAGCATCCACTTTCGGAACTGTCCTAAATCGCCGGAGAATGTCACACTGACCGACTAGGATACAATCAATCAAACAAAGGAAACCAATCATGCGTAAGATCGAAATCCAGATGAATCAAGCGATCAGGTCTAAGAAAGATTGGAAGAATGATAACACTAGCGTTCACTTTGATCCCGAAACTGGTGTCGCTATTGTACGTCTCTTCGGCAACAAAATTGCTGTAGTTACTAACAACAACGACCTCACAATCTTTGATGGTGGTAATCGATCAGTCACAACAAAATTTAGATTGAACGCTATCATCAACGAGTTCTGCAATGCATTCACTGATGGAGTATTTCAAAGCAATTCTAAATGGTATATAAGAGATAACAATAATGTGATCCCTTTTATATCTGGTTACGTATTTTCATGACTCGTTACATCGTAGACTCTATCCAATTTGATTTTATTGACGGTGATTTTGAACTCCCAATTCACTGGCAGCAAGGTATAATCAATGCTACATTATCAACAGTTTATTTTGCTGATAGTGAAGAAGAGGTTATCAATCAAATTCAACAATCTGCTAGATTTAGTGTAGCATCAATCAAAACTATTTCTATTCCATTATCATGAATGATTTCAACTCACAAACTAACATCAACAGTGCATGGGAGGAGTATGAAAGAGATGTAGAATATGATCAGTCTAACTATCATGAACCACACTTCCTAGATGTTATTGATGAAAATAACATCAGAGAGAATCTAGATACTTATACAGTAAAATTGTTGGAGAATGTATGATACGCGCATCCTATGAGTTAGTATCATCTAAGAGGGTAAGATCTATTGGTAAAACTAATAGTGTGCTCTCAATGGAGGTGTATATAAGTTTGCTAAATATGCACCCTGTTGATGCTATTTCGTGGGGTGTTATTGCAAATACTAAGTATAATATAAATGTATGAATAAATATATGTTCTTTTTGTATAAGGTTTGGTAATGTTAGATAATAACCCTTATTGTCCGGTGTCGTTGTTACCTTAGCGGTCGCACTATGAGACACCACCGAGACATAATGAGACCCGCTAAGTAACATTCAGTCCCTCACAGTTTTTTCGCCAATTCTATCACAAATTCTCATAGAATGCAACCCCCAAAGTTCACCAGTATGCGAACACTAAGTGAATGTGACAGTCTACAAAGTGGCATAGACAGTCACACAAACCCCGTGAGAATCGCCTATACTCGTTGTAACGAACACAGGAGGAATCAGAGACCACTAAGTGAATGATAAGGGGCACACAGTTCCTCACACTAACTGCTAACAATCGTGTTCCTTATCTAACAACAACCCCATCGTTATTCTTTCGTCTTATGAGTTACTTACAGAACGCACAATTGGTTGGAGATGTTGCTGAGTTTCAGGGATGTTCATGGGACAGTGATGATAACTCCCACACATATTACACCTTTGAACGTACAACTTGGGCATGTAATCTAGAGGACAAACCTAACACTTTTGTGGATCCAATCGCTAGTGGTAGACTAACACTTTGGGAAGCGATGTTCGGGTAGTTTATGTTAGATAGCAGAGGGACAGTGAGTAACACACAGTCTCCATGATTGTCCCCCCTATCTAACACCTACTCCACACACCGTGAATAACACTTAGAGACAGTTATTATGCCCCTTATGTTATGTAAAGGGGGGGCCCGTTGCTAAAAAAGTACCTTCTTTCTAACCTACAAACGTTTCCAAACGACCTCTAGAAGGTGAATCCATTTATTTTTTCAGATACCCAGAACGCCGTATAGAAAAAATTCCGAGGAAAAAAAATCCCCCTGTAGGTTTCGAGGGGGTAGAAGTGTTCAACTATCTAATTATAGCAAGGGTTTAGAGATTTGTCAATTTCTTGATGTAGGAGGTCAGCGAAGAAGGAATGAGATTGCCGAGTGGGATGAAAGGAGTGTGGGTTTATATGTTTATGTTGTTCTAGGTATTGGATACGGCGGGAGTCGGTCTTTTGATATTGGGAGACGTGGTAAGTATCGTTAGTGGGAGTGTAACCGTGATGGGTAGATAGGATGGAACAGAGGTCCCTGTGAGGGCGATCAGAGAATAGGAGACGGGGGATATGAGTGGGGTATATGTGATGATTGAAGAGATCTACCCAGTAGTTTTGGATACCGAGTGCATCAAAGTAAGTATTCCAATGAAGCATTTGACTGGAAAGTTCTTTGAGGACTACGGAGTGATTGTAGTGTAGGAGGAGGTGAGTTTTGGAATCAAAGTTATTTTTACGTTGTTGGTTATCTGCGGAATACCCATGACCCCATACTCTACTTACGTAGGAGTTACGAGAATTGTAGTATATTTCATCACGAGCGGTAGAAGTTATACCCCAGAGGACGATGGAGTCTTTCGAGGGGGGAGAAGTGTTGAAGAACTCAGTAGCCAAGCGGAATTGTTTTTGGTTACTTGAACCATTGATTGAGAAATTTATGTTGGTTTTATTGAGTTTCTCTGAGAGTAGGTGACGGTATGAGTATTTTGTGAAGTATTCAGAGTGTCTTTGGGTATTGAATTGTTCTCTAGGTTGTCCAGGGGTGTAGCAGAGACCATGCCCCCACATCCAGGAGCAACCGAAGGTAACTAAGGATGAATCCATGATGTAGGGAGGTCACCGAATGTTTCTTTCCAGTCTTGGTAGACAGGTGCAAGGATATGCTTTGCTTTGTTGATAATATCTAAGGTTAGTGGATCGGTATCGGAGGACCATTGATCCTGTAGGTAAGGGTATTTGGGAGCATTGATACCTTTATCAGGGTAGTAAGCGTTTTGGTGGAGTGTATGTAGTGGAAACTCTAAGAAGTCTGAGAGATTTTGTAAGGATGATGTTGAGGGATTCCAGAGGTCTTCCATGATAATAGCATGAACCCTCTCTGGGAAAGCGGTGGACCAAGTTTTGAATAGTTTAGCGTATGCTGTATGTTCATCAATGCCTTTAGTTAGTAGGGCATGAGTGGTATCTTTGAAGTATTTCTTAGGTGTTCTATCGAGATCAGACATCCAAGCACCGCGACGGTTGAAACCCTCTCTTTGAGATGAAAGTTCAAATGCTTGCAGATCATTGATCAGGTAATTGATATGAGACCAAAGGCGTTTGATAGGGTCTCTGAAGATCATGATGACTTTGATGTCAAAGTAATGATCTAAGGATGGTTTGATATGTTGTAAGAAAGGTAATTGAAGGGATGCATTAGAGTTATTGAAATCTACTACAGAATGATAATGTGGTTTTATATTGTTGTATTGTTTTTGATGATAGGATATGTATTTTTCTATAGTAAATGGTGGGGACATAAAGTCCTTTTCGGATTGAATATCAACTGTACCTAGGAGGGGGTTATTAGAAACCAGTGTAGGTAGTTTAGCATTAGATGGATTATCTAAGTTATGATGATAACGTTTTAGTGCAGATTCTTGATTATTACGACCTTGCATGAAAGTAAGGTAACCATGCTGTTGTGCCCTCCAAGAGTGGCAATAATGGTTATCATGAGATAGTGTGTATAATAAAGGTGTGGTGGCAGAATGTGGAGTGCCGACACCAAATAACAAAGGGATTTTATGCATCACCACCATCAAAGGTCACCGAATTTATCTCTCATATCTTCACGTTGGTTCTTGAGGGATGTGAAGGCACCGTCTATGAAACCACGACGATATTCCCAGGTATCACCACCAGTTTTACCTCTAGAAGGGTTGATGCATAGTGAGGAATCTGGATCATCTTTTCTAAGGTTATTGCATACTAAACCAGCAAGATCGAGATCTTTACCGGGTTTGCCGGTGCCTTGCCAATAGAGTACTCCTTCCATCCAGGTAGCACCACACTTCTCACATTTCTTCATGGGGAGAACAGTAGTAATTGATCAAATTATTTAGAGTATAGTTTAGCGATTTCTTTCTTGAGATGCGAGTAATAATGCCTTTTCAATATAAACCTGTGCTTTACGGAGATCGTGTAAGTAATCTTCATGAGGTTTATGACCAGCACGACAGACATACTTTACGACATTACCACAGAAGAAGTCTAAGTTTTGATCAGCAATAAAATCCCATACTTGAATAGATCCTTGTTGATAGTGTGCAGGACTGTATTTACTCTCTGTGTTTTCAGACATGGATATCAGTGACGTGATACAATCATAGCATCGACGCTACATGTTTGTCAAGGAGGTTAGCGATTACTATTGGAGCACCGGAAACCTCTGCCGTCATTTGTGGCGGATGCCCCTCAGGTCAAAGTACTGTTTACATCTTTGCTTTTATTGCAGCGTCCATCCAATCTGCAATCTTTGCTTGAGATGCTGCGGTGGGTAGAATAGCGTGAGGGTTGACTGCCTTCTTCTCTACCAAATACTTTGTCCGCTTACAATCTTGATGATTGGACTGACCGGAGGCATCAGTATCCTCTTCAGGAGTCCAACCTGCATCTACAGCAAGCATGGTCAGCAAAGAACGATCGTCCTTATCAGTAAACAGATAGTTGTCAGGTACCGTGGTGTACTTGGTCTGGTTGAGTTCATCATACCAGAAGACCTTATAACCAAGGTTAGTCAGATAACGATTCCAGTGGGCAATGTTATATGACAACTGTTCAAGTTCATTCGCTTCACTATAGTGATTCTTGACATACTTGAACATGTCAAAATCTTTAGTCTTCAACTTATTAGCATTGTTACCATATCCGTTAGCATACAGAACACCAACATATCCTTTGCCAGAGGCATTGAAACCCATTGAGTCATCGTTCATGTAAATTTCATGACGGGCAAGGTGAGGAACACCCACCAAAACAATAGTCTCAGCAGCATCAGTGCCGTCAAGAACTTCCGTCATCTGACGGAAGTTTCTCATATTGCTGGAACCAACACGAGCATATGTAGTCAGTTCCCAACCATTTTTCTCGGCAAGGAGGTTCTTCCAAGTTAGGGGGTTGTTTTTATCCTTATCGTAAGTAGTTTCACCTGCAATACAGCATGCGGTCTTATATTCTGCCAACGTCATACCATCAATGTAACCCGCCCCTGTTCCTTGGGTCCAAGAAGATCCAAACGTAAGGAGTTTCATTTATACTTCGTGCGATGGTATAGTAAGCATGATCTTCCATGCCCTCTGGTATTTATCAGAGACTAATTTCCTAATCATCAGCAATGACATCAAGGTCGTTTGGTATGCGACTACTTCTTCCATGAATTTGGGATATAACCGAAAGTGCTGTAAAAATCAACATAGTATCTAGACATACTATGAAGTGCTCGTTGATATTCTTCGTCATTCAATTCTTGAATATCGCTTCCCCACTGATCTTGAAGAAATTCATACTGTGGAGCATTCTTTCCCATAAACGGAACATAGGCATTTTCATGAATTTTTTCAACTTTATATGACAAAAAATCTGATAATTGTTGTAATTGATTTTTTTCTTGTTTTTTATCCCAAAAATCTTCCATTATAACAGTATAAACGTTTTCTTTACCAAAAACATCTGCGTATTTGGCATAACCTCCCAGGTAATCTGAATTAGGTGAGTACCAACCTTGCGAAAGATAGTAAAAAAACAGTTTTGTGTGCTTTTTTTGCCGAATTAGCGACTGGACTTTGAAATCGTTGTGATTTCTTGATCCAAAATCAATAGTTTTGGCAAAAAGACTTCCAATTTCCGAATAATAACGTCTTACTGGGTCCCGAAATTCCATCAAAACCTTGACATTGAAGTGATCAAGTATTTTTGGTGCAATTTGTTTCAAAAATCCATAATCCAAACCCCAATTTCCGTTACAAAAATCACAAACGGCGGCATAATCACCTTTTATGTTGTCCCAGTGCGTCAAATAGTACTCAATGTAGTCATCAATTTTGATTTTTTTCCGAAAAAAGATGTCTATCGGGGTGTCCTTGGCAATGTCGTTGCGAGATGATAGAATTTTACCCCAAGGATGGTCATATGGGCGTTTACCAATTGATCCTTCCATTGCACGAGAGTTTGCTTTCTTGAAAACCTCATTGAAATAGTCATCATTCTTCTGTAGTTTCACCAAAAACCAATTTTCTTTATAATGTCCCTGATGAGCGTACTTATTATCCAACGCAAGAGTGTAAAACATGGGTGTGGTTGCCGACCACCCAGTGCCAGGGTTGATTAGTAGTGTTGGTTTCGTAATCATATATATTATACGAAATACGAGGTAAAGTATGCCGTATGATATCTATCTAGACAAAAAAATTATCTTCAAAGAATTGACAAAAGAACAAGCAGAAGACATTCAAGTTACAATGCAACAAATGATTATGGCGGGGATAAAAACTGACTACACAAGGGAACAAATTAGAATTGAACTTTCTAAACCATGAAACCCACCCTATTTTTGAATGTTGGTACTGGATGGTCTGGTACAACTCCTTTATATTACACTTTAGGTTGGTATAACAAGTATTGTCATGCAGGACATCGGAAAGAGAAGGGATATTTGTGGTTGATAAACTTAGCAGAAGAAAAAAAGACGTTTGAACGGGTTAGATTCTACAAAGAATTTTTTGGACCATCAAAAAAGTCAACATCAACGAGAAAACCGAAAATATTCACTCACGAGTCCCCTCATGTTGCAGGAAAGTGGACTGAGGAAGAAGTAAAGTATTTTTGGTCTCCTCCATTTACGCTAGACAAGTATATTGAGTATTATGAAAAGCATTGGGACAATATCAAAGATGAGTATAAGGCAGTAGCAGATTTTAGTAACCCAAATGGTTATTGTGATGAAAATTTTGTCATGTCGATTGCTCCTGATCTAAAAAAACACTTTGACGTAAAAATTAGCATTGTTTTCCGAGATCCGATTCGTAGATTGTGGTCTATGCGTCAAAAACAAAATCCTCGTGACCCAGTTCGCCATTTTATGAAATCTGGTGTTGATTTTGGGTATACAGAAATGTTTTTGAAGTGGGCAATGGCATTTGGATCAGAAAATTGTCATATTACAATTATGGAAGATTTTTGGAATGGAGAAACTCAATCATTGTCAGATTTTATCGGATATGAAATCAAGGACGTTCATAAAAACGCATATGTGCCGGATTTAGGTCCAGCAGCACCCCACATACAGTATTTGAACGATCAGTGGGAATCTGACGTAATGCATATGCCAAAAGAGACGATGGAGTATGCAAAAGAAATGTGTGCACCAATATATGAAAATTTCAAGATGTATTTCGGTTATTTGCCACAAAGGTGGGAAGTAATCTAGCATACATATAAAACACTATTCATCCCTATGTTCAATCCGTTTTCTTGGTTACTTACACAGTGGCGGTTACGTCAAATTCGCAGAATGGACCCGTTCGTTTACGAAGATGATGATGATATGGATGAGGAACTTCCCCCGGACTTATGATTGGGTTTTCTGAAGGTTTTCATGACTCAGCAGTTGCAGTAGTTCATGAAGATAGAATTATCTTTGCCACACATGGCGAAAGATATTCAAAGAAGAAACATGACAAAAAATTATGTGATGAAGCTGCATTTATGGCAGAGGCACTGAATACTTATGATAGTGTCTACGCTTTTTATGAAAAATGGTTTCCGAAGCGTGCAAGACAATTTTTTGCAGGTCAGAGACATTGGAATAAACCTAGAGACTTGAGATTTCGTCCTACAGTAGATTTCAACCATCATTTGTCTCATGCTGCCGCTGCCTTCCAAACTTCTGTGTTTGATCAGTCATCATGCGTTGTGGTAGACAGTATTGGTGAGTGGGACTGTAGTTCTGTCTGGGTTGCTAATATGATTGACGGAAGAGCAAAATATACAAAAGTTTGGTCTCAGAAATATCCAAAATCGATTGGTCTTTGGTATTCTGCTCTAACAAAGTATGCAGGTCTTCGTCCTTTGGATGAAGAGTATATTTTTATGGGTATGGCAGCATTTGGAGAAAATAATCATGAGCATGAACTTAGAAAACTTCTAACTCGCAATAATCATCGTGGGGTCAATATTGACTTCACAAATTCAACTTTTGACTTAGCAAAGAGTGCACAAGTTGTTTTAGAACAAGAACTATCTAAAATTTTCAAAATAGCACTTGAGTACAGTAATAACGTTTGTTATGGTGGTGGAGTTGCTCTAAACTGTGTTGCTAATACCAAATTACGGGAAATATGTAATTTATGGATTATGCCTAACCCAGGAGACGCTGGAGCAGCATTAGGTGCTGCATTGTTGGTATCTGGTAAGAAAGTGCAGTGGACGCCTTACTGTGGGCATAATATTGACCGTAAGGTTGATCCTAAAGAAGTTGTTGAATGTTTACTTGAAAATGGGGTTGTAGGTATTGCAAATGGGAAGGCAGAGTATGGTCCCCGTGCTTTAGGTAATAGATCACTTTTGGCGGACCCTAGGAAAGTTGAAAACAAAGAAATAGTAAATCGTATCAAAAAACGTCAACAATTCCGACCTTTTGCTCCGGCAATCCTAGAGGAGTATTGTCAAGATTATTTTGACATGAAGCATTCCCACTCTAGGTATATGTCATATGTCTATCAGTGTCTGCGTTCTGAGGAGATTCCTGCTGCTGTACACGTCGATAATAGTGCAAGAGTACAAACAGTGCCTGAGACTTCTGATAGCATTCTAAGACCAATATTGGAAGAGTGGTATCGTGTTACCGATTGTCCTGTACTATTGAATACTTCATTGAACATAAAAGGGAAACCAATGGTCAATGATTGGGGTGATGCACTGGATTTCAAAGAAAAATATAACGTAAAAGTGTTCTAGATGTTCTAACCTATATAACGTGGTATAATTGATTTGACACTGATTTTATTTCATGGCTAAAGGATTCCGGGTGGTAACGACTCCACCTGAAAGCGAAGACGCAAAACAAAAGTCAGAAGAGTTTAGTATTGATGCTGCTCGCGAATTAGTAAAAGGAAAAACATTCGTTTTTTGTCTTCCTGGACGTACAGTTTCATATATCTATCTAAAGAATTTTGTACAACTCGCTTTTGAGATTGTGCAACGTGGAGGTTCTTTGCAAATCTCCCAAGATTATTCTTCAATGGTCAACTTTGCCCGTTGTAAGTGTTTGGGTGCAAATGTACTACAAGGTCCTGATCAAGAACCTTGGCAAGGTAATCTAAAGTATGATTATCAATTGTGGATTGATAGTGATATTGTTTTTGGTTTAGAGCAGTTCTATCGCCTCCTCTGGATGGACAAAGATATTGCTGGTGGATGGTATGTAACTGAAGATGGTCAAACAACATCTGTTGCACATTGGTTAGAAGAGGAAGATTTCAAAAATAATGGTGGTGTGATGAACCATGAGATGGTTGATGGTATCCAAAAGCGTCGTAAACCATTCACTGTAGACTATACCGGTTTCGGTTGGTTATTGATCAAGCATGGTGTGTTTGAGAATGAGAAGATCAAGTATCCTTGGTTTGCACCACAGATGCAAGTTTTTGAATCTGGTGAAGTACAAGATATGTGTGGTGAAGACGTATCATTCTGTCTTGAGGCACAGAAAGCAGGTTTTGAAATTTGGTGTGATCCCAAATGTCGAGTTGGACATGAGAAGACTCGAATTCTTTGATTTGTATATATAATGTATTGTTGCCATAATACATATGGATCTTTACGATATCTGGGTATGTGGTAATAAAGTACATTCTTGTATAAGTGAAGAAGAGATGGAGGAATACTCCCAAAATTTTGCTGACGAATACTACAAAAATGGTCACCCTCATCCAGCGGATGTAGAAATTTGTTACTTAGGGCATGAGGAGGTCTAAAGGGACCTCCTTTTTTGTGCCTCTAAATAGATAAATATACGAGATAATAGGGTCACTGTGCCTATTCAGAGAACCTCGGAAGGTTTCAGGGATATTTCGTTATCCATGAAACTACATCCTGTCACTAAAGACATAATCCCTCTGAAGAACGAAGATGCTATCAAGCGTTCCGTTCAAAATTTGGTTCGTATACAATTAGGTGAAGTATTTTTCAATACACTTCTAGGAACAAGAATTACTGGTTCATTATTTGAACTTGCAAATGATGACTATATTGATCCTATCCGAGGAGAGATTGAGACTACCATAACTAACTTTGAACCTAGGGTTGACCTAACAGACATTCAAGTTGTTAGCAGACCTGACGATAATGCACTTGCGGTGACTATTAGTTACGACATTGTGGGACTGACTAGACCTACTCAGTCAGTATCATTCATACTTGAACCTACTAGGCTATAATGGCTCTAACTCAATTTACCAATCTAAATTTTGAGGATATCAAAACCTCAATCAAAAATTATCTGAGAGAGAACAGCAACTTCTCAGATATGGATTTTGAGGGGTCTAATCTCTCCATTCTAATCAATATTTTAGCGTATAATTCATATAGCACCGCCTACAACACCAACATGGCGGTCAATGAAACTTTCATTGATTCTGCAACGTTGAGGGAGAACGTTGTATCTCTGGCACGTAATATTGGATATGTTCCTCGTTCATCTAGAGCAGCACGTGCTCTGGTTGCTATTGACGTTTCTAATCTAGACTCTAATACTGAGACTGTAAGTATTCAAGCAGGAATCGTTGCTAACGGTTCTTCTAATGACTCAAGTTTCTTGTTCTCAATCCCCGAGGAAATTACTTTCCCAGTTACCGACTCTGAAGGTGGGGCAAACATTGAGATCTATCAGGGACAATATATCAAAAATACGTTTGTTGTAGATCAATCACAACCTAATCAAAGGTTTGTGATTCCTAATAACAATGTAGATACTTCTACAATCAAAGTCAAGATCAAAAATAATTCTTCTGACAATACTACAACAGATTACAACTTAGTTGATAACATTATTGGTATAACCTCCACATCCAACATTTATTTGATCCAAGAGACCTCTGACGAGAAATATGAGGTCTTGTTTGGTGATGGTATATTTGGTAAGAAACTGTCTTCCGGCAATATCATTGAAATTGGTTATATCAAGACTAATGGTAAGGCAGGTAATGGTGTCAAGCAGTTCAATTTTGCGGGAACATTCAAAGATCAAGATGGTGCTACCGAGTCTGGATTCAATGCTGTTCTACTCGCCCTAGAACCGTCTCAGAACGGCGATAGCATTGAACCACTAGAGAGTGTCAAGTATTACGCTCCCCGTCTCTATGCGTCCCAATACAGGGCAGTGACGGCGAATGACTATGAAGCGATCCTTCCATCAATCTTCCCTAACATTGAATCTGTTAGTGCTTATGGTGGTGAGGAGTTAGATCCTCCACAGTTTGGTCGGGTCTATATTGCTGCCAAACCTAAAAATGGTTCTTTTCTGTCAAATCTGACTAAGAAAAATCTTTTGAATGAATTGAAGAGTTATTCCATTGCTGGAATTGTTCCTACCTTTATTGACCTCAAATTTTTGTTCGTCGAAATTGATTCTTACATTTATTACAACTCCAACTTTGTTGGAGATATTGACAATCTAAAAACTAATGTTATCAAAGCTCTTTCTACTTTTGGGTCTGGCAAAGAACTCAACCAATTCGGTGGCAGATTCAAGTATAGTAAGATTCTATCTACGATTGACAATGTTGATACTTCTGTCACTTCAAATATCACCCTTGTGAGAATGAGAAGGGACCTGATTGCTAAACTCAATCAGTTTGCTCAGTATGAGATTTGTTATCTCAATACCATGTATGCTCCGGATTCTCAGTATAACATCCGCTCTACCGGATTTACTGTGTCTGGTGTTGTAGGAACTTGTTACTTTAGTGACCAAAAGGTGACTGATAACAAAGGCACTATCTTTATGTTCCAAATTCTTCAGGATGATAGCATCAAAGTTATCTCCAAGAATCTTGGTCGAATTGATTATGCTAAGGGTGAGATTGTTCTTGATACAATCAATATTACTTCCACTCTTGTGGGTGACAACACTATTGAGGTTGAGGCGATTCCTCAATCAAATGATGTTCTTGCAAAGAACGAACTGTATCTACAGTTTGCTATTTCTAAGAGCAACTTCTACATGAGAAGGGATAGTATTGCAACCGGTGCAAATACTTCTGGATCCCAATTTACTCCACAGTCCAGTTACTTCGCTGATAAGAAGGTCCGTGGAACTGTTATAACTAGCACTGGTGCATCTAACTAGAAATAGTATCGGAATAAATGATAGAGACCTCTCTTAGCCGAGTAAAAATTCACGAGGTTGTTCAAAGTCAAATTCCTGCGTCTATAGATGCTGAGAATCCTGATTTTGGAGAGTTTCTAAAGCAATATTATATCTCCCAAGAATTCCAAGGGGGATCGATTGATATTGCCGAAAACCTTGTTGAGTACAAGGGTCTTGATTTCCTAAACAATGAAAACCTGATTGGTTTTACATCCACCACTTCTTATCGTGATGGTGCTCAAAAAACTATTGAGGTTTTGTCAACAAAAGGTTGGCCTCAGAGATATGGTCTTCTGAAGATCAATGATGAGATTATTACATATACTGGTATCACCACAAATTCATTCACTGGTTGCACCAGAGGATTTAGTGGTATTGAAAACAATATCAAAACCAACCAACCTGAGTATCTGACCTTTAGTGTCAGTGGTGTAGGCACTCATGACACTGGTGCAAGAGTAGAAAATCTTAGTAATGTTTTTCTAACTCAGTTTCTGAAGAAATTGAAAAAGCAGGTTCTACCTGGTTTCTCAGAACGTCCTCTGCACGGTAGAGTTGATCAAAGCAACTTTATCCGTCAAGCAAAAGATTTTTATCGTTCCAAAGGAACAGAAGAAGCATTCAAAATTCTGTTTGGTGCTTTGTATGGTGAAAAGGTTGAGATGATTCAACCCGCCAAATTTATGATTCGTCCGTCTTCGGCGGATTATGTCGTCAATGATGTCATCATTGCAAAAGGTATTAGTGGTGATGCTCTAAAAATTTCAGGAGAATCATTAGAACAAGACACTTCTCCTACTAAGACTGAAGGATCCATCTATAATGTCGAGTCTGTTATTGTTGGTCTCTCAACATATTACAGCATTGCTATTTCTGAAAACACCACTTTTGGGGAATTCCAACAGAAAAATAAGACCTTTACAACTATTCAAGCACCACTTGGCGCTGTTTCCCTTTTTGTCGATTCCACCGTTGGTTTTGGCACTACTGGTTTTGTCAACATAGATGACCAAAATTTATACTACTCAAGCAAGAGTTATACTAAATTTGATCTAGATTTACCTACTGCTTCTGTAATTCCTATTGGTTCAGCAGCAACTCAAGGAATCAATGCAAAGTCTTATGAGAATGGAGACCTGAACTTCCCAGTAGAACTGGAGATTGTTGGGTCACTTAGTACTTTCAATGGAGAAGCAGTCAACCAGCAGCAAGGTAGTGACATCAATATCAAGACTCTAGGGGTAGAGCAAGATGATCGTCGTTGGTCTAGTTGGATTTACAATACCGCTGTATCTTACGGTGTTTTAGAATTTATTTCAAATGGCGCTAATAATTATAACATCAAACTTGATAGTGATCATGTATTGTTTGCTAATGACTCCATTGAGATCATCGATCTTGATAACAACGTAATTCCCGGCACGATTACTGCCAATATTAGTGCCGATACTATTACAGTTGCTTGTTCAACTCTTACTCCCCAAACTTTATATAAAATCCGTCGTAATCTAAAGATCAACCAACAGGTTATTGCCGACGTTCAAAATACTTATTCTGATCCACACAGTAGTGTTTTTGTTGCATCAAACAGTATTCCTCATTGGAGTATTTCTCCATCTAAAAGAATTCGCAACTTCTTCACTCCTGCTAGTGCTACCAATCTAATCGATATTACTGATCATAATCTATCTGATGGGGATCAGGTTGTTTATGAAAACGTTCTTGGTACAGAACTGACTAACCTTTCCCAAGGTGAGTCATACATTGTCAAGAGAATCAATGATAGTCAGATTGCTTTAGCGTTTACACCTGAGAACGTTCGCAGTGGTCAGTACATCCAAGTATTCTCTACAGCAGACATTGGAACATCCCTTTCTGGAAAACTGACGCCTACAATTTTTTATGGAACTGAGTTGGGTGCTCAGAAACTGCTTCGCAAATTCAACACTCCAGAGTTTTCTTCAACTAGTGCAGTCAAAACGACACAAGGTGGCGTTGGCATGTTTGTCAACGGTGTTGAAATTTACTCTTACAAAGCAACCGATAAACTTTTTTATGGTTCACTAAAATCTGTCACTGTCTTGAATGGTGGTGGTGGATTTGATATCATAAATCCACCTCGTCTGTCCTCTGCACAGGTAGGACACACTGGAGTGGGTGCATCTTGCATACCACAGATGAAAGGGACCTTACAAGAGGTCCTAGTGGACGCTGACGATACTGTGGGTCTTGACTATGAAGAAGTTCCTACTGTATCCATCCTCGGTGGCAACCATAAGGATGTTGTAGCACGAGCAAAGATGAAAACCGTGCCTCAAATTATTGATTTTGACAGCACAACAACGGGTGGTGTGGTAAACACCTCAACAGATACCTTCCTATTTTCTAAACCTCATGGTTTTGTGAATGGTGATGAAATTATTTACACCACTAATGGTACAAGTAATATTGGTATTGGTACGACACCAGGAACCCTTATTGACTCTTCATCATATTTTGTCAAAAAAACTAACGACTTCTCATTCCGTCTCGCTGAAACTAAGTCTAATGCCTTAGCAGTGAATGTTGATATCATTATTCCAATTACTGGTAGTGGTGGAGGTATCCAAAGATTCACCTCTGTCAGAAAACGTAGTAGAGTTGATGAGATTTTGATTGAAGGAGAAGGTTCTTTCCATAACAGAGAAATTACCACTACCTCTGGAATCAATACGTTTACAAATACAATTCATATCGATAACCATGGATTCAATAGTGGTGATGTAGTTGTTTACTCCTCGGATGTTGCATCTGCTGGAGGTTTGAGTAATAATAGTCAATATTTCACATCAAAAGTTTCTGATAATAGTTTCCAACTAACCACTGACAAAGATAATAAAAATATTATCTCAATTCTTTCTCCAGGTACAGGTACACAGACATTCAAAGATCCTGAGATTCAAATTACTATCAGTGGTCGTCAGGGTATTTCAACTTCTAATACTACAGCAACGCCTATTGTCAGAGGAACTGTTGAAAGAGTTTTTGTTACCAATCCTGGTACTGACTTTGGTTCTACTGTAATCAACGATAACTTCAAACCAGAAATCAATACCGTTATTGGTAAAGAAGCATTCCTACAACCATTTATTGTCAATGGTCGAGTAGATCAAATTATCATCAAGTCTGGAGGAAAAGATTTCTTCAGCACACCTGATATTATTATCACTGGTGATGGTGTAGGAGCAAAGGCAAAGGCCATTATTTCTAATGGTCAGATTATTTCTATTGAGATGATCGAGAAGGGTGGTAACTACACTCAATCGGAAACTACAGTTGCAGCAAAAACTCCTGGTGGTGATGCAATCTACTCTGCAAATTTGAATGAGTGGGTTATCAACCAGGTAGATCGATATGCACGTTTTGGTGACGTATCAGCAGATGATGGTTTTTACGAAGTCACTAAAGACAGCAGTCTTGGTAACCCTTATGTAAATTACTATGCACCAAGTAACTTGAGGAATTATCTTCAAGATCTTGGTAACACCCACTCACCAATACTTGGTTGGGCATATGACGGCAACCCCATATATGGACCTGTAGGATTCTCAAATCCTAATGGCACTGGTGTTCTTGCATATATGCAGTCTAGTTATGTAAAACTATCCACTCAGCGTAGTAATGGTCCTAGCATTGTAGATTATCCTGCTGGATTCTTTGTTGAGGATTATACATATACCCCTGGTTTTGGGGACCTTGATGAGCATAATGGTAGATTTACTGTTACCCCAGAATATCCGAATGGTGTATATGCATACTTTGTCACAGTAACTAGCAACCAGATTTCTAATCCTGGTAGTCCATTCAACAATGGTAGAGAACCTCTTTTCCCATATGTTGTAGGAGATTCTTACAGATCTCAACCAGAGGTATTGAATCTGGGATTCAACTTTGACCAAAACATTGATCCCCTGAAGTATAACCTGGTTAGGAATACTAAAAACTATAATATCAATTCATATAATTTCGTCTCTAATTCCCAGAAAAACACATTCGTTCAATCGCGAATTGTTTCTACAAACAGTGGAGGAATTACTTCACTTGAGATTATTGATGGGGGTAATGAGTATGGTGTTGGTGACCGTGTAGTATTTGATAACAGTGATACCGATGGATTTGGTGCAATTGCCCACGTTTCAAAAATTAGTGGTCCAATCATCAGTTCATTTACTTCCACAATAAACACTTTCCCTGATACTACGTTTGTGTATACTGGTGGCAGTGTCACTGGTATCACAACTGTTCCTCACAACTTGGTTACTGGAACTACTTTGAGAGTTGATGATGTCTCTTCTACTCTTCATAACGAACTTGAAGGTCGTCGTACTGTTACTGTAAATTCTGTAAAATCTGGTCTGTCTACTACTATCAATGCTCTTGGTGTCAATGGTGGTATTACTACCAGCGTCAAGTTGACTGATGACCCAGGTAAGTTTGAAATTGATGATATCCTTCGTATTGATAACGAACAGTTCCTTGTTTATAGAATTGACAGTGCACGAAATGAAATTGATCTAATTCGTGCACAGAACGGCACTGCTGGGGTTGCTCATACTAATGGGGCACGTATTGATCGTCTTGAGCGCAAGTTTACTTTCGGACTTGAAAATTGTGACTCCACTCCAACAGATGATCGTATTTACTTTGACGCTAGCTCTCAGTTGGGTATTGGTGCATCCATCGGGCAAGGAGAAGTTCATACTATCACCGACCAAAGAATTCTAGGTGCTGGTGGTTCTCGTGATATTCCTAAAGGTTCTATCTTCCTACCAAATCATCAGTTTAGCAATGGTGAAAAAATTGCTTACAACTATGACAACAGCACTGCTATTCAATATCTAACTGCCGGTGTTGGTACTGCTTCTGGTTGGTCTGCTAGTCTGCCAGAAACTCTGTTTGTTCAGGTTATTGATAATAACTTGGTTGGTGTTGTCACCATGCAGAACCAGATTAGTTCTTCCAGTAACCGAGCACTTTTCTACAGTAACATTGGTATTGGCAACACTCACTCCTTCACATCAGTCAGAGGAAAAATTACGGGTAGCATTCAAATTACCGATGTAACTGCTACTACTAAAGATCCTCATACCTTACGTCCTGGTGATCAAATTGATATGAACATAGTTTCTACTGGAACTAGTTCTATTGCTCTTACTTACAATCCCGGTAATAGATTTGTAAGTATTGGTTCTTCGTCAAACCCCAAAGTTACGGTTATTGATGGAGATCTGCTTGAATTTGATATGGCAGATGCATCATTGATCAATACCAAACTTGGATTCTATCTAGATCAGTCTTACCAAAAGTCCTTTGTTGGTTCTGGAAAGTCTAATATTGAAGTTCTTTATAATGGTGTTCCCGGTTCTGCTGGTGCTAAAGCATCTGTGCATTTTACACCAGAAATTCCTAGAACTTTATTCTATAAATTAGAATCATTTGATAATACTAAAATTATTGAGATTGATGACTCTATTGATGACTACACTAAAATTGTAGTCACTCAAAGCGATTTCACAAGCAAATCGTCTATTAGTTCTGTTACTAGTAATACTTTCAAATTCAACATATTTGAAAACCCAGAACGTGTTGGTTACACTTCAGTAACAGCAGATATCAATTATACCACTACTTCTAAAAATGAGAAGGGTCCAATTGCTAATGTTCTTTTAGTTTCTAAGGGTGCTCGGTATAAAGATCTCCCTCAAGTAACCATTGGGTCAACAACTGGAACATCTGCATTGTTACGTGCTTCTGGTTCAAATATTGGTAAGTTGGATACTGTAGAAATTATCCAATCTGGTTATGACTATCCTTCAGATAAAACCTTACGTCCAGAGGCAGAAATGCCTCAGGTTATTTTCCTAAAAGATAACTTTACAGTTTCTAACGTCGCTATTACTAGCACCGGAAAGAACTATCTGATAGGTCCAGATCTAATCATCTATAACACGAAGAAGAACGAAGTTAGTTCTAATACTGAAATCAAAGCAGAACTCCATGGTTCTAGTGTATCTGGAGTCCGCATCGTTAGTGGAGGTAATAATCTGAGTAGTGGTGACAATAAGATGGTCGCTATCAACAACAGCAATGGAGTTGGTATTGTAACTGTCGCATATAGTGCTCCTAATGTTATTGTAACCCTAAAAACTCCTAATACAGGATTTACTGCAACTAACATTCCGTTTGCAGTTGGTGATAAAGTGTTTGTTGAGAATGTTGGTGTAACTTCTGGTCATGGATACAACTCCTCCACGTTTGGATTTGATACCTTTACTCTAACGGCAGTCAATCCGGCTGTCGGTCTTATCGACAAAGCAACAATTACTTATGAGGTTCCTGTTGATCCAGGCATATATGATTTAGGGACATTTGGTACAGTTAGTAATGATAAGGACATTGCTAAATTTGAAGTGACTCTAGAAGAAGGTAACTTCTTCAAAGGTGAGCAAATTATCAATAAGAGTAATTCCAAAACTTCTAGAATTGTCTCTGGGCAAGGAAAAACAAGAAATGTCATTCGTGTCAATAATGTTCGCGGATTCCAAGTTGGTGACAGCATTACTTCTGAACTATCTGGTGCAGGCGGTACTATTGAAAAGATAGAAACCTTTACTGGAAACTTTGATGTTGATGTGGTTTTCAAAAAACGTTTTGGTTGGGAAAATTCTGTTGGGGAATTGTCTAACTTCTATCAACGCATTCAAGACAGTGATTACTATCAATCATTCGCATATTCTCTGAAGAGCACTATTGGTATTTCATCTTGGAGTGAACCAGTTGATGCACTGGCACACATCGCGGGATTCAAAAAACATTCGGACATGTTGATCCCGTCTACTGGTATTGGACAAACCTCTACTGTAAGTGTTGGCATAGGAACAATCTCTAAGTCTGTAGTTCTGATTGATACTGAAGACTCGTTGTCTAACGTTCACAACTTTGACACTGTTTATGAAGAACCAAACTCAAGTAATACGATTAGTGACAAGATTATTTTCAACTCTAAACGTTTTGGTTCTTCTCTGATCTGCAAATCTAATCGTGTTCTGGAGATTGATGATATTAGTCCCCAGTTCTATGATGATCCTAATCTCATCAAAGCAGTTGCTATTGATCAGTTTGACACCACTTCTGCCAGTAGTCCTGTTTGTGTCAAATATTATGCTCAAGTTGTCCTAGATTCTTCTCTAGGAATTTCATACAATGCTACTCAGTATTGTGAGTTTGCTGTCTTTACAGATGGAACTGACGCATATATCAACCAATATTCTGATCTGTCAGATGCATTTGATTTAGGAGAATTTATTGTAAATCAAAGTGGATCTATTGTTGAAGTTTCATTTGAACCTTACAATAATACATACACCTACGACATCACATTCTATAAAGAATCAGTTTTGAAAACTCTTGGTGTAGGAAGCACTTCCTATGCCAACGTTGAGAAAATTGGTGTTAGTTCTGCTTTTTCAGCAACTGGTTCTCCAGCAACTCATACAATTCAAGATATTGATGCATCCGAGTTCAAGTCTGGAACAATTTTAGTTGTCCATTCTGCCAGTGGTGAAACTGATCTTGAGGAGTATAACTTCTTGGCAAATGGCACTGGCGGAGTTCTGTTCTCAGATTATGGCAACATGAATTCTGGCAGCACCTTAGGTGATTTTGATCTTGTTCAAAATAGTGGAGTTCTCAAACTCCAGTACACCCCCGCAGCAAACCAAGCAGTTACTATTAGAACTTTGACTACATCTGTTGGTGTTGCTACTACTGCTGGACTGAATGTTTCTGAAATTCCTAATCTTAGTGTAGGTGACGCTGAGTTGAATGCTACTCGTACAGCGATTGCTGCTACTGGTAGTCCTTCAGCAGTTATTGTTTCTAACAAGGATTATACAAACTATACTTCAGTGAAGTATTTTATTGAAGTGCATAACACCACAGATAATGTATATTCAGTGTTCAACGTATCCGCAAATGCATTTGCTGGATATTCAAATTATAACGTATATAATAACCTGTCTAATGCTACTGAAATCAAGCGTGATATTCGTGCCATAGATATAAACATCAGTGGCAACAATATGCGTTTGCGGTTTACTCCACTAGCAAACAAAGACTACATTGTCAGGGTTTCTGAAATCCGAATTGACAAACCTGATAACGTCGCAAACGACACAACCATAACAATCTAATGGGATTTCAACTAGGGTCCGTCAACAAAAAATTCAACTCTGAGCAAGAGACCTTTCTTCATACGTTCGATCTGAAACATGAGGGAGATCCCCTGTTCAAGAAAGAATTTGTTGGTGATAGCACAACCGGCATTCTTCTGGGAGACGACTCCTTTATTATCTCTAACCATTTCTATCGGACTGGTGAGGAGTTGATATACGATTCTCATCCTGATATAGAATTTACTGGGGCAAGTTCTCCGATTGGTATTCAGCATGGACTGAATGGAGTTGGTGCTGCAACTACCTTACCTAAGAGTGTGTTTGCAATCAAGGTTGATGAGAATAAGATTCGTCTGGCAGCAACAAAAGCATTAGCGTTACAGAATTCTCCTATTGGTATTACAACTGTTGGTGTGGGTGCTACTCATGCCTTCACTACAACTAAATTGAATACAAAATGTATTATTTTACTTGATAACATTGTTCAATCTCCAGTTTATCCACGCCAAACTTCTACTTCAACACTAGTTTCTATTGCTAATAATACGGTTGTATTATCTGATGCAAGTGATTTTGAACCGTATAGTCTGATCAAGATCAATGATGAGATCATGCAGGTTGAAGTCACCGCTGTTGGTGGCAATCCAAATGCAATGCTTGTAAAGAGGAATTGGTTAGGAACTAGGTTACAATCCCATGCTTCTGGATCCACCGCCATGATGGTGCTTGGTGATTATAACATTATTGGAGATAAAATTACTTTTGTAGATGTTCCTTTTGGTGGTAATCGTAGACAAGTTGGTATCAATTCAGATATTATCGTTGGTCTAGGAACAAACCACAACTTTAGTATACTTACAGAAAGTCTTGAAACGGGAAGTACTATCAAACTTAGTTCGTTGAACCCACCATCTCCATTGGTTAGTAACCAGGAGTATTTTATTATTCAATCTGCTCCTAACACGTTTAGATTTGCAGAGACTAAAGATGACGCAGTAACTGGTCAACCAATTGCACTTACCTCTGCTGGTATTGGAACTCATACCCTAATCTTTGCTGACGATATTGTTGGTAGTTCTTTCCAAGGTAGAGCATTTACTCGCAGTGACTATGACGGCAATATTGTCGTTGACGACATCGCACAAAATTTTAGTGGTATTGGCAAGACATTTACCTTGACTTCTGATGGCAGTAATACTACAGGCATTACTAGCGACTTTGGTGCAATTCTAATCAATAATATTTTCCAAAAACCTTCTACTGATTATAGTTTTATTGGTGGTTCTGCAACAGGTATTACCTCAGTTCGATTCACTGGATCTCAAACCCCTGGTGGTGTAGAGGTCATTAGCACCGATGATGTAAATGCCAACAAACTACCTAGAAGAGGTATTGTTGTTTCTATTGGCAATAGTCAAGGTTTTGGTTATCAACCTGGTTTATATGATGATGTAAAACTAGAAAGTGCTAACACTGGTGTGGGTGCTAGCATTTCTGTTGAGATTGGTGTTGGAAAAAGTCTGGGTGAGTTCACAATCACTAATCCTGGATATGGGTATACCGTTGGGGAGACCCTCAATGTAGTTGGTATTCCGACTATTAGTACCATTGGAGCAAATTTCCAAAACGCTATCTTTACAGTAGAAGACACAGCAGATGATGAGTTTGCTGGTTGGGTGTTTGGTAAGTTGCAAATTCTTGATGATATCAGCAATGAATTTGACAGTCGTAAGAGTGTGTTCCAACTAAAGAATGAGAATGTTGTTCTTAGTATTGAAAAACTTCAAGGTAGTCTAATTAGTCTTGATGATGTTCTGTTGATTTTTATCAATGATGTCCTCCAAAAACCAGGTGTTGCATACAATTTCTCTGGAGGAACTAGAATTGAATTTACTGAACCTCCTGTAGAAGGTTCCAGTTGCCAAATTCTATTTTATAGAGGAACAGATTCTGATATTGATAGTGCTACTGCCCTCCAGTCTATCAAAAAAGGTGACGGTGTAAAGATTATTGATCAAGATGGACGAATTGTTCGTGATATTTTGAGTCGCGATACCCTTCTTACTACAAACTATAAGGGTCCTAATATTACTGATGTGAAAGATCCACTTCGTCCTCTACGATGGACTAAGCAGAGAGATGATATTTTTGTAGACGGTGTAAAAGTTAGTAAGTCTCGTATTGAACTTTCTGGAAATGTTTTCCCATCTTCCCGAATAATCAAAAATATTGCTAGCAGTAACACTAGTGTTTATTTGCAAGGTGGTGCTCTTGGATTTAGATTTAGTGAGGGTAATACATTCAATCCAACATCAGATTTCCCCATCAAGATTGTAGACACTGCCAGACCCACCACTGGATTTGGTCTTACCACTTACGTACAACCTGTTGTTAGTATCGAAACTGCTAACATTGCAGGTGACCAGGGAACTATATGTGGTGTGGGTGTAAGTGCCCAAGCAATGCAATTACACTTCCATATCCCACTCAATGCTCAAGCAAGAGTCGCTAAATATGGTGGTATATCCAAGACCGGTATTAGTACCGGTGATTACTTTGTTATCTCCCGATCTAATGTTGGTAATGGTGTAACTGCACTTTCTCAAGACAGAACTGCAACAGTTGGTATTGCTACAGAGTTCCTAGATGGTGTATATGAAGCATCACACATCGAAGATCTTGCTTCCCAAGTTGTTAGAGTTCATGTCAATCTCCAAACAAACCATGGTTTAGCATCAGGGTTTGTAGGTTTGAGTAGTGATGTAGGTAACAACTATGGCACATTTAGTTGGGCAAAAGTTACCTGTGGAACTATAGGTACTTCGTTTGCTGTCAACTCTACAGAAGGTCTAGTTGGTCTGTCCACTGCACCTGAAGTTGTGAGAACTAGCAAATTACTCTTGGATCTCCCATAAATAAAAGATAAAGTTCAATAGCGTAATGCCAGCCATTATAACTGATCAAATTAGGGTGTTGAACGCATCTAACTTTGTTAGTGGTATTTCGACCACTGATAACAGTTATTATGTTTTTATTGGCTTACCGAACGCCACTGATGTATCTTCTGATTGGAACACCAACACCCCGGCACCCATCGATAATTTCGATGAGCACGATAAAATCTATGACACATTGATTTCTGCAAAGAAAATCAATTCAACCGATGTCCTTCGGGTTATTCGTAAGAATAATTGGACTAGTGGTTCTATCTATGAAATGTATCGTCATGACTATAGTATTGATAACCTAAGTCCAAACACTAGTTCGACTAACCTTTACAATTCTAATTATTACATCATAAACTCAGACTTCCGAGTTTATGAATGTGTCTATAATGGTGCTGCACCATCAAATAGTGGTAAGGGGATTATTTCTCTCCAAGAACCAGTGCATACGGATCTCCAACCTCGTTTGGAAAGTGATGGATATATTTGGAAGTATCTTTATACTATCAAACCCGGCGACATTATCAAGTTTGATAGTGCCGACTACATTCCAGTCCCCCGTGATTGGGCAAAAAATACTGATGTAGCAGACGTTCGCAATGCTGCTGTTGACGGAAAGATTGAAGTTATTGTTATTGACAACGTTTCTAGTGCGTCATATCAGTTCTCTGGTACAAAGAATGGAGTTCCCATTCGTGGGGACGGTCAAGATGGGGTAGCGTCTGTTACCTTTGTCAATGGCAAACCGACAACAGTACAGGTCACCAACGGTGGCACTGGATATACATTTGCAACCCTTGACCTTGATTCCGTCGTCAATGGTTCTGGTGCGTCCTTCTCAGTAATTATTCCTCCTCCAGGTGGGCATGGTTCTGATATATACCGGGAACTAGGTTCCAATAAAGTTCTAGTTTACTCACGTATTGAAAACTCAGACGTTACCAATCCTGACTTCCCTACAGGTAACCAGTTTGCTCGTATTGGAGTTATCAAGAATCCTCTTGTTAGTGGTAGCACTAACCTGTTGGATGCTCCTACTGCATCTGGTCTGTATGGTATTCGTTTGACTGGTGCTGCCTCTACTACCATGTCAGTGCAGACTGATGGGCAGTTGTCGCAGACAGTAGGTATTGGTTCTACTGCTCTTGGTAAAATTATCGGGTACGATACTATAACCCAAGTTCTCCAGTATTGGCAAGATCGTAGTGTTGCCAATGGAGATACAGCATCCATGCATCAATACCGTCTAAATAGGTTTACGAAAACTCCTGGTACAGGAGGATCTTTGAACGTCGTGGTCCAAACAACCACTGGTACAGAGACTCTTACTATTGATAGTGGATTTACTGGTGTATCTACATCTGTAAACAACCGCACTTATTATTTCGGACAAACTTTCAATTCTGGTATTGCTTCTCCTGAAATCCAAAAGTATTCTGGTGATATTATCTACGTAGATAATCGCCCAGAAGTTACTAGAGCGACAAATCAAAGAGAAGATATCAAAATTATCTTAGAATTCTGATACGATGCCACAGAACACCAACCTAAATGTCAGTCCATATTTTGACGACTTTGATTCTGAAAAGAATTTCAACAAAGTTCTGTTCAAACCAGGATCTCCGGTTCAAGCAAGAGAACTAACAACGTTACAATCTATCCTACAGGGACAGATTGAGAAGTTTGGTAAACATATCTTCAAAGAGGGATCTGTTGTAATTCCTGGTAAGTTCAACTATGACTTTGACTATACGTATGTCAAAGTAGAGTCTACATTCTTTGGTGTTCCTGTAGAACTCTACTACGACAAACTGATTGGTCTTCGTATCAAAGGAAAGACTTCGGGCGTCATTGCTCAGGTGGTTCTTGTTCTGTCATCAGAAGATTCTACTGATAATTGTACTACAATTTATCTCAAGTATGAGACTAGTTCTGAGGATCTTTCAACATCTACCTTCCTAGACGGAGAAAACTTAGTTACTCTGAAAGATTTCACTTATGGAGTAACAACTATTACTGAGGGTTCTGACTTTGCCACTACTCTCAATTCTAATGCAAGTGGTGCAGGTTCTGCCTTTACTCTGATTCGTGGTGTTTACTTTGCACGTGGTGCCTTTGTTGAAGTACCCACTCAGACCCTCCTGCTAGACCAGTACAGCAACGCTCCTTCCTTCCGTGTAGGATTCCAAGTAGTTGAGGAGATCATCACTGCTGTAGAGGATCCTACGCTGTATGATAACGCAGCAGGTTTCTCTAACTTTACTGCTCCGGGTGCAGATCGACTGAAGATTAGTCTTGCTCTGACCCGTAAGAGTTTAGATGATTTCAATGATGAAAACTTTATTGAACTGCTTCGTACAGATAATGGTGAAGTCAAGCAGTTAGTTGATCGTACTGTTTATAGTGAAATTGCTAAAGAATTTGCTCGTCGTACGTTCGATGAAAGTGGCAATTACTTTGTCAATAAGTTTGATTTAGAAGCAAAAGAGTGTCTAAATGATCGGTACTCTAACTTTGGGCAATTCAGTGCATCAAGACTGACTGAAGATGGTAACAAACCATCTAAAGATTTGATGTGTATCCGGGTTGGTCCTGGTAAAGCATACGTACAAGGTTTTGAAACACGGGTTATTGGTACTCGATTTATTGATGTCAAGAAACCTCGTACCACAAACGATGTAAAAAATCGTGCGATCCCATTTGAGGCAGGTAATCGCCTCCGTGTCAACAATACATTGAGTGCAGCCCAGATTGCTATTGCTGCGGCTAACTCTGATTTTGTTGACCTCCGTAGTGAGCGTCTTGATAGTAATAAAGCAACTGCATCCGGTGACAGCATCGGTCGTGCTCGCGTCTATGATTATAAACTTCAAAACACATCCTACACCGGCAATAGTTCAGTTTTTGAACTCTTCTTGTTTGATATTGTCACAGATACTAAACTGACTGTCAACCAAGCAATCACTTTGAATGCACCTGCTCTAGTTGAGGGTACTCGTTCTGGTGCCCGTGGTATGCTTCGTAGCAACACCAGTAGTGCAGAACTTATTCTTTGCGAAACTGCTGGTAAGTTCTTGATCGATGAACCCATTCGGGTGAATGGAGAAGACCAAGGTCGTATCATCACCAATGTGCGTGAGTATGGTATGGCAGATGTGAAGTCTGTCCGTTCTACAGGTGGTAGTCGTACATTTGCTGCCGACACTGTTCTTGAGGACCAGTTCAACTTCGGTTCACAAGAATTCTTCCTAACCTCCGCTGGAGCGTTGACTTCCGGTTCTACTGGATGGGCAAAGCGTTTGAAGATTGGTGACATTGTTTCATATAATGCCTCTGGACAAAGCGATACTGTTTATAACCAGGTCTCAGCCATTGCAGGAACTAATCAGAGTGCGACTCTAGTAGCAAGTGCTGATGCAGCAGTTTCTGGTGTTGCACATCATGCTTTGCCTAGTGGCACCATTGCAATCACTGGTCTAAAAGTCGTCTCTCCCAAATTAGTTGGTTCTGACACAGGTTTCCTATTTGCAGAAATGCCCAACAGCAATGTTGAGAGCGTTGATCTAACAAACGCAGTTATTTCTACTCGTCAAGAACTAACAGGGCAATCAACTGATAGTAGTGGTCAGTTGACTTTACCGTCTCTGGTTGGTACGGATTTTGTATATTCTGCGTTTGATGAAGAGCGTTATACTATTGCTTACAGTAACGGTGCTATTGAAACACTGTCGGAAGACCAAATTGTATTCACTGGTGGCAGTAAGTCTGGTACTATTTCTGGATTGACTGCTAGTCAGTCTTCAAATGTTATTGTTCATGTTACAAAACAGAAAACAAACGTATCTTCTAAACTGAAGACGCTGACAAAATCTACTGCTCTTGTGGTAGATGGATCTAGCAACTCTAGTAGTGCAGGTCTTTCTGATGGTCTTACCTCTAATTCAATTTACGGAAAACGAGTTCAAGATAGAGAAGTTTCACTTGACTACCCTGACATTGTTCAGGTTCATGCCGTATTTGAGTCTTCTGGGTCTGGAGATCCAACTATACCATCTATAACTTTATCATCATTTACTGGTCCTAATAACAACAATACTGACTTGATTGTTGGTGAAGTTGGTATTGGACAGTCTTCTGGTTGTGCTGCTTGTATTTTAGCGCGTAGTGGTAGCACTTCTATTGAAATTTTTACTAAGAACTCGCGCAACTTTATTGAAACTGAAGAGATTCTGTTTGAAACTAGTGGTGTCAAGGCAAATGTTTCTGTCATCACTCCTGGCGATCCTAACATCCGTAAGAACTTTGTTCTGGACAACGGTCAAAGAGATGAGTATTTTGACTTCGGACGTTTGGTTCGTAAGCAAAATGCTGGTGAACCTCAAGGTCGTTTGAAGATTTTCTTTGACCACTATGAGGTCAATGCACAGGATGCTGGTGATATTGTTACTGCATCTAGTTATGAGAAGGCGGAGTATGACAGAATTCCTTCTTATGCAAACGTTCGTAACAGTGACATCATTGATTTACGTCCTAGGGTAGCACCTTACTCTGGTAGTCGTTCTCCCTTTGAGTTTGATTCTCGTAGTTTTGCTTCTGGTGGACAGTCTGTTCCTAATGTTCTTGAGTCTAACGAGAATATTCTTTTCAACTTCAGTTACTATCAGGGAAGAAAAGATCGTTTATATCTAAATCCAGATAACTCTTTTAGTATTGTAGAAGGTATTCCTTCTGATAATCCGGTTCTTCCAGACACTGTTGGTAATGCTTTTGAACTTGCAACTATTGAGTATCAACCATACATTTATGATGCTCGCCTAGAAACTATTATCAGATTCAAGGCAAACCGTCGATATACCATGAAGGATATCGGCAAACTAGAAAATCGTATTGACGATCTAGAAGAAATTACATCACTGTCTTTGCTTGAGTCTAGGACAGAAAGTTTGTCTATCAAAGATCCTGATACGGGACTTGATCGTTTCAAGAATGGTTTTGTTGTTGATCCATTCAGATCATTTGATGTTGCAGATAAGACGCAGACAGAAATCAAATATGAAATTGATGGTGGCAAACTAACACCTAAGAAAACACGTGACTCTGTTGATCTCTTGATTGGATCTAATAGTGTTGTTGGTTTGAATGGTGCCCCTAATCCTGCCGTGGATCCTCGCTTTGTTGATGATTTAGGTTCTCCTAACATCAAAAAGACTGGAGATGTAGTGACTCTCCAATATGACGAAGTTGAAGATCGTAATCAACCTTACGCTACTCGTTTAGAAAGTGTCAACCCATACATGTATCGTGATTGGAACGGTGTCCTTCAATTAGTTCCTGATTCTGATGTTTATGTTGATCGTGTTCAACAAACTATTACTGAGGGTGAAGGATTCGCAAATGATTTCATCTCTCAAACTGAACCAGTTCCATTCATGCGTGAGCAGAACATTGAATTCAATTCAACTGTCCTGAAACCACATACCCGTCACTATTCATATTGGTCTGGTACCGATATGATTGATGATAACTTCTATACTGTCCCTAAACTGGTTGAGGTTACTCCTCAGAGTGGATCTTTCCAGACTGGTGAGACTGTAATCGGTTATATGTTTACGATGCAGAATGCTACCACTTCTGCTGATATTCGTTTCCGATTAGCAGCACCTAATCACAAAGCAGGTCCTTTCGCTGCCCCCCAAATTACTTACGGAGATAACCCATATTCCTCTACTGTTGGTCTATCTTCTTCTTATTCAGAAACCACAACTGTTCTAAACGTTGATTGTTCTTCCCTGAACCAAAAGTCTGATTCTAACTTCTTTGGAGTCTTGACACCTGGTATGCTTCTGGTCGGTGAGACTAGTGGTGCACAAGCAACAGTAAATGATGTTCGCCTGGTGTCTGACTCCACTGGTTGTGTTCAAGGTTGTTTCTACATTCCAGCAACTACTTTCCAAGATGGAGAGAACACTGCTCAGTTGATTGAGATCAAACCCGAAGATCAGATTCCTGGTAAGAACTTCAGTAACTCTACGCAAAACTTCTTCTCTGAAGGATTTGAAATTACAGAGACTACTGTTATCCGCACAGAACCTGCTCTACCCGAACCGGTTATTATCAACATCACAAACGTTGTAAATAACGTCACCAATATTACTCCTCCACCACCACAAGATAACAGTGACGATCCTCTAGCACAGTCGTTTGAGGTTATGGATAACCCTGGTATCTTCTTGACCTCTGTGGACATGTTCTTCCAGAGTAAAGCAGAAGAAGTTCCAGTCAAAGTTCGTATTGTTCCTCTGGAAAATGGTTATCCATCTGCCAAGATGATGAAAAATAGTGAAGTTGAATTGAACCCAGATCAGGTTTCAATTTCTAATGATGGAACTGTACCAACAAACTTCAAATTCCGTTCTCCAGTATATCTTCCCAAAGGCAACTATGCATTCTATTTGGGTTCTGCATCTGGCGAATATGATGCCTGGATTTCTCAAGTTGGTGAAGCAGACATTACCACTGCTGACTTGAATCAGTTCCAACAAGTTATTGTTGCTAAGCAACCTGCTCAAGGTTCTTTGTTCAAAGCACAAAGCAACTTTACTTGGACTGCATCGCAGTTGGAAGACTTGAAGTATAAGTCATATAAAGCAAAGTTCACTACACAACCTGGATCAATTCGGTTGTACAACCCACAGTTGAACTTGTTCAACCAACGTAATAAGTTGCCTGAGAATCCTATTGAAACATTCTCTAAGCGCGTATACATTGGTCTCGCGTCAGGTACTGACAGTCCTCATATTATTGAGGGTGTGGTTGTTTCCCAAGAAAACAATACTAATGCCCGAGGCACAATTGCTTCTCGTTTGTCTCACCTCAGTCAAGCAGCAAACACTCTGTCTATCACTAAATCTGGTACCGACTACGAAGATGGTACTTATAGCACGGTGAACTTTATCACTTCTACTGGTCGTGGTCAGAATGCAGTTGGTGTGGTGACTGTCTCTAGTGGTAACATTACTAGTGCAACTGTCAAATTAGATAACACTGGTGAGGGTTATGCTGTTGGTGATACCCTGACTGCCAACCTTGGAACCAAGGGTCTTGGTAAAAATCTTGTCCTGACGGTCGGTGTTACTACTAATACTAGTGCACTTGTAGTAACTAATGTCTCTGGTCCTGACTTCAATACCACTGACTCAATTTCTTACATCCCATCTGCTGGTCCTCAAGCAGGTATTGCATCTGTTCAAACTAATATTATTCCCAAGGTTGTTACTGTCAACTCTGACCAATATGATGGTCGTCACTTGAAAGTCACCCATCCGAGTCATGGTAACCATTCTTCAAACTCTGTTGTCTCCTTGTCTGATGTTGGTGGCGATAGCATCCCAACCCGATTGACTGTTGGTTATGCTGCAAGTTTGACTTCTGTTGTCAGTGTTGCAAGTAGCACAGGATTCAACTTCTTTGAAGGTGCACAGGTATCTGCAAGCAACCCTGGATACACAAAAATTGGTGCCGAGATTATTTCCTACACCAGTGTTGGCACAAACCAACTTTCCGGAACTATTACTCGTTCTATTGATAACACCATTGCTATCGATCATGCCATCGACACTCCAATTCAAAAATATGAATTCTCTGGAATGTCTCTTCGTAAGATCAATACTGATCATGACCTGATTGATGTTACTAATAACATTGAAGGTAAGATTGCTCTTGATAGTTACTTCCTAAAAATTAGTGGTAGTGTTCTATTTGCAAAGGATAAAGTGGGTGGTGGTGACGGTGCACGTGGTTCTAGTAACATCGTGTACGATACTATCAATCCTAATATCTCTCACAGTACACCAATTGGAACTAAAGTAACTGGCAAAATTCGTACTACTAGTGGAACCAGTGTTGATGGTAATGAGACTTCTTTCACAGACCAAGGGTTTGAAGATATCTCCCTTCTTGGTCGTACTAAGTTGTCATCTACTCGTATCATTGCTTCACGTAAGAATGAGCAAGCAAAGTCTTCTATCCTTGCCCTTCCTGGTGCTAAATCATTCACCTTTGAGGCAAATCTTACCACAGATAATGAAAACGTATCACCTGTAGTTGATGTATTCAAAAGTTCTATTCTTACTGAGTCTAATCGAATCAACAAACCGATTACAAACTTCTTGACAGATAGTCGTTCCAACGTACTTGACGATCCACATACCATGGTCTATCAGACTAAAGAAATTGGACTTGAAAATCCTTCTACATCACTGAAAGTTCTCTTTGCTGCCAATCGTCCTTCTAATTGTGAGATGCGTGTTTTCTATCGCCTCAAGCGAGAAGATACTTCTGAGTTTGATCAAATTTTTGAACCCATGCCTGGATTCAATAACTTAGATGCATCTGGCGATGTTATCAATGATAGCAACAACAGTGGTTTGCCTGACAAAAACATTTCTCCAAGTCTCAAAAATTCGTTCAACGAATATGAGTATACTGCTGACGACCTACCACAATTCACTTCCTTCCAAGTGAAGATTGTGTTCAACTCTAGCAGTCAGTCTGAGGCACCAGAACTACTTGACTTCCGTACTATTGCAGTAGCATGATAAAAAGAAACAAAGGAGATCGAAAGATCGCTAAAAAAATCCTAGAAATTGCTAAGAAGCACCCTGGCACTTATACGCCAGCGGAGATTGCTTATGCTAAAATCATCAAAAGGATCAACAAAAAGAGACCGTTAGAAGAATGAGTTGGGGATTTCTATGGGAGTTGCTTTATGAACAAGAGAGCGAAAGTGGAGAACTATCCGAACCTGGAGAAGGATCTCACGACGAGTGCTGTGGTGTCAACTGACACCACTGGATATAAAAAATATATTGCTGACAGGGATGCTCGTCGGTTACAAAACGGGCGTATTAGTGAGTTAGAAGACGAGATCAAAGAACTCAAAGATCTAATTCACAAGCATTTGAATAAATAATACAGAGACATTCTAAGCAGATATGGCAGTACCAGTTGTAAATATTCAAATTGAACAAGGTACTGATTTTTCTGCTACCTATTCAGTAACAGCAGCCACTGGATTACCTCTAAATCTAACGAATCACAGCATCACCGCAAAGATGAGTAAGCATGCGGGTGTTGATGCTGGATTTATTGGTTTTGGTGTAACTTTTGGTAATGTACCAACTGCTGGTAAAATTACTATTAGTCTAACAAACTCTCAAACCGGTATCATTACTGGTGGTCGTTATAACTATGACGTTTTGGTCACGAATGATGTTACTTCCTCAGTAACAAAAGTTATTCATGGTCAGTCACAAGTCAATGGGACGATCGCATGAAGGTACAATTAGAGAATAATCAATTTTCAGTACGCCTCGTCTCTTCAGGACCATCTGAAAGTTTTACCGTAAATTTACAAGCAGCAGGAGGAAGCGACGTGGATCGAATGACACAACTTACGGATGTGGATACATCCAATCTTACAGATGCAGATCAAAACAGGTTTGTTTTGGTTTATGATGCATCAACATCAGCGTTCAAGTTTGTAAATCCTGACGAAGTAATTGATGCTGCAACAGGAGCATCAACCGTTCCTGGAGGAGCACCTCCTAGTGCAGGAATATCTGCTGAAGCACTTCAATATCTGGATGATGCTTTAGATGATAAGATTGACCTTGATGCTGGGTCCTTCTAGGTATAAATATTTATATACAAAATACGTTATTATTATCATAGTTTACGGAATGTAAATTATTATTTGTGGTGATATCAATTATTATTTCTAGTGACTATCGGCAAAAAATTATCGAATAGTAATCAATGACTGCTCCTGTCTTACAGTTCAAGCGCGGTAACTTCTCAGCACTTCCAGGTCTTCAAGCAGGTGAACCAGGATGGGTTGTAGACGAGTTTGACCTATTTGTAGGTATTGATTCTACATCAAACAATAATAAGATTGTTGGATCTGCTCGTTACTGGGAAAGAGAAACATCAACATCTGGATCTGCTGTTCGCCTTGTAGAAGGTGTAAACAATGGAGACCATTATGTTGCCCTCAAGTCACCAGCAGCACTAACTTCTAGTCAGGATTATATCCTTCCCGCGGCTGCTGTAGCAGGCGGATACATGAAGGTAGACGGATCAGGCAATATGTCCTGGTCTACAGAAGTTGATATTACTACTCCTCTCTCGGTGTTGGACATCGACGGTGGTACTGATATTGGTGCTGACTTAGTAGACGGCGATCTCCTCATCGTTGATGATGGTGGTGGTGGAACGAACCGTAAGACAGCAATGTCTCGTATCAAGACTTATGTTCTTGGCGGCGGTGCTGGTGCTAGTTTTGCTGCTATCAATGTTACGGGTATTTCTACCAATACCTTCTTGAAGTCCACCACCGCTACTGTGGGTGCTGGTCTGACTGTTACGGGTATTGTTGATGGCAACGGTGG
>Ga0209336_10000129_pt1 | contig 36856 bp, 49 predicted proteins | sample LinPmetageLP32_FD_184042 | JGI IMG/M metagenome (GOLD analysis project Ga0209336, IMG submission 184042) | Marine viral communities from the Pacific Ocean - LP-32 (SPAdes) (version 2) | ecosystem: Environmental > Aquatic > Marine > Oceanic | place: Pacific Ocean | collected 2009-08-23
ATATCCTGTGTCATCTAAAGTGAATTTTATAGTTGATGTGCTTCCTAATAGATTATCAGGTAGTTCGTTTTCTAGTATTGTCATTATTTTTTGCCTTTCATTTATCTGAATTTGTCTTTTTTAATTTATCGAAGCTGCGGATGCCGGCCATTCCTAATAAGGAAAGTACAAGTGGCATTAAGACGGCCATGTCTAGGGCAGGTAAAGGATCGTGTTCTACGCTAAACGCTGCCAGTATGAACATAATAAACTGTTTTAATACATACTCCCACATTATCGCTAGCGCACAGGACATCCCGATAAGGGGGCGCCACGACCGCTGCATGATACCACCAATACCTTTAGCAGTAGACTTAGCATCAGCTAAGTTAATATCCATTTGTTTGGAATTTATTTCGTTTTCTAATTGTTGAAGCTTAATTTTGATTTGACCTTTTTCTTCTTCTGAAGTGTGGACACTGTCGATCACTTTACCAACAGTGTCTACTAAAGATCCGCCTAATAGCTTAGATAGCATTGATTAGATTAATTGAGCGGCTGCCCAACCGACAACGATACCAACTACAAGCCATTTTTTTTTGGGGTGATCGTTCCAAAGTTTTTTAATCATATCCATTAGAATACTCCTTTGAATGAGGTACCACGAATAGCAGCACCTGTGCCTCTCATACCTTGAGAGTTAGGTCCCTTTTTCGGAGGAACTGTTTTGGTGAGTTTCTTGTTCATCATCCCACCGTTATTTTTACCTAAAGCTTTTTTTAATTTCTTTAATCCTTTACCGATTGCACTGCCTACAGTCGATCCTCTTTCTTCTTCTGGTATCTTAGCAAATTCTTTTGATAGATAAGCGCCTATATCTTCTGAAGTAGGATCTTCATTACCTTCTAACTTCAAAGCTCTTTTTGCTGCTCTAATATTTGAAGGATTATTAACAAACTGATCTCTTAATTCTTCAGACATTAAAATACTCCTTGAAAACCTTTTCCTTTGATAGCTGCTCCTGTGCCACGAGCCATTCCGCCGTTAGCCATTTTTTTTGGCTTCTTCATTTTCTTTGCCATCTTCATTTCTTTTTCAGAAGCTGGGCGTAATCCTATCTCTAGAACCATACCACCATCTTTCATATAGCCCATTTTATTTCTAACTCCTGTTGGGAGTTTTGCTAGACCTGGGTTCTTTGCCTTGTCTACTGATTTTAAATTTTTATTCATTAGTGTATTGTCCTATTATTTTGAGGTACAACCTCGTATTTATAATTTGCTAGTAAATGTAGCAGATCCTGAGTTTCTTTTAAACCTAATTCTTTATTCATGGCCCACTGCCCTGCAGCTAAAAATGCACTAGCAATGGCCAACGGATCTACTTCTTGTGATATATATAAGGCGTGTAAGGCTTTAAATTCAGTGGTTAAAGAGCCAACTAATTCTTGATCAATGTTTTCCCAAGAATTAACTTTTTTTTCTTTTCGTTTTTTTCCCATCTTTTTTACCTGCCTTATCTAAAGCAATAGCAATTGCTTGTTTTTGAGGACGCCCTTCTTTCCTCATCTTAGATATATTAGCACTTATTGTACGACTACTACTACCTTTTTTTAGAGGCATTTATTCTTTCTCTTTGTACAGCAGTTCTTTGATTTTGAATTGTTTGTTGTTGAGATAATCTTGCTGAATCAATGTTCTTTTTATAACTTAATTTTTCTTCTTCTAAGTTATGTCTTGCTAAGTCATCAGCAGCATCGACATTAATCTTTTGTTGATCTAAATCTAGTTCTTGTTGTTTTAAAGCAACCAGAGGATCTTGTGTTTCACCAAAAGGTATAGCGGTTTGTTCTTCAGCGACCATATCATCAATCATAGCTGCAATCTTAATTGCAACTTGTTTTTCAATTTGTGATTGGAATTGTGCTTGTAGTTCTGGTGGAACCTGTCCTCCAAACTTAGCTGTCTCTTGTTGTAGTTCTGGTCCAACTTCTTCCATCACTTCGTTTCTTGCCATAGCGGAAGTATGCTCTACGACATGTGCTTGAAGTATAGTTGCAACTTGTGGATTGTTTCTAACTAAATAAGAACTCATGAATGCTCTGTGTGCTTCTATGTGAGCAGCGTGATTTTGATCTGGGAAAACATTTAATTGCCCCATCATTAAAGAAGCAGCGTTTTCAATTCCTGGGTCAACGGGTTGTGGCCCAGCAGGAGGAGGCAGTATTGCTTCTACTTGTTGTACTCCTAATGCCATATACATTCTGCGATACGCTTCATACAAATTATGAATTTCAGGATTAGCTTGTGCTAATTGTAATTGTGTTTGTGCCAACATAATTCTTTGACTCATGGAGAATATGTTAGGATCAGATACAGGCATGACATCTACTCTCTGGTCAAAGTCTGTAGCTTTAATTCCTCTATTGCCGCCCTCTACTTCATAAGGATATTCGGCAGGTAGAGAAGTTGAAAATAATTTTGCTAATAATTCAAATTCTTCTTTTTGTGCGTTATGACATCTTTTGTGAATAGCGCTCATCACTTTGGAGCCTTGTTCTAATAAAGCCATAGTGGTTCCAACAGGATTAGCTTGTGACCCGTCGCCTACTTTCATATCTGCGATAGCAGCGAATCTTCTTCCTGCGTCTACCACATAACCAAGCAATTGAAATAAAGTTCCATCGGGTCCCTTATAAGGCAGAGGCATTAAGGCGTTTCGTAAATCTCCACCTGGTGCGTCCACGTCTCGGAACTCTCCAGGCATAAGAGGTTCTTCATCATCTCTGACACGAAGTCCTCTTGATTTAAATCCAGCAGGTAAGTTGGATAATGTACCTGCATCTAACAATGCTCGCAGTGCAGCTGTTGCAGTTCTTGTCAAACCGCCGAGCATGTGTACTAAACCAAAACCATAAAATCCGAGACCAGGTAAAAACTTGTAGTGAACAAAATATTTTTGTCTCATGAACATCGGATCATCTTGTAAGAAGTTTCGATAGATAGATAAAATTTTTCCGTTGCCTTGTTCGAGTGTTACAACGTAGGGAAGTTTTAGTCCTGTAGGCTCTCCATCTTCTCCCATGTTTTCAAAACCTTCTAGGTCTAAATCAACATGCATTTCTAATAATTCATATTGACCTGCGTGACCAGATTTTTTCACTCCTTCTAATTCGTCGTACTTTTCTTGAATATCTGAATAAGTGGAATACAACTCGTCGTTGTCCTCCATATCTATATCTCTGTAAAAACCAGATAGCATTTGTCTCTTCAAATCATTAGGAGAAATTTTTATTACATGAGTAATTCTTTCTGCATCATCTAATTCTGATGCGCCATAGTTGACAACGAGATCTTCACTAGGAATAAATTTTGCACAAGGTCTTGCCATACCACCATCGTAGTAAACTTTTTTAAAGGCACTCCCTGCTAGAGGTAAGTGAAATAAAAGCTGATCCATTTCTGGATCGTACTCTTTCATCTTATAAACAATTTGATAGTTCATAAAATCTTTGACACGTTCCGCTTGTTGTTCCACCTCAGGAGTCGACGATCCTAGAATAGAAGTTTTAACGGGACCGCCCGCAGGTAGAAGCTCTTTGTAAGCTCCTGCTTGAAACTGCGTGACGGCCTCGGCGAGTAGTGGATGAGAAACTGATGCAGCGCCCCTGAAAGGTTCACTGACTTCTGTATATTTGAAACCTAATAAATCTAATCCTTTGATGTAGGATTGTTCCCAATCTTTTCTTGATGTTTGGTCGACCGAGAACTGTGATCGTAAATCATTGGAAATTTCTGCTAATGTTTCTTCTGGAATATTTTCGGCTAAGTTGTCGGCGAATTCATCTCCAGTGTCCTCGGGCGATGAACCAAGGCTAGCTAGATCTTGATCATCTTCTCCCCCTTCAACTTCAACCTCCATAGGCGCCTGTTGAATTTCTTGTTCTAAATTTGAGATTTCTTCTTGGGCACCTTCTGGTGCTTCGTTTAAAGTTTTGTCAATGTCAGCCATTTGATATTTATACCTTATGATCCATAAAAAGCAATTCTACGTTTTGGTCTTTGTTCTATCTCTTCATCATAGTCATGCACAAGAGCACCAAACTGTCGATATCTCATCAACGCTTGAGTGGTCGAGTCTACATAGTCATCGTTCCTACCATAAGGGAAAGCGGCACATTCTTCAATCAATTCTTCTGCCCATTTAAAGTTAGGGTACCAAACCAATCCAGATTCAAACAACGGAGATACAGAGTTCACACGCACCATTTTGTCATTACCTCTACTTGGTGTAAAATTTATAACAGGAATACCCATGGCTTGTAGCTCTTGAGTAAGAGGCATACCTGATGCTTTAGCTTCGATAATAATTTGTTCGGGCTCCCAATAAGAGTTTTTCTCTAATGCTATCCGTTTAAGTTCTGGAAAGTCCCATCTTCCTTTGTCCGCTTCCAAAAGTATAACGTTTGGCTTTCCTGTCATCTCATTATAGAAAACTCCCCACGTTGTAATCGCAGAAAAGTCCGCAGTCTCCCTAGAACTAAAAGCAGTATCATAACTCTGTATGATATATTGCAAAGGCGGAGTAGGTTTCTCCCAAAGTTGCCACCACTCTCTTTTGAGAATAGAAGTTTCTTCTGACGTTGGTTCTTGTTGCCACTGTGCATTCCATTTTGCAACAGGCAAAGAAGCTTTGACAGCCTCGAGTTGATCCTTCTTCCAATACTCTGGCCATTGCGGTTGTCCGTCGTCCATGATTGCAGGGAAGTCCACGATATGCCATTTGTCTGCGTTGTCATCTTTTGTTTGTGCTTCGATCAATCTTTCTGTTAGATCTTCCTCGGACCATCTTGTCATGACAACGACAATTGATCCTCCTGGTTGTAAACGCTGACGAGGACCAGAGGTATACCACTCCCATGCGTTCTCCATGGCAGTCTTTGAAAGAGCGTCTTGCTCGGAATGAGGATCATCAATGATTAAAAGATCGGCACCACGACCTGTGATACTACCGCCTACACCTGCAGCGAAGTATTCGCCTCCATGATTCGTTTCCCACCGACCAGCGGCCTGCGAGTCAGCTCGTAGTTCACTGTCTGGGAAGATGGAACGATACTCTGATTCATTCATCAAGTTCCTAACCTTACGACCAAAACGATATGCTAACTCTGCGGTATGGGTGGTTTGGATAATTTTCAATTTAGGGTTGTGCCCCATCATCCAAGCGGGGAACAGGTAACTGGCAAATTCAGACTTAGTGTGTCTAGGAGGCATATTCACTATCAATCTTGAAATTTTTTTGTCCCTGATGGCCTCCAACTTTTGAGAAATGATTTTATGGTGTCCCCCCTCAATGAAGTCGGGCCATATGGTTTTTACAAAACTGGCAAAGGAGTCCCTAGCTTTTTTTGCAGATTGCAATTGAAACTTTTTAAGCTCTAGCTTTTTCAGGAACAAGCGTTGTTCGTCCTGGGACATCGAACCTAAATCTGAAAGAAAATCGGTCATTATTTGTCTATATATTTATATATATAGTCACCTATATACAATGTCAAATTTAGGGGGTACCCCTTACATTGTTCAAGTTATATAGTATTCTTCGAATTCCTTAGTATCTCTTCAATTTTTTGGCAGTCGGCACAGGCGTAATAAAATATGACCACCGATCATGGCAGAAAAGCGGGGCGGATTTTTGGCGGATGTTTTAGTAATAAATTATTATTCATTGTTTCATGTTCCCAAAGATAATTTTTTATAAATTAATGGAATAAATTTATTTTTAATTCGTCTATGTATTTATGATCACTTACTTAATTTTAAATATATTAGTTTTAATTATTGTTTTTGGTTTTTGTTATATTAAAGCGAATTAATATATATAAAATCCCATTGATTAATCATACACCGCCCACCGCCAAAGGCTCTATATGGCTCTTAAAACAAGAATAAATATTCATTTTAATTTAATATCTTGATGAGGGGGCAAGGCTAGTTCAAAAGATTAATGAATAATAAAGAAATATAGAATTATCAAGGCTATTTATATTAATCATTTAATACTAATTAATTTATATATGTTTATTGATTTATATGGGTTTTTTTATATATTCTAAATAGAAATAAAGAATATTCAGAAAGGTTAAAACAATTATGAATATAAATATTAAACACGTTATTAATATAATTAATAATGATCAAATAGCTGAGAGCGAAAAAGAAAAATACGTTTATTATTTTTTTGAAGAACGTTCAAAGGCTATACAAGGAAGACCACAAGAAAATTTTGTATTACTAAAAAGAAAATTAAAATTCTTAGTTGATACAATTAATAACAGGCTAACAGATGATTATAAAGACTGCGTTTTTTATTGTCATTATGAAGACGAAGTCAAATTTGATACTAATTGCGAGTTATTTTATAATGATCGTGAAGAAACCATTTCTGAGTGGGCATATAATGACTACTATGTTTGTTGCTGTAGCTGTGGTGAAAATTATCACGTTGATAACACAGATTATATAAATCATGGTCATTGGTGCAGTTCCTGTCGTGATGATGAATTTTTCTGGTGCGATAATTGTGATGAGTATATCAGCAATTCTGAAAGTTGTGATTGTGATAATGAGGGAGATGAAGAAAATAATTTATATGCTTATAATTATAGAATACCTTTATTAAATCTTGGCAATTCTGATTTGAGATATGGCATTGAGTTAGAAATGGAAGTTAGGGAAGACTATTATCGATCTGATACAGTGGAAGAAATTAGATCAGTCATGAATAAAAATGTTTATTCTGTACAGTGTAAAAGAGATGGCTCTTTATGTGAATATAATGGCTTTGAATTGGTTTCAACCAATGCTGATTTTTACTATCATAAAAATAAATTTTGGAACGATTTTTTTAAATTAAATTTAAATGAATCTTGCAAGGGCTATCATGGTAAAGACTGCGGATATCATATTCATATGAGTAGAAACGCATTTGATGAGAGTCAGATGCAAAGATTAAATTGTTTTTATAATGATAAAAAAAATAGAAACTTTTTAATAGATATATCCGGAAGAAATCAAAGTAGTTATGCTAAATTTAAGGATGATATAGATTTAAATAGCCCTGTCTTTACTGACGGAGATGATTATAAATATCGTGCAATTAACTTCAATAATACTAGTACGATTGAAGTTAGAATATTTAGATCAAATCTCAAAAAGATTTCATTTTTTAGAAATCTTGAATTGGTGCATAGCATAAATGATTTTATTCAAAATGATAAATCTACAAATTCAATTTATTATACTGAATATTTTGATTTTCTTTTAAATAATCCGAATAAAGATTATGTAAATCTTTTATTATGGTTAGATGATAAAGACTATTTTAGCCACCTTGAACACGTTGAAGACTTTAAAACTAGATACAATGATTTTAAAAACATTGTAGAAGATTTTAGAACTAACAACCAAGAATTAATAAACTTAGAAAGTGAGGACAACTAAAAATGTGTTTAATTATTTTAGCTAATGATTTGAAGTCATTAGATTATAAGGATCTTGAAACCGCCTATAACAGGAATTCACAGGGTTTTGGGGTTATGTATATGAACAAAGAAAATAAATTTATTACAGATAAATTTTTACCTAAAAATTTTAATGAGGTAAAAAACTTTTTTAATGTTCATAAGAGCCAAACAGATAAAATGGCTATTCATTTTAGGTTTACTACTGAGGGAGCGACCAATAAAAAAAATTGTCACCCTTTTATTAGTTATCAAGATGATAAAAGAAAAATAGGATTTATGCACAATGGGGCACGTTTACCTATTCCATTAATTCATAAAAAATGTTCAGATACTTGGCATTTCAATCAATACTATTTGAAACCGCTTTTATCTGAAAATTCAAATATAATTTTAAATAAAGATTATCAAACAGAATTAGAGAATCATATTGATGATGACAAACTTTTATTTTTAGATAGTCAGACTTCAAAATTTATTATTATAAATGAAACTAGCGGGAATTATAAGGGTGCGAATTGGTTTTCAAATGATTATTGGAATATCTCACTAGCCCCTAAATTATCTTATAGATTAGATAATGATTATTTATCAAATTATGATGATAATGATTTTTATTCTAGCGGGCATTTGGTAGAGAGATCAATGACACCTCAATTAGATTTTTTATCCGACCATGAAATATTGAAAATGGGTAAAAATGAATTATATGATTTTGTTGATGATTGTTATTACTCAGAAGATATGAGCCCTATATATAATTTAGTAGATAGGTATAAAAGAAACGTTAAATAATTAAAATTATTCAATAGCCCTTTAAAAGGCTATTGACTACTTTTAAAACTGGGTTAAATCCCATAATAAGATCATACAGGGAAGATTTTAAATAGCCTTGTATGGCTCTTAAAACAGGAAAAAATAAAGGTAGTAGAAAGCGAAAAATAGAAAAATGACTATTAAACAATTAGATTTATTTATTACTAAATATTCTTTTAAGCATTTAAAAGATGATACAGTTGATTACGATCCTATCAATAAATCTTGGCATAGGTGGGTAAGCAATAAGGCTAAACATTTCACAAGAGAAAGTTTATTAGAAGATCAAAAGCATCAATCAATAAATCCGCTTTATTGGTTAGAGCTAAATCAAGGCAATCAATAATAAATTATTACTACTAGGATCAGAGAGCTGGATTCTGGATTCGTAATTTTTTATTACTTTTTAAAATTTTTTCTGAAAAATTAAATTAAATTAATTGAGGTCGGGCACAAGCACAAGCACAGGGACAGGGACAAGAATAAAAGTTTATTTAAAGGGTTGACATTAACCTATAAAATCCTATATTGAAAATATAATAATAGAATATTAAGAGGTAAACAATGAAAACTAAATACAAAATAAAAGCTGAGCATTTTCTTGGAGCAACTTCTGAACTTGCTGATCATATAATGCAATTGCAACTAGAAGAAACATACGAAGATTATATTGAATATGAAAATGAAGAAAAAACTAGCTCTCATTTTACTGATGAAGGACAAGAAATATTTAATGAAACTTTATCAGATGTAGAGCATATTTTATATAGATATGGAATTATACATGAGGAAGCAGAATGAAAGAATACACTTGCGAAATAAAACTTCACTTTGTTGGAAACAATAGAGAAGCTAATAGCGTTAAGGAATACAAAAGGCTAATCACAGAGCAGTATCAAGAAGAGTATGGTATTGATCTAGACGAAAAGGAAATTGAAAATATACAAGAAAGTGGGGAAGAATAAAGAGAAACGGAATTTAAGGGACAAGCTCAAGCACACGCACAAGCTCGGGCTCAAGCACATCTTTGTAAGGTTGGATTATCGTAAACAAGGGTGTGATTTCTTTATAGTTGGTCGCAAGCTCACGGGCACAAGAACCTTCCCATAACATAATCTCTCTATATTCAGGGATCTTAGCCATAATAAAATTATCTTTGCAAAGTTCATATCTTTTGACATTCCAAGATATTTGAAACGGAGACAGGTTCAGGCACAAGCTATTTGCCACCTTTAATTCACACCAAAAAGAAATATTCCTCTTCAGCTTTGGAGACATGCACACGCCTAACAAATCTGGTATGCCTGGAGTTCCATAAGTTTCTACCCTAGTCCAATTGATAGAGGGGGTAATCTCTTTAATGTTCTTCCAAAAAGTCGATTCCCTTCCTCGCTTTGTTGAGAAACCTTTTTTGCTTTTTCTGTCTTGAGAGAATAGTTTTTCTCGTTTCGATAATACGAACTTCTTCTCCTTCGACGACGACAAGTCTGACTCCAAGTTCTTTTTGTTTGTCTTTAAGTTTATTTCCTGTACCTCCGACTGATTTACCATTTACAATTGTACTCGTTCCTCTAGATGTTTTAACATCAAACAGGAAACATTTTCCATTCTTAGGATTGACGACAATGATGTCAATAGGGCCTTGCTCTGAGCAATTCTGAAAAACATAATATCCTTCTTCAAGAAACTTTATTATCGCTTTCTTTAGACTGATCGTTGCTTTGAACTGTCTCGGATGCATGATCAATGATAACATTCTTTCTCATCTTGTCTAATAGGTCTGTGACCTCTTCTAAAGACAAATTATCAATAGTTTTATCCTTTACCTTATCTTTCTTGTCATAGAATCCTGCCGCTTTTCCTCTACTAACCTCAGCCATAAGAGCTGTCTTTAAATCAGGCTTCATATCAAAGTGAGCAACATCATCAGGTGAAGGGTTTTCAGCTCTCAAACCTAACTCATGTAGCCTTCTCATGTGAGTTGCGGGAGATATTTTGTATTTGTTCCAAAGATCTTCTTGAAGTGCTCTGATATAGCTGTGAACTTTGGGAAATAGTTTAGGGTTTTGTAATTGAGAAGCATAAGATCTAGCCGATTTCTCAGGATAGCCTGCTAAAATTGCACACTCTCTAGCTGTTTTTCTATTCTCCTGAGCCACAAAGTGTTCGGCAAAAGAAGATTGTTTACCTGTAAGCTCTTCTCTCATTTCAGCTAACTCTTTATTCAGAACCACAGGATCTCCAGGTTTTCTATATTTCATAGTTAATTCCTTATAAGGAACATTCTATACAAATTATAGAAAAAAAGTAAGCACATTTGATATTCTTGCCTCTGTCTAGGGTTAGAGAGAATAACTTGTTCTCTCAGAGAATAAGTGAGAGAGTGAAGTATTTACAATAAACTATTGATTTAAGTTAATTATTTAAGAGAGAGAGTCAAGAGAACGAGATATGAATAATTTTTTTTATTTTTTTTTATTTTGTGAATATGGTTCTCTTATAGTAAACTAACTCTTCCGTGGTTCGTGGGCATTGATTCGGCCTCCTTTCGACGAATCTGTTCTTTCCTCCTTTCTTCTAACATAGCCCACTTACCACGGGCATTGACATTTATATAAAAATACCTATATTAAAACCCATAGAAAGGCAGAATATCATGGAACTTAAAGAACTATCAATCGAAGAACTAAAGCAAGTTATACTTAATATTTCTAAGGAAATAGAAAGAAGAACAATTAGAGTACCTATAGACGAAGATAAAGAAAAAGTCGATAATACAAGACAAAATTTATTTTTAAAAGGCTAATGGATATAACAGTCAAGATAACTAAAGAAAAAGAATCTAGGTCTTACACCTTCATAGGGGAAAAAGAGTCTATTCTTCCTGACATCAAAGCTTTAATACAAAAGAATAAAGGAGAAAAAATCGAAGTGGTTTCAGAAGAGAATAACCCCGATCTTTCTTTTAAAGAGCTTTTCGAAGAAGAAGACAAGTGGTGGGAGAAAATCCCTCACGGGCCTAGCATGGGAGAATAAAAGAATGACGGAAAAAGTTTTAGACTTTAAGAAGCCTAAAAAAAGAAGAGTCATCAAAGATGATTCTTTTGTAGTAAGACTGCCCTATCCACTGACAATACATACGTTAGTAGATATAGTAGAAAGAATGGGAATTGATCATGAAGGAACGGTATTGCCAGGACTTAAGTTCATTGAACGATCAATTGTTAAAATAGAAAGGGAAGAATAATGGAAAAGATAATAATACTTTTAAATCTTTGTCTACCTAGTGATGGAGCCATAGAGTGTATCTTTGCGAAAGAAGAAGTAAAAAGCCAAGAACTTTGTGAGCAAAAAATAGAACAACTAGAATATGAATTTTCAGACTTATTAAACGTTCATCATTTCAGTGTGGAATGTCAAAAGGTGGAAGCATGAAATATACATACGATCACATTATAAAAATTTTAAAACAACGATATGGTTGGAAGAAGATACCATTGTATCTACCTAAGGAGGCAAAATGAACAAAAGAAACTTAGAGGCTAACCAAGGAGAACAAAAAGGATCTTTAAGGCACCAAGCAGAAGCGGGCTTGAAAAGAAAAATGAGAAGAGAAATAGGTAAAAAATTAGGAAAGAACTATTTCGCTAATACAATGGCTACGAGTGTAGCGGGAGAAAAAAATGATAATACCAGATATAAGACCAACTGCTAAAGGTCTAGGAATAGATAGTAAAAATTTAGCAGAAGCATTAAAAATATGGTCATCAATTAGAGAGCACGCTAGGGAAATGACCACCATTAGTGATAATTGGGCGAGAATACACCGTAGTCTTCCACATGATGTTGCCCCTGTTCAACGAGAAGTAGAACTAAAAGAATTTTATCATCATGCAGGCATGACTATAGGAAATCTTTCAACAGAAATATTAGAAAAAATATTAGAGGAAATAGCAGATGTATAAATATTTAGATATTCCTGGTTGGTTTAATATGCACGACGCATTGATGAACCTAGTCAAATACTGTGAAGATGGTGATGACATAGTAGAAATAGGGTGTTTCGCAGGACGATCAACAAGGTTTCTCTGTGACTCACTAGAACTGAGCGGAAAGCCTAAAGTCACAGTTCACGTCATAGATACCTTTGAAGGATCGGGCCAAGAACATTTAGATGTCAATTTAAACAGCATGTATGACGATTTTATGAGGAATTTAGAAGACCATTTAGAATGTGGGAGAGTTCAATTAAACGTCAACAAGTCTGATAATCAAAATATCCTTGATTCTTTTGAAGAAAAGTCAGTTTTTGGGGTAATTGTCGACGGAGCACATACCTATGACGCAGTCAAAGAGGATGTGATTAATTGGTGGCCAAAGGTAAAGGAAGGTGGAATCATGGTTGGTGATGATGTATCTTTAGAGTCTGTAAAGCAAGCTGCTTTGGATGGATTTGCGTACCATGGAATTGACACATACAATATTTGTAAGGGAGTTGAGGGATGGTTCTCTCAGATAAAGAACGACAAAAACAAACAGATAGCCAACAGCCTGAAGTTAATCCCCGGGAAAAACTCTATGAAGTTAAATGGCTAGACGCTTATGAAATGGAATCGGGGTGGCAAACTCTTGAAGACGCCATCAAGATCACACCCCCCGAGGTCTCTTCTGTTGGCTACGTTCTCAAAGAAACGAAAGAATACATTATCTTGGCGGCAGATATTGGATCAGATAAAATGGATAACGACGTCGGGCGGGTGACCGTGATCCCTGGTCAGTGGATCCTCGAGATAAAAATAATACTCTAAGTCAAGAAATTTATTTTAATTTTACTGTAGATATTTACTTGCAAACTTTGATATACTGCAAGTTCGCATGAAAAAATTTGAACTAAATCATCAATCATTATCCCCTAGTGAGCTTAGAAATTTACTAATAGCTTCACTACAAAATCAATTATCAATGGAAAGAGGTAAGGACAAGTGTCTCTGTGGCGAGGATGAGCCTGCGAAAGAAGAAAGAGAACAAGAATCTAATCTAGCTGTGGGCGGTTAATATTAGGCTCAATTAGAAAAGCTTTTTCTAGCATTGAGTCTACCTGACTGAGCATACTATCCCAATCATCTGCTAAATACCCACTTACATTCCCGTCGTTGAAAGTCACTAAGACTTTATCAACTGTATCTTTCAATACCGGATCGTACATTCGTTGTCTTTGGACAGCGAGGACGATTTTTGTTTTTATATCGTTCAACATAATGTTGTCCTATTGTAAAAGCGGGAGTTCGAAACAGGGAAATGCTCCCGCTCTTATGGATATTTATATAGATTTGTGGGTAAATTGATACCAGAAAGTCAAGCTTAAATTTTAAGTCAAGGGGAGGGATCAGCGCCCCTTGACCGTTCTTGCGAGAGCAAGATAGATCTCATCCATCTGCTTGGGAGGTAGACTTTAGAGATATTACTGATTCTCGCTATCAGTAATCAAGAGAAAGGATATGGGACTCGATTATCTTGCGGAGATAAAACCATACCCCTTCTCCTCATTACTGAGGGACAGTTATACTGTCTTTCGATGTTCTTTCTTCCATTCTTTATCAACAAGTTGAGCTACAACTCCTGATATTTTCCTGTCTTTGCCCGCTAAATTTTTTAACTTAGCATGTGTTTCTACTCTCACGATAATAGATTTGTACTTACTTATGTCGGTCATTCTATGTCCCCTCTCATGTAGTCGTCGATTAAACTCAAAAAATCTTCAAGTTCTGATTTAACTAATTTAAAATTAGTAGCTCTATGCTCTGAACTTAGTTGTTGAAAACCAGGTAGTTCTTCTACTTTATTAATTGCCATAACAGCTTCTTCTACTCTCGCGTAAAGATCTTCCATCTCAAATCTTTTTTCTAAGTAATATGCTCCTGTTTTACTCATTCTCTTTCCTTTCTATTCTATTCTAAAAAGTATTTAGCTTTGTCTCTATTTCTATAATTATGAAGACGAAGAATACTTTTTAAGTTGTCCATGGTTTGATAAGCGTTTTTCCATTCGTATGGAAACCTTTCAAAGTTTTCTATAAAACGATAAGTATCAAATTCTTTTACTTTTCTAAGCTTCATTAAGGCTCTGATAAAGTATTGCCTGTTCCATATTTTTATAGGGACCCCAGAACTTTTAAACATTTTAATCAAACCTTTGATCATTTCATATACCTCAAGAGATAAAATGAAATTACCTGATTTAAAATCAGTAGTGCTGCACTTAACATCAGGCTTGCCTTTTGAAAATTCAGCGCAGGCATGTAAAATAAAAGAGTGAGATACTCCTAATTTGAAGAGATCCATATATCTTACGTAATCAGAATTGTCCTCTGATACAGCATAAGAATTTCCAATATTAACTGATGTCCAATTTTTTTGATCTTTATTGATGGCTCTGATTAAATCTAAAATTTTATCGTCAGAAGAAAGTATGTTATCGAATACATACTTAACTGGCATTCCTAAATTTTCACAAGCTTTCAATCTGTGTTGTCCATCCATGACGCTTTTGTCTTTTGTCAATAAGATAGGATTCTTCAAACCAAATTGTTTAATTTGTTTTTGAAGTCTTTTAACTCGATCTTTTTCAATCGGTCTGTTCCCGTTAATTAACGAAAACATATCGTAGTTTTGTGTTTCGTATATTTGATGTTTCATCTTTGATTCCTTTTGGTTTTTCATTCTGTAGTTATATATAATATTATATAATAACTCCTACTTAAATGTCAAGCCTTGTTGCAGAATAATTAACTGCTTCTTCCAAAGGTTGAGTAGGCAAATCGCAATCAATGTAGCCTCTGACGATAGTTTCCAAGTAAGATTCTGAAGGAGGATAAACTATATTCTTATCCACCATGGAGTAGAACATAATTCTTTGAGGCACAAACCTATCAAGTTTATCGCTCCAATTATTATAATATTTTTTTATATACAGATTTGGGTAGCCCTCATACCTATCAAGAGATCTTTCACACTCCTCTGTTATTGTAAATAATGCACCTAATACTGACTTATCTTTGGACTGTTGCACATCTGCAACACTTCTAAAAACTAGTTCATACTCTGGTAATTCAAAAGTATCTACATACTCTGATTTGGGGCACCTAATTTTCATATGCTGATGATTCATGTTTGAACCATAAGCAAAGTAATACTTTATTTCTTTTTCTTTTTGCTTTCTATTAGCCATTCTTTTAATGTTTCTCCTAATGACTGTGAGGCCAAGTCAATTTTATTACGCAAACTACTCACGATATTTTCATCAACTGTCTTCTCACAAATTAAATCAATGTATGTGACATTGTTCTTCTGACCGATTCTGTGTGCTCGATCTTCTGATTGTATTCTTTTCTCTAAGTCATAATTATTAGAGTAATATACAACAGTATGAGCAGCAGTTAGTGTTAGTCCGTAGCCTCCGGTCTGTTGATTAGCTACAAAAAACCTAACAGGACTTTGTGAATCCTGAAACGTCTTTACTATCTCTTGTCTATCCTTATCTTTGGTATCTCCAAAATAAGTGACAACGCTATCTTCTCCAAATTTCTTTTCTAAGTTTTGTTTTATATCAAAAATAGAATGACGATAGTTTGCCCAGATAATAACCTTGCCGTCTACTTCTTCTAATACATCTAATAACTCAGTCATACGATTATTCTTAATTGGAATGGGCGGTGATCCGTCGTCCGTGGGTAAGTGACCACAAGTAATCTGATGTAGTCTAAGAAGCATGGTCATTGTATTATTAACCGATAATGTTTCTCCATCTAATTGAGCTATAGCAAAGGTAGATAGATCGTTATAAAGTTTTTCTTGTTCCTTGGTTAGTTCAATATATCTAGGAGAATAAATTTTCGAAGGTAAGTCTAAGCAATCTTCTTTCAAGACTCTAAAAGAAAACTGACCAAGCCTGTAAGATAATTCGTCTAAGTTCCTAAAGCCTACAACATGATTAAAAGAATGTGTCGAAGAATGTCTTTTAACCTCAATAGCGTATCGGGCCTTATAGGCATAGTAGGAACTAAAACCTAAGAGATCTTCATTCAAAAATTGACACTGCGAATAAAGGTCAAGAGGATTCTTAGTGACAGGAGATCCTGTTAAAATTCTTCTGTACTTAGCAAAGCGAGACGCTTTTACTAAATTTTTTGTACGGCTAGCTCCCATAGTTTTGATTGTAGTGCTTTCATCTACAGCTAATAAACTAATGGTCGAGTTCAAATATCTAGCTAAAAATTCTGCGGCAGGTTTATTCGACAAAGCTTCTATGTTCATCAAGAATATATCTAGTCCATCAAAAGTTTCGGATAGCTTATCAATATTTTTTTTGTCTTCTTTATTTCTAGAACTGGGGGCTACCCAAGTAGTAATTCTTGTTTCAATATGATCAGGTAAGTGTGCGGGTATTTCTAATCTTTCCCAATTACGATACACACCTTTGGGGGCGATAACGACAGCAGCGTTAATTTCTTTCTTATCGTAAAGCATAGCAATATTATCTATCAATACTTTTGATTTGCCTGTCCCCATTTCCATGAAGTATGCAAAATTATCTTTGTCCCAACTACAACCTAATGCTTGTAATTGATGATTAAACGGCTTCGTCTTAAAATTCGGATACATATGTTTTAAACTTTCTAATTTCTTTATATAGGATAAGCTATAAGATTGTCAAGTCTTTTGAAACACAAAAAGAAGTCATGTGTAGATCGGGTGTAGCGATTGTAGAATATAAGTCTTGAGCAGCAGCTCTACATTCTTGTAGAGAAGTAAAGGTATATTTGAATTCTTCTTCAATACAGGTCTGATCTAACGGAATTGTTTGATCATTTATACACATCCAAATTAACATAAAATATTTCATAGTTGAAATACTATAATAAATATTCTACTACTTGTAGTATAAAAGAAAGAAAGAAAATGAAAAAAGTATTTATTACGACTAACACTAAGCTGCCTACTGGTGGTTATCGGGATGTTTCAGATTGTGAAAGATTCGGAACGCCTATCATTATGTTTGAAAATCCTAAACAGATTCAAGTAAATTCTAACAGATTTGCTTTTTCAGTAGAGAAAAAACTAAAAGATTTTACATCTGAGGATTTTTTATTATTGATGGGAGACCCCGTATTAATTGGGATTGTTTGCGCTGTCGCAGCAAAAATTACAAATAATAATTTTAAGGTCTTGAAATGGGACAGAGAGAGTGCTATATATATTCCTATAACAATAGAATTATAATAAGGAGTTTTATATGGGTCTATTAGATAAAGCTTACGAACAGTCTAAGATCAATTCTTTAGACAGCTCAGAAGTAAAAGATGTTGGTGAAGCCTGCAACGAACTAGATAATGTTCGTCAGTCTCTCGCTAATAAAGAATCAGAAATTAAACAACTCAAAGATAGAGAGTATCAATTAGAAAACGAAGTGATACCAAGTTTCTTTGAATCGGCAGGTGTGTCCTCAATTAGTTTGATGGATGGTAGTAAAGTTTCTATCAAAGATCAAACAAGAGCAAACATCACACAAGAGAATGAAGACTTTTGTTTTGATTGGTTAAAGCAATCAGGACTGGATGACGTTATTAAAAATAATGTTGTGTTGACATTTGGCCGTGGACAAGATTCCGATGCTGTTAATATTATGAACGAATTACAAGACCGAGGTCTTTATCCTAGTAATAAAAAAGCAGTAGCATGGAATACCTTAGCTAAACTTGTAGAAGAACAGATCGGAAAAGGTTCAATGCCGTCTGATATTCAAGCTAAGTTCGGGGTTTACACCCAGAAGAAAGTAAAGATTGATCGTAAAAAATAAAAATAAAAAAGGAAAAACTACAAATGACAAACGCAAAAACTAACGGCTCTGTAGCCGTAAAGGCAGAAACCTTACCTTCAGTCAAGATGGAAAATCTTGAGAAGTTTGCAGGTACAGGATTAGATACCATTACGACAGATGATATCGCAACTCCAAGACTTAAAGTTTTGGCAGCACTATCTCCTGAGATAGAAGAAATTGAAGGCGCAAAAGCTGGAATGATCTTAAACTCAGTGAGCAAGAAAGCATACTCAGGACAAGACGGAATCAAAGTCGTTGTCTGTGGGTATGACAAAGTATGGTTGGAATGGACAGACAGAGGAAAAGGTTCTTCTGCTCCTGTCAATATCTTTTCACCAAAAGATAAACCAACTAATGCGGTGCGTGGAGATGACGGAAAGTTCCGTCTTGAGAACGGAAACTATTTAGAAGAATGTGCAAACTTTTATGTGCTTCTTTTAAATGGCGGAGTAGCTCCCGAGCCTGCGATCATATCAATGAAAGCAACACAACTAAAGGCCGCTCGTAGTTGGGCGTATAGCTTAAAGAATGAGTTTATTCAGAATCCTACAAGTAAAAAACTTTTCTTAGCTCCTAGTTGGTATCGTGTTTATAACTTAACTACTACCAAGCAACAAAACGATAAAGGTTCTTGGTATGGGTGGGTTGTTAATAAGGACGAATTCCTTAACCACGAAGGTACTTTTGATATGGCGGCTAACTTCAACGAATCAGTCAGAGGCGGTAAAGTGACACCGAAGTATGACGATGAAGCTGATAGTTCAAGTTCAGGTCAAGACACTCCGTTTTAATGAACGATAGGGTCTCTAAATTTAGAGAGATCTTTCTAGGGTTGGAGCGTGCATATGGTACGTTCCAACCTAAAGAAAGTCTCAGAGAAGATAATAAAGCAGAAGGCGAAACTTGGATTCGCAAGAAACCTTTAGAAGATTCTTTATGGGAAGATCACTTATCTGGTGCGTGGCCTAGCCTTGGCATTTTTCCTATTAATGATGAGGATAAATGTCGTTGGGGATGTATAGATGTGGATGAATATCCACTTGATCATGTATCAATTGCAAAAAAATTATCAGAAAAAAAATTACCTTTTATTGTTTCTAAATCTAAGAGTGGCGGTGCTCACATATTTTTGTTTTTTAAAGAATATGTTCCCGCAGGTTTAGTTCATAATAAAATAAAAGAGTTAGCGGCTTTCATGGGTCTAGGACATTGTGAAGTATTTCCAAAACAAGAAAGACTAATGAGAGAAGGCAACCCTAAAGATTGGGAAGTAGGTAGCTTTCTTAATATGCCATATCACAATGGCTTAGAACATACAGACAGATACGCTTTTAGTGATGAGGGAAACACTTTGAGTTTAGAAGAGTTTATAAAAGAAGTTGATCAGAAATCTATTACCCTTGAAGAGTTAAAAAAATTATCTTTGAAAAAAGAAAATTCAGAATTCTCTGATGCGCCTTACTGTATCGAAGCTTACTTAACAGAAAACAAAACAGTTCAACCAGGAAGTAGAGATAACTTTCTTTTTCAGTATGCAGTTTTTGCTAAGAAAAAGTATGGCGAAACATACGAAGAAGAAGTTCATAAATTTCATCACAAGTATTTTGAAGATCCACTTAGACCAAAAGAAATAGAAAAAATTATTAAGCAAGCAGAGAAAAAAGATTGGGGGTACAAATGTAAAGATCAACCCATGTGTTCTTTTTGTAATAAAACCAAGTGTCGTGTTAGAAAATATGGTGTGGGGGATAGTAATGTTGTAAGCGATGTTGGAAACGTTATTCAATATGGAGACAATGAAGATACCATTTATCATGTCACTATTAATCAAGAGCAAACAATTGTTTGCGGTGTAGAAGAATTATACGACCAACATAAGTTTAGAAAAAAATGTTTAGTTAAATTAGGGTCTATGCCTTCCATGATGAAGAGAGAAGATTGGGACTACTACATCACAGATATAGTTTCAAAAGCAATCAAGGTTAGATCAGAGTTTGAAATGACACCTGAGGGTGAGTTTAGAAATGTACTAACGAGGTATATATCTAATCAAGCTAATGCTATGGACATTGATGATATTCTTAATGGTCAATGTTTCGTGGAAGATGAGGAAAGCAAAGTGTATTTTCGTATGGATCAGCTTCAAGAGTATATGCGCAATCGAAGATATATAGCTTTAAGCTCTAATCAAATGGGTATCTTTTTGAGAAACTTAGGTGGCGATTGCTCTAAAAGAAAACTAAATGGTAAATCGGCACAGCTTGTGTGGTGGGTGCCTAGTGAAAAGTTTGCTAGTAAAAAAGTTGTAGAAGTTCAAGAAGAAAAAGTCGAGGAGGCAATACCATTTTAAATAATGTTTGTAAGATAATAGGTCCTCCAGGCACAGGCAAGACAACAACATTGTTGAGACTTGTAGAAGAACAGTTGTCCGAGGGCCGTGAGCCAGACAGGATTGGCTACTTTTCTTTTACTAAGAAAGCAACACAAGAAGCCATAGACAGGGCTTGTGCTAAGTTCAAATTACCTCGCAAAGAATTAAAATGGTTTAGGACACTACATAGTCTAGCTTATCAATGGCTTGGTTGTACTTACACTGACATGATTCAGAAACAAGACTTCAAAGATTTTTACAGAGAGTATGGAATAGATATTTCTAAATCAATTAAAACTGATGATGTTCCTTTTGGAGAAGAGGACTCAGGATTATCTTTGTTAGATTTATATCGTGTTAAGAATACTTCGTTAGAAGAAGAGTTTAGAAAACATGGGCACGTTAAAGGGGGACTTCAGAGACTACAAAGAATTGATAAGCTTTATCGTTTGTTTAAAAAACAAAGAGGTGTCAAAGATTATACAGATTTAATTACAGAGTTTAATAAGATAGATCAATCTCCTCGATTAGACATTGTGATTGTTGATGAGGTACAGGATTTAAAACCAAACGAATGGCAAATGGTTAAAATCATGATGAGACAGGCACAGGCGACTTACCTAGCAGGAGACGATGATCAAGCTATTTATTCTTGGAGTGGAGCTGATGTATCTAAACTCATAGATCTAGACTGTCATTTGCAAGTTTTAAATCAATCCTATAGAATACCTAAAACAATATTCGCAAAGTCTAATAGTCTTGTGTCAAAAATAAAAAAAAGAATTAACAAAGAATGGCAACCTCGTAAAGAAGAAGGTCAAGTTCGTAATACAAATTTTGAAAGTATAAATCTCAATCAAGGTCAGTGGTTAATTTTAGGTAGAACTAATTATTATATTGATGAAGTTTCAAAAGAGTTGAAAAACAAGGGTTTTTTCTATGAGAAAAATAATTATTTATCTATCAGCAACGACATTGCTACAGCTTATAGGTCTTGGATTGCGCTGCAAAACAAAGAAAGTATTTCTTATTCTAACGTAAAGATAATGTATCAATTTATATCTGTAGGAGAGAAAGGTGTTTCAAGAGGAAAAAAAGGTTTGCCTGGAGCGGATATAGAAGAGAAATATTCTTATGAAGTTTTATCAAAAGAATGGGGTTTAAATATACCTATTAGTTATTCTTGGGAGACAGCTCTTAGTAGGATTGTTGAATCAGATAGAAACTATATAAAGCATATACTTAGAACTGGTCATAGCTTAGACGAGAAACCTAACATTAAACTGTCAACTATTCATGGGGCTAAGGGCGGTGAAAGTCAAAATGTAATTTTGTTTTCCGACATATCTAAAAGAATTAACGACAACATGTGGGTCAACAGAGATGACGAACGTAGAGTTTTTTATGTTGGTATGACTAGAGCAAAAGAAAATCTTTACGTCATACCTTCTACTTCTCCTTATGAATTTGAGGAGGTCTTAAGATGATATTCGAACAACAAATGGATTTGTTAAAAAAAGAAAACAAACCAGAGTGGACAAGACCAAGCTTTCCAGATGTTAAAGGTGTTAAACAAGTCGCAGTAGACTTAGAAACTTATGATCCACAGATCAAGACTCTTGGTGGTGGGTGGGCAACGAACAAAGGTTTCGTCGTTGGTGTTGCTGTATCTTTTGAAGGTTTCGATGGTTACTTCCCTGTGCGTCATGAGCGAGGAGGAAATTTTTCTGAGGAAGAAGTAAAGAGATGGCTCAAGAAATTATTTAAAGAAGATCCTATTGTTCTTTGTCATAACGCAGTCTACGACTTAGGTTGGCTTAGGCGTTGGGGTGTGGATTGTGATGTGACTAAAGTCTACGATACTTTGATTGCCGCTCCTTTAGTTGATGAAAACAGATTCAGTTACAGTTTAAATAATTTAGCTAAAGATTATTTAGGAGAAAGAAAGCAAGGAAATATTTTAGATGACTTTGGAAAAGAACATGGCTTCAAAGCTATTGAGAACATGCACTTAGTTCCTGTCGAGTACGCAGGTATTTACGCAGAACAAGACACAAAGTTGACTTACAAACTTTGGGAAGTGTTGAGAGTTGAGCTTCAAAAACAGGGACTCATTGATGTTTTTAATTTAGAAACAGATCTTCTTCGTTTACTTTTGGAGATGAGATGGAAAGGTGTCCGTGTTGATTTAGAGAAAGCAGATAAAACTAAAAAGTTTTTTAAGGCAGAAGAAGAAAAGATTTATCAAAATATTAAAAAAGAAACAGGCATTAAGATTGACGCCTCTGATATTTATACAGCGTCTTCTCTTCAAAAAATATTTGACAAACTAGGGGAGAAATACAGCTACACTGAGAAAAATAAGCAGGCTAAGATTAGTAATTCAGCTATGAAAGAAAGTGATAATCCTTTGATTCAATCAATATCTGTGGCTAGAGAGTATAACAAAGCACATACTACGTTCATTGATTCAATCTTGAAGCACCAAGTTGACGGCAGGATTCATGCTGAGATCAACCAACTCAAAGGAGAGTTCGGAGGAACTGTCAGTGGGCGGTTGTCAATGAATAATCCTAACCTACAACAGGTGCCCGCTAGGAACGAAGTCATTGGTCCTAAGATAAGATCTTTATTTTTACCTGAAGAGGGAGAAAAGTGGGCTTCTTTGGATTATTCGCAACAAGAGCCCAGATTGTTAGTTCACTACGCAAAAAAACACGGTTTAGAGGGCGCTGACGCTATGATTAAATTTTTCCGTGACGGAGAGGACTTCCATCAGGTAACTTCAAATATGGCTAAAATATCTAGAAAAGAGGCGAAAACTATAGGTTTAGGGCTTATGTATGGTATGGGCATAGCCAAACTAGCAGGCTCTCTAGATATTAGTCAAGAAGAGGCAAAGGCATTAAAAAAGAAGTACAATGACAATGTAAGTTTTTTAAATAGCATAATTGTTCGTGCTACAAGATACACAGAACAAAATGGACATATCAATACACTGCTTGGAAGAAGATGTCGTTTTGATCTTTGGGAGAATAAAGATTTTTATGACAAGAGAATGATGAATTATGAAAACGCTAAGAAGACTTGGGCGTGGAATGAAATGAAAAGAGCAGGTACCTATCGAGCATTGAATAGGTTAATACAAGGTTCAGCAGCAGATCAAACCAAACAAGCCATGGTGAATCTGTGGAAGAATGTAAGGGTTATTCCTATGATTCAAATACATGACGAACTCAATATCTCCATAACCAATGAGACCCAGGTAAAAGAGATTAAAGAGATGATGGAGTCTGCTGTTGAACTACATGTGCCTGTCAAATGTGATGTGGAAATAGGTAATAATTGGGGAGAAATAAAATGAGAGTAACATATCAAAGTGGTGAAGTTTATCTAAGTTTAACTAGAGAAGAAGTTGATCACATATACGAAAATAAGGGAACACCTGTTTCAATAGGAGTTAGAACATTAAAGATTTTACATGAAGATGTATCTAATTGTGTAAAAGCACATTGGTCTAATGTTGAGGTCTGGGAAGCTGTGGAAGAACATCTGCAGTCTAATAAAAGCAAATCTAAAAGTAAAAAATAAATGTATGTTCTCTAGTCCATAGGAGAACATTATGATTAAAATTTTAAAAACACTAGGTAACTTTTTTACACTTGAGCCTAACGCTGATGCAGCTATTAAACAATGGCTACAAACTGAGTATAAAAAAGATTGGCACGGAGCTTACGTTCAATTTAAAATGGACGGAACACTGCCAAATCACGTTAGAAGAACACTTTAAGTGTTCGCTACAATTTCAGCAAGATGCTCACAGCGCTTCGGTGTCTGTGAATGCCATCTGGAATCCTGCATCTCAGCTGCGGCTGTCTTATAGTCCTTAACTCTTAAAGCTTTAAAAAACTTGAGAAACTTACTAACGCCTGTGGTCCCCAATTGAAAAACCATTTCCAAAATTACCTCACCTATGTGTTGTGGTACATCGTGACCAATCTTATCTTCAATTAACATGTCGGCTCCTGCTGCCGCTCTATTTAAATCCATTTCAAATATTTCAATAATCTGATCCATGGGTACCTCTACCCCTTCAGCAAATCTTTCCATTTCATGTGGCTGTACAAGGTGGCCTATACCCACAGTTTTTTTGCCCAAACTGTCCAAGTATACGGAGGTCCTTAGGCCTTCATGGTCCTGCACCCGAGCCTTCAGTTCATCAGTTATTTCAATCATGACTTTGAAGAGATGATACCGCCGTACATCTTCTTATCCATTAATCCACCTTCTGCCACCATGGCTAGGTATTGTTGTGCTATGTCTGGTTTGTTTTCAAACTGAATAACTCTTCTTAAAAGTTCATCTTCTTCACCGGGGTCAACAGTATCTCCCACACCTTGCTTTACAAAGTTTACATAATTGTTAAAGGAATCTGGGTTATCTGATTCAGGAGCAAACTCTCCTATGATTTCATCAACGTTGCCACCATATCTTTCTGTCTTAATAGCTAAATCATTCTTAGCTGCCAGTATACCTGACTGTGCATCAGGAAATACAGCAAAGCCATTACCATAAATTTCTCCTGTAGCCCCTGCTTGTCCTACATCCATTAAGTTTACAGGGTTGTTATAAGCAGTAACTTGAGTTCTTGATTCTGGCCTAAAATCTTTTAATAACATTACACCAGATTGAGTAGCGACTTCATCGTCACTTACCGTCTCAAAATCACTATCTACAGTTTGAGCTTCAAAGACTCTTTTTCTATCTAACTTCAAATCTACATCACTCCCTTGCTCATCAAAAAATAGTTCTGGATAACCTGTCACAGGATCTGGGCCTGCTCCCGGTAGATTAGGACCCCCTAAGGTTCCTCCCGGTTCGTTAGACTGTAATTCTGATCCACGAGTCGTTGACCCTGTTTCAAATTCCATATCTCCTGTATATTCACCAGATAAAATTTGTTGAGTAACTTGATTAACTGCTGATTGAATTTGAAGATCATTAAATCCTTGATCTTTTAATCTTTCTTTTAAAATTCCAATGGTAGCATTATACCCCGGTATCTCTGTGCTATCGGGTAAAGGTTCTTGTGTTGCTGGATCATCCACAGTTATAATTCCTGATTTTTGTAAATCTTCTCTGAATTGACCAGACTCTACATAATTATCATCTTCCAGACTAATTTTAGGTTCTGGTAAACTTCTTAGGCCTGCCCCTGCTTGATAACCTGAACCTGGAGTTCTTAAAAAATCTATTTCTAAACCTAATGCATCTTTATTAGCTTCTGATGCTAAATCTCTAAAGTTTCTTAATTGTTTAACTTTTTCTTGTTGTTCCGCAAAAGTATATTTATTTGGGTTGTCTGCTATTTCTTTTTGTACATCAGTGAGACTATTGTAGGCGTTACTGACTTTATCAGTTGCATAATTGTAAACACCCTTTATGACTCCTAAAATTCCTATGTTACCACTCATGATTGCATCGCCAGCACCTTTAGCCATGCTTCCCATAGCGTAGCCCATGTCGCTTCCTATTTCTCTAAAAGTAGGACCATATTTGAAAGCTAGTTCTTGTTCTCTCTGCGCTACAGTTTTTCCACCAGCAGTGGCCGCTTGAGTTAATCCTGTCACTGTCCCCGTTACTTTACCTGTCACAGGATCTACGATGTTTACGGCTTTCGTTTTTGTAGGATCGTTTTTAAAAGCTCTTAATTCATCAAACTGTTTTTGTCTACGCTCTAGTCGATCATCAGAAATATCTGGCCTGTTATTAAAAAACACTCTTCTAGTTCCTGTTCTTGCAGAAGTTGAAGTGCTTTTAGATGGCTTACTAAAAGACTGTGATTTAAAAGATTCCTGTTCGCCTGGTACTGCCATTATGTATTCCTTTGCCTATAAATTTCTTGAAGAAGTGGATCATCACCTAACAATGTATCAGCTGCTAGCTGAGAATCAAGAGTTTGTGTGTTTGTAATAACTCTACCTGCTCCCCCTGTTACATTTACATTGGGCTGTTGTCCTTGAACATTGGACGCTGATTGTTGAACACCTTGAAGACCAAAGAAATCAGCAACATTATCTATGATACTAGACTCTGGTAACTCAAAATTAACATTAAGATCGGATAAAAGACTTCTACCATTGTTAGCAGATATGTAGTCATAAATTTTTGTTAATGATCCTTGTAGAGGATCAATCGGAGCACTGCCAGTTTGCTGTGCAAGTCTAAGAGAATTTTCGTAAAAGAGTTTTCTAACTTCTTTACTTGGTTTATAGGGTTGATAAGTACCGCCAATGATAGCTCCTCTAGTTTTCTTTGGTAGCCTGTCTAATTGTCTATTTAAATCAATAGGTTTAATACCTAATAGTTCAGCAGCTTTATAGTTCTTATACATATCTTGATAAGCATTAAATCTACTTTCTTCTGCGCCTAAGTATTCTTTTAAAATTTGTTGAGGGGTTATAGCTCCTCCTTTTAACACATCTCCTAAAAATGTAGCTCTAGCAGAAGAAGTTCTTTTGTTAAAATCTCCAACCATAAACTTAAAAGATTGAGCAGGATCTACTTCAATATTTCTAAAACCAAATATACCTAAGGCTTCGTCACTTAAATCATAAGTTCTACCATACTTGTCAGCCACATTGAAAGGAGCACCGCCAATACGAGTAGCAGCATCCAAAGAACCAGGGGTAAATGTGTCCATGATATGCATAGTTGCTTTAAATAACTTTTCTCCTAAAGGATCTGCATCTCTAAACACTTGAGAACCTTGCCTTGTTCTTCCTCCTCTTAATAATAAATCGTTTGCAGCTTCTATAAATATAGCTTCTGATAAAAATGGTTTTGCCAATTCACTCATAGCTTTGATACCACCTTCAGTTAATCTCGCAGTGATACCTGCGTTAGTAGATTCTCCTTCAGTCAATTGATTCATTACAGTTCTTGCAGGGCGTAGTAAAGAATCATAAGGATAGATATAAGATAAGTCTAAGTATTGAACATTGCCTGTTTCTGCGTCTCTGCCTGTCGGCACTAATAAAGAATTTTCTGACCAAGAAGGAACAAAACGTCTTAAAGCAGACATTTCTTCATCTGTAAATTGAGACAATTGTTTTCCTAATTCAACAGCTCCCACAGGTAAAGCAGCTCCCGTTCCCAAGACGCCTGTCATTCTTCTCATTCCAATATCTCTTGTTTCTTCTACAGCAAGTTCTCTGGCTGCTCTTTGTATGGTATTGAATCCTGTTCTTATAATCTCTGCAGGGAAAGCCACAAAAGTTCCTAATGGAAGTTTTCTCAAAGCTTTAATGTTATTTCCAACGTAAGCGTAATTCGGAATATTATTTTTTGTAACATCTGCAGATAAGTTTTTTACCAGAGCTTCCACTGCATCTTCTTCTACTCTAGATCCTTCTTGTCCTAATCTACCGGCGAAGGAAGCATCACTCTCTCCTTCTAATCTTTTAATAGTATTTTTTGGCTGAAAGAAAATAGGATCACTAAAAGTTATATCTCTTCTTCCCATGAGCCTGCCTACTTTTTTTCTTAATTGTTCAACAACAACTTCTGGATTTTTTAACCCTGTCTCTGTTTTTAAAAGACTCATTCTGTTTTTTCTTGCTGTTTCATAAAGAGGATTAGCAACGGTTTTACCTGCCTGTGCATCGAAAACAGTTTTAGGGATATTTTCTAAATCTTTAGAGCCTTTTATTAATTTAGAAACTACTTCTTTTCCTTTTGCTTCTCCCATTTCTTTAAGCTCAGGGTTTCTCATAACAAATTTACTCATAAAATTATTGTAGTTTCCTTGTTCAAAGGTGTAGTTATATATTTTCCAAAAGTCATCTTCCGCCATATAGGTATCAGTTATTTTACCTCTTAGCCTACTGAACTTTTGAGCAACAACATCAAATGTATTGTTTAATACTGTATCGGCTCCAAAATTATCAACTGGTTGAAGTCTTGACCCTAAGTCAACGATCTCTCCAATAACGGGGTTTGTCCCTGTTATACCTCTTCTTGTGTAATCTAAATACAAATCAAAAGCTTCTTGACTATCTCTCCCCTTTTGAAAAGCACCAAATGATTTTTTAAAAGCATCTACTGTTCTTTTAGGATCTGTGAAAGAAATATTTCCATTAAGCATAGTAAAAGCACTAGCGCTTAATAAGTTTCTAACGTGAGTAAAAGGAGAAAAAATTGTTTTAGCCTGTTGAGATCCTGCTTTAGGAGCTAAGACAAAAAAACTATATAATTTAGATAAAGCTCCCTCCTCTCCGCCTTTTACCTGATTCTGAAAAGCGTCAGCTATTTCTCTTGTTGTATATAGGCCTGAGATGTCTTGATCCACATTTAAAGTTTTAGATAGTTTTCCTATAGGAACAATATCTCCTGATCTAGCTCCTAGAGCTTTAGCTGCATCATCCGCAGTTTCAAAAAATATTTTACCTTTTGTTAATTTTCCAAGTTGACCTAACATTTCCACTTCTGTAATTAGAGCTCCCTGTTTGGCTATTGTTGAAGATATATTAAAGAAAGGATTTTTAATTTCTCCAAAAAACTCTTTTAACTCTTGTGGTAATTTTTTTTCTTTTAAAATTCCATCGTCAACCATTAGTCCTAAAGACTTTAAAGATTCATTGCCTGGTAAGTTTGTAACTCCCTTTCCTACATCTTCTTGAATAAGTTTATTTAAAATATCTTTTGCTTGATCTTCAGGAGCTACTCCTGATTGAGGAACAATTCCTTTAAATCTTTTATCACTTCCATCTATACCGCTAGCCAAAGTTCTTTTTCCAATTTGTATTTGATTTAAAACATAGTCATACGCTTTTTTATAGGCTTCATCAGTTGGTTTAAACTTTGAAAAAGCTTTACCCAAAGCTCCATGTCTTTCGATCAAAGCGTACCTCGTTGTGGAGTATTCTCCTAAATTATCTTTAATGGCTTTTCTTAAAAATTTAAATTGTTCGTTGTCCGGTATTATATCTAGAATAGCATTTGAGTAGTTGTCAATAGTTGATCGTGCATTGTCAATGCCTGAAAATAATTTTTGAGTTAATTCTGGATTTGCTACGCCTAATTTATTTAAATAAGTATCTAAAGAACTTCTTTCTCCTGAGGTTAAAAAAGTATTTATAGCTTCTCCAAATTCTTGCTTGATTGCTTTAAGTTCGTCTCCTTTTTTACCTGTTTCTTTTAAAATTTTATCTACAGTTATTTCTAATTGACGACCAAACGCTTGACCCTCTACAGTGAATTTACCAAGTTCGTTCTTTCTTGTTTCAAGTAATTCAAATATTTCTCTAGGCTTAACTCCTTGAGGAGTAAAATCAGCAATAATTTTTTTAATACTATTATCTAAAGCATCGTATTGCATTTTATATTTTATTGCACCGGCACCTTTAGCAATACCTTTACCTACGCCACCAATAACAGAAGTAAGAATAGCTCCTTCTCCTGCAAACTTTAATCTATTGCCAATTTCTCTAATGGCTTCATCTCTTCCAAAAGTCTCTTGAGTATCTCTTCTTGTTATTCCTCCAAACTCATCACCAATAGTTCCAATGTCAGGATCAGCAAAGACAAAATCAGCCAAGCCACCACCACCAAGACCTGCTCCAAAAACATAAGCTTTATCTTTTAAAGATCTATTTCTTAATTCTGGAGGAGTTAGTCTATCAACTTCTTCTTGTAAGGCTTTGTTTGCTCTTCTTCTTTTACCTGTAACAGGGTCTTTAAGTTTATCTAATCTAAGTGCTTCTTTCTTTTCTTTTAAAGTTTTAGCATTACCAAACCTTTTTAAATCTACATACTTATTTAATCTTTTTGCTTTTAATGCTTTACCTGCAAGTCTTGAGGCCAAAGTATAACCTGCTGTGCTTGGTATACCTAAGCTAACAAAAGTTTCTGTTAATTTACCTGCAGTGGTTGATTCTGCTATTTCATCAAAAGGATTAATTCTATCAAAAAAAGATTCTACAGATGCAGCTGTATCAGTATCTAAACCTAAGTCTATAAGTTCTGCACCTAAAGATACGAACTGTTCTGGTATTTTAAAGAGACCTGATCCTATACCTGCTAATGCACTAACAAAAGAACCATGTTCATCATCATCAATTTCTCTTAGAGTTTTATCTTCATCAAGAAGATCCATGTCTAAAGTTGATCCTAAAGCCATGATCTTACTTTGTACTTAAAATCTCTACATTTAATTTTTCAAAGTCATCAGGGAAAGTTAAAAACTTTTTGTCTTTTAAAGCGCCCGGTTGTATTCTGTAGGCGTTACCCTCTTCATCATTGTAAACTAAGTTTGCTCCTCCGTCTTGGTTTATTTTTTTCACTGAAATTTTATTATTCTCGTCTCTAAAAGAATCAATATCTGATAATTCACTTTTAGGTAGAATACCTGTCCCCTTAGCTGCTCCTGCAGGATTGCCTGGATTAGATTCTTTTGCTTTTGTGTATAGCAATACTTTTTCTAATTCATCTGTCTTGCCTGCAATTTGTAATTCTGTATCAAGTTGATCTTCAGCAGATTTAATGGCTGCTAAGTCTATGGCTCTAGCATCTTTGCTTGCATCATTAGCTAATTGAGCAAAAGCTCTTAATGGGTCTGTAGCTGAAGTTGCAATTTTTTCAGCAATATTTCCGCCTCTAGCAGAAGCTAGATTTAAACCAAATTGTGCTAATTGTAATAAACCTTGTTGCCTCATCATTTCTTTAGGATCGCCAAGCATTTGTTTATAAAGATCGGAACGCTCTAAAGCTAAAGTTTTTAATCTAGCTATTTCGTCTTGTTCTTTAGTTATATCGTCTTCAATTACTTCAGGAGTTTCTTCTTGTGTTTCTTCTTTTTTAGTGTCTGTAGTTTTAGTTTTCTTTTTTTCCTGAATCTCCGTTTTCTTTTCCGCTTTTTTATTTGATGTTGTTGCTAATTCATTTTGTAATTGATTTAACTCAGCTTGTTCTGCTGACACATCTAATCCGGCAGACTGCTTCTGAGATATTAGAGCTTCTAATTTTTCAATTCTAGCTTCAATATTTCTTTCTTCTAAAACTATATTATTTAAATCTTGTGAATCTGTAAATGTTTCTGTATTTGCACTCAGAACTTGATCTGCGATTGTTGTATCGCCACCACTTCCCCCAAAAGTTCCCTCTCTTTCAATAGCACTTTTTTGAATCTCGAGGCTAGGATATATAGGTTCTCTTGCATTAGGTAAAGTTACACCATCTCTATCAGATCCTTTATTAAACTTCTGAACCACACCGCCATTAGCAAATGCAGGAATACCGTAAACACTTAATTGTTCCTTGGTCAATCGACGCTGAAACATGGGTCTATCTAATATAGCCATTATCCTGCTAACAAGCCAATGCCTGCTCCTGTTCCGCCTAAGGCGCCTAGCGTACTAAGACCAGCTATACCTAACCCTGCAACCTGTTGAAAGAGAGAAGGCGAAGGTTGAGATGTATATTGAACTTGTGAAGTAGGAACTCCTCTTAAAATATCAGAAGCAAATCCTGCTCTTCTAAATGGTTCTTGTTGCCTTGCTAGTTCAGTTGCTCTAGCTGCTTCTAAAACATTTTGTTGCTGTTGCTGTTGAACTCCACCGACACTTAATAATCTATTTATATCTACACCACCTAGTTGTTGTGTTAAAGATCCCAAACCTGATTGTGCTTGAGCCACACCTAAAGTTTGTGTTCCCAATGATCCTAGTTGTTGTGCCGTTGCTCTTTGAGCTTGTTGTGCTTGTAAATAATTTCTTGATAAATCTTCAAAAATTCTTTGTGATTTTACCTGTGCTAAGTTTCTAGATTCTTCTGCTTCCCGGACACCGAACCTCGAACCACCGAAAGCTCCTGCAGCTACTGCCTCGGCAGATGTTCTTTGTCCTTGCATTTCAGCTTGCCTGTCTAATTCTTTTAAAGCTTCCGATGTAACATTTTGTTGATAAGGATCCATATAAGTAGAAATTTGTGAGGGGTCTAAAGCCTGAACTCCAGAAGAGATAGCTCCAAGACCTGCTTCAACAGATTTACCTGAAGCATCTAAAAAAGGTTGATAAGCACCTAATCCTTGTTGTGCTTTTTGTATAGCTGTTAATTGTGCTTCTTGAAGACCAGCAACTTGTTTAGCTGGAACTCCTTGTGGTATACCCGCTAGTCCTTTTAGCCTAACTTCATATTGTTCCGCAGATTCTCCAGGTCTTTGTTCTGCACCGATTTCTTTTAATCTAAGCGAATACTCTGCTTCTGTTTCGCCTGCTTGTCTTTGAAAATTGGGAATACCAAAAACAGAACCTAATAACTGTTCTGCTCTATCTTCAATGAAGGGCGCCTGTCTTGAATATTGAACTATTTCTTCTGCCATTATGCTACCTTCTTTTCTAATTTGTTCATCATATCGTACATGGTTTTAGCGCCTTGACGACGTTGCTCTACCTTATCATCTTTTTTTGCGCCCTTCAATGCTCCTAATCCTCTAACTGCTTTTGCAGTCATAACAAACTCGCCATCACTTAACATAGCAGGAATGTCATCAGACTTTTCTGTGCCGGGGCCAGAGATCTGTCCTGTCTTTCTAGGAAAGCCTCCGTCTTTTAAACTTCTATAAGTTGGTGCGGCTGCACCATATTCTCCTGTAGACTCATCAAAATAAGTTACAGGTGCGCTAGTCATATCTAAAGGAGCAATACTACCTGCTTCTGGTGAGGGAGAAATATTAGATGTTTCTTCTTCTTCTCCCATTGACGAAGCTAAAGCTCCAAGCGCTCCTAAACCTAATGCGCCTTTTGTTAAACCACTCATTCCCTTAAATGCTTCTGCTCCTCTTTGGAAAACACTAGGGGTTCCTACAGCTTGTCCTCCAAAGCCTTGGCTTGCAGATACATTTGCTAAAGAAAGAGGATCTCCTCCTAAAGCTGCTTTTAATTCAGAAGCTGTTTTGGCTTGTTTAATAGCACTTGGAACTGCTGTGCTTCCATACTGAGAAGCTGCTGATCCAAATAATCCTGCACTTGAAGCAAAACTTCCTAAACCAAAACCCATTAGAGCAGATGTGGCTACGTTAGCAGGGTTGTCCCCTCTAATAGCTGATCCTAAACCTGCACCTATAGAAGCCCCCATAGGTCCTCCTACTGCGAAGCCTATTGCTCCTGTGATTGCGGGTAGTAGTTTTTTAAACATTTATTCTTCCTTGTTGGTTGCACCCATACCAAGTCTAGGTGCAAATATTGTTACATCTCTTTGAATATCTTCTTCTGTAGTATCTGTACTAGGATCGGCAACATCTGCAGAAGCTGCTTCTTCTGTGTCATAATTAGTTCCAGTCTTCTTATGAGTCAGAACTGTTTCCGTCTTGCAACTGTATATAGGCACTTGTTGACCATCTATTTCTTTGTGTCCTACAATCTTCGGTTCTTCTATAATTTTTGTCATCTTATCCTCTATTTGTACTATTGTTGTTGTTTAATTTCAAGCAGGGAAACACTAACCATAGCCTTGTTTGCAGCGTTGGCTGTGACTTTAAGCACGTCTCCACTTTGAAAGACCTTTACATCTTGTCTTGTAGTAGTCTCTGTAGCGGCTACGTCTACCTCATCCACTTCAAAATCAGCAGTTCCATTGTTATGTGTTATGCTTACAGTCACTGTATCTGAAGCATGATAATTGTGCACTGATAAAGATTTAACCACAAAAGTAGTCACTGGAACAGGTGGACTTGCAGCCACATCTGCAGTGGGCACTGTAAATACAGTTGTCAAACCTGTAGTAGTAACATTACTTATAAATCTTTTAAATACGTCTGCCATTACCCAAAGAAAAACGCCCTTCTCGTTTGCTCATCCGCATTGTCTTGTTGATAGGATGAATTTAGTTGTAATATAATTTGTTCCAATTGACGAATCAATTCTGCAAAAGACCTTGAATCATATTGATCAGGTGGATCGGGAAATCTTGTTTGAGGTATTTTAGCCATTATCTTTCACCATCAGCTTCAGCGTCTATATGGTAAGTTCCTGTCTTAAAATTACCACCAATAACATTACTTTGAATTTTAAAGTTCACCTGTCTACCCCTACCTCTCATATCTTTTTTTGTATCTGTTGTTGCAACTGTTAGGGCTGCTTGACTTATAACATCTCCATAAGGATAATTTTTAAAACTAAATGTTATATCTAAATTACCTGACTGATCTCTAAAGTCAGGAACAAACTTAGAAATTCTCATAGGAGCTTCTCCTTGCGCTGATATAGTAAAGTCTCCTGTTTTAATAAAAGAATTCATTGCTTGACCATCGTTATCTGTTCCAGATTCTTGTGCATAATACTTTGATACACCATTAGATAAACTTACTACAGTTGGAGTTGCATTAGCTACACTATCTGTAAGATATTCTGTCGCCAAAGGATTTTGAAACACGCCTCTGTCGACCCAACTTGTTCTGTTCAATGTACCGACAGCCCAGGATTGTTCTAAATAATTATAAATTACACATTTGTTTACTTGAGGATCAGAAACGTTATTTGGATTGGTCACATAGAACCAAATAATTTCTGCAAACTCCGTGTTGACACCTGCAAAAATTTGATCGGTTTGTGTTAAATCAATATTTTCAAAAACAAAATCATCTACAGTACAGGGTAGTTTTTTAACGGTACCATCAAATACAAAGAAAGCGTTCTGACCCATCCAATAAGATACGTCTCTCACGACCACTCCCGCGTGTTGACCGAGTAGTCCACAATTTCTACCTAATTGATTTAAACCAAAGGTAAAAGGTGGGCCAATAAATTGCAGAGCGTGAAGTGATGTATCTGTCCACACCAATATTTGACCACGAGCTTTATCTGCTCCTACGATTGTAGAACCATCTTGTATTCTCAAAGAGCCTGCGGTATTTTCTGCTGTTGGTTGATAAGTATTAATATCTTCTTGTGATGAGAATCTTAGTAGTAAAGGATCTTGAGATCCTCTTGTGCCAATTGTTTTTTCTGTACCAAATAAAATTAAATGTCTATCAGGTGTTGAAACTAAAGAAAACTTACTTGCAGTTGGTGCGTTTGTTATCGCAGTAGCTTTCCCTGTTAAACCATCAGTTGTGGGCGACCATTGAAAAGTAGAACCATCTAAAACTGTAGCTATCATCAGCTCACCAAAATTATCAATAGACCAATCTCTACCATTAAGTATGGTGCTTGAACTAACACTCGGAATATTCCAAGCATTAGCGTTTGCAGAATCTTCAAAAAGTGTCACAACAGCATCGTCTGCATGAGCAGATCTAGTAGAACTATCAACCGATCTTGTAATACCTGTTAAAGTAGTAGATGTCTTACCTGTGTAAGATATTATTTCATCTTCCACTATTACTTTCCCTACAGAAGAAAATCCTGTCGTACTATCTAACGTAATTGCAGTTCCTGAACCTCCTGTACCTGCGGTGTCATCTAACAAGGCTCCGTTTAACTGATTTGATACAGCAGTTGAAAAACCACCAAAACCATTTGTACTCCAACCATAGCCAAAAGTTGAAAACGCAGGAGCAGTATTGATGTCAAACGTTGCTGTGGCAGTTCCATTATTTGTAGTGCTTCCAGTTGTTTCATTAGCATCTTGCTGTATGACAAAAGAGTTTACATCAGTAATTGATTTAATTTCAAAACTTCTATCAAAATTAGCAGCTGTATAACTTGTTCCTGATAAACCTGTAGTGCCTGAAAAAGTAACTATATCACCAACGGTAGCTCCGTGTGATGTTATATTTACAGTTACATTTGCAGAACCGTTTGTTGTGTTAAAGATTTGAGTTACTGATGAATTTGTTTGTCTTACAGGTGTTATGTCGTAAAGGATGTCATTTGCATAGATGTATAATTTTTTATCCGTACCTAGCGCAGCTAATCTTGTGCCATCTAAAGCAACCCAGTGATGAGCATCTCTGACAACACCAATTAAAGTGCTATTAGTAGTCTTAGTCCAACCCCCTATTTTTTCAGGTAGCCCATATCTAAATCTTACGTTGTCACAATCAATATAACTTCCACCAGCGCCTAAATCACTTGTCTGTTTTTGGATTCCCGGTTGTATTTGTATCTTTGTTAATGCCATCTGCTACACTAAATATTGTTCCCACGTGACCTTTGAAATGCATGTTTCCTTGATGTGTTAAAGGAGCAGCTACATCGGCCCATATTTTACCACCTATCTTAGACCATAATCTACTAAAATAATAGTCTTCACTTAGATATCGTTCATCTTTGTCCCAGTCAATCTTTCCTACACCA
>Ga0209336_10000131_pt1 | contig 36383 bp, 38 predicted proteins | sample LinPmetageLP32_FD_184042 | JGI IMG/M metagenome (GOLD analysis project Ga0209336, IMG submission 184042) | Marine viral communities from the Pacific Ocean - LP-32 (SPAdes) (version 2) | ecosystem: Environmental > Aquatic > Marine > Oceanic | place: Pacific Ocean | collected 2009-08-23
CGTGATGCTGGAGTAGTTTATTTGCATTCTGATGAAAACCCATTTGGGGGATATGACCGAATAAAGAAAGATTTGCAACAATCCACTGATGAGCAAATTCTTTGTCGTGCTTATGGTTATCCTGTAAGAAGTATGACATCGCTACTTCCGAAGTTTAGCACTTCTGTAAATGTATTGTCGGACGAACCAAATCAATACGGAATGAAGTTTCCAGATATTTCCGATACCGAAAAGTTTACAACCTATCAAATAGTTGACCCAGCAGGAAATAGAAATTTTACATCAATTTGGGGAGCCGTAAGCAGGGATGGTGAAGTATACATTAAAAAAGAGTTCCCAGATCTTAATACCTACGGCGAATGGGCTATTTTTGGTGATCCTAGATGGCGTTTTGGACCCGCTTCTAAAAAAATTGGGTATGATATTGCTGGATATGCTGATTTATTTAAAGAAATAGAACAGGAAGAAGGATTAAAAGTTTTTGAAAGAATAGGGGATTCTAGGTATTTTGCTAGAGAAAATGAAAACAATGAGGATTTGTTTTTATCTTTTTCTGATTGCGGAATGGATTTTGTTCCTTCTAGCGGCAAACAAGAACGAGAGGGCATTATTAAACTGGACGAGTGGTTTGATTACAACGAAAACTCTAAAATTGACTTAGCTAATATGCCCCGATGCTATGTTCACAAGGATTGCGGAAATTTAATTGAATCCATAGTGCATTATAACGCAAATGGTAAGCTAGATGAGTGCTTAAAGGATTTTTTTGATGTATTAAGATATTTTAGAATGGCTAACGATGGTCGGGGACCCGATTTCGTAAATGCTCAATCACTACAAATTACAAGAAAAAATACAGGAGGTTATTAATGGCAAAGAAAAAATTAAAACAAATCGCAGAGGAATTTGAAATTTCTTTTGAAACAGCACAAGACATTGCATTTAAACATTTGGAAGAAGAAATGATTACTGGTCGTGGAAAAAATACGTGGATTAGTGAAGACGGTCAAAAAGTTTTTGACTCAATGACACCCGTTCCAGTAATTTACCGAGGTCGGGTATTACGACTAATGCCTAATCCCAATTATGTATTAGCAAAAGTTCCAGAGTTAGTTTCTACTGCTGTAGTTAAAGCAAAATTAAATATTGCTAAAAATTTAGTTGGAAAATATATCTACATACAGGCTGAAAACATAGACAATGAAACAAAATATCACCATGTAATTCCTTCTAAGCGATGAGCAATTTAATTGATTTTTTTAAATATAGTTTTGAAAGCGTTGATTCGCTTTTAGATGTGTTGCTTTACGTGTTAAAATAAGATCCCAAATATGGATAATAAAATTATTTCAGAAGAGCTGACTTATGTTAGCAAAACTCCCAATGTAACGGTTTTAAGAAACGCTTACGATAGAACTAGAACGGAATTATCGTCTTTTTTTGATCTTTGCCGTTCTTCTTACGACGACAGACGCAACTTTTGGGCAGGTAAAAGTGCAGACCTTCGGAAGCACGGAGCAGATGCTTTTCCCTGGGAGGGAGCATCTGACATGGAAAGCCATGTTATTGATGAACGAATAAGCAGATTAGTGGCTATTTTTGTATCGTCATTATCACGAGCTAATATTCGTGCTTTTCCAGTTTCTAGTGAAGACATGGGCACAGCTAAAACTGTTTCTAATTTCTTAAAATGGATGGTGTCTTCTGGATATATTCCGCGTTTTAAAAAAGAAATGGAACTAGGTGCAAATTATTTGCTAGAACGTGGAGTACTTATTACTCACGTTGGATGGCATCGTGAAGATCGCCGAATTATTCAAAATTTAAACATAGAGCAAATTGCTGGATATTCGCAAGAAGCTATGGATATGTTTATGTCTGGATATGCAGATGAAGAAGTAGAGCAAACTTTATTGCTTGCGTTTGATGGATTGACAGAAAAAAGGGCTAAAAAAGCCGTTAAAGAATTAAAAGATAAAGGAACAACTGAACTTCCAGTAATTCGTCGGCAAGTGAACGCTCCTTCGGTTAAGACTCTTTCCCCTGATGGTGATTTCTTTTTTCCTTCATATGTAACAGATCCACAAAGAGCACCTTTTTGTTTTTGGAGAACTTATTACACTGCACAGGAATTGCAAAACAAAGTTGTTACTGACGGATGGAACGAAGATTTTGTAGATTACGTTATTGAGCATTTTCGCGGAGTAAACTCAAACAGTATTGAACGAAACGAAATTGGCTCACAAATTTCCCAGTCCAGTTTTACTAATGCTGTTTATCAAGCCGAAGAACTAATTGAAATTGTTCATGGCTACCAGCGTCTTATTGACGAAGAAGATAATTCAGAGGGAATTTATGAAACTATTTTCCACAGAGAATTGTCTAGTGATACAGAAGTCCAGCCATATGCTAGTTTTGAATTGCTAAATGGATACGAAGATTATCCAGTAGTAGTTACAAAGCTATCAGAAGACAGCAAGCGTCTTTATGATACAAACACAATGCCTTCTTTGCTTCGCGGAATTCAAAATCAAGTTAAAATAGAACGAGATTCTCGCATTGATAGAAATAGTTGGGCAACTTTGCCGCCCTTAATGCACCCAAAGGGGCAAGCTCCACTGGAATACGGTCCAGGTCGTTTTATTCCTTATCGCCGAAAGGGTGATATTGAATTTGCCCCATCTCCGCCTTCGCCAGTTGGTTCTGTTGAAATAGAAGGAACACTAGAAGCCCAAGCTGATCGCCTCGTAGGGCTAGATGATTCTCCACTCTCACAAACTAAAAGACAATTTTTTGTTGATAAATTTTTAAATCACGCATCAGAAGTTCTTAAACTTGCTTATAAATGTTTTCAAAGATTTGGTCCCGATGAAGTGTTTTTTAAAGTAACTGGTGCAGACCCTCAAACAATTAAAAAAGACGAAGCTGTTGATGATTACGATGTAATTGTAAGTTACGACGTTCTTAACACTGATCCAGAAACCCAAGAAAAAAAGTTACAACAATTTTTAGCTTTGACTCAAATGGATCGTAATGGACGTTTAAGCATGGATCGTCTTCTTGAATTGTCAGCAAATGCTATTGATCCAGTTCTTGCAGATGGCATGATTTTGCCACAAGAAGAAGCACAAGAAGATATTCGCTCTGAAATTACTGATGATTTGGCTAAGCTCTACGCTGGCATTGAGGTTCCCGCACGACCCAATGGTGCTCAATTTGCACTTCAAGCAATTCAACAATATTTGCAACAGCCCGACATTACTCAACGAATACAAAGTGATGAAGCATTTCAAGCTCGCATTGAAAAATATGCACAACAGTATAATTTCCAAATGCAACAAACTCAAAATGCCGAAATTGGCAAAATTGGAACTGCTCCATCTTCAATGGGTCAAGTAAGCACTCAAACAATGAACCAACAATAAAATGCCAGACAATATTACTAGAACTGATTACGCAAGAAGGCGTGAAGGAGAAATGACCGAAAAGGAAACTAATGATTCAAATGAAGGTTCGTCCGAATCTCCACTTGAGCGATTTAAGGCTATTATTCGTGAGGCAGAAGGACTAAAGCTGGAGGCTTACCAGCCAGATTCTACGGAGCCATTTTGGACTATTGGTTACGGTCGCCACAAAGAGGGCATAGAGGAAGGTGATACAATTACAGAAGAAGAAGCCGAAGAAATGCTTGAGGAAGATGTCAGTGTTCGCATTGAGTCCTTAGAGGAAATGCTTCCTGAGTTTGATACTTATCCCGAATCACTTCAAGATGCCTTGTTTAGTGAACATTTCCGTGGTTCCATAGCAGACAGCCCAAAAACAGTTAAATTAATAAATGAGGGCAATTTTGATGGTGCGGCTACAGAGTATTTAATTAACACTGAATATAACGAAGCAGACGAAAAGGGTATTCCAGGCATTCGTCCCCGCATGGAAAAATTAGCTGAAGAACTAGGTAAATTAAGTGCTAAATAATGCCAAAAGATAATATTGACAGGGATATAGACACCCTAAAAACCCACGATACATTTATTCGTTTTTTGTATTTTGTTGAAACACTTCGTGATGAGTGCATTTCCGATCTTCACGAGTCATCAACTGAAAAAATACAACAAATTTCTGGTCGTATTTTATCTTACGACCAAATTCTGGAAATGACAGAATTTAAAGATTTAAAACACTTGATTGAGCAATAGCTTGTCAAGTGTGATAAGATATAACAATCGCCATCGCTCGGCGTTAAGGAGTGGAAACATATGCAAGATGAAATAATAACGGAGAACGCTGATTCCGTTGAAACAACAGCGATTACAGAAGAAGTAGTACCAGTCCCCGAAACAACTTCGGAGGTTGCATCTAATTCTTCAAATATGTCAGCGGAGGACTTTATTAGTTCACGCTTAGGTGGTCAAAAACCACCCACAGATGAAGTTAAAGAGGAATCTGAAGTAGCGGAGCAAGCAGTATCCAAAGCTGAAGATAAATCTGAAACTAATGTTCTTTCACAGGTTAATTTAGATGATATGTCGGAGGCTGACCTTCGCGAACTTTCTGATAAGCTAGGTTCCAGAGCCGTAAAACGTTTTGGCGAACTTACTGCTCGTCGTAAGCAAGCGGAAGAAAAAATCCAAAAACTGGAATCACAGCTTCAACAAAAAGCTAAAAGACCAGTGTCAATGTCCGATATTGAACAAAATCCGTACAAGGATTTAAAAGACGCAAAGTCCATAAAAAATAAAGTCCAAGAAGTTAAGGGCGTAATTGATTGGGCTGAAAATGTTCTTTTTGAATCTGACGACTTCAAAGCTAATGATAATGTTGCTGAAATGGATGGAAAATCCGTTACAAAAAAAGAAGTACGAAACATTTTAAAAAATGCTCGTAAAGCTCAAAAGCAACACATTCCACAACAAGTCCAAAATTTGCGTAATCAAGCCCAAGGGCAACAAATGCAAAAAGGATTTGGGGATAAGATTAGACAAGAAATACCTTGGTCGGGTGATAACAACAATGACACAAACAAGCGTTATAAAGCAATGCTCACGGACAAACGTCTAGCTGACGCATTAAAAAACGCTGACCCAACACTAAAAGCACAAATGCCATATCTTTTGGCTCATGCGGCAAATAGTATTTTCGGGGAAAGAAAGTTAGTTGATCAAGCTGTTAAACCATCTAAATCTATTAATCCGCCTAAAAGCGTAAGTAATACAGCGGTTAAAAGTGAAAAACCTATCAATCGGAGAAACAAAAACATCCAGACATCTCAAAATTCGTTTCGTTCTACTGGAGCGGCGAATGATTTCATCAAATTAAGAACTGCACAACTAAGTCGTTAATCCAATAATAGAAAGTATAATACTATGGCGTTTTCAAACACCTATGATACAACAAACAACGGATCGGCTGTTTCCAATCGCGAGGACTTGACTGATGTCTTGACTATCCTTGCTCCTGAAGAAACTCCGATTCTTTCTGGTGCCTCTAAAAAGAAGGCATCCGCAACTAACACTGAATGGACTGTTGACAGTCTCGCCTCACCTGTAACTACAGGTATTGACGAGGGTGCTGATGTTCTTGCCTTTACTGACCAGTTTGCTGGTCGTGCTCGCATGGGTAACTTCACACAGAAGTTCCGTCGCGATTACAAGGTATCAGAACTGCAAGAAGCAGTTGATTCAGTCGGTCCCGCTAAGATTGCTGAAGCAGAAGCTAAGGCTATTCGTGAACTCAAGCGTGATGTAGAGGCAACTCTATGTTCTGCCAATACAAAACAACAAGCTACCGCTCTTCTTCCTTATAAGATGAATGGTCTTGCCGCTTATATTGACAGTGCTCCTGCCGCTGGTGTTGGTGTCCCAACTGGTTTTGAGACACCCGCTTCTAGCATCTACACACAAGCTGAAGATACTACTACTTCGTTCAACGAGAGTGCGTTCAATGATCTTATTTCCAGCATCTTTGATGTTAATGGAGTAAGCAACGGACTTACACTTGTAGCTAACACAGGTCTACGCCGCACAATTAGCGATTTCGCTCGTTTGGCGGGTGTAAGCGGTACTGATGCTGATTCAGTTCGCACTGTGAACTACGATGGTGGTTCTGCCGACATTAAACTGTCAGTTGAACTATACCAAAGCGATCACGGTATCGTTTCTATCGTAAATGGTAACCCTGTCTGTATGCCTAACTTTGGCACCGCAACAAATAAGGGTGCTGGCTTCCTCGTAAACCCTGAATACTACGGTGTTCACGAGCTGATCCCAATGGGAACTTCTCGTCTGCCTAATCTTGGTGGTGGTGAGCGTGGTATCGTGGATTGTGCTTTGACCCTCGGTGTTTATCACCCACAGGCTCACGGTCTTATCCAAGGACAAGCTTAAATAATTCTGGTTGGGGGGCGAAAGCCCCCCGCCTTTTTATTATGGAAATAATTAGCAAACCTCACGAGATCACTCAAGAAGCCATTGATCGTGCTTTTATGGATCAAGTTAAAAATAGCTTTGCGGAAGAGCGAGCTACGGAAGACTCTCGTCGTGATATTGCCCGAAAGGAAGCAACGGCAGAAAAAGGCAAGACGCATCCAGTTCTTGGTAAATGCGTAGCAACAATCCCAGCAAGGGATTATTTTAGAATGATTAAAAAATACGGCACTGAGCACGTTCATTCTAAAGAATTTTTAAAATATTACAATAAAACCTACTCAGATTTGAGTGCAAATAAAATATAGTGCAAACTAGATCATATGAATCTTTATTTAATTTAGTAAAATCTTTGGCAGGAGTAAATGACTTTACCACTGAGGAAGATAGCTATATATTAAATTTTACAAACCGCAGGTTTAAACAAGCTTACGATGCGTATCCTTTTTGGGCACGGTATTTAGTGGCTTCCGAACAAAGAAGTGCTCTTTTTGTTGACGTTACGGGTCACTCGGAATCTGGAGTAAATCAAAAATATGTCTTTGTAGGCAATGATGCACAAGGAGGTGGAGTTTACCAGGGAGAAACCGATGGTTCATATACACTTAGTAGACAGCCCTACAGTTACACACCTCAAGCCTGGGTTATCGGTAAGGGTAATGTTGTAACAATTATTAATGGAGTTGTCATTTTAACGATTGGAAGTTCTGGTCTCTCTTTAAAGGCTCAAGAAAGTCCCGCTCCGCCAACCCCAAATCTTTCTCCTACACCTAACCCTTGGGAGTGTAGTTACACTAATAATGTAATTGTGACTCTTCTTCCAGAAGCTATTCCTTTTGTTTCAAGGGGAAAAACAAATATAGGAGAGTTTTTGCGTATTCATAGGAATAATGCTTTTGATCGTAATTCTACTCTTGAGTACGATTTTTATGTAACTGAAAACGGAGCATCTTTGTTAAATGTTCAAGGTGGATCATCTAATTTCGTGTATGTAACATATAAAAAAGAAGTTCCATTTATAACAACTACGACAGATCTTATTCCTTTAGAGTTTTTTTATTTTATAGCTCACGCTGTTTATGCAGATTTTCTTCGTATGGATGGTCAAAATGAAAAAGCCATTGCTGAAGAACAAATTGCTGAACAATACTTGGACGATGAGCTTGGCAAGGCTAGTATAATAGCTAACACAAACATCGTTGGCAAAAAAATCTCAACTTATGTCAATAGACAATCCCGATAAATTATGAACACATATGTAGTAAACCGATATAATGTCCCCACTAAAGGAGCAACTTCACAGTTATTAACTTTTATAGGCAATAGTGGAACTGTAAAACAATTCGCCGCCCATCAAAAAGATACTAAGGTTATTTTTATGAGTGTAACTGGAGGCGGAGTTTTTATGACAGTTGATGGAACCAATCCTACGACTAACGAGAATCATAAATTGTATGCGGGAAATAATTATTATTTTAATTCTGACCTTATTCGTATTGCTAAATTTAAAGATGACCCTAATAACGCAAATACTGCGTATATTTATGCTTCCGAATTAACTAATTAATATTATTATATGAATTCTTATGATGTTAACAGGAATAATCCTAAGAATGCGGGTGTTGAGTCAAGGCAAAGGAATTTCCCTAAAAATGGAAATAAACTAGTAAAAACATTTTCTGAGTATTTAGACCCCAGGACAAGAACTTGCTTAATAAGTATAAGCGATACTACGGGAGGACCTCCTGCAATTGAGACAATGTGGTATACTTTTGATGGAAGCAAGCCAACACCTACAAATGGACACAAAATGACAAGTAGATCTATTTTAGAACTTTCTGCGGGTGCAGTTGAAACAGCAAAGTTTTCTAATCAACCTGGGATTCAAACATCACTAATTGTATTAAGAATGGATCAATTGGCTTAAAATGGAAGACATTATTTTTAAATCAACAGTGGGTACGGGTGGTTTTATAGCTACTATTGAACTGACTCCAGTCAACGAAATACTTGGTTTTTGCATAGGTATATCAACTTTTCTTTATATGACGGGATCCGCTATCAAGATAATTAGGGAACTTAAAAACAAAAAATGACACCAGAATTACTAGCAATGCTCGGAGGAGGAGTCAGTGGCTTTATAATGAAGCTCATCGGCACACAGATGGACAATCAAGCCCGTCAGTTTGAGCGTATGATTACTTCTCAGCAAACAGCAGATGCTTCGGCAGATGCCGCCGCAAAACGCGATGGCGGGGTTATGGTTCGCAGGTTTCTAGTCGTATGCACAATCTTTGCGATTGTAATAGCCCCATTTGTCTTCGCGTGGACAGATGTAGGGGTAAGTGTATCTAGGGAGACAAACGGCTTTCTGGGGCTATTCAGGGGCGTTGAGTGGCAAACCGTGCAAGGATTCGTAATAATGCCAGAAGTAAGACAAACAGCTCTAGCTATTGTCGGTTTTTACTTTGGTTCATCTCAAGTCAAATAATATGAAGAAATGCAATTGTGGAAAATCCAGTACCATGCCGAAGTGCGATGGTAGCTCTCATAATATTAAACCCAGAAATTTAGGTAGCGGTAAAAAAATGAACCGCAAACCATTAAAATAAACCCAGTAGGAGAAAATAGATATGCCAAATGTAGGAGGAAAAAAATTTCCATACACACCACAAGGAATGGCGGCGGCAAGCCGTGCTCGCCAACCCCGTGCCAATGCAGTAAAACGCCCACGCCCAATGGCGGCAAAACGTCCAGCGGCTCGCCCAATGGGTCGTCCAGCGGCTCGCCCAATGGGTCGTCCAATGCCCAGGGGTCGTGGCTAAGATAGACAAAAGTAAGATGGCTTGCAACAAGCCCCGTAGAGATTCTTCTGGGGGGAAAAAATCTGTTGTAAAAGCTTGTCAAAATGGTAAAGAAAAAATTGTGCGTTTTGGTGATGCAAACATGACTATTAAGTCAAGTCAGCCAGATCGCAAGCGGTCTTATTGTGCTCGTAGCGGCGGAATAAAAGGCAAAGACGATAAACTTTCAGCCAACTATTGGTCACGCAAAGCTTGGAAATGTTAACATGAGTCTATACGAAAATATAAATAAACGCAAAAAAGCGGGGACTTCTCGTCCTAAAAGCAAATCAACAATTAGTAAAAAATCCTACTCCAACATGAAGGCAGGTTTTCCTAAAAAGAAGAAAAAATAAATGTCGCGATTTTCGTCATACGGTCAGGCTGACTCTCAAATGGTTGATGAGTTGGATTCTGGTTTTTTTGGTTTTAATAATCGGTTTAGACCTGATCAATTAAATCCAGGAGTTCTTGCAGACAGTCAAAATGGTCGCATGGATCTTAATGGCGAATGGCAAGTTCGTAAAGGTATTGATATTATAAGTGGATCTCTTTTGGTTCCTGGGATTGGGCTTACATTGCCTTTTACACTAGATGACACAGGAACATCTCCCGTACTAGTAGATATAGTTCCAAAAGTGGTAGCCTCTTGTGCCTATTCAAATCCTTTAGACACAACTGGTCAGTTTATTATTGTAGCAACAAATTCGGAAGCAGTTTTAGTCAATTTAGATCCTCTCGTGCTTACAACAACCTCAATAGCATACCCAGCAGGAGTAGAAATAACGGGCAAAGCATCTTTAACACAAGCCTTTAATAAAGTTATTTTATTCAGAAGGGGTCAAACTCCGTTAATTTGGGATGGGAATTCAGCTAATGATTTTGTAAAAGCAGAAAGCGGTGATTTTCAACAGCCAGAACAACTTGGTGATGCTGGGAATAATACCGTTATTCTTAATGGGCAAGTAACTGTAACATCTACTGCTCACGGATTAAATGAAAAAGATAAAATTGTTATTACAGAATCAAGTAGTGATCTAGTTGTTGGAACTGTATATGATGTAGCAACTGTACCCAATGCAAATACTTTTACATTTTTTGCACAAATATCTGATTTAGCCGCAAGCAATAATTATTACAGCAAACCAGTTTCTGAAGGCGTTGGGTATATTAGAATGCCAGCACCAGAATACGGCGTGTATCATTCAGAAAGATTAGCGGTTCCCTTTGAGTTTAACGTTGAAACTACTGTTGATACTTATACTGACAGAGGGACAAGAGATGAAATTATTTTTTCTAATGGTCAAAACATTGAAGCATACGATGATTTAAATGGAAAATTTAGACCCAATGCTGGAACCGCTGATTTTATTGTAGGACTGCATTCTTTTACTAAAGACACACTTATTGTTTTTATGAGAAACAGTATTCATGTTATTAGTGGCACAACATCACTTCCATCCGCTCAAGTAACTTTAATTACAAATGAAATAGGTTGTGTTTCTAGAGATAGTATTGTTCAGGTAGGTGAAAACATTATGTTTCTTTCTGACAATGGCGTTTATGGCGTATCATTCCAGGATTTATACAATCTTCGGGGAAACGAAGTTCCATTGAGCGAATCAATAGATGCTACAATACAAGATATTAATAAAAATGCTTGGAGCAATTCTGTTGGCGTTTATTATGATAACAAATATTATTTAGCAGTTCCAATAGGAACGGGTGTAAATGTTAATAATAAAATTGTTATTTATAATTTCTTAAATAAACAATGGGAAAGTGTAGATAAAGTTGATGACACAGCTAATTTTGATTTTAATCGTTTAATTGTAGCTGGAGATGGTCTTACCCGTGGTGTTTACGCAATAAATACATTTGGAGGAGTTCACAAACTAGAAGCTCGCACTGATGGCGTAGATCTTATTACCTCCGATCCTTCTACTGTTGGTCTTGTTGAAACTTATAATATTCCCGCTGAGATTACAACTCGGCAGTTTACGTTAAAAACTATTGACCGCAAAAAATGGAATTCTTTTGAAATTTCTACTCAATCATCTCCCGAAAGAAATTCTGATTTTACCATTTTAGCCGAAACAGAAAATATTGATTATAATTTAAATCTTGGAACTTTGTCTGAACGATTAGATGGCGATCCTTTATTACAAAATGAAGATGTTTCCATACGTGGTAGAATAGGTAATAGTCGTGCATACGGCATTCAATTCAACATTAACAATATAGTAGGTAGACCCAGAATACGATCGTTGAAAGTAACTGGTGCTCAAGCCTTTAGATCAACTAACACAGCAATATAATGGCAATTTTATCTGTAAATACTCCTTATGTAGATGGAGGCACAGTTACATCTACAAATTTAAATGCACTTGTAACTAATGCTGCTTTTGTTTCTGGTTCAACAGATGGTGTTACGACGGAACTTTCTAGTGGAGCTATTATTGTTAAAGATGGCGGTCTTGGTCTAAACAAGCTTAACACAAGTGTGCAAGCTAAATTGTTACAAGGTCTTGAAATAGAAGCTAATGGTGAATCAATTATTGGTGGAACTAAAGCTGGAGATCAAAGAGGAACCTTTGCTCTTGATATACAAAACAAAGAACTTACTACTTCCGCAAACAGAGTAGCAAGTGGCGATTCCGCAGTTGCTTTCGGTTTTTCAAACATGGCTTCTGGGAATAATTCTTCTGCCGTTGGAAGTACTAATCAAGCAACAGCATTGTATTCTTCTACTTTTGGATATAATAATAGTGCCTCAGGTCAAAGTTCCGTTGCAATTGGAGACAATAATGGTGCCTCAGGTGAAAGTTCTGTTGCAATTGGAGACAATAATAGTGCATCTTCAAACCGTACTATTGCATTGGGTTACGGTAATTCTGCAACCTCAAGTAACTCATCTGCGATTGGGTCAAGTTGCAGTGTTAGCGGTACAGAATCTCATGCTTTTGGATCTGATGTTGCAATATCGTCTCCGTATAGTGTTGAAGTTGGTGTATGGTCAACTAGCTCAGTCAGAGACTCTGCCGTAAAAATTACTAAAGACGGAGGTGTAGCTTTAACGTGCGAAAACAGTGCTACTGCTCCCTCCGATAATTCTACCCCTGGAAATGAAGACATTGGAGAATTAGGAAGAAGTATGTTTACTATACAAAGAGATGGCGACGATTTTACTTTATATTTTAACGACGCTGGTACAATTAAAAGTGTTTCTTTAGGAACCGTAACTTAATTCTTGATTGAATTATAATTTATATATTTTGTGAGATAATGATTATATCTCATAAAAATAAATTTACAGTATTAAGGGTTCCTAAAACTGGAAGTACTAGTTTAGAGGCTTCTGTTCGTTTTTGTGGAGCTGTTCATGAAAATGATATTTGTTCTGAAACAGAAGATGCTTTTTTGCCAATTCAAAACATTCCTGAAACAGCAAAAGAACAATGCCGAAAACACGCTCTTATACTAGATATAATAGAGAAAAAAACAAAAAATAATTTAGAATTTAGTGAACAAGAAAAAGCATTAAAAAAGTGGAAAAGAAAATGGATAATTTTCATGGAACATAATACTCTAGATGATTGGTTTGAGGTTCCTTATTTTTCAAAATTAAATTTAATTTCTAAAGAACAAGTTTTAGAATATAAACATTATGGTTTTATGCGTGATCCAATAAAAAGATACTTAAGTTCTTTTGTATTTCATCAGGGTTGTGCAAGTATGTTTAAAAAACAAAACAGACCTATTACAATTGAATCATTCCAGGAGTTTACCTTAAAAGAACTTAAAAAACATCGTAATATTTTGTTTAGACCCCAAAAAGATTATTTTTATTTTGAAGGAAAACAAATCGCGGAACCACTTTTGTTTGACAATTGGGCTTTTGAGGCTTCTAGAATGATCAAAGAAATAGGATTTAATCCATTGTCGGTTTATCCAAGATTTAAAGAAAAAGGAGGATTCCCAAATAAGACAAGAAATATAAAACCTTCGGTGGAAGAATGGGTGGACTCATGTGCTAAAATAAAAGATTATTTGCAGGAGCATTTTTTTGAAGATATAGAATTTTACCAAAGATACAAAAAATAAAATGGGTTATACAAGTAGTAATTATACAACTTACGGCGGGGGCGGTGGCTACGGCGGTTATTACGGGTACGGCGGTAACGGTTATAAGACAGGTTATGCGGGTGATGGTAGTTTTTATGACGGAGTTGATTACGTTATGGACGAATTCATGGTTTATGGCAATAACGATGGTTTTGGTAATTACGTTGATTTTGGTTATTTTGGGGATTTCTTTTCTCAAGATAGTTTTTACAATGGCTACACTCTTCAATCTTACAGCGATGGTAGTGATGAGGTTGATTATTCCGATAATGACAGTTCAATTTATAGCGTATTTCGCCATCCTGACGCAATGGAAGGCTCGTCCTGGAGGCAAAACAAACTTCCTCCTATTCAGAAAAAACGACAAAACGTAATGGATGGCACGCTTATGCGTGCTTTGATTCAAGGAGAAGGTAAGCAGTTTATACAAACAGTCTATGACGGTATAAAAGATCATCATCAAACCGATCCTAATTCTTTTGCGGCTAATACATGGCTTGCTCCAAATGGAAAAACATATGAACTTCCTCCTGCCAGCGAAGATGCTATAGGTACGGAAAACGAATTTGCTTCTCGTATTCAAAATTTTGTTGGTTCTTTTGACTACTTAAGGATGTATAATAGAAATGTTGCCCAGCGTCCTGAAGGAATGGGTGAAGATGGTGTTTTTGCAGGTTTTGTAGGAGAAAATCTTGATAGTAATAGTTATCAAGAATTTTTAAATTCGTCTAAATATTTTCCTCAAGTCTTAAATCAAGCTGGAGAAACTATATCTCGCGATGGCACAATTATTAGTTATCCTGATGGCTCTACCTTTAATGTTGATTTTGGCGATGTTACTAATTTTACTCCAGGAAATGCTAGCGGATTTGATGCAAACCAATTAAGTTTTGAAACAGATCCTAGTGCTCTTTCTGGTCAATACAGCAGATTTTACAATGGTTTTATAGATCAACACATAGAAAATTGGAGATTAGGAAATGATTGGACTACTTTAAGTATTGGATATGACGGAAGTATTTATGGTGAAAATGGATACGACCAAAACGGTTATAACAGACAAGGACATGACAATGCAGGGTATGATAGAGATGGTTTTCATTACGAAGGATACAATCAAAATGGATTAGACGCTAGTGGTGAAATTTGGCGTGATGAAGAGGGATACGATGTTCAAGGATATGATATTAGTGGATTTGATATACAAGGTCTTGACGTTAATAATCGTGATGTTAATGGATACGATTTAGATGGACGTGATTTTCTGGGTTATGATCGCGATGGATACGATGGAGGAGGACGCGATGCCTTAGGTTATGATCGTGCGGGTTTTGACAACACTGGATATAATGAGGACGGATATGATATAAATGGTTTAGACCGTTTAGGATTTAATGCCGATGGTTTTAACCAAGGTGGTTTCAACTCAGGTGGTTTTAATACTGATGGATTTAACGAATCGGGTTTTAACGAATTAGGTTTCAATCTTGAAGGTTATAATGCAGGTGGTTTTGATTCTTTTGGTTATGATCTTGAAGGATACGATCAAGGGGGACGCGATGTATTAGGTTATGACCGTGACGGATATGATGTTTACGGATATAATGAAGACGGATATAATTCCAATGGCTATGATAATTTAGGATTTAACGAACAGGGACTCAATGACATGGGATATAATTCCGATGGCTTTGATACTGATGGATATAATTTAACTGGTTTTAATTCAGACGGTTACAATATTGACGGGTACAACCAAGGTGGTTATAATCCCGATGGTTACGATTCGGATGGATATAACGCTCAGGGTTTTAATGCTGAAGGTTATGACCGCGAAGGTTATGCAGAAAACGGCTTTAATAGCGATGGATATAATCGCCAAGGTTTTGATGCTGATGGATACAATGCCGACGGTTTTAATGCTGATGGTTACAATGTTAACAATTTTGACAGGCTTGGATACAATTCCGAAGGCTTTAACAGTTTAGGATATAATTCCGACGGATTTGATAAAGACGGATTTAATGCCGATGGTTTTAATGCTGATGGTTATAACAAAAATGGATATAATTCGGACGGATATAATTCTGACGGGTACAATCAAGGTGGATATAATTCTGACGGTTTTAATAGCGATGGATATAATGCCTTAGGTTTTAATCCCGAAGGATATAATTCTGAAGGTTATGACAATTTAGGATATAATTCCAACGGATTTAACTCTAGTGGTTTTAATGCTGATGGTTATAACAGCCAGGGATTTAATAATTTAGGTTATAACTCTAGTGGTTATGATTCTTTTGGTTATGATTCCGAAGGATACGACCCGCAAGGAAGAGATTTATTAGGTTATGATGTTGAAGGGTACGATTCTTTTGGTTATGATTCCGAAGGATATGACAAACAAGGATACGACAACTTAGGTTTTAATAGCAATGGATATAATGCCTCAGGTTTTGATTCTGAAGGATATACTCCTGAAGGTTATGACGATTTAGGTTACGATCTTGAAGGTTTTGATAGTTTAGGATTTGATAACACTGGATATAATATTCTTGGTTTTGACAATTTAGGATACGACAAAGACGGGTTTAATGATCTTGGTTTGGACGACGATGGCTACGATTTAGATGGATTTAATTCTGCTGGTTTTAATTCAGACGGTCTAGACGAATTAGGTTTTAACATATACGGTTTTAACGAAAACGGTTTGAACATTGATGGTTATAACATTCAGGGTTATAATAGTGATGGTTTTAACATTGACGGATATAATGCTTCTGGATACAACGAACAGGGATTTAATGTTGACGGATTTAATCCTGCTGGATTAGATGCTGAAGGATATAACCAAAACGGAGTTCGTCCCGATCCTGATGGTTATTGGTACACTAAGGATGGAGAAGTTGACAATACATACAATGGTCAAGTTGATCCTTCTCTTGGAGGAAGTTATACGGATGCTAATGGCGTGGTTCAAGAGATCACTCCAGAAATCTATTCAGTTGCTGATCCTACTAGTCCAGTTGGAACTGGTGGTGGTAATGGCATTGATCCTAGTATAGATCCTGGCAATGTTCTTGATGATCCAGGTGGTGCTGGTGGTGCTGGTGGTGGTGATAATACGGGTGGTGGTGGTAGTGCCGAACCAGGCACATCTACTAATACAGGGACTCACACAATTGATTGGAATAAATTGCAAGAAATATCATCCCGATATTTAGGAACTCGCAGACATTACAATGACTTCTTAAGAACCCAAGCGGGACAACAAGCCGCTACAAGTGTTGGTGACTTGTTAAATAAATATATGTCACCCTCGGAGGATGATCCATTAACAAGATCCGATGAGTTTATTAATAAAGTATTAAACATAGCAACTGCAAATGGTTTTCAGGGTTTGGATGCTTTTGCTTTATCAGTTAATTTATTAGAAGGAATTGTTAATACAGATTTGTTAGATGTTCCAAATATGGGATTTTTAATTAACAATATATTTCAATCCGCAGTTCCAGAAAATGTTATAAATCTACTAGAAGAAATTACTCCAGACTTCATGGAGAAAATGACTGGTTTGGATAATTTATTCCAAAACGGAAATTTACCTACTGATTATTTAGGTCAAAATTTTAATCTAAAACAATATTTGCTGGCTGACCTTGGTATGGCTAGTGAAGTTAATTATGGTCTTTTACCTGCTACTGAAAACATTCAACAGCAACAAATTGATTTTGTAACTGAACTATTAGGACCAAATGTAGCCCCAGGATTTCTTGCGGACAATGATGTCACTGATTTAGATTTCTTTAAAAAGGCAATTGATTTAGCTGAAGACGGCGGATTAGGCGATGAATTTAATGAATTAGTTTCTCAAATTAACAACATTTATGTTGGGCAAGGCGGTGAGTATATAATGACTCAAGAGCAATTTGACGAATGGGAAGCCGCCTTAGGGGAGGAACCAAGCTTGTGGAACAAATTGACTACATTGACTGCGGACGGATTTGGTACTTTGCTTCAACCCTTTGAGGGTATTGGAAATCTCATGGAAAGCATGGGTTTTTACCAGCAATATTACATGGGCGGGGCTTTGCCCACTATGGGTCTAAATTTCTTAGGTGCCGCCGCAATGGGAGGTTTTCCTTTTACGGGCACATTGCTTAATGTATTAGGAGACGCATTGGCTCCTTCTGGACAAGAACTATCTGATTGGCTTCAAGAAAGAGGCATTGATGCACATACCGCTACCGTTGCAGATATTAGTGCATGGTTAAATGAAAGTGATGTTAATTACAATACTATTCCTCCCTTTGATCCAATAACTGGAGAATTTGGAACAAGATGGAACGGTAGCTCCTCTACTGTAGATGATCTTGTAAGCGGTATAGATTTAACTGGTCCAACCCCAGAAGTAAATCTTGGAGGTGACAATACCCTAGTCACGGATTTAACCACTCCAACCCCAGAAGTAAATCTTGGAGGTGACAATACTTTAGTTACAGATTTAACTGATAATTTTAATTTTGATACAGATAATGATGGACTCTTTGATACATTTATATCAAATCTTGCTGATTTTGCGGGGGATAATACTTTAACATCTCAATTAATTAACGGCGACCTTAGCATTACAGATGGTATATTAACGGTAGTTGATAATACAATAAGCGGCATCGTGGGCGATGGCGGTGGCACTGGCGGTGATGTCGTTGGCGGCGGCGGCGGTGGCGAAACTGTTGGCGGTGGCGAGGGTGGCATAAATCCCGTCCCAGAAGTCTTTCCGCCCAATCCAGAGATTGACGGCGGTGATAATATAAATCCAGATCCTACGCCAGAAACAGGAACAAACCCAGGAACTATGCCAGAAACAACCACACCAGGAGCACCAGGATTAGGCGATGAATATGACATTGGCTATGAGACGGCAAAATATTTAATTGGAGCAGAAGCCGCAGAACGGTTTAGAGGTCTAGGCATGGACAATGAGGAGTTAATGGCTCTTGTTGACAGTTATTCCTCCAGGGTGTCTCAGGATGAACTCGCTCGTTTAATTGAATTAAATCGTGGCGAACAAGCTGGAATTAACGAACTCCGCGATGTACAAAAAGCTTCCGACCTTGAGTTAATTGGTGATTACGGAACGCAATACGCCGATGCAATTCGGAGTCTTGATCCTACTTCAATGTCCATTTTGGGTGATCAAAAAGCCTTAAGCGATAGATTATACCGAAGAGCGGCTGGTGATTTAACTGCTGAAGAACAAACGGATGCCGAAGAGAGAGCTTTTGAAATAGCCGCTATGAGCGGAAGGACATTGGATTCTACACGAGTTGCTAATACTATAAGATCCGAAGAAGACTTTAGAACTGGTTTAGAAAATCGTGCACAACAAGCTGGAAGCCTTGGTTACAATATGTCTAGAAATATTACGGGAGATATTCCTGGAATGCTTCTTGGCACGGGAGGTTCGCCTTATGGAACTGGAGTTGGGCAGGTTGTTCCACCTATGGGTATTGGTGACGCAATTTCCGCAGGGGTTAATTCTTACGCACAACAGCAAAACATACAAAAGGCAGAAGCACAGATTGCACAACTTCAACAATCACAAGCCGCCGCTGAAGCTAGTGGTGATTTAACTTCCGCCGAAAGATTTGCTAATACTATCTTAGAAATTCAACAAACTTTAAACATTGCAAATGCAACAATGGGAGTAATAGGGAATATTCCTGACACGATAAGTAATACTATGGATGCGGGTCGCAGTCTTCTTAACTATGGCTCTCAGGCAGTCAGTGGAATTACGAATTTCCTTACTGGAGGAAGCAGATCAACTCCTTCTGCTCAAACATTTGTTCCTGGTTCTAGTTTTAATGTTCCTTCAAGCACTTGGGTAAATAGCAGATATGAAGCTCCAACAAGTTTTGGTGGTATTACTTTTCCTTAAACAACTTAAAAAAATATTATGGCAAGAATGGCAACTGGCGTAGCCGCCCAAAATTTTAGTCCTATATCAAGCATTAACTACGACACACTGTCGCAGTACCAAGCTCTTGGGTCACAAATGGAGCTTCAAGCTTCACAGGCTAAAAATGACCGTGTACGCGACGGGTTGCAAGAAGCAGAAAAAAATCGCTTGCTCAACCAGCAAAACACGGGAAAAATTGCTGGTTTGTTAAATAGCAATCCAGAGCTAATGAAACAAATAGATTCTGGTGTTGCTCCTAAGGCAGTTACACAAGCTTTAAAAAGTTACGAAAAGGGTGGAGGTAATCTTAATTCTACTGCTTTGTTAGCTAACTACCTCGGTTCAAGTGCTGAACAAATTCAAAATCAACAAGTTTTAGATCTGGCTGAGTATCAAAAAAAATCAGCCGCTAACACCGCAGGCGTGAAAGCACAAGCCGATCTTTTAGAACAACAAAATAAAGCAAATCAACCGCAACCCTTGTTGTTTGATGCACAAGGTTTAGAACAATTCCAATCTGGGCAAGGAAGTGGTGGTAATTTTGGAGTAACGCCTAAAAATGTAGGTGGTGACATCATGTATCAAGTTGGTGCTCAACAGCTAGCTGGTTCTGGTGCTAAAGAAATGTTCATGCTTCCCAATGAACTAAAAGCGTTAAAGGATAGAACGGGCATGGAATATGACATACGCCCATTTGTTGATCCAAAAACAGGTAAAGAGGGATACATGGTTGGCTCTTCTTACAATCCTGCGGAAACTTACGATCAAATTTATATGTCATCTAAAGCAAAAGCAAGAGGTGAAGCTGATGTAGCCCGTGAAGACGAAATTGTAAATTGGGCACAGACTGATAGAATTGTAGCAGAGGCAAGTATGCAAAAATACAATACTGTGATTAATGGTTTAAAAACTCGCACTATTGACATTGGAGGAATCTCAGAATTTGTTCCAGACATTGCTGGTTTGCGTGAGTCAGTGCGTGGGGCAATGAATCCATCTGGTCAAGACGCAGTAGACAACGTGCGGTCTGTTGTTTTCTTATCATTAAAAGCTATTTTGGGTGGTCAATTTTCTAAGGATGAAGCTAATCGTTTAGTGTCGGCGGCATACAATCCTCAACTAACAGGAGAGGCTGGTTATGCGGCAAACATACAAAGGCTAGAATTAGCTAACTCAGTTTTAATAAGGATTTACGATGCAAAAATGGAAGAATTAACTGCTTTACAAAGCGGAATAGAATATAAGGGACCTAGCCCTTCGGCAGTTGCTACATCTGAAATTAACCGCTTGCAACAATCAGTTGGTGACTCCATGTATTTAAAAACACAAAGCGGTTTAAGAATAAATAACATTAGAGCGGTAAACAAAAAATAATCAAATATGACAACATACGAAGTTAGTACAGATAATGGCTATCGTTTTCAATTTGATGCAGGAAGAACTCCTACGGAAGAAGACGCAATGGAGGCATTGGAAGTCAATGTAAACAATGCTACTACAAATTTATCTCTAGGTTATAAAATGACCCAGGAACAAAATACATTAGCGTTCCAGGGAAAATATGATAAAAGAGCAGAGAAAAAGAAATTTTACACTCAAAATATAAGTGATTATTTAACAATTCCTCAAAGCGATTTTGTTTATGATAAGGGTGCTCCAGCGGGACTCCGCAATAAAATGTCCTACTTGCGTTCTTTAGGATCTAAAGCTTGGTATTTATCTGAAAAATTTGGAAAAGAAAATGTGCGACCAGTTTCTATAAAAGGAACAGAAGCACTTGTATACAAAGATCCATCAGATGAAAAATGGCGGCTTTTTGATTCTATGACCGTAGAACTAGCTGACTTTACAGAAATACAATCAGAAATTATTCCAATAGGTGCTAGTATTGTTGCTGGGTTAAAAGCTTTTGCCGCAGGAACTTTAGTAAGCACTCCAGTTGGTGGTGTAGTAGCTGGAGCATCAGCTTCAACCGCAACGGAATTTGCAGTAGGAAGCAGTCAAGATGCTATTGCAAGAAAAGCTTTAGGAATCCCTGAAGACATTGGCGATGGATTTATTAAAAGAAGGAGACAAGAGGCATATTTAAATATGGGTCTTGAATTGGCTATCCCCGCTATTGGCAAAATAGGTTTTGCTAGTCGCATAGGAAGAGCTAACGCTGACTTAGCGGTTAGAGAAATTAATGCTGTTATGAAACAATTGGACATGGATCCAATTCGTATGCAACAGGGCGGTATAAGTTCTATAAACAGATTAGCAGATATATCGGGTAAGTTTCCTAATTCTTTGGGTGCTCAATGGAACGCAGAAATTAGAACCGCAATTAGCGGAAAGATTCAATCTTTGTTTGGAGAAGAAATGAGTGAGGAAACTGTGGATTCTATCCTTAGCAGATCCATCCTTAACATGAGTGAACAATTTGATGCAGATGAAAAATTATTAAGAGATGCGTTAGATCAATTGATAATTAAAAAGGCTGGCGTAGAAACAGCTACCGAAACCGCAGTAACAAAAGAAGCTCAGAAAAAAGCAAAGAAAGTATTTCAAAAAGAATTAAACCGACGGACAAGGAACATTGCGGGAAGAGATGTAGATCCAGAAGCATTAAGTATGCAATACAAACGTCAAATGATGGATCATTATGTTAACACTGAGGCTCGCGTGTCTAATATGTATGACGATGCTTATAATTTGCTCAGTAATGTCACTCTTCCAAATCAAAAAATTGCAGGTATTTTAAACAAACAAAAAAATCGTGCTATTCTGGATGCGGACGATGAAGTTATTGCTACGCTTGCTCCTACTGGAAGGACTGCTTCTGGTAGGGCTGTAAACACTCTGGATGATGTTTTAACTGAACCAATGAGTTTCCGTCAGTTAAACGAATTAATACAGCAAACACGGCAAAAAGCTGGATACAACGCTACTGACGTTAATCCTAATCAATCGGTTTATAGGCAACTAAGTAAAGATTTAGAGGCTCAACGGGATGCTGTTTTAGAACTTGGCACAACTCCTGTTGCTGGAAAAGAAATGTTTGAAAATGCCAATACCGCATTCAAAATGGAAATTCAACCGCTTCGGGAAAATGTAATTAAAAAACATATTACTGCTCCAAAAGGTCAAAACTATGGCGAAGCAATTAAGTTAGCCAAAGCTGGACAACCCTTTGAGGAGGCTTTGCCCAAGTTAGAAATGTTTACAATCGGCGGCATGGAGTTAATACAAGATGCTTTAAGCACTCCAGCAAAAGCCAGAGCGTTTTTAAGGGCTTCGGGCGACACTTTGGAGAACCGTAAACTGTTGCGTGAAATGTGGCTTGTTGATAAAGGCATTGTTGGCGGTCAAGATATACCAGTATCAGCTTTAAAGTTTACCAAGGATGATAGGGCAATGGTATCTACACTGTGGGAAATGAATGTTGACGGTATAAACCAACGCTGGAAAGTTCTACAAGATATTGCCACATTTGCCAAAACAGAAAAAGGTTTTGTTGAAGGTCTTACAAGACAGACGGTTGATGAAATAATGTCGGAATCCACAAGCAAAACAACTAAAGAACTGACGGAATTGGGCATAGAAGAAACCCGCCTTACGGATGAGTTAGCGGATTTGCTTAATGATAATTTCTTTAAACTTATGGGTAAAGGTCAAGTGCCCCTGCCAGAAGGATCGGCAACAATAGAAACCTTTGCGGATTTTATAATTAATCTAAAAAACCCTACGGATTTTGATAACATATTGCAAAGATTCATTGACAAGGGAGACGGATCTGACCATGCCCTACGGCTTGCAGTCCTTCAATCAATGACAAACAAAGCAGGTCGTAAAACCGATTTTGCTCAACTAGATAGTAATTTCGGGCAACTTTGGAACCCCCAGTTGATGGAGAGGGAACTTGGAAGAAACGAAACTAATCTTCGGAAACTTTTGGGAGACGACAAATACGAAAATTTTGTTGGACTCAACAGGGGTATGGATCGTACGTCCGCTACTTTACAAACAAAGCGTGACCCGCTTGCCCCTAGATTCAATGTAAGCGGAGGTGGTAGACTTTCTGCATTTTTCCCTAATGTCTACGGTTTTACCGCTGACAGAGTGACTAAACTTTTGATTTGGAATCAAATTAAAAACCCAATTGATTGGAAAAAAATGGTGTCCGCCGAGGATTTTGATAGGCTCAATGAGGCTACATTAAGAAGTTTCTTCTTGGTCGGAAACTTTGCTGATTTGGTTAATGAAGCGGACATTGACCCCGATTTCCGTCTATGGCTAGACGAGACTTATGGATTGCTTCAAGATGCCGCCATGAAGAAGGGCGTTCAAATGGGCACTGAAGAATATGCACCCCCCGTGATGCAGAACTTCAACGGTGAACTTCCACCACCCCCGCCTCCCAGCTACAGCAGAAGTCCCAACATGGGAATGCAATAAAAAACCCCACCCCCGAAAGGGGCAGGGCTTCCAAGGGTTTAAACGGAGAGAAAAGAAACGAACTCTCTGCTGGTAGTTGCCTATACAGCTTCCCTTTAGAATAATTTTAGGTTGTCAAGAATTTTTCATTAGTCAAGTTTTTGCGAACAAAATCCAAAAAGGGGGTAGCCACTTTTTAAGCAAACCTCCCTATGCAGTGGTAGAATTTAAACATACATCCAATGTCCCGTTCGCCCTCCCTGTTCTTGGCTAACTTATAAATTATTTCGGTGTAAGCACCCTTGCCGTCTATCCTGCGAGAAAGTTCTGGTTCGCCTTGATTGGATGGATACATCAGTAAAACAACGTCAGCGTCGTTCTCAATGTCCCCAGAATCCTTTAGATCGTAGAGTTGTAGACCTCCCTCCCGCTTAGCTCCTTCTCGGTTCACTTGAGCCAGTAGTAATACGCCTACATTTAGTTCTAGGGCTAGTTGTTTGATCCTGTGAGATATATTAGCAATGCCTTCATTCTTCCCCATCGTCTTGGAGTTATACGGAATTAGTTGCAGATAATCAACGACCAGTAGCTTAACGCCCATCTTCTTCACCATGTTCCGAGCTTGACCCGCTAAGTCCTCAGCACCGCGAACAAAGTGCGAAGTATAGAAGGGTAGACCCTCAAGCTCCTCGTTGGCTTTCTTAAGTTTCTCAGCCCTCTCAGCACCGATTGCACTATCGTTGACCGTCTTATAGTTTATGCCAGACAAAGTTTGTCCCATACGTTGCGTAAGCTGTTTCTTGGGCATCTCAAATGAAAAATAGGCTACCCCCTTTCCCTGTTTCTTCGCGGCGTTCAGTGCTATGTTCAAAGCCAAGGCGGACTTACCGCAGGAAGTGGGGGCGGCGATTACTACGACTTCTCCCGCCGCAATACCATTGCTACCAAGAAGGACATCAAGTCTACCTATGTCAGTAGTCACGACATCCCTAACGAAGTCACCTCGGACAATAGCATCCAGCTCCTCGTTAATCAGGGAAGTTGCGGAGGACAAGTCCAAGTCATTAACATCTACCCGTATATCAGCGTTCAAGTCCACCTCCAGCTCTGACTTGATCTCGTGAGCGGGGGTAGCCTCTTCTTCGGCTTTCTCCCTAGCTATCCTGCAAGACCTAATAACATTCCGAAGCCGTGACTTCTCCGCTACCGTGTTTGCACACATTTTAAAATCTATGGGGCTTGTGTGCTTGTCCATTAAAGTCATCAATCCAATGACTCCTCCCAGCAACTCAGTGCCCCCAACTGATTTTATCTGCTCTAGAACGGTTACCTCGTTAAGCGGTTCATCTTTGTCGCAAATTGATTTAATGGAGCCAAATACCAATCGGCATCTGGATAAGTAAAAATCATCGGACGCAACCGTCTGACTGATTTGGTCATAATACTCAGCACCCTCATTTAGAATGGTTCCAATTACTTTTTCTTCGGCTTCCGCATTGTGCGGATCGTCCCTTGTTTGGCTTATCATATTTCTTTTTTGGTTATCGTTATTAGACAAAAAAGCCCCCGCCTCAACAAAAGTCAAGGCAGGGGTTCCTGTATTGTTACTTCCCTCTTTCAAGCATACCCAGAGCAATTAAAGAATACCCGATGAGGTCGCGGAATATATCTTTTTCTTGGTCGCCGATTGACTCAACCGCTAGGGTTCCATCGGCACACAAGGCTTTGGCTCGCTGAAATTTATCTTGCATGCGAATGCAGATTCCCGTCAGGGGGGCTACCCCGAATTCCACCGACTGATCAAAGTTGGCAAACGGATTGTTGCAAGAGTTACCGCCAGTATAATCAGCGTTCTTCTTTGCGGTTAGGGCAAGTATCGCGTCAACTTCCTGTTGTCGGAACTCGCTCCACCATTGTTTGTCAAAGCTTTTGATCTCTAATGAATCGGGTTTCATTCTTAGAACGGTGCTTCGTCGTTAGTAGGAACTGAAGGCTCACGGGGAACAGAAATGTTCGCAGTTGCGTTTCCTTGGAGTTCCTCAGGTTGACGATCTTCTGGTGCGTAGTCACAAGCAAGACTTAGCATCGGTTGACCGTTCTTAGTTGAACGCTTCCAACCCTTAATGTAGTAGAGTCCAGCTTTGTCCACCGTGATCTTGCCGTTATAATCGGGATGGTTTTCCTTTTCCTTGCGGTCGTTAATGAAAAGACCACCAGAGTTCATGTATGTATTTGACATATTAGTTCGGTTTTTGTTGTTAGAACGACTGCACACTTTGTGCGGTTGTTTTCTTGGGTGAGTCCTTGCCGTGCGTGTTAGTTGCATCAGCGTCCTTAGTATCGTCAATGGCGAATAGACCATTCAACGCATACTTGCGAGCGTAGGAACTAGCGGAGCCAGTAATCTGAGCTTCGTCCATTCCTTTTTTAGATTCGGCTTCACGGGCAAATGCCTGTGCGGTAATAATCTGTTCGTTGTCACTATCAGCAATTGAGGCTGAGGATTTAACATAGACACGACCAGCAATTTCAACGATCTCGTCGTTCACCACTAGCGAGCAGTCCCAAACATTAAGCAAGGGTTTGACTGCATTAAGTATATCTTCAGCACTTCGGTAATTGTATCCACCGAACTTATTGGTTTGCCCCTTAGGAGCTTTCAAAGAGGATTGTATCCACTGTAACTTTTGGCGTATGTTATTAGCCTTTTTACTTTCTTCGCTCATATTTTTCTTTCGTTAGTTTGCGGAATAGTTCCGCCCTTTGTTTTTGATTAGAACACTTATCAAGTTCGTCCTGAGTAGCATTCATGTCCTTGAGAGTTTGGGTTTGCTCGGCACTTGTCAACTTATTTTTAAATTTATTTCTCAGTTGATTAAGACCAGCGTAATGAAGTATTCCCTCATCCCTTTGTTCAAGGTAAGCGGAGATTGCTTCAAGAGTAACGGGAAGAAACTCTTTGTCCCCCTTGCACATTCCTAAATAAAAATTTTCTATTTTTCCAATCAGGCTATTAGCTTGTCGGGATATTACGCCCCGAACCATTCCAGTCTGATGGTCGTGGTCAACAACCCAATCGTCACCCTTGGTGCACAAGATGGGGCAACAAGTTGGCTTGTTCTTTTCTCGGTAGGCTTTAATCTTTCCCTGCGGTAAGTATGTCATACTTCAGCCTCCTTAAGTTTTTTGTTTCGTTTATAATAAGATGTCCTAGAAATGCCGACTTCCTTGCAGGCGTTTTCAATGGTATAGCCTTTTGACCTCAAAAAGTTTACCTCGTCCACCATGTCCTCCCTGTTTTCGCGGAAGTGATCTAAAAATTCCTCCTTCTCAAGACTTTTTTCCATCAAAAGATGTTGTGCGTGTTCTTGAGCGATGCGATCCTCAGCCCATGCCAAAAATCCTCCTAGTCCCTTAAATGACATTGGGAACCTCCTTAACTGAGAGAATTTCACCACCCCCGCCTCGTTTGAATACTACGGCTTTTGAATCTTTCTTGGGCATCGTTGAAAGCATTAGCTTCAAGGCATCCTTTTCACTGTTTGACCACTTAGTTGTGGCTCCTACATATCCTTCTGGCATATCGTTACGTTTATAAGTTATTAGATATTTGTTCATTATTTTATGACTGGCTTCATTCGTTTTGACCAGTATATTTTACTAGCCAGTTTTGCGTTTTTCATACCCCACTTTACCTCCGCTTCGCTCCAAGTTCTGTGATGATGTTCCCTCGTATCGCAGTCAATGATAACGCTGATGCACTTGGGTAAATAGTCCAGCTTATGATGCTTCATTAGCATCCATGACTCAATAGCGAGTTGCTCGCAATCCTTAGCGTATGTCTTTGCTTTTCCTTTTGTATTGGTTCGGCATTTGTAATCCGCTAAAAACAGGCTACCCCCCTCGTCGTGTCCAATGAAGTCAACCGATCCAGCGATCTTAAAAAAATTGTTAGATACCACTTTTTCACAAGCTAATGGCTTGATGTTGTTTTCCAGCACCCATTCGTAAAAGGGGGTAGCCCATTCATCGTAATCATAGTTATGTGGGCACTCCCTTTTTTGGTCATATATCAATGAGTTAATCATATCCTCAATGGTTTCATGCACCGCCGTTCCGAATTCCGAGCTTGGTATCTGTTCTTCTGTAGTTGGATGAGTTCTAGTCCCGTAGGTAAGCCTCTCAATCTCCTGCCATGAGTTCCCCGCCCTCTGCATGGTGAGTTCATACATCATTCGGGGCTTATAAATAGAGTCCAAGAATTGATCTTTAACAATTCCCAAGACAGTAGTAACTGACGGGTAAACTTTTGCCCCCTTTTGTTTTGCCTGATGGGGGGTAGCCACTTCTGGCTCAAAGGTTGGTTCTTCTTTGCAGTTATAAAAATGAGACATTATTTTTTAATCTTTCTATGTTGTAGGGTTAGTAGGTCGTTGGTCTTTATCATTGAAATTAAGTCCCTAGTATTTTTGCGGTTATACACTTTGTAAAGAGCTTCCCTTGCGGATTGCACGTAGTCCTCCTTGTCGCACAACATATCCGACAGTTCGGCTAAGTCCCGCCTCCGCACCATCACGTAGTGATCCACCTGCTCAAACGCTATAAAGTCTTGCTCCCCATATATCCACCCGTGATCCCCGCAAGTGTTTTTAAACTCTATCCAAATGGTGGACGGGCTTTTAGCTCCGTGTCGGCTAACGCTTTTCATCGCTTTAACGTCAATAGTCCCCGCACTGCATACCCAATCAATGTGCTTGTATTGTTGGGGTAGGGTAGCCTCTTTTACATCCTCATAGATGCCTTTTAATAAATCGCCGAATTCAGCCTCCCGAGCAAAGCCCTCTTTCCAGCACGGAGCACCTACCCACTTTCTGTATGTGGATAGGTCAGCCCTGTTGTAGCCCGATTCAAAATCCACTTCGGGCATTATAGTTCCTCCATATCCATTAAGTAGTTAATGGCTTCAGAGAGAGTAGTGATTTCATCTATGTGATAGGGGTAAGTGACAAGCAAGGTAGAGTTCCCCCAAATCTCAACGCCTTCATCTTTGCCGTCAACATCCTGTGCCCAGTCAAGGCTGAGACGCATCTTTGCAAAATAATCAAACAGCTCGGAATGTGATCTAGGGGCTACCCCCGTTTTTATGCGTAGGGAATATTGATTGCCTTCGCAAAGGTCAATAGCGTAGCAATCCGTAAAAGACCCCCAAGGGGTAAGCTTTAATACAATCTCATCGTCCGCTATCCCGTCCTTCGGAACATCGGGGTAAGTGTATATTTTAATGTTCTTTTCCATTTTTTTCCTTTGTTTTAGTTATTATGTTTTCGGGCTGGTTCGCCTTCAAGGACAACGCAACCGAATTTGATCAACGCTGTCAAGTCTTTTTTACTAATGACGGGTTCCGTGGATTCACCCTCCCAGTTTGATCCTATAACTAGACCATTGCCCACCAAGGGTTGCTCGTAGCCATCAAAGTTGAAAGCACCCTGCACCCCATCCCTACAAAGTCCCATGTCGTCAACGTAAATGCAATCGCCGTCACCGATTCGCACAACATCAAAAAAGTCACAACCGATTTCGTCGGCTATGAATTGTATGTCAATGCCCCCATCGCTTTCCTTGGTCGGGGCATCTAGTTCTTCTATCTTTTGCGTTAAGACGTTAATTTTGTATATCTTCATTTTTTTCGTTCTCCTTTTGTGAAACTAGGTCTTGTATCGCCCATTCAATGTTATCCCAAGTAATGCCAAAATTAGCATCGTGGTTCGCTTCTATCGTAAACAAAACATCGTTGGCTTCCTCCTCCGTGAGTTTCACCTCCATTTGTTTCGCTGTGTCCAGCACGTCCTCCGTGCACCATGTTATTTGTATTTCCATTTTATTTTAGTTTTATTTTTTTATGCTTGACAAGGGGTAGCCCCCTTGTATTCCTTAAGGAATTGGTTCGTTAAGGTTCTAAGTTTTTATAAAAAAAGTATGTTCCTTAAGGTCGGTATCCTTAAGGTCGGTATCCTTAAGGTTCATACTGTAAGAGGGCTTCCTTTATTATTTCGTTGTCCTCCTCGCTTAATGCGTCAACGGGTATCCGTATGGTTTCAACGCCATCCGTGCCCACGTAGTAGCCCAAGCGGTCAACTTGAAAGTCCCCTATGCCGCACTGCACCCATCGCTCCGTCACGGATTGATTGCCGCACTCAGAAGTGCACTCGCAGTTTTCAAACTCATAAGTTACCGTTCCTTCAATATTAAAAAACCTATCTGGTCTTAATTCAAGGTCGTCCAAGTAGAATTCCTCGCTGACTGTTCTGTTTCTTTTATTCATCGTCTATTGCTGGTCGTTTGGTTCTATGGCTTCCTGTAAGTATTCAATCAAACACTCAAGGTTTATGATTGCTTGCGGTTCCTTTGCAAATACCCTCTCTCGCTTGTTTAAGCGTTCGTAAGCCCTTTGCATTTGTTCATCAGTCGGCTCTGGTATATACTCCAAAGCCTTCAAAAGCACCCCGCACCTTTTCGTGCGTTCTGCTTGGTATTTCTTGTATTCTTTCAATGTTCTTTTGTAGTCCATGTTCTGCATCTTGCACAAAGATCCATGCCCTGCAAGTTTTTTCTTCATAAATATATGAATAACAACATAATGCAAAAGTGGCTACCCCCGCAACCAAACTGCGGATACAAAACTGGCTACCCCCTCCCTTCAATTCGGGCACAAAAAAGGACACCCAAAACTGGATGCCCTCTCGTGTTTACTTAAGCACGTAAGTCCTGTCTCTCTCGTGCCCTCGGTAAGTGTCCCAAAGCTCCGCGTCATAGCCAAGCTCTCGGTTTTGGATGAAGTAGACCCAAGCATAAGTCGTGCTCCAGTCGTGCATTGATACGGGGATCACTTGGCGTTTGTAGAAGTCAGGGTTGCCCTCTAGGCAGTCCAACTGCTGGAAGGTTTCGGGGGTTACGTCGTAAACCTCCAAGGTTACTTGCTCGCCTTCGCCCTCCATGTCGTGCAAATAGGGTAGCCCCTCAACCTCAAGTGGGTAGGCACTTTTTGTTTTGCCTGTCCCTATGAACTCGGAAGTCTCTAGCAAGCGGTGGTTTGAGTAGCCAGCCTTCAGGGTTCCATAAACGGCTACCCTGCGTTTCCTGTCTTCGGGGAAGCAGTTGGCTTTGGAATAAAAGATGCCGTCCCGTCTATGCCATTCTCCGAACTTGGAGACCCTACCCGTCAAAGTATCTATAAGAGCAAATCGGGTTTCGGTTAGCTCTAAGAATTTCTTTCATTGGTTCGGCTGTATTCTTGGCAATACATTGTCAGCGATATCCGCAACGTCGCTCTGTGTGTCTGATCCGTAGCCGTCAACCGTGCCGTTACTATATATAACTGTGCGGTTGTCCACGTTGAATGGATGAACGTTGTTCATGTCAACGGCTCCAACGGTCGCAAATCTAAAGTGAGCAACGATTGGTCGGTTCGTGTTTAGAATCCTGTTGACACTTGTATAGTCAAGGGTTCTGCGAGTCTTCCCGCTGTCTAAGTAGGTTACCCCGAAGCCGTGCGGGTTAATTACCTTTGCCCGCTCTATTATGTTTCGGGGAATTCTTTTGCCTTCTGGTTTATGTATGATTATACACATTTTGTTTCCTTTCGTTTTGTTTGTGTTGTTATGCTAAGTCAGTTATATGTTGCCAAGCGTCCTCGTCAATAGCTTCGTCCCCGAGGTAAGGCTCCCAGTTCTTCTGGCTGTATCTTTTCTTAGCTCCGAATACATCGGCAATTCCGTTTAAGCGTTCCCGTGTTGTTGGCGTATTCCATCCAGCCAAAGTCATCAGTAAGGCTCCGTCTTCTATCTTGGCAATCTTGTTACCGTGAAGGAAAACCTCGCCGTTGATCGTTGCGGTGTTGCCCTTGTTTACATCTTGGCGGGCGAACAGTGCATTTGCTATTTCTTTAGTAATCTTTCGCATTTTGTATCTTTCTTTTTTGGTTATGTGACAGGCAGTTATTCCGCTTATCTGTTATCAATAAAAACTATCTCTTTATATGTGTCAAATGTTTTTTGCATTTTTTATTTCATTAATAGATACAGTGCAGTGACTTGCAAAAGTGGCTACCCCCATTTCTCGTTCGGCTCAAAAAGTGGCTACCCCCTAGACAGCCAGCACGCCAGCCATCCCCGAAAAGTGGCTACCCCCCTAGAATCCACAGAAAGCCCCCTGGAAGCCCCGCGGATCATTCCCCCCTAGCCCTACCCCTAGAAACGGCTACCCCCTAGCAACAGGGCACAAAAAAACCCCGCCGAAGCGGGGCTTTCGTTAACGGCTACCCGTCACGCCGTGCGTAAAACGGATTGCAATACGGGGGCATCATTCCCGAATCCGAAGTGATGCATGCGTTCTATTACATGTTGAATAACGGGGCGGAATTCGGCGTGCACTGGTTTGATTGTGCCGTCAATGTTCGCCGTTGCTACCTTTAGAGCAATAAGCACGTTGTGCATTGGATTTTGATATGATTCCGTGCGGGGAATCTTTAATCTACATCTTTCGGTCGTAGCTTGGCATAAAGCAATCCAACAAACGATTTTGCCGAAGTCTAGACTGCCCTGATGCTGGCGGAATTCAATAGTGCCGTGCTTGGCAAACGCCGTCAAGTTGACATTACGGTAGCGAAACTCTCCCCCCGTTCTAACCCGCCCCGAATCTTGGCAAATCGCCGTGTTTAACATAGAACGCATTGAGCGGGAATAGGGCGAATCGCCCCGCCGTGATGGGGCAAGCATCTTATCAATGGCTTGCTCGCTCTTAACGGCGTGATTTACTACATACTGCAAACGCTTAGGCGTGTAGCCTTTAGCGTCACAATGCACATGAAGCCCGCATGTTTTCTTTACCTTTACGCCGTTGCGTTCTAGCACTTCCAACACCTTGAACAGTTGCTTGAATAGTTGAGCGGGTTGCAATGGCGGGCTAACATATTCACGCCCTACATAACCCCGTGGGGCGTTGCTATTGAGTGAGCAGTCAGTAATGCCTTTCCAGTGACGGCGGGTTGATGTATTCCAGTTTTCCCGTTGATAGGGCACGACCGCATTCAACTCTCTGTTGATTAGACTCTCTCTATCTTCGGGTATGTAGCATTCAATCTCTAGCCCGATCGTCTTAGGCTTCATTGTGAACGCTATTTCTTGTGCTGTTTCGTTATTCATTTTCTTTGCTTTCGTTTAGTTATGGCTTCGGCGTTGTGCCTAGGCTCGCTCTCAATATAGGGTAGCCAGTTATTGAGTCAACTACATAAGCCCCCTTTTCTTCCCCCCGTAATGGGTTGCCCTTTCCCGCTAAAATAGCCCCGTCAATGGGGTAGCCAGTTTTTGCCCATAGGGTAGCCAGTTATAGGGGGCGGGGGGGGTTGAGATCATTTTTTTTTTTACAATGCTTATATATTAAGTAGGTCTCAAAAAAAAGTGCTACTCATAGGGCGGTTTCCCCACAAAATAAACCTACCAACGTGTCCCTGTATACCTTAAGGTAGCCTAGTCATGGTTACATATACCATTTTATTGACTTTTTTACTTCCTTAGGGACTTCCTTAAGGCTTGATATCCTTAAGGTATACAGTTAAAAATCGGTTGTCAAGCAAATGTGTATGTTTTTTTTAACTTGACAAATGTATTAATTGTGCTAATGCTGGGTTTGTGATACCAGAATCAGACAAGGAATTGCTTATGAAGCAAATTTCCGAGCAGATACAAAAGGTGTCCTCCGACAAGGAGAGCATCCAGATTAAAAGCCTAAGTCGCCATGCCCCTGAAAAGGTGGCAGAAATACTTTATCTATTTAGTATGGGTAGTTCGCAGACTAAGATTGTTAAGAAATATGGATTTTCTAGAGCAACAGTCATTAGTGTATTAACTGATTACGCTGACGCTTTGGGTAAATTCCGCGAATTGAGCGGTAGGCTGTCCGCTAAGAACTACATGAGCCTAAGTAGCCTTGAGGAAGATTTAATTGAAAAAGTCCGTGAACGAATGGACGAAGACCCCGAAATGCAGGTTAGCTTTCGGGATTTAAAGGAACTGTCCATAGCTAAAGCTAATGCCAATAGAGAGGCTATGACGGCTAGGGGAGAAGCTACCAATATTACCGAAGGCAGAAAAGTCTACACCAAAGAGGATTATGACGATATTGTTAAATCCGCCAAAGATCGTATTAAAAAAGCAAAAGTAATTAATGCTGAAATTGTAACGCAGGAGGACAATGGACGAGGAGATTCTTGATAAGCTAAAAGAGATACTTGGGGAACATTATCCTAATTACTGCATTATTGTGCTGGATGAAGAAGGAGAAGTCCAATCCGAATACACAACAGTTTCAGTAGCTAGAATGCTTATTAGAGAAGCTTCGCTAGATTTTAGAGATGACAACGTAGAAGTTATATGGGATATAGACGATACCGATGATTAACCATAAAGACAAAAAACTAATATTATTGCCGCCCAAAACAGGCACTTCTTCTTTGGAAAGTTTGTTTACAAAGAATTTTTGTGGATACAGTGCGTATACCCGATACCACCCATTAAGGCACATTCATATGTATCTTGATGAATCTATTTTTGCTTACGGAATAAAAGATATAGAAAACTGGGAAATATATCAAACAGCAAGAAATCCTATGGATCGGATTATTTCTGCATTCTTGCATCAAAAATTTATATTACGAGAATTAGGCAAAAAAATGAAAATCCTAGAGTTTGAAGATTTTGTAGAAACGGTAAATCAACATCATCATTTATTGCCAGAAAAAGAAAGAACTTTCTCTAGTTCAGTATTATGCAATGATAAAATAATTCCCTCCAACAATAAATGTTCGGCAGGAGTTCGGTTTTATGTTCCGCAAACAACCTGGGCTGATCCTAGCAAATATAATGTAAAGTACATTAAATTAGGACAAGATAATTCTAAATTATATGCAGAAATGGGTTTGCCGTCAAATTTAAAATTACCGCATTTAAACAAAAGCAGATTAGACAAATCTCGCCATCAAAATATACATACTTATAGAACAAAAGAAATTATACAATCATTATATAAAAATGATTTTTTAAAACTAAATTATGAATAATCAAAAAATGAATAAACCTAATTCAACATTAGCAGATATAAAAAGACGGTTACCTTTTAAAATTCAAGAAATTGGCAGTTATGATTCTGCCGACCTTCTTCGTAGATTGGAAAAAATGGATCCTGAATGCTGGTTAGAAGAATCATGGAGGCAAAAAACATTTAAAGCTCACTCAAGTACGGATGCTTTAAACATTATGTGGAACAAGGAATGCCTAAAAGACAACACTAAGGGCGAAAAACATAAAAAAAATTACAATTTTTTAAATTTTGATAAAGTCCTTGAAGATTTAAAACCAATATATGAAAAAAAATTTGGCTCAGGAGATTTTCACCGAGTATTAATTACGCGACTAAAGCCAAAATCTAGTATAGCCGTTCATGCTGATCAAGGCATTGCTTTAATGCAAGGGCGACGAACTCATATTCCTTTAACAACTAACAAGGACATTGTTTTTAAATGTGGACAAGATTTACAATCGTTTCATTTAGAAGTTGGCAATGTATATGAGTTAAATAACGCTAAAAAACACGCAGTAAGTAACCCAACAGATGAACATAGAATTCATTTAATCATTGATTGGCTACAAAATAAAGGATTTTGGGAAAAAATGAATGATTAATTTTACGGAGCATCCAATACTCAAGCCACCTACGGACGAAGAAATCGTAGCTCTAGCTGAAGTTGATCCAACACTGTTAGCTGATCTGCACGAAGCTCACGAAAATCTTATTCGTGCTAGTATAGAAGATCCGCTTCGTAGTGGTTTTGATCTTCAGGGATGGGGTCGCATTAGGGACTCTTTAAATAAATACAATGAAGTTATTACTTTTGGGGGAAACCGAAGTGGAAAAACTACTGGTTGTGCCAAATTAATAATGGAAGCGGTTATTAACAATAAAGATGGGCACATAGTTTGTTTCTCTCAAAATGCCGACACTTCAGTAAAAGTTCAGCAAGCTGCTATATGGGAAATGATGCCCAAAGAATTTAAGAAAAAAACTAAAAGCATTGAAGGCTATATTAATTTTAGTATGCAAAATGGGTTTACTGGTTCTAGTTTCATATTTCCTGACACTAGGACTAGAGTGGACTTTAAAACCTATACACAGTTCAGTAACAATCAGACTATCCTTGAGGGATTTGAGTTTGGATTCAAAAACAACCCAGAGCTAAATATAGGGGCTTGGTTAGATGAATATCTTGGCGATGCTTCGTTAGTTAATACTTTGCGATTTCGTTTAGCTACAAGAGATAGCAAAATGTTGCTTGGATTTACGCCAATTGATGGGTATACATCTTTTGTATCAGAATACTTGAAGGGTGCACAAACAATACAGACCCGTAAGGCATCTCTATTAAAAGATAGAGAACTTCCCGTCCAGCAATACAGTCCGAATCGTGATGCTGGAGTAGTTTATTTGCATTCTGATGAAAACCCATTTGGGGGATATGACCGAATAAAGAAAGATTTGCAACAATCCACTGATGAGCAAATT
>Ga0209336_10000132_pt1 | contig 36377 bp, 31 predicted proteins | sample LinPmetageLP32_FD_184042 | JGI IMG/M metagenome (GOLD analysis project Ga0209336, IMG submission 184042) | Marine viral communities from the Pacific Ocean - LP-32 (SPAdes) (version 2) | ecosystem: Environmental > Aquatic > Marine > Oceanic | place: Pacific Ocean | collected 2009-08-23
GCTGATGCCCATTGGAAAGCGGTCTGGACAGAGACCGAAGCGTTACTCCAGCAGGTAGCCACGTTGGAGCTACGTGAGAGGCACCGCGCCATACACCATGATGCGGATATACGGTCACTGCAAAGCAAGCACAAATATCAGATGGAGCAGCTGCTCAAGTTGGTAGAGCTTGCACAGTACGGTTTGTCCGCAGGTAAGAAGTATGTCGTGGACTACCAACTAGACTGCATGAGCGAAGACCTTAACAAAGCAATAATCAAATAGGGAGTAACAATGTCAGATACAAGAAAGCTAGTCATAGGCGAGGAGCCATCAGGGTTCTGGACGCTACGAGAGAACGGAGAGCTTGCCGCCGCCAGCGAGTCCTACAATGAAGTATGTAAGGCCGTCAACACCTTCGCACGTTTTTACGAAGAGCGTGGCATCACGTTCACAGTCGCAATCAAAGCCGAGGTAGCAATCAATGAGATTCAATAAATTCGATGCCGCAATGACCGTACCGAGTGCCCCTGCCGAAACCTCTATGTACGCGTGGAGAAGGCAGCAACAACTTAGCAATACTGCGTGGCAGCATTGGAAGCAAGCTCGTGAAGATCTTAGTGTGACCAACACTAAAACCCTGACCGATGACGACTACTACATAAACTTTGATGGAGAACAGAAATAATGGAAATGCAAACCGACCCAAACATCATGGGTAACTTAAACACACACCAGCTAGAGAACATACCGACGGTCATCTTTGACATCGACGGCACACTGGCTGACATCGAACACCGCAGACACTTTGTAGAGGGTAAGAAGAAAGACTTCGATGCCTTTAACGCAGCGATGGTCAATGACACACCCAACACGCCGATAGTAGATCTACTACACATGTACCTAAGCCGTTTCGAGCCGACCCAAGTCATTTTCTGCACTGGGCGTATGGAGCAGTACCGTGAGGTTACACGTAACTTCTTACTGGATGCTTGCGAGGTAGAAGAATTTTTGAGTCTGGTAATGGACTACCACCGTCACGAACCCAAGTACCGCCGCATGGTGGAGCACGATCTCGACACATACTTACTTATGCGTCCCGACGAACGTAGGCATGACCCTGACTACCAGATCAAGCAGGAGATGCTCGATTATATACTCAAGACGGTGGACAAGAAGAATATCTTGTGCGCAGTCGATGACCGGAAACGTGTCGTTGATATGTGGAGAGCGAATGGAATTACCTGCTTGCAGGTAGCTGAAGGTAACTTTTAAGGAGAACGTAATGGAATTTAAAGATCTTATAACTGAGGAGCCAGCAATGGACAAAGAGATAGAAATGCAACGCATCAATGAAGAAGTTAGTACGTCCGTACAGGAAGACGCAACCGCAGGTGTGCAGAACACAGCAGTAGGTGACGCACACTTGCAAGTGGAAATACCTACGACCATGTTTCACACACCAGTAGTTACGAACCACACCCAAGTCTTTCAAGATGTTAAAGATATTAGTGTAGACAACACTAAAGAGCAGGCGAAGACAACACCACAGACTACAACAATGCCGGTGTCGGAGCTAAATCATATTAGCGAATCCACTATGTCTGCCCCCAAGCTGCAAGGCGCAGCTGCACTGATAAAGTTTCATTGTAGTTTGTGGAACAACCAACGCAGGGACAACAAGGCAGCGCGTCAGGTCAAAGATGTTAACGGGCTTAAGAACGCTGGCGTGGAGGTGAGTAAGAAGCTACTACCCAATTGCAGATCACTCCAAAATATATACAAGCTGGGAGGGCAAGGACGCACCGCGCATTACAAGGACAGCTACCCTTGGTCGAAAGATGGCGGCAGGGTGATACCCAATGAAGATGTTATTGAGTACATCAAAAAGTTCTCTGGTATCAAAAACGAGTTCGACAAAGAAGTCATTCAATTCATTGAACATGACTACGATAACGCAGTGATCGACGAACAGGCTCGGTTGCAGGGGGACAACGATACGTTGTTTAACAGGAGCGACTACCCCGACAAAGAAGAACTACGCAAGTTGTTTAGCTTAAGCATCGAAGTAGAGCAGTTGCACTCTGACTGGCGCACCGACATCGAAGATGAAGGGCACGAGGTGGTGAGTGACTTTTACAGAGACCAACACAAGGAGCGCATGAAGAAGTTCACCGATGAGGTCTTAAAAGATACCGTCACGCACATTACGAAGCTGGCAGAAAGTCTGGACTATCGTGGAGAGAGCACTACCACAAACCCAGATTACAAGTCGTGGCAAGCGTCTGCGTTTGAACATGTTGAACGCATGATTACGGTACTAGACCGATTCAACTTAGATGGTAACAGCGAGATGCAAGTCGCGCGTAACAAATTGCACGCTCAGATTTCGGGGCGTGGAATCACAGCAGGGATGCTCAAGAGCAGCGAGAGCTTGAGAGTAGAAACTAAGCAAACCATTGACGAGGTGCTTGCCGCACTACCGTCACTAAACCAATAAAATAAAGTTAGGAGAACCACATGAACGCAGAACAAATGTACGCAGTAAACTTTGAAGAGCTAGCAGATACGATAGCTGACATCGGGCCGAAGATCACAGTGTTAGCTGAAGGTGATATGGGCATCGGTAAGACCACAGTTCTTAAGATGTTGGCGAAGAAGCTGGGTGGTGAGTACACCCCATGCTACTTCGATTGCACGACCAAGGACTTGGGTGACGTTACGATACCCAACATTGCCAAGCTGGACGATGGCACTGGGTTTGTTAGGTACTTAACAAACGAGGAATTGGGTGCGCACTTGAATAAGCCCATCATTCTGATGATCGACGAGTACGGTAAAGCCAACAGAGCAGTCAAGAACGCGCTACTGCGACCAATGCTTGAGCGAAAGATCGGAAGCTACACTATGCACCCAAAGTCAATCGTGTTCGCAACCACCAACAAAGGTGCTGAGAACGTGGGTGACTCCTTGGAAGCTCACCAACGCAACCGTATCGCAGTGATGCGGGTACGCAAGCCAACAGCAGAAGAATGGATCGTTAACTTCGCATTACCTAATGCACTGCACACTGCGGTGGTGGGTTTCGTTAACGAGTTCCAACAGGTACTGCAATCGTACGAAGATGTTAAGAATCCAGCAGATAACCAATACATCTTCCACCCACAACAGGAACGAGCGGCCTTCATTACGCCGAGGTCACTTGAAGCCGCGTCAATAATATTGCAGGACGGTATCAACATGAGTGACAACGCGAAGTACAGCGCATTGATCGGTGCCATTGGTCGGGCCGGTGCGTTGGACTTGATGGCGTTTGTTCAGCTGGCTAATGAACTACCGAGGCTAGATGACATCCGCAACTCCCCCGAGACCGCGATAGTGCCACAGGGTTCAAGTGCGTGCGTCATGACAGTTTCTAAGATCATAGGCTCTATGGACAAACAGCTGGTCGGCCCCGCAATGACTTACTTGCCACGGCTACGCACTGAGGCTCAAGCCATGTTCATACAAACAGTGATCAAGCAGGACTACGCATTCAAGCGAGAGATAACTACTCACGCGTCATTTGGCAAGTGGGCTAGAGACAATCAATTCTTATTCACAGCAGACAAGATCTAAGGAGATAGATATGAATATGTTAGGAGAAATTACCGAGGAACAGCGACTACAAAAAGGTGTGGTAGCTGTGTTCGGAGACAAAAGATACAGGGCATCCGGTGGGGTGCTGTTAATTGGTGAACGTAGTGTAAGCGACACTATGACCACAGCTTGCACTAATGGCAGGGACGAGTGGTACTCACGAGAGATGATTAAGAACTTAACCGACGCGCAGCTGCGTTACATAATCATCCACGAACTAAAGCACAAGATGTACAAGCACCTAGTTATATGGGAGCCGCTTATGCATCAGGACGCGCAGTTGGCTAACCGCGCTATGGACTACGTTATTAACTTAGAGATCAACGAAGAGTGTAGTCACGACGGCTTTGCTGTTATGCCAGACGGGGACTACACAGGCTGGGTTGACGACAGGTTCGCAGGCATGACGACCCTACAGGTCTTTAACATCTTAGCGGGAGAGGGAGGTAACACCGACACACCCGGCACCGGGAACCCCCTAGACAACGACAAGCCTAGTGAAGATCCTAGTGAGGGTGAAGATGAAGGTGAGGGCGAGGGCGAGGGCGACGGCGAAGGTGAGGGCGACGGCGAAGGTGAAGGTATGGGAACTCCTAGGAAGGGCAAAGGTGAGAGCGAAAGTGGAGGTATGGGAACTCCCAATGGGTTTGATGAACACGACTGGGAAGGGGCTAGTGAACTAACCGACCAAGAAATTAAAGAACTTGAGAGGGAAGTTGACCAAGCCTTACGGCAGGGTGTGCTTGCAGCGGGTAAGGACAAGACTGGTGGTGGCTCATTGGACTTGAACGAGTTACTCAATCCGCAGATTGATTGGACTGAGCCGCTTAGACAGTTCTGGCAGAAAGCCTGTTCGGGTAACGACTACTCAACATTCAACAGACCTAATCGTAGGTACATGCACACCGACGTGTATATGCCCAGCGGTGTAAGCGAGACAGTAGAAGAGATGCTGATAGCGTGCGACACGTCAGGCTCCTGCATGAATAAAGCGCAGCTGACTAGGTTTCTTTCCGAGATAGCTGGAATCTGCAAGGTAGCCAAGCCTGATCGGTTGCGGGTTATCTACTGGGGTACGCAAGTGGTTCACGAAGAACTTTACGAGCGTGACGATATAGAGAACGTCGCTAAGTCTACTAAGCCTGTGTCTGGCGGAGGCACAGAGATCGAGTGTGTACCAGCATACTGTAAAGATAAGGGTATAACCCCCGATGCAGTTATTGTCTTGACCGATGGGGAATTCTGGGGAGGTTGGGGAGACTGGGCTTTCGCTAATAACAAAGTCCTTTGGTGTATCCAAGACAACCCCAGAGCGATGCCTCCGGTTGGTACCGTGGTACACATAAAATCAGAACACTTAGTGTAGCCAACACTAAAATTAATAAATCAATGCCGCGCAAGCGGCTAAGAAAACTAGGATGACAATTATGAAAGTACGTGAATTACGAAGAGTTAAAGAAGTAAAACGATCCGCTAACAGAAGATACGGAGAGCGAGCCGCAGAAGCAGCACCAGTTGGTACTCAGGCGGGGGATCTCCAACGCTTTATAGACGATGCCACACCGTTCTCGTGGGTTTACGCAAGCAACCCTAATGACTACGGGACTCGCGGTATTGACCTACATATATGTATGCCCAACGAAGTGTATACACGCGGGAAGGTAGGTTGGGGTAATTACTTTGACGACTGGAGTTCAGATGACCCCTACCGCTTTATGGTCAGGAGCAAGGACATAACGAACCGTAGGTACAACAGCAGCAGTCCTCAGTATCATATGAAGATGTCCAAAAATATAACGGGGTGTAAGAAAGCAATACTAGAGTCACTGTCCCCGATAACCGTGGGTGACTTAGCCAAGGGTTTCAAGCACGACGTACAAATACATGTACATCATATTGTGAATGATGCTGATTCGAGTATTCGGGATGCCGTAAATGGGTTTTTGGAGCGGGGCTACTATGAAATTAAAAGATCTCCAAAGTTTGCGGAGGAACTAAAGCATATGTTTAAGTCTCCAACGTACACTTTCCTACACCCAGAAATTAAGACCGCGTTAGGTGTGTGGATAGACACCATCAAGAAGCACGCAGAGGTTCGCACCAACTACCCAGAAACTTGGGTGTTCTTTGAGGGTGGACAATTTAAATGTCTTAACGAATCAACAATCCACCCCGAGGGGAACTTACGTAAGACTTTTACATCGCATGAAGAACTACCGCAGGAGATACACGAGAAGTTGGCTACACTGAATGTGTTCGGTACTGGACACTTCGCGGAAGAGATTGGTGTGAAGCTCACAGAGGAGTTGTTTTGTGTCTATTAAAATACGTAAGGGGCGTTCATCCCAGCAGGTGAGGGAGGATGCGCCTATAGAAGTTGGTAAACATGTTAAAAGCGAGAAGGTACCTTTTAAACATACAAGCTACTTTGTAACTATCAACAAGGGCATGGGAGAACTACAAATCGCTTGTGTTGGTATGGGATGTGTTGACAGTGCAGTAGAAGGCACGTATGCTTCGTTTGAAGAGTTACCCAAATGGCTGGCAGATAAGGTTTTTATCTTACAAGCGGCTTGCTGGGGTAGTAATCAATCGTTTGCTGGTAAAGTGGACGGGGTGGGACTTAAGCTCCAGACCAATAACGGGTTTGAGGTTTACCACATAGAAGGTTGATGAGTAGGTAGCAAGGACGGGGGAGCGGTGGCCTCCGTCTGTTTTCGCCCCACCAGAACTCGGGGTTTAAATAACGGTTACGATGAAGCACTCACCTACGCTTTGGGATGTGTACCCCAAAGTTTCATGGGGTCAATCGTAACAACCACCGCATCCAGATTTTACGCGAATCTAGTGTAGGCTACACTAGATTTGATGCCAGTGAATTTTTAGGGGTACGTATGGCGAAGATAACGTTAGAGATGGAAATTGATGACGATACGATGCAGGAGATGATGGACAGCATTAAGTCTATATCTACTCTGACTCGGGCTACTGATGACCTATGCCAAGACTTTGCGTACTTGGGTAAGGCTATCGAAACAAACCAGCGCGAGATTAAGAAGTTAACAGTAAGCGTTACCAAACTTTTAAAGGAGACAAAGGATGGCAAGAACACCGGAAGCGAAGGTTAAGAAGGTAGTTGCGGATCAGCTTAAGGGCTTAGGCGCATACTATTTTTATCCGGCTACGGGGGGTTATGGGAAGAGTGGCGTGCCTGACATTGTTGGGTGCTACCAAGGAAAATTTTTTGGGTTTGAATGTAAAGCAGGGGGCAACAAGGTCACTGCGTTACAGGAAAAGAACTTAAAAGACATCGACGAAGCAAGGGGACTTGCGTTAGTCATTAACGAAGAGAACATGCACGATATAGGTTATTTATTAATAGATAGCCGCATTTGTGTGGATTAAGCCAAAAGATAGGAGAATCGAAATGGCACGTTTGGAAAATAATAAGCGTAGTGAGTATAAGATGTTCAGCAAAGGCCCAAGCAAAAGCCTTAAATGCCTAAGATATTTTTTACGTAATCCCGATGCCACAGCTAGGCAGGGTGCTGATGCGTGTGACGCAAGCTATAATGTTGCATGGGCAACGATAACAGATATTAAGAATGCCACTATCGCTGGCACTAGAGACGAACTAGTGGAGGCTGCTGGCGTAAGTGCGGAGCGGTGGAACCCATCGCAACAAGAGTTTGATTTGCTAGACGCGATAACGAGTCCAAAGCTAGACGCACCGGCGGTAGCTAAAATACTTAACGACAACACTGACTTGGTAGATGAGTTACTCGCAAATGATAAGGTTCTTGAGGCGCTTCAAAGGCGCACCGTACTTGCCGAGCTTAACTACAGACAAAAGAATGAGCTGTCCGACCCAATCCCACGTATAAGATCTAAAGATTATATTCCAGACCAATGGGACACCAAGGCAAGCAGGGAATTGCGGAGCCGAAAACTGGAAATGCAGGAACGAGTATTGCGGGGCCGAAAAGAAATGGATGACGCAGCGGGGGATCTAAAGGCGGCACTACAAGATGTTGAGCACGACTGGAAAGAAGAGGTTGTCTCTAAGGTTGTTGGCGAGGGGGTCAGTGACGGTAGCACCGCGTCTTACTATGTATTACCTAAAGGCGCGACGCAGTTACAAGACCTTATATCTCACAAGAACATGAACGCGCAGGTCGGTGAGATCTTCCGAGCGTGCTATCGGTACGGGCAGTCGTCTCACAGCGACGAGCTTCGCGATGCCAAGAAGATCCTGTTCTATATTGAGGCTGAACTCCGACGGCTAGGGGGCTGGGATCTGTAAGGAGGAGTAGATATGCCAAAGTTTGAAGTTACATTTACTACCTTAGTCGAGACTAGCGTGGTGGTCACAGCTAAGAACGCACAAGAGGCTGGGTTTGCTGTAGAAGATGGCGAAGGAATAATTCTTCGCATTCCCAGTTCTTCGGACTTTAATCTTAAAAAGATCAAACAACGGGAGCCGGAATAGTGGATTTGATTACACTAGACTTCGAGACTTACTATGATAAGGACTACTCTCTAAAGAAGTTAACCATAGAAGAGTATGTACGTGACCCGCGCTTTGAAGTAATTGGCGTGGGTGTGAAGGTTAACAACGGATCAACAGAATGGGCATCGGGCACACATGAAGAACTTAAAGACTACCTTGCTGAATTCGATTGGGAAAACAGCATGGTACTGGCTCATAACACTATGTTCGACGGGGCTATACTGTGTTGGGTATTTGATGTTCTTACTTCTGTTTGGGCTGATACTCTGTGCGTTGCCCGTGCTTTACACGGCATTGAAGTTGGTGGAAGTCTCGCGGCGTTGGCAGAACGATATGGAATTGGAGAAAAGGGAACTGAAGTCGTCAACGCGTTGGGCAAAAGACGTAGAGGTTTTACCGAAGAAGAACTAGACGCGTACGGGGACTACTGTATTAACGATGTTGAACTTACCTACAAGTTGTTTAACATCTTTATGGAGCACTTCCCTAAACAAGAGCTTAAGGTTATTGACTGCACGTTGAATATGTTTATTAACCCGCTGCTGGAACTAGATCTTGGGCTGCTTGAGCAGCATTTAGTAGCGGTTTGTGACCGGAAAGACCAACTCTTAGTTGGGGCTGGGGTGAAGAAAGAAGATCTAATGAGTAATCCGAAGTTTGCGGTGCTTTTAGAGAACCTTGGTGTAGTGCCGCCAACAAAGATAAGCGCAACAACAGGCAAAGAAGCCTACGCGTTTGCTAAGACCGACGAAGGGTTTAAATCTTTACTGACTCACAAGAACGTAGACGTGCAAGTTTTGGTAGCAGCGAGGCTCGGCATAAAAAGCACGTTGGAAGAGACGCGGACACAGCGGTTTATTGATATAGCTAAACGGGGGCCGTTACCAATACCTATAAGGTATTACGCTGCACACACAGGTAGGTGGGGCGGCGACGATAAAATCAATATCCAAAACCTGCCAAGCCGTGGGCCTAATGGTAAGGTCTTAAAACGTAGTATGAAAGCTGGTGAAGGGTTCATGTTGGTTGACTGCGACTCTTCTCAAATTGAAGCGCGTGTGTTGGCGTGGTTGGCGGGGCAAGATGATCTGGTCGAAGCGTTTACTAACAAAGAAGATGTTTACGTTAAGATGGCGGCTAAGATTTATAATGTCTTAGAAGAAGAAGTGACTAAGGAGCAGCGGTTTGTAGGTAAGACCACCGTTCTTGGTGCAGGGTATGGCATGGGCGCGATGCGGTTTCAAGACCAATTGCAGTCGTATGGTGTAGCTATATCTACCAAAGATGCGCGGCACATTATAAAAGTATACCGCGCTGCTAGCCCGAACATCTGTAAGTTATGGCGCGATGCTGGCACTATGCTGCATGAGTTGAGTCACAATAAAGCGGTACCAATTGGAGCGCACCCAGTACTTCAACCTCTAGGAGCAACCCAGTCAGTTTTACTACCGTCAAATCTAATGATGCGGTACGACGGACTGAAGGGCACTCAAAATGATGGGCGCGTCGAGTATACTTATGAAACGCGGCGGGGGCCGACTCGTATATACGGGGGTAAGTTTGTGGAGAACGCTTGCCAAGCACTCGCGCGTTGCATAATCGCAGAGCAGATGCTGCTAATAAACAACGAGTACCCGCCGGTACTAACCGTACATGACTCTATCGTCGTGTGCGTCCCTGAGAATGAGGTAGATGAAGCGCAAGCATTTATAGAGCAGTGTATGCGTCACGTACCAGAGTGGGCTAAAGGACTACCGCTTGATTGTGAAAGCGGGGCAGCAAAAACGTACGGGGATTGTGAATGATGAGTATAGCTCCGTGGAGTTTCAGCAAGATCAAGGCGTTTCAGCAATGCCCTAAGCAGTTCTACCATGAGAAGGTACTTAAGCAGTATCCGTTCAAGGAGTCTGAGGCCACGTTGTACGGGACGGCCTTTCACGAAGCTGCGGAGATATACATCCGCGATGGTGGTGAACTAGACCCACGGTTCAGCTATGCACAGGGTATGTTAGACGCACTAGACGCTAAGAAAGGCGAGAAGTTGTGCGAGATCAAGATGGGACTGACTGAGAACTTAGAGGCATGTAGCTTTTTTGGTAGCGACGTGTGGTTCCGTGGTATAGCTGATTTAGTTATACTTAACAGAGAAGATAATCTAGCTTGGGTCATCGACTACAAGACCGGCAAGTCAGCGCGGTATGCGGACAAAGGGCAGTTAGAGCTTATGGCTTTGGCTACCTTTAAGCATTACCCCGAAGTAAAGACTGTTCGGGCAGCGTTGTTGTTTGTGGTGAGTGAAGATCTTATTAAAGACCGATACACCATAGAAGACGAAGAAAGGCTATGGGGTGAGTGGTTAAACAAATATAATGATATGGAACTATCTTTTAACAACGACACATGGAACCCAAAACCGAATGGGCTATGCAGGGCTTGGTGCCCAGTCCTAGAGTGTGCTCATAACGGGAGAAACTAATGCGTAGACGCTACAAGCGCCCGTACAAAAAAGAATACCAACAGCAATTAGCACGCGGTGAACACGCTAATCGTATGGAAAGACAGAAGGCTAGGCGTGCGTTAGACGCTAAAGGCGTTGATCGTAGTGGTAAAGATGTTAGCCATAATAAGATGTTGAGCAAAGGTGGTACTAACGCTGATGGGTATAAGTTAGAAGCCCCCAGCAAGAACAGAAGCCGTAACGGCGAGAAGCCACGCACCCGTACCACATAGCGTACGTAAGAAGTTCAGACCGAGGGGGAGTTCCACCTAGCTCCTCCTATTATCCACGTTCCCGTCCGTGGGGTCGAGTAGGCGGGGCTATTTGAAGGAACCTGTTTTTCTTAGAAGTTTAATCTTCGCGTGTGGCAAAACGTAGAGAAACAGGGCTGCAACACCGTTCCCGTCCGGTGATCCTAGAGGCGGGGTTGATTCATTTTGCGTGTTGGGGACACCCCCTTCACGCCTTTTTGCGTGGGAGCGTTAATGCAAATTTTAAAGAACCGAGCAGTATTACTTAAGCTACGTGACCCGGAGAGGGTGACTAGTTTGATACCTAAAAGTAAAGAACTTACAGGAAACAAAGTAATAGTTAATTGGGGTGTAGATGAGGCGCATGTTCTTAAGAACTTAAATATTAAAATACCTTCTCCCATTGAGGGGCGTTACAAATGGACAGGTAAGCACGCCCCATTTGAACACCAGAAAACAACTTCGGGGTTCCTTACCCTCAACAAAAAAGCTTTCTGCTTTAACGAGCAAGGGACGGGTAAGACTGCTAGCGCGATCTGGGCAGCGGACTTTCTTATGAATGAGGGGCGTGTAAACCGCGTGCTAGTCATATGCCCACTCTCGATTATGGAATCCGCATGGCGCGACGATCTGTTTACTTTTGCTATGCACCGCACAGTAGATGTCGCTTACGGGGCAGCGGAGAAACGCCGCAAGATAATAGGCGGCGGGGCTGAATTCGTAATAATAAACTACGATGGGGTGGAGATAGTCGCGGATGCCATAGCCAACGGAGGGTTTGACTTAATCATCATAGATGAGGCTACTCACTACAAAAACCCACAAACAAAGCGGTGGAAAGTTCTTAACAAGTTAATGACTCCGCAAACGTGGCTCTGGATGATGACCGGCACCCCTGCTGCACAAAGCCCATTAGACGCGTTTGGGCTGGCTAAACTTGTTAACCCCGACTCTGTTCCTAAATTCCAAGGTTCGTTTAGGGATCAAGTCATGCACAAGATCACCAACTTTAAGTGGGTACCCAAAGAGTCTGCCACAGATACGGTCTATCAAGCGTTGCAGCCAGCGATAAGATTTACTAAAGACGAGTGCTTAGACCTACCAGACATGGTTTATGTCAAACGAGAAGTAGAACTTACCCGCCAACAAAAGAAATATTATAAAGAACTTAAAGACAAGATGGTCATGCAAGCGGGTGGGGAGCAGATAACTGCGGCAAACGCAGCGGTAAACATGAACAAGCTGCTACAAATATCTGCTGGGGCGGTGTACACCGATGATGGAGACTCTTTGGCGTTTGATATTAGGCATAGGTACAAGGTACTTCGGGAAGTTATAGACGAGTCTAGCAAGAAGGTTTTGATATTTGTGCCCTTTAAACATGTTATTGATCTACTCACTGAGAAGCTAATCCAAGATGGTATACCTACCGAAGTAATACGTGGGGACGTAAGCGCACCCAAGAGGACTGAGATATTTAAACGGTTTCAAACAACGAACTTACCGCAAGTATTAGTTATACAACCGCAAGCTGCGGCTCACGGAGTCACCCTTACCGCTGCGAACACGGTGGTGTGGTGGGGGCCAACAAGCTCTTTAGAAATTTACGCTCAAGCCAACGCTCGCGTACACAGATCAGGCCAAGACCATAAATGCACGGTGGTACAGTTGCAGGGTTCGTTTGCAGAAAAACGCGTGTACGCACTACTAGACAATAGAATCGACACCCACACAAAGATGATTGATTTATACAAAGAAGTGCTTGATTAGGTAACTACATGGCATTATAGTTCACTACACGGTATAAGGAGAACCAATATGAGTGACGAGACTGCGTTCGACGCGGAAAAACTTACTAGAGTCTATTTGAAGATTAAGGCTAAACGTAGCGAGATAAAAGCCGCGTTTACCGAAGAAGATGAAAAGCTCTCAAGTAGTTTAGATCTCATCAAAAAAGAAATGCTTTCTCACCTACAAGCGACAGGCAGTACAAGTGTTAGCAGTGAAGCCGGTATGTTTTACCGTAGTACAAAGGCTAAGTACTGGACTAACGACTGGGAAGAAATGCACAAGTTTATAGTAAAAGAGAACGTACCTGCGTTTTTTGCTAAGACTTTAAATCAGGGGGTAGTTAAAGAGTACTTGGAGGAGCACCCAGAAAAACTACCAAAAGGGCTGAATGTAAATTCAGAATACACAATAACTGTAAGGAAGAAATGATGGCGCAGCCATTTGTAGAGATCGGGGAAGTAGCCAGTCACTTTAAGGTGTCAGTAAGCACTGTACGCGCTTGGGTCAGACAGGGACAAATACCCCCAAATACCTACCTAAAGCTTGGTAAGACGTTTAGATTTCAGCTTGATGCCGTGGCAGAGGCACTGCTTAACAGTAGCACTGGGACTGAACCAGAGCCAGAAACTGAAATAGACGAAGATCTATAGCGATGACGGTTAAGCGTATTAGTATACGGGACGGTAGGTTCCGCAAACTCGTAGAGGGTAGGGAGGTCTTACTAGACTCTGATACCTTAGATGTGGTTATACTTAATGCTGCCAGCATATCTAGACTGCACTATGGTTTAGAGTACGACCCCACGAAAGGGAACCACCCCCGTTGCTGGTCGTCCGATACTCAAGTCCCTGATAGAAGTGTACCTGCGGATCAGTTGCAAGCTGCAAGCTGCATAACTTGTGAGCAGAACATAAAAGGGTCGGGCGTAGGTAACTCGCGTGCGTGTAAGTTCTTACAAAGGATAGCCGTAGCTATTATTGACGAAGACAACTTATACGACGTTTACCAACTACAGTTACCGGCAACTAGTTTGTTTGGTACCGCAGAACGCGGGTGGTTGTCGATGCAGAACTATGCAAAACACTTAGCTCGGCATGACACCCCCGCAATAGCTGTCGTAACTAGGATTTGTTTTGAACAAAACAGTTACGCACCAAGGTTACGTTTTAGGCCCATGCGGGTTCTAGACGCAACCGAACTAAAAGAAGTAGCGGAGTTAGAGCATCACCCTGACACGCTAAAGGCGATAACTATGAGTGTACCGGAAGCACGGAGCATCGCAGTATCACCGTTTAGTGAAGTAGAAGGGTTTGTAGCTAGTAAAGCTATTTAATTAATAAGATATTTAGGAGAACACAAGATGGCTGAAGGAAAATCAGAAGGGTATTTCATTAACGGCGTAGAAGCTAAGTACCCACATCTAGATAAAACTTACAACTGGGACGATTCTGAAGGGCGTAGTATGCCGTGCAAGCCGCTTGCAGCTAATGCAGCGTACGATACTAATTTTATTATGTCTGAAGACACCGCAGACGCGCTGTGGAAAGAGATGCGTGCAGCATACAAAGAGCGGCAGAAAGCCGAATCTAAGTGGCCTGTGAAGTTTGACAAGCCGTTTACTGAAGAAGACGACGGTAGACTTACTTTCAAAGCCAGTTTGAAGGGCGCTTATAATGGCGAACCTACTGCGGCACCAAGGCAGGTTGACTCTAGTAACGTAACGCTCGCAGAGGATTTTCAGTTAACGTCAGGTAGCACTGTGAACCTGTATGTAACTTTTGTGCCTTACCACATGAAAACTGGTACAGGGGTTTCCTTACGACTAAGAGCAGTGCAAGTCACTAACTACGTACCTAGGAAAGAGACTTCTCCGTTTGGTGCAGTAGAAGGTGGTTTTGTTGCTGCTGCAAGTGATGACGAGAGTCCTTTTGGCGCTCAAGCAACCACTGCAAAGGTAAGTGACGACGACGATTGGGGTGACGAAGACGAGGCTTCAGTTAAAGAACCTAAGAAAGTAGTCAAGAAGACGGTTGCCCCCAAAGAAGAGAAGGCTGAGATAGCTGCGGTTATTGATGATTGGGACGACAACGACTAGTCCCCAATAACCCTTACTGTGGCTAGGATTTCCGAAGAGGGTGTACCGACACCCCTGCCACAGTGTCTCTCGGTTTTGGGTGAAACGTCATGGAAACAAAAGAATTTCTAAGCGAGGTGCTTAGTGACAGTGGTTGGTACTGCCTGTTTGGTAACGACACTGAGAAAGACCGTAGGACGCAGAAGTTCTACGCTACAATTAATGAACTAGTAGATGAGTCATACATCCTAGACCAGCAGGGGTATGACGTTTATTTTGCCTTAGCTACATTTAGGGAGAAAGGTTCTCGTAAAGTAGAGAACGTACAGAATTTAAAGTCCTTATTTTTAGATTTGGACTGTGGGCCTAGTAAAGATTTTACAACGCAAAAAGAAGCCATAGACAAACTACGTAAGTTTGTTCGTGACTTGAAATTACCTAAGCCTTTAATGGTAAGTTCTGGGCGTGGGGTACATGTATATTGGATACTAGAAGAAGCCGTCCCGCTAGAGGAGTGGTTGCCGGTAGCGGAACAACTTAAAGTCCGTTGCGCTAAACATAAGTTCTTAGCTGATCCAGCTGTTACCGCCGATGCTGCGCGGGTACTTCGCCCGTTAGGTACGCACAACCACAAGACCTCACCACCTACGGAAGTATTTAAGTACGGTGTGGAGCTACCCCCGCCCGTTAATTTTGATGTGTTGTCTGAGTTGCTTGGCAAGAACTTGATGCCAGTGGTTACAAAGATTGAAAACCGTACCCCCAACGCAACGCTACAAGCACTGATGGGTAACGTAGAAAACAAATTTGGTACTATCGTAAAGAAGATAAACGCAGGTACTGGGTGTAAGCAGCTTGAATTAATCGCAACAGATAAAGAAACTACTACAGAGCCTATGTGGCGAGCTGGACTGTCTATAGCAAAATTCTGCTCTGACGGAGAGAAAGCCGCACAATATATATCTAAAGGGCACGAGGGTTACTCGGAAGAAGCTACGGCAGCGAAAGTACAGCAGATAAAAGGGCCGTACCTGTGCGTTAAGTTTGATGAGTTTAACCCCGATGTGTGCCCTCAGTGCCAGCATTGGAACAAGATAAAATCGCCCATTATTTTAGGCAAGAACGTAATCGCGGCAGAGGGCGAAGATAACATAGTAGAAGCCCCATCAGCTACGCTACCGAACGCTCCAGTGCAGACATACACTATTCCAGACTACCCAAGCCCTTACTTTCGGGGGGCCAACGGAGGTATATACATAAGGGCACGGAATGTTGATGGGGAAGCAGAGGAACGTCTTATATACCACAATGATTTTTATGTAGTTAAGCGTGTGGTTGATGTGGAGATTGGTGAGGCTATAGTGATGCGGCTTCACCTACCAAAAGACGGGGTGCGAGAGTTTACTGTGCCACTAACTGCTGTTACGTCCCGAGAGGAGTTTCGTAAGAACATGAGTATGCAAGGCGTGGCGGTAAACAAGATGGATGAACTTATGCAATATACAACTACTTGGGTAAACGAACTACAAGCTATGGCTACAGCGGACGTGGCTCACCGGCAGTTTGGCTGGACTAGCGATGCGATGGAGTCTTTTGTACTCGGTAATCAAGAGATATTTGCTGACCGTATAGAGTTCAACCCGCCAGCCTCCAATACTGTAGCTATGTTCCCAGCGTTTGACGCAAAAGGTTCTTTGTCGGGCTGGAAAGATATGGCTGCTTTCTTGAACGAGAAGGGGCAAGAACCCTACCAATATATTATGGGGGCTTCGTTCGGCTCTGCACTCATGCAGCTAATGCCCGTTGCGTGTTCTGTGTTGCACGTACACAGTGACGATTCCGGTTTTGGTAAGACCACCGCTCAGTTTGCGGGGCTAGGCGTGTGGGGGAACCCAGAAGAACTTATATTAGAGAAAGAAGATACCTACAACACTAAGATGAACAGGGCAGAGGTGTACCACAGTGTCCCGCTATTCTTAGATGAGCTTACTAACATGGCCCCAAAAGAACTTAGCGACCTAGCATACCAGTACTATGCTGGTAGGCAGAAACGTAGGCTAACCAGCGGGGCTAACGTAGAACGGTACAACGGCCCTGCGTGGAGTTTTATGGCGGTGTCCACAGGTAACGCCAGCTTGATAGAAAAGATAATGCTGTATAAGAAAGCGCCCAAGGCCGAATCTCAGCGTATTCTTGAGTATAAAATAAGCAAACACTTCAAAGATGCCCAGACCAAAACCCTCACTGATGAGTTTCAGTCTAACGTGTTGAAGCATTACGGTCATGCAGGAGTGCCGTTTGTACAGTATGTTATTAACAACTTAGAGGAGGTGACTAGCCTACTTAAAAGGGTTCAAGTAAAAATAGACACCGAGGCTGGACTAGCAGCAGAAAACCGATTCTGGTCAGCTGGTGCAGCGTGTACCCTGTCCGCGTTGATTATATGCAGGAACTTGGGGCTACTACCCTACAAAAGTAAGCCAGTATATAAGTGGATACTTGAAGTACTTAGAACCAATAAAAAAGGGATAGAGGACATGACCCACTCGGCGGAGCAAACGCTTAATGACTACATGAATGATCATTATGGCAATGTTCTGTGGATTAGAAGCACCGATGACCTACGTAAACAGAACGGGAACGGGTTAGACACGCTAGTCATACCAGACGTTAACCCAAGGGCTAGGCTGGTAGCTAGGTACGAGACGGACTTAAAACGCGCTTACCTAGTACCTAAGCCCCTACGTGAGTGGTGTGGTAAACAGCAAATAAACTACGCAGCTTTTATTGAATCCCTTACAGAAAAGATGGGGGCTAAAAAATCTAAAATGCGTCTGAGCAAAGGCACTCACATGAACTTACCCCCTACTGACGTGATCATAGTGAACTGCCTTGTAGAACAAACACAAGAGGACAATGATGAGTAAGAAATTCTTAGCGGCTATCCGCGCCCAAAACACAGCACTAGAAGTGGGCAAAGAACGGGGGAAGAGACTGCACACAGACCCTATAGAGCGTGCAGAACAAGGTAAGTTTAGGCGTAATTTAAAACCAGAAGAGATTATGTCGGTGTTAAACGCGCAAGCGGAAGGTATACCAAGGGCTAAGATAGCCCAGCAGACTGGGTTAGCCCCCGCTGCGGTGTACAATATATCTTACAGGTATGAGTTAACTCGTGTTGGGGGGTACAAAGTTTTAGGTAGAGGTAATTAGTGCCTAAGACTGTAGACAACGGTGTGCTTAAGCTAGACGACCTCGCGCCAGACGGGGTACGAGTAGTAGTCAATTGGGATAAGATGTTAGTAGGGATGTCCGTTTTTGTACCATGTATAAACACAGAAGCTGCGCGTACACAGGCACAGGTTATAATGCACCGTAAAGAATGGGGTATGGAGCACAGAGTGCGGACAGAGAGTGGTAAACTAGGTGTACGGGTTTGGCGGACTGTATGATACCATATGAGACGTAGCGCAATGCTACTAGGTTCTCCGACCGGCTTACCCCCTTCCTCTCGGTGGGGGGTAAGTTTTAGAAAAACCCTTCTGACTCTACTGCCGACTTCATAGCGGAAGATAACAGCACACCGTTGTGCATCAGTAGTGTGGTTCTTTGGTGAGATTTAAGCGACCGCCTTATTGTCTTATTGTTTATGAAAAGTTTAGCGTTCGCTTTAGCAGCGCTAGAGCTATTAAACTTCATCATATCATCCATAGCTTCTTTTACTGCTTCGCTGTCACCAAAACGCATGGCTACATAGAATCTTTTAAGTAGTTTAGATCGTTTACTAAAAGCCGCGTCGTCCATACGTTTGGCTTTAGACGACTCTTCCATGCGGTTCATATATTCCGTAGGCGGGAATCCTAAGAACTGAGCAAACAGTTCACCAGACGATACGTCTTCATACATGGCATCCCCGCGCCGAGTTAGCATACCGTCGTCTCTTGGGTAGCGGTACAACGCTCTGTACGCATTACGAAAGGCTCCGGGTAATATACTTTCAAACCCACGCTCACCATCGCCGTCGGCGCTAAAGATCTCGCCAAACCCTTCGTAGACTCTAATTCCTACGCTAGTAGCAGGGCCACCGAAGTAGTGAGCAATAGTTTCTTCTGGGGAGGGGTCAGCATTAAACCTATCTGCCTCGACCAACAAGTTGGTAAGTGCCACACGTTTGGACACATCTAACCCAGTTATTTCAGACAACGCACCCTTATACAACGTGTTGCTGTTAAGCGCCTTACGTACATAGGTTTCAAAATCTTCTTCGTCATCGTCTGTAAAGAAGGTATCTACAATCGAACTAATTAAACCAAACAGCGGCATACCTTGCACACCAGCAAGCAGTAATACTGAAACATGGATTCCAGCAAGTTGTTTAAAGGCAACCCTAGCTTCTTTGGTATCACCGTTGTACTGAGCCTTCGCCCCCTGCCACGCGGTCTTAAGCATTTTGTAGTACATTGTAATGCCGTAGTTCTTATACATAAGAATTACACGCCCAATTCCCGAACGGGCAAATCTAGGCCCAGTCTCTAAGTTGGCACCACCGTTTATCTGTGTTGTCTCAAACACGGCTTCTTCTGCCGCTGCCGCTTCTGCCGCTGCACGTTCTGTAGGGCTTACCGTACCCTTACCTTTTAGAGCCTTATTTAAAGCTAGGTTGTACGCCGCCATTAAAGTTACTTGGCGGTTCATAACTTCCGCGTTATGAAACATAAGCGCAGACTGGTTTGTAATCCAATCCATTTTGCTTATGTTTCGCCCCGAAGAATCCACGCTTAGTGTTTCCGCTATAAAAGACGTACCCAACTGCCCACGTCTAGCCGATAACTCAACTAAAGGTTTAATACTGTTCAGTTGTGTAATCTGGTCTTTTGATAAGTTTAAATCTTCGCGGACTGTGTAAAGACGTTTACCATTACTAGATCGAGTTACCGTGTAGTAGTTATCAAGCGATGGTTGTGCCTTGTCTTGGAGTGCTGTTAGCGCGTCTTTAAGCTTGTTATTTCCTTTTAGAGCGGCCCTTACAGAGCGAGGAGCACGCGCATCCCCAAAGATTGTTTGCTGTGTTTGACTAAACGGAGTGTTAACAAACAAAATTGCAGCGTCTTTAAATGCAGCGTTCGCCTCTTTATACCCGTACCTACCTGCCAACATCGGATAAGCAAAGAGCGGTATCTGCGACAGGTTAACCAACGCAGAGGAAGCGTTAAATCCAATGGTAAAAAGAAACGCTGCGCGGTTTGCCATCTTAGCGTAGTTATCCACTGGCGGATTTATTGAAAACTGCCCTCGATCAACAACCTCATCAACAAGAACTTGGTCGTACTTACCAATCTTAGCGTTTGCTTTAAACGTCTCTATGTACGACCCAATCAACGCACTGTTTTTTATTCTGACGGTCTGTCTGGCTAAATCGTAACCTTTTGTCCTTACTGCCTCAAAAGCATCTTTATCAAATCCTTCAGTCTTCTTACGTCTTTGCAGTCCTTTTGCAAAAGAAGACTCAGGCAGTGCTTGAATAAACAAACGCGTAATCTGTTCTTTTGTTTCTGCGTCTACATTTGGCTGCTGGTTTAATATATCTAGCACCTCACTGACAAAAGCAGGGGGCACCGAATCTCCGTTATAATTAGATTTATCATTCGGATCAAATATATCTACTTCCAACCCCTCGCCATCGAAGAATTCCATTGCCTCTTGTCGCTCACCATTACTCTCATAGGAAAATACTGCGGAGTTGCGACCCCCCTTTTTTTCTTTAACCGCTAAGAAATAGGTACCTTTACGGGTAAGCGGGAAGTAAGGTTCCAGCTTCGATGCTTCTAACATCTTAGCAAGTAGCTCATTCTTTAAGTTCTTTCTTACGCTTTCGTCTACAGACAGACTATCAATCCTACCCTCTAATACTTTTAGTAGCTCCGCGTATTGGTTCTTATAGAAGTCCCGTAGCTTTACATACGTCTCTTGGCCTTCCTTGTCTAGCTTATTGTATTCGTTCCGTAACCTTGTCCACTCTTTAAGTTTTTTGCCTGTGTACTCTGATGCGTCTTTAGTTGGATCTACTTCTGCTATGGTGCTGTCGTATACAATATTGTTAAACCTATCACTCATAGTTTTTGTAGCTTTATTGGCCCACTCTAATATGGGCAGTAAAGTTTTTCTGGTAGATGCTTCAGCCGCAGTAAGATCCCCCCGTTGAACATCAATTTGGTCTAGTATTTCTTGAGCGCCGTTCATTTGGTCGGATTTGGCGTAATCAGCAATACTGGCGTTAGGCAAAAACCTAAAAAATATTTTTTTAGCTTTGGTCAAAGCAGGGTTTCCCGGCCCAGAAAATGCGCCTTTTATGTCCCGTATTAGAGTGCTTCTTTTTTTAGATCCAGCAGCAGCTTCTGCGGCCTCCCTTACCGCTTTACCTACAGCGTTGGCGGTCATATAGTTAAACGACCCTGCGCCTATAGACTGAGGTGCTGGCGCTAACAACTGCTCAATTAACACGTCTAATTCTTTAGAGGCGTTTCCTTTTAGAGGTGGGCGCTTAAACAAAGCACGGATCCCATTAACAAACCGTTGCATAACATTAAGGCGTTCGCCTTTTATGCTAAACCTAGATAGTTCTTTGTGGAATGCAAGATTACCAAAAGCTTCTGCTACAAATTCTTCTACATCTGTAGCGCCGTACTGCCCTTTCAGTTGTCCTTTTACATCTTTAAACAACTTAATAATCTGTGTAGCAGCCGCCCCCTTAGTGGGATTTCGTAGGGCTTGTATGGTAGCCGCGTGAGTCATCTCGTGCAGTAAAGTATGCACACTCATGGCTGCGGGTATGTCTTCGTTTATGACAATTGTATTGTCTAGATCTATCTCACCAAATTGACCTCTAGAATAGAAGCCATACACTGGATACCCATCAACACTTTTAGATACCCTTTTAGCAATAAGTTTTTCTGCTTCTGTAGCGTTCTCTGGTAAGTTTTTAGTTGTCCTAGAAAGTAGTACCTTAGTATCGCCCACCATCTTTGACAGCAAGTTAGCAATCAGTTTTATACGTGGGTTGGTAGAATTTTTAGCAACATCTTGTAGTGCCGCCTTTAGATCCCCCGCTCTTAGTGCAGCTAGGGTGGTTTCCGTAAGGGGTGCGGTCACTCCTTTGACGGGTATACCTAAAAGATTATTCTGGGTGGGGTCAATATTTATACCCGCGTTTCTTCCTAATACTTGATTTTCTGCATATTCTATAGCAACGTCTTTAGCGGCCCCTAGTTTTCTTGCTTCTAATATAAGCCTCGCTTTAGTAGCTCGCTCGCCCCCCTCCATCATTTCCCTTGCGTGGGTTATGGCTTCCTTCTCGGTGTAACTTGAAGCAGCCGCATCCGTAGACTGTTTGTTCTTACCAACATCAATAGCCTCGCTAAAATACTTAAATAGGGTCGGGACTAATTTATTAGCTTTGCGTGAGGCGTTAAGCTCTTTCCGTTCGCTTGGTGTTATTTTTTCGGGGTCTAAATCACGATCTGCCTCTACAGCTTTAGCGTCTTTAGCAAGTTCTTTTTCCCTAGTAATGTTTACGCCGTCTACTACCTCATCCATAGATTTTTGTGGTGTGGTATCTGTATCTTTTGCGTTTAGTGATTTTCCTGTAATCATTGCTTTAGCAGCTTGAGATTCTTGCGAAACTCTTGCTTGCCTAGCCTGTAGTTTCTTAGCGGCTTCTTTTGGGGTAAAGGCTTTAAATTCTTCTTCCGGAACACCGTCTATAAGTATTTCGTTACCTTTCATTACACCTTTGTACTCTGTACCGTCTTCAAACTTAAACGTGTACTCGGGGTAATCACCATCTGTATTCGTTTCAATTGTTGGTGCTGGCACTCCTTGCGCAGGAGTAATTCTGGCGGCAGCTTTTTTGTCAGCAGCAGCTCTTTTGGCGGCAGCAGCTTTTATTCTTTTTTGTGTTGCACCGGGTCTAAGCTTAAGAATTTTTCGCTCGGATGTCGGATCTGTCACGGTTTCGGCGGCGGTTTCGGTGGCGGCAGTAGTATTAGCAGCAGGAGGAGGAAGAGCAGCAGGAGGAGCAGGAGGAGTACCGGCCCTACGCTCTTTTAATTTCTGTATCGCTTCGGTTCTATTTTTGCCGAGATACCCACCCGTAGGACCGCCAAGGTCGTTTCGGTCATACCACTCTGGTTTATTAGGTTCTTTAAATATTTCGTAAGAATCTGTACCAAACTCAACAAGTTGGTAAGGATCACCAGCATCAGTTTTCTTTCTTGTAATTACAGGTTCGGCATCAACCTCAGTGGTGTCATCGGAAGTAGTTTCTGCAACAGTTTCAGTAGCCTCAGAAGTAGTTTCTGCAACAGCTTCAGTAGCCTCGGCATCAACCTCAACAGGTTTGGCACCAACCTCAATAGCATCGGAAGTAGTGGTATCATCGGAAGTAGTTTCTGCAACAGCATCAGTAGCCTCAGAAGTAGTGGTAGCCTCAGTAACTTGACCTCTGTCAGCCGCAAGCTTGGCTTGTTGCCTTTCGTCTTGCGCTTTTATTTTATTTTTAGCTGCTTGTTTTTGTTCTTCAGTACTCGTTTCCGTAGTCGCAATAAACGCATTAACATCGTCAACATCTTCGTCAGTAAACCCTTTTTGGCCTGTAATGTCTTCTATACGCTCTACTTTATTTTTACGCTTGCGTTTTTTACTGGTAGCTTTTGCTCCTTTTTTCGGCCCCTTTTTTATGTTTATACCATCTATATAATCGTCTACTTGTTCTTCTGTTATTTCTTTTGGGGCTACGTTGTTTGCTTTCGCCAACGCAAGGCGTACATTGACCCTATTTTTTTCAGACTCTTTATCTATTAAACCTAACTTGGGTGCCGTTGCGGTAGGTTCTTCAGCGGTAATTTCGGCTTGTTCTTCAGCAAGGATGCTTTGTGCTTCGGCGGAGCGCCTGTCCTGCGAGGATATTCTTTCTTGTTCTTTTTCTTTTTCTATCGCAGCAAGCCCCTCGGGGGTGCGGTCAAAGTCTCTTGCTCGCCTACTACCACCAAGGAACAAGTCAAGAAGACCACCAGCTATGCTGCCATACGTAAACGCTTCTTCAGCGCCAGCAAAGGTTTCAACAGTTGCGTCGTATTCTTTCTGGTTAAGGTTCTGTAAAGCTTCTGATGCTATTTCTTGTGCGCCTTCATACCCACCCGTAATCCCCGCGCTGTAGATTTTTTCACCGATGGTTTCGACTTTCTCTGGGCCTAGCTTATCTACTAATTTATTCAGTAACGGTAGGTCTACAGATTTAACAAAACGGGCAATAGGTAGGATTTCTAGCAAGCCGATTGGAGCGCCACGTAGGGTAGCTGCGCCACGTTCTTCTTCAGTAGCGCCCGATTCACGGGCACGTTCACTTGCTTCACCAGCAGAGGCACCTACACCCAGTAATCCAGCAATACCTGTGGCGGCGAGAGTAGGAGCACCAGCAACCCCAGCAATAGCAGCGGGGGCGGCAATACCGGCAATGGAGCCAAACGCTTGACCTAACCCATAACTAAAGGACTCAGGGTCGCCCCCTTCGGGACGTATGTAATCCGCTGCGGCTTTAATTTTCTCACGCGCGGCTAGTTCGGCCTCTTCGTCCAAGATTGCGACTGCACCAAGGCTAGCCATTTCACCAACATTAACCGCACCTGCACCGAAACCTGATGTTAAGTCTTCAAATACGCCGGTTTCTTTAGGCGCAGCATATCGGACTTGATTCTGCGCAAAGATTTCTCCGAGGTCTGGCTCTTCAGTCCTACGTCGCCTTACTTCCGCAGCAAGCACGGTGGCAGCTTCAGTGTCTCCCGCGTTATGCGCCTGCATAAACGCATCTTCAAGTCTGGCTAAATCTACTTGAGCCACTAATCGTCCTTGGCGGGGTATTGGCCTAGCGCGGCATCAAGGGCAGTATTTGATGTGGCGGCGCTGCCCTTCTTAGTACCGTCAGGTACTTTTATACCTAATAACTCATACAATTGTGCTTCTACTGTTTCAAGTAAGTCACCCGTTCCAGCTAGTTCGCGCAGTTGGAAGTGCTCAATTATTTTAGCGTTAATTGCATTTTTGTAAGTCTCTACATTTTCTTCCGAGGGATCGGCGGTCATCGCGAGTTTTAATTGCATAATAGACGTATCCTCATCTATAGACTTACTAAGCTGCACACTACTTTCTTGAGTAATTTTATTTACGGCACTAAGTAGCGCGGCCATTTGTTGTCCTTCCTGCGCCCCTGCCGCTATGTCTTTTTGGACTTCCAGCGTCAAAACTTTTAACTGGTTTGCAATTTCACTCTTGTTTGACTCAAACTTTTGATTAGCACTGGCTATAGCTTTGTTGGCTATTGATGTTTCTGTACTGTTGTACATATCAGCCAACACAGTCCTTTCTTGGGTAAGGTAGCCCAGAGCCTTGTCTCCAGATTCAAGACCTTTACTAGCTACATCTAGGTCTAAGCTTAAGAACTTGTTTTGTATATCAAACTTCTTGTGCAACGCGTCCCTTTCAGCAATACCTTGCGCCTCTTGTTCGTTCATTATACCCGTGCCCACTGCGGCAAAACCTCCTCCCCCTGATGCAGCCATTAGGCCGCGCATTAAGGCGTTCTTCCTAAGCTGGGCTGGGTCTTGTTGGCGTTCAGTCAGCTTCCTTAGTTCTTCTTCTTGATTTTCGCCCGCCTTTTTAGCACCCGCCCTGTCAAGATAGAGATCAGACGACGCGCGTGCGTCGGTAACAACCTTATCTCTGTCTTGTAACGACCCTAACCCTGTAGCAGCAAGTTTTTTCTGTAGTTCTGCTGCGGGGTCGTAATCAATTTCAGCTGTTTCGGGACGCATATTATTTTTATTAAGCCCCAACCCTGCTAGTGGGTCGGCGTTTGCCGCTGCTTCTGCTTTTGCTTTCTCTTCCGCCGCTACTTTCTCTCCAGCTTCTTTTTTATTTAACGCTATGTTAGCGTCAGCTAAAGAGTCTACCGCAGCTGCGCCGGGTACCTCGGCATCGGGGGTAGGAACAACAGGATCAGTAGGAACAGCAGGTAGTCCACTCGCCCTAGATTTTTTAGCTGCGGCGTACTTTTCTTGCATGTCAGCAATAGTACCTTCTAATGCTTCGCCTCTGGTTGGGTTTAACTCCGCGTAGTCCGTATTCACCTTTGTTATATCTTTTATAGCTAGGTCTCTATTGCGAGCATTGTCAGGTAGGTTATATTTAGCTAGATATCTTGCAATTTGTGCATCGGTAACTTTACCGCCTTTATCAAACCCAGCAATGCCGCCGCCACTTCTAAACCCAACAATACCGCCTTGAGCAGCATTCATTTGTGGTCGTGCCGCACCGGCTTGATTAGGAGGCATTGGATTTTGGCGTTGTTTGTTTGCTAACGTCCCACTAGTATTTTTAGCAACTTCAGCAAGCCCCTGCCCCATAAGCTCTTTCTGGTTTTCTACGGCTTCTTTTTCCATAGAATCATACACAGTACCTTGTGAGTCAGGCATCCCCTGTGCCAATGCTGCTTTTGCTTCTTTTTGTTTAGTTGTTACTATGTTCAAAGCAAGCATGTCAAAAATATCTTTAGACTCGCCAGCCCTCTTCATAAGCGCAGGGACGTTATTTTGGTAAGCGGCTGCTAAATCACCTACTTTTTTATCTATATTTACCATTTTTAACCTGCTCCTTATACCAAGATGGGTGCGTCGTCGGCGTCGTCGTCGTCGGCTGCACTACCACCGCTGCCAGAACCCCCACCATCACCGCTGCCAGAACCCCCACCAAGCCCACCAAGGCTTTTTAAGAGCGCCATAATTCCACCGGAATCGCCTAATAACTTGCTTAGGTTACTTGGCTGCGAATAGCTCGTTGTCTGTGCTTCTAGTGGAAGTCCTTGTAATAAAGACTGCTGGTACTGTACTTGTTTGTACGGAAAATCTCGTTCTTCTTCAAACTGCGCCCTGTCTGCGGCTATGCCTTCAGCGGTAATGCCCCTCTGCGTAGCACCGGCTCCTGTCTGTGCAGCAAGTGCCTCTAGTCCGTAACGGTTGCTAGCGTCTTGAGCAGTCTGTTGTCTACCCTGCTCAGTATTAAATTGGTTAAGAGCTTTATCATAAGCGTCGCTGTACCCTTGACCTGTAATAGCAGCAAGATTTTGCCCTAAGTTACGATTACCTTCAGACTCCATAATAGCCTGTCGAGTACCACCAAAAGCACCGGCTTGAGTTAACCTACCAGCGTCAGCTAAACGACTAATATTAGATTGGCGGCGTGCTTCATCGAGTTGCGGATTTAACGCAGCTTGTAAGTAAGGATTCATATACTGCGAGGCTACGTCACCTCCCATGCCTCCCGCCGGTACATTCATTGCCATACCTGCCGAGTCGTACTGCGGTACAGGAGCACCAGCACCAGTAAAGGAACTAGGTGTAAACGCGCCCATGTTAGTAGGTACAGTTAAGTTCCCAATACCTTGGAACGCTGTGTTTTGTATATCTGACTGTCCCGCAGAAAGAGGGCCGGTGTAAGCTTCATATCCTTGATTAGCAAGGGCTTGCCCTCTACCTAGCATGTCAGTTACGTAATCACCCGCCCACGAAGATAGCGAAGATTCTTTGCCTACTGGTTGTCCTACATTAGGGTCTGTAGGAACTGGTATATTTGTACCTGTACCTGTCCCTGTTGTCCCACCTTCATTAAATCCAAATATACTCATAAATTACGCCGGTAACATTTTTTTAGGGTTAATTTCTTTACCTTGTTTTTTATTGCCTGTACGTTCTTTACGTACTCGATCCATCATAGCGTGTAACGCCTTAGCACCTGCATCAGAGTTACCGTTACCTAAATGACTTACCACATCAGCAGGTATAACAAACTCACCATCGCTTAATCTAGCTTCTTGCCCACTGTCAATTCTAGCAGGTACTTTATCAGCCATACCATCGCTACTACCATTTAAATAACGTCCCTCACGCATGGCAAGAATACCCCCTTGGGCCATCGTTACTTTTTTAATATCTTTTGGAGGCCGCGAGTCTGTTAGTTCTTGTTTGTTTATTCCCGCTAGCCCCATCGCTTGTTGTTTGGCTTTTGCACGAGCGGCTTGCGCGGACATGGGCTGCGCCTCTCCCTTTTCTGCAAATATAGTGTCACTAAAGTAGCGCCTCCCTTGCTCTCCGGGCCGTCTATTTGGATCTGCACCTTCTTGAGGTGCCGCTTTACGTGCAGGCATTGCCACACGATCACGTACCGCTTCATACTCAGGTATCTTACCTTGGTACCCTACTTGAGGTATTTTGGTTTCGTTAAGCCCACTGTTGTTTACTAATGCAGACAACCCTAAAGCACCTACAGGGCTATTTAAAAGATCCATAACCCCAGAGCCAAGATCTGACCCCGTAAATTTGCTTGTTAAATCTGAAAACCAACTCATTATCTATCTCCAATAAGCCGTAGTAGCTCTTCGTTTACATCTAATACCCCACCTTTAGCGAAACCAAAAGGTTTTCGCGGGGCTTGCCTGTTAGGTTGGCTGGGTTGACTAGGCTGACCAGCTTGTCTATTTACAGTAGGGCCGTAAGGAGAAGCAAACAGATTCTCCTGTTGAGGATTAGCAAACACACTATTAAAATCGTATAAGTAGTCTATCTTAGCAAGTTCGCCGGGTCTTGTTGTTACTGTTTGCCCTTGAAGATCCTCTGCTCCCATCAACATATTTAAAAAAGCGTTGTTTTTGTTCTGCTCTGTTTGTTTTTGGAAGTTCATTTCGATCTGCTGCTGCATGGCTAAGTCGCGCTGCTGCTGCAATTCTCGTTCTTGTTGTAGCTCTTGTTGTAGTTCTTGTTGGGTTTTAAACAACCCTGTAGCAGCAAATTTATTATCAAACGCCGTGTCTAGTGTTTGATCTCCTGCCATAACCCCCTGCAAAAGTTGCTGGTCTTGTATGTTAACAACGCCGTCACCGTTAACATCGTACCCCAGTTGTTCTTCTGTAAGTTCAAACGTGGCTGGGTCAGCAAGAGCTTCTTGTTGCGCTATTAAATCAGTAACAAAATCTACATCTACATCGGTCACTTCTGACGGAGGTTTACCGATTATTGCCGCTATGGTGTCAATCTCTCCAGACAGCCCTGTTTCCGTTTCACCTATCGCCGCAAGTAAATCTTCTTCGGTTTGTCCTATAGTGCCAAGCAGTTCTTCTTTTGTTAAACCTAGCTCTTTGGCGAGATCGTCTACAGAGTTACTTACATCCGCTACATCATCTTTTATTGCCGCAATTGCGTCTGTCTCTGCTTTAACTTTTGCCTCGGCATCTCTAATTTCTTGCGCCTCGTCTGCGGCTTGCTTTGCATCGGCTCTTGTCTTAGCTAAATATTCTTCGTAGGCGAGCTTATCGTCGGCTCTGACTTTGGCTTCGTTATCTTTCGCCGTGTCGTATGCACCTTTTGCGTTGCTAAGTTTAATTTTAGCTGCCGCTGCTCTAGCCCCTTCAACTTCTTTTAGCCTTCTAAGTTCCGCAACTACAGCGCGAAAACGAGGGCTATTATAGTTTAAAGTTTTTAATTCCGCTTCATACGCGGCTACAGTGTCGGTGTATTCTTTCGGTGTCTTTATAGCGTCTTGAGCGTCTTTGTAATTTTGCTCTGCGGTATTTGTAGCCGCTTTAGTTTCTACTAATGTGTCTGATTCCGTGTATGGGTCAGCTTCTACCTCTGACTCTACCTCTACCTTTGTTTCCGTTTTAACTTCTGTCTCTGCGGCTTCAACTGTTTCTTCTGGAGTACCTGCATCATCAGACCCGTAAGACTCCATTATTTTATCTATAACAAGATCGGCATTAACTGAGGTTTGCCTAACGTACTGCTCGGCTTCTTCTTGGGTTATGCTAATACCTGCTTCCGCTGCGGCATCCATAACTTCTTGAGAATCTATGTAACGACTATCTACGTACGCATCTACTTGTGTATTTAATTCAGCATCAGGGTTATTACCTGTGTACTTGTTTAGATCAGCTTCGGTGGGTTCATAACCGGGATTAGCTTCTTGGAACGCATCTAAGGCTTCAGAATAGGTAGTGTACTGGTCGTTGAACGCATCATTTAATAAGCTAGTTTCCAGACCAGCAAAAGAGTCGCTATCTATGCCGAATTGAGACAGCGTTTGCCTAAGCTCTGCGTCGGTCATTGCCCCATTTTTAGCGCCTTCTATTGCTGCGCGTATTGTGGGAGACGTGTTTTTGACTACGTTAGACAATACATCTGCGACCTGTATGCCAGTACCAAGACCCGCTCCAACAGAGCTACCAACTATGCCAGCTAAAATAGCAGAGGTGGCAATATTAGCGTCAACAGGGCGAGTAGGATCTACTTCGTATAAAGCCACCTCAATTACTGCTTGTACAGCCCCTTCTTCAAGGAATTCTGCTCCGCCTTCCGTTGCAGTACCTACACCTATTTTAGACACACGTTCTATAAAACTATCTATGAATTTGGTAGACATAGATGTAACTTTGTCCCCAAACAAACCCTGCGCTAGTTCTTCTCCACCAAGAACTTTATCGCCTATAATGGATGTTATAAAACCAGTGATTCCTGCCTTACGAGCTACTGAAGTAGCGAACTCTTCAGCTTCTTTTATTTGTGTTTCTGATAATGGTATAGACCCAACCCCCGTAGCTTCCGCTATGCGAGCATTACGTTTTTCAAACTGAGTTATTTTAGCGTTGTAACTTTCTTCGTAGCCGCTTCTTGCTGCATCGCCCGTTGCTTCTGCACTGTCGCTAAGTGTTGTAACGTTTACAGCGACCATTGAAGGGTCTAGATTTTTTGCAAAGTTATTAGCTATCTCGTCACCAAATTTTCTAGCTACGTTTGCGGTTATTTTAGCTCCAGCAAAAGCAACGCCACCTGTACCAATTGCTATTAGCTCTGATGCTGCTTCCTTAACAATATAATCAAGACCAAACTCTATGGGATTTTCCGAAGCCGCACCTATAATAGCTTCACCGACCAATAACCAACTGTCTTTTGTACCCAGACCTTGCCTCTTAGCTTTGTCCCTAGCGCCTTGCAGTCGTTTTTCTATGTCTTTAAGACCTTTCTTGTAGTCTTCTGGTTTACTAGAACCTGTCATGTCAGTAATAGCTTTTAACGTCTTACCAAGTTCGGTAGATCCGGGGTCTATACCACCTAGAGCAGCAAGCCCTAAAAATGAATTGGCTACATCAGCGCCAGCTTCAATAGCAATAGCAGTACCTATAATCCAGTCATCGTCGCCTGTTTCTTCAGCAGCAGTTACAGCGCGTTTTGCTAAATCATATAACCCAAAAGCATCTTCAACGCCGGTTTTATATAGAGTGTCTTCGTGGTATCTACCTGTAGTTTCGTCTACCGTACCTAATGCGCGTAGGTATGCTTCGCGGTCATCTCCAGCACGTAATTCGTCAAGGGCAACGGTATCTAACGCACGTACTGCATCTAGCACGCGACCAGACGTATCCATACCTAGCTCTTCCATTACTCGTAGGTGTGAGTACCCGTCATCTCTAAGTTCTTGGTAGGCGTTAATTGCCTCGGCTCTAAAATCATCTGCCCCAGCGGAGTCTCCACCACTTTCTACATCCTCTCGGTGCATAGCTTCAGCAATCTGATCTATGGTGTTACCGACTAGGTACGCTCTATCATCTTTAGATAACCCAGATACTTCTGCCGAGGTGCCAGATTTATAATCAACACCTAATCCTATATTTGAATCAAAGTCTGCGAGTCCAAAATCTTCTAATTCTTGTTTTACAGTTCCGTTATTAATAGCTGCAATGTAAGAATTGTAGTCTCCCCCCATAAGTGTCCACCCTAAAGGCGGTTCTGGTACTACTGTAGAGGCTTTTAATTCTGTTAATGAAGGTTTACCTAGAAACGGTTCTAGGTTGTTTAGCGCTGTTTCTATTTGTTCAGAGCCAAGATCAAAATTGTCGGTTACGCCGTCCATTTCTAGTTTTAGTAGTAACGCAACACCTTCTGGGTTTATTGTGGGGTCTATTGTAGTTTGCGAAACACTGTCATATATAGACCCGTCTGACTGCACTGTCCAAATAGCGCTGCCATCTTCAAGAAAGGTTTTTTCTAAACCTGAGTTCACTGCGTTATTACGGTAATCTACAAAAGCACCATTACCAGAACTTTCAAAGTTATACGAATTAAACAATTCATTATTACTAAGTGAAGCAACAGCATCATCCGGTATCTCTGTACCACCAAACATGTTACCTAGACCATCTCTTGTACTACGTAACACGCTACCCATAGCCTTTAAGAAACTGTCTTTGTTGTACCCTGCTATACCCCCACCAGATACCACATACTGTCCAAGACCCGTAGCCATAGCGGTTTCAAAGTCTAACCCTCGCGCTAGACCTTGTTGAGTTTTAACTAAACCACCTACAAGAAGTTCTTGGTCTACACCTGCGCGACTAAGGAATTCAGAGGTAAGCCCTACTTTATCAAGAGCGGTTGAAGTAAGAGCAGGGCCAAACGCTGCTAGGAACCCTGCACCTACATTTCCAGTTAACGCACCTATACCTATCTGAGTAGCGGCGTATGCGGCTTGCCCTACTTTGTAGTTATTTGCAGCGGTGGTAGCAGCGATAGCGGCTTTACTACCTGCTTTTGCTCCTTTGGCGGCTTTAGCAGTTGTAGACGCTTCTGTAGCTAGATTTGCTAATATCTCAGAAGCAGCAGCACCCGCCCCAGCAACGCCCATATTTAGAAGAACGTCTTTAAAGTCTCCACCTTGCACTGCGGTAGTAGCTCCAGCAACAGCAGCAGCAGCAGCGGCAGTTTGAGCCACACTATATCCAGTAGTAGCAGCGGTAGTAGCGGTAGCAGCAACAGCGGTGGTAGGAGCACCAAACACTCCTGCTTTTAACAACATTTGCGGAGCATAAATTGCCGCAGCAACAGTAGCAATTATCTTTAATGCGCTACCTAGATCGTTGTCTTTTACTTCGTTGGTACGTATTTCACCATACGAAAAAGGGTCATAGAGGTACGTAGACCCGTCTTTGGTCTGCCGCATAGGACTTACTTCGTACTTTGCATACAACGCCTGTAACATTGGGTCTGTGTTAAACGTCTTTACTAGAGCATCTTCATAACTAATGCCTTGCGTAGTCTGTAAATAGGCTACTTGTTCTGTAAGAATAGGCTCAATAAACGAATGAAATTCTTCCGATTTAATAGGTTTGCTTTTATCTGACCCACCAAACCTACCAAGTTTTTGTGCGGTTGGAGTAAAGTCATACCCGTAATACCCACCAAGTATTGTTGCTATTTCTTCTGGAGAGTCGGCAACATTCAATACCGCATAAGCGGATTGAGCTTCGTTTTCGTCTCTAGGTTTACCGCTGTATATATCTGTTAAATACTCAGGAGCGCCAGTAGCGTCCATGTATTGGTCTGAGCTTATAAGAGTGGATATGTTTGAGTTGGTATAACTACTAGCGCCTTCTCCACCTATTAGATCCATATAAGCAATCATGTCCGAATCGGAGAATGCTTTGTTAAACGCAGTGCTGTAATAGCCCGCTAACTTATCTCCATCGTTTACTTTCCAATAGTCCGCGCCTTTAGCTAAATCTTTTTTATACTGGTCAATAAACTTCTTTGTTGACGCAGCATCGTAGAAAGGATTAAACGCGGTAGCAGCACTTCTAGAATCAATTTTATCTTTAGGCTTAGGTTTTGAAACGCTTGTTACGGGGGCGTTATAGCGGTCTGCATTAGCTATAAAATCAGCTAAGTCTTCTTCAGATGGCTCATTAAAAGACGACTCCATTATGACACCTCTAATAAACTAGCTACAACGTGTAGCCTGTTAGCAGTCGCGGCGGTAACTTTAACAATTTCTGATTCTTCTACTACCAATGCTTCGGTAAGTAACTCTACAGTAGTGTTAGCGGCTACAGCTTTAACTTTAAACACGCTAAAAACCGCAGCAGCGGCATCTGTAATAGTTACCGTTAAAGTGTCAGCGGTGCCTGTATCTTCTGATACAAGAATAGACTTTATAATAGCTGTGGTCGCAGTGGGGCACGTATACAACACAGTTGCATTAGTGGTGGTAAGGTCTACCTTTGCATTTTTATAGTTATGCGCCATTAGCTAAAGAACCACCCTGCGGTTTCGGCCTGCGGTGACAAAGACGCTGTTCGTATTCCTTGATCTAATTGGTCAAAATACACTCGCAGCACGTTGTTAAACAACTCAAAATCTAGCTGGCTATACTGCGCTGGCGCATTCGGTAAGGTTGGGGCAACAAAATCTATGTTGTATCTTGTAGTATCTACAGTCATTACCGTCTCCCATCTGGTCGCATATCTATGCGTGGAGAGCCTAACTGCCAAGCTACCCCTGTATCGGTAGACTGTATCTTTATAGCCATCTGCCTACCCCGCACGCGAGTGTTTATCTGTGTTGTAAATACTTCTACAGGAGAAGAGGCGCTGCGAGTTACTGTACCACTACCTGACCCACCCTCAGAAATAGGGTTGTTGTACCCAGACCCAGAAGATTGTAGCGGTAAGAACTCCATAGTGACACTAGGACTATCAGCGGTTGACCCGTCGAAAGATATGTCTGGTATGACACGATGCACAAAAGCAAACTGATGCCCGTCTTCTAAGTCAAACTGCGCGGAAGATATAAAAGAATCTATAGCTGTTACTGAGCTAGTAGCATTATCGTCTATACCTTCTTCGTGGTTAACTAGATTATTGTTATATGTTGCTGCTATAGGAAATTCTCGTGTGCCAGAGTCTACCCATGCGGTACGTGCTAGAGTGCCGTAGTACCAAATATCTTGGTCGTAGTTGTATATGACGTACTTATCTACCGAAGTAGAACTACCGGAACAGTAGAACCACCAGATCTCACCAAAACTTTCGTTTGCACCGGCAAACACCTGTGCGTATTGCTCGGCGTTTAAATCGTTAAATATGTACTTTTTAAGGTCACAGCGTAGGGTTTGAACTCGCCCATCGTACTTGTAGAAGTTACCTACACCCATCCAATAAGCTACACCGTTAACGTACATAGGAGAGTTTCTAGACGCTATAGATATGTTATCTCCTAGTAGCTGCGCTCCCCACACAATAGGTGCGCCTACATATTTCATCGCGTATACGGCGCTATCCGTCCATATAAGAACTTCTTGGCGTGCCTGCACCCCTGTAATTATTTCAGAGCCACGAGACAATCTAAGACTACCCGATTGGTTTGTAGCAGATGGTGTCCAGTTAATTGCGCTCTCTTGGTCTGACCACCTAACAAGCATAGGATCTAAAGTTGTAGTGCCGAAGGCATTGGCACCAAGACAAAACACAAACCTATTTATGTCTGATACCAAAATAGAATTTTGTACTACGGGGGGATTAGACGCATTGGTTACTGTAGACAGGGCTACTGCACGGGTAGTTAGCCCATCTTCTGATTGATCCCATAAGAAGATACCCGCTCCGTGGGGGCCAAATAAAAGATCTTCCCCAAAATTATCTTGGCTCCAAGAACGAAAAGAGTCAGTAGAAGTTCCGCCTGTACCCCATACCCCATCACCCCATACGGAAGCACCCCAACCTGCTAATGGCGCTTCTGTCTCAGGGCCGGTATTAATTTGGTATTTGGCTGTTACAGTTCCGCCACCCGTAGCAGAAGAAGATGCAGCAGAGGTAAATTCTATGGTGTACGTGTTAAGAGAGGTGTTTTTACTTATTTGAAACTCCCCTACTACAGTAATACCGCCTACCGCAGCACCCCCACTAAACGTAACAAAGTCTCCATCAATGTACCCACCGTTAGCATCCGCAACGGTCACGGTAGAAGACCCAGATACGGTAGTAAACGGGTTGGTCAAAGTGACAGTTGCACGTTCTGGGGTTACGTCGTAATACGCACCACCATTTTCTATATAAAATTTAAGGTTAGTACCTATACCTAGGAGTTTGTTACCCCCTAACGTAACCCACGAAGACAACGACCTAGCTACTCCAAGAAACGTATCGGAAGACAACCGCGTCCACCCACCTATTTTTTCGGGCGTACCTTGCCTAAACCGCACTTTATCGCATTCATACCACCCACCCTCGCTGGTATACACAGTGTTTTCTCGGTTAACTCCGGGTTTAAGCTGTAATTTCTTTAGCGGCATTACCGATACTCACCTGTGCGAATCATTTCAGTAACTTCAACAGCGCGATTGCCCACCTGCTGACTCCACTTGCTGTCCATGAATTCATCAGCAGCAACGTCAAATTGCTCACGGGACATGGCCTCTAGCGCCTTAACAAAGCCACGCAAACGAGTCTGGCCCAGATTAAATGAGATGTCCACCAAGGCATCTTGTCGCGCTTCGTTCATTGCAGGGAACCAGAAATAGCTATCTGTAAGTTCTTCTTTTACCCGCTTGATGTCATTGTTTAGCAGGTAGTCAATCTCATCATCAGACAGGCCAAGACCGGACTCGCTAATATTTCTACCCACCGCAATTGTTTCATAATTTGCGGAGCACATATAAACTTTAGACCGCACACCTTCGTGGCGTTTAAGCATCTTAATTAAATCGCTC
>Ga0209336_10000134_pt1 | contig 36304 bp, 49 predicted proteins | sample LinPmetageLP32_FD_184042 | JGI IMG/M metagenome (GOLD analysis project Ga0209336, IMG submission 184042) | Marine viral communities from the Pacific Ocean - LP-32 (SPAdes) (version 2) | ecosystem: Environmental > Aquatic > Marine > Oceanic | place: Pacific Ocean | collected 2009-08-23
AGTCCAACCTATGCTCCAAACACCATCTTTATAAGTTGGTGCTTCATCAAGTTCTAACTTTTTATCATTAGAAGTTTCTGGTCTTGAGTCTACAGAAACAGGATATACATTATAAGATTGTAAAACTTCCTCAGTTATCTCAGAAGGAAAACTTGTGTTTGGGTTATCCTGTTTTAGTTGTTGAGTAGAATAAGGATATTGGTCTATAACCCCTCTGCTCTTTTCTTTTATTTGCGACATTTTTATCTCCTTTGTTTTATTAAAAAATTATGTTGGTCCTATATTTGAACCAGAATAATAGTGTCCATACTCACAAGACTCTCCACCTTGCCGATTTGAATTATTATCATAGGGTTTTTCATTAGATACAGAAGTGTCCATTGTAACAGTTATATCTGAACCTTGTTGAGTAGCACCATTAAATATCTTTATAACAAAAGTATTGTTATTACTTGTATAATCACTATACATAATGGCAATATTTCCAACGTCATTAATTCTTCTCATTGAATAATTTGGTCCAGTAGCACCTCCGCTACCAGACATAAAACGTGGATTAGCCTTATATAATTCATTACCTAATCCTGTAGTTCCTGAGCCAACAAGAGCATTGCTTCCGTTTTTATCGGCATACATTAAAGCATAGTTAGTTGCATCATAATTATTACTGTAATACATACACATATTATAAATTGCTTCTACACCTCCAGCTTTACCTCTTACTGCTGGCTGATAAGTGTCATAACCAAAATCAAGAGAATCTTGCGTTCTCCAGCCTCCGCCACCTGGACTAAAAGGACTTGTTAAAGTAGTAGCAGACCAATTATTATAATTAGTCCATGTTCCTTGATTTCTAGTTAATGAGCCACTTTTATTATAAAATAAAAAATTGCTGTCAAAATATTTTTGACAAATAACATTACCACCTAGACTCATGGAGCTACCTCTTGAGTAGTTAGATGTTGGTCCAAATACAGAAGTTGGAGAACCAGTTAAAGACGTTCCACTATAAGGTTGAAAATATACTCTTAAATTAAAACTGTGTGCAGAACTGCCTTCTTGCCAAGAAACATAACCTCCAAAATTAGAAAAACTAGCTTCTCCAGTTACATCATAGGCTATACAAGCCCCAGCTCCTGGGGATAGTAGTTCATTTCCCCAACCAGTCCATGTTTGAGTAGAAAGATAAGGAGTAGTTCCAGCATTATTAATTGTAAGCCAGTCCATTTGTTGAGTAGTGCCACTATTGCGTTTCTGTCTAGCTAAAACAAACTCTCCAGCTCTACACCATATACCCTGAGATGGTGGAGCCATGTTATTAACTGAAAAAGAATTTACAACTCCTGTACTTCTATTAACTGCAAGTATTCTATTACTTGAATTTGGTATTATCCAATCCCAATCAACAGTTGACTGAACACTTCTTGTAATTCTTGAACCTCCAGCGTCTTTTGGAAAACCAGTAACATTAGTAACATCTATTGATTTTTGTACCTCTCCAAGAAGATTAACATAATTCCAGTAATATTTACGAGAACCGCTTGCGGTACTGCTAGTCATTATAGGTATTAAAACTTTTTCGTTACTACTACCACCACCGCCAGCTGCCATTAAGGCTTTTGTTCCTACGCTCATTTAATTATCTCCTAGTATAAGTCTTGTCCAGCTGTAAAGGCAAAGAAATTGGTCCCACCATCAACTGTTAATAAAACAAAAACATCACAATTTGAAGTTGATAAAGTAGGTGCTGTATCACCAGCCCATTTAATAGCCGAAGCCCATGCGATAGTATAAGCAGAACCTCCTACCTTTAAAACCATAGCGTAAGCGTTACCGCTAGTTGGAATATTAGTGATTGTTAAAGTTGTAATGTTTTGAGAGGGAGTAAACTCAAAAACATTTGCAGTAGAACAATCTAAAGTTAATGTTCCTGTTGATTGGGTAACTGATGTTTTTGTTTCCCTAGAAGATGTAGATTTTAAAATTGTTGAAGTAACAGGAGCTGGAACACTTCCACCTACTATAGCTCCGTCAACAGTACCACCATTAATATCAACAGTTGTTACAGAACCACCATTAGAAATGGTAGCACCATTAAAATTAATTGTGCCTGTACCTGTTAAATTTGTGGCTGTAATTGCTCCGGCTGTAGTAGCTCCGATAGTTACTCCGTCAATAGTTCCACCATTTAAATCAACTGTAGTTACAGTTCCTAAATTAGATATTGTGGATCCTGTTGCTGAAATGCTTGAATTATCTAGTGTAACTGTTCCGCTACCTACTAGAGTTCCGCCTACACTTAAAGTTTTTCCTGAACCTACTTGTAGTCCAACTGAAGTTCCTGAACCAGCGGCGGCGAAAAGAGCATCAAGAGAATCAAGATCGGTGTTTAATTTTGTTCCCCAGGTATCTGTAGAGGCGCCTACCTCTGGTTTAGTCAGATTCAGATTTGTTGTTGTTGTATCTGCCATTTGTTTTCTCCTAAATTAAGCCGCAACTTTATAGACTTCAGTCCAATTAGTAGTTGCGTTTGGTTCATCAACCCATTTTAATCTTGCACTAAAGTTTGTAGATGATTGAGCTGATATATTTGAAACATCTATAAACACTATTCTATTGTATACAGTCGTAACCGTAGAAACTCCATTAATAGGATATGGGTTACCACTAAATGTAACATTTCCTATTACATTTAATGATGAAGTAGCTTGTGCAGGTATTATACCGCCACTTACTACTTGTCCTAATAACGAAACAGTTGCTACAGCATTTACTGTAGGTAGTCCATTTGCAACATATCCACCAACGGCAGTTACACTTCCTACAGCATTAATAGTTATACTTGCTTCTCTAATAGTTCCGGCTGAGTAATTTCCATAGCCATATTCACCAGAAGAATAAGTATCTACAGGGACTTTATTAACAATACTTAAACTAGATGAAGCTGTTATAGAGCATGAGACATCACTATATCCCCATATTCCAAAAACATTTGAGCTATATCCACCTTGACTATAATTTCTTGTTCCAGACATTTAATTCCTTATGTTAAATCAATATCTAAATCACCAGCGGGTACTCTAAACACATCACCAGTTGATATTGGTTTTTGTGTAGCTAAAGTTCCTACTGCATATAAATTACCACTTGTTGAAGCATCTAATACACCTACTGCCACAACTGTTCCGTAACTTGCTGTTGCTGTTGGGTATTCTACAGCCGCAGTATTTGACGATTGGCTGTTGGTAGTTGTAAAAGCTACCTGTTGTCTTGCATAACCTGTTCCAGTAGCTGAAACTTCTGTACCTCCGGTACCATCATCACCTGGAGCTACAGTATATAAAGCTAAATATTTTGTACTAGCAGGTGTGAAGGCTGTACCACTAAAGGTATATGCAAGAATTTTATTTTCTAAATAATCACTAAAACTCATTTTAATCTCCTTATTGTAATGCCTTTGCTTTCATTTTTAAAGTTGAATCACCTACTCTTGCTCTTTGATCGGCGATTTCCAAATCTTTAACTAACTTTTGATAAAGACTTGCCCAAACACTAATTCTAGCATCATCAACAAGATAAGGAGCCGATTGCAATAAAGTAGCATATAAGTAAATATCTGGACTACTATTGATAAGCCAATTAGTTGTATTAGTTGCTGATAGACTTGGTATCTTACTATAGTAAGTAATTTCTCCTGTTAAGGTTCCACTATCTGGAATTGGTAATACTTCCAACTCTTGACCCACTATTGTGTAAAATTTTGGTGTTCCACCTGATGTATAAGTTCTTCTTAATTTATCAAGTTGTTCATTTGTTATAAATTCTAAAGTTACAACAGGATTTGCTTCAACGACAAAATCAACTGTTTGTAACCAATCGGCTGGAACAGCACTATACTGAGAATCTATAGTCGCTGTTGCTCTTTTAATCATTTTTCTATTTCTAACTTCTTTATTTAACTGAGCTTCAGCTAAAGTAATAAAATCTGGTATAACATTTGTTAAATCAGTTCTATTAAGCCAATCTGCTATACTATCTTTTAATTCTGCATAATTACCTAAAGCCATTAAATAGTACCTTCTCTAGTTCTAAATGCTCTATTATCAGGATCATTAAGCCATTTTTTAACGGCTTTTGGATCATCTAAAATACCTTTAGCTTTTAAATCGTAATATAAAACCATGGGTATTGAAGCAACTTTATTCCAGTGACCATAAGGGTCTCTTTTGTCGCTTTCATTAAACTGTTCTTTGTTGTCTTTTATTATTGCAGTAACATCTTGTTCTCTACTTAAAACAAAAGTGTGATCTCCGTTACCTGAAGCATCTTCTTCAAATGTAAAGTTGTTTGATATTTTTGTATCATTATCAAAACTAATTAATCTTTTTTTATTCATTTTAAGTTTGGGTGGAGCTTTTAAACTCCACCCTTCCCTATTCAGTATTATGAATCTGTTAAATCTGCGGCAACCCCAAGGGCGGCTTCATTTTTAACTTTAAGTCCATATTCAGCTAAGATCATGCGTTTTTCTGCATCACCAGTTTTAGCTAATTCTATTACTTCCAATGGTCTTAGGAAAGTAGTACAATAGAACTCTGGATCAAGAACATAAGCATCTCTTTCTCTTTGGAATCTATTTGGAACAATATTCACGCTTCCAAAATCAGAAACATAAATGTCAGCCGCACCAATAATAACTCCAGCTTCAGGCTTAGTTATTTGGTATCTGTTGGCTGCAATTCCGGCAAAACCAGAGACAACTGTTTTGTTGTGGGGCCCAACCATAAGCATCTTAGGAGTTCCTCCTTGAGCCCATACTTTTTCGATAACATTATCAAGTATGCCCAAAGTGAAAGCTCTTTTGTTAGCATTGGTTGAATCACCAGCCGCATTATTAACAGTACCGTTAAGAACTGTTGGATTAGTTCCACCAGTACCTCTATCGGAGTTTGTTTTAAGCCATGCTGGTAAACCAGCTGTCTGTCTTGCTACGCCTGTACCACCACCAACTGCGGCTGAATTTGCCATAAGAGTTTTTTCTTGATCTCTTTTTAGCTCTTGACCTAGTTTTGTGATTTGATAGGCAAGCTCTGATGTTCGGCCTGCTTCATTGATAACTTCTAAATTGTCAGCTAATACAACAAGTTTTCTTGAAATATTTGTGTAATTTCCAATTCTTGTTGTCGGTGCAGTCACCGGAAAAGCCGCTATATCATCGCCATCAATCTGATAGTTTGTAGAAGCATCCGCTAATGAGTCTGTTTGCCACTCATAAAAAGTATTAGATACGGTCTCTCTACCACCATTTGACATAAATGGAGTTTCTTCAGGAGAAATGTTATAGATGATATTGCTAAGTTCTTCACGAATACCTACAGCCGCATAGCGGGTAAATGTATTTGCAATTATTGCCATTGTAATATCCTATTAATTATTATTCGTTTAACAACATGGAAACGGCAGAATGTGCATCTTGCCATTTTCCACTCTTTTTTAGACTAGAAGTAGCTTTCTTAAATGCGTCAGTTTTCTTAGGTGCTTTTTTACTACCGCTTCTTAGAACTCTAGTTCCTTTTGTAGCGGTTCTTTTTTTAACAACTTTTCTTTTGCCTTTATTAAACAACATAGCATCTCTTAATACAGAGACATGATTAGCTCTTACTAGAGCAGATATTTCCTCTTCTGAAACACCTTTGCTGATTAAAAATTCTTTTAATTCAGCTTTTTCTTTAGTAGCCACATTCTGATCTTTCCAACTTGGAATAAACTCAGATAATCTTTGAGCTTCAGTAGACAATATTTTTTGATATTGAACCATCTCAGCTTGTCTATTTTCATTTGCAATTCTTTGTTTTTCAACTGCGATAGCTTGTAGCTTATCTGCTTTAGTTTGCTTATAAGAATTGTACTCATGTTGTTTTTTACTAGCTTCTACTGGGTCTATCTCATACAAAGAATTCCAGTCAGGTTCAGGTTCATTATCGAAACCCTGTATTTGTTGCTCTAAAGTTCCTAAGAGTTGAGCATATTGCTGTCTCTCTTCTAATACTTTAGTAGAGTCTATTTCAAATTGCTTTTTTTCTTCTGCAAGTTTTTGACTCTGCCTAGTAAAATGCTGTTGCCTTGAATATCCATTTCTCAATTCATCTAATGATATTTGCTCTAATTTTCCGTCAATCTTGACTTCAATTAAATCTTGTTGCAAATCATCTTCAAAATTTTCTTCGATTTGTTCGTCTGCATACAGTTCGGAATCGTTTTGATCTTCTTGGATTTCTTCGTCATATTCTTCAGACTCAAAAGTTTCCAATTCAGATTCTTCTGTCAACTCCTCGCCAATAGGAACATCTTCGTATTCTTGTTCTCTTGACTCTATTTGATTACTTGTTTCTGAGTTGTCGCTTGGGCGATTCAAAAGGTCTGTAACCTTGTCTACACTTGATTTTAATTCAGGCGATTCCTCAATCGGGTTTGTCGCTTGGTTCATATTAAACTCCTTTTTTGTTTTTGACAATATTTTCTGATTTTATTTTTAAAATATGTGCGTTGTCAGCCACCGCCCATAATTTTTCTTCAAGCAAGTCTACTGCTTGTAAAAGCTGATAGTGTCTTTCTCTTTCTTTTGATTCATGTGGAGAAGTTAATTTCCAATTATTATGAATATCACTTTTAACACTTTCTATAACAGCTTTAAATGTTGCATCTTCTAAAATGTTTCTTGCGTTTTTTCCAAAAGATATTAAATCATCTACATTACTCATTGTCTTACTCTCTGTATATCACTCACTAATTTTGTTTGTGCTTTCATTTGTTCTCTATCTCTCTCAACTAATGCTCTAATAACAGTAGTTTCTACTTGAGTACCGTATTTTGCCTCTATTTCTGCGGCCTTTAGCATAATTTCTGCATCTAACTTATCTCTATCAAGATCATCTTTTCTCTTCATTTCTTCAGTATCTAGCTGTAATCTTGAATTTGCTTTCTGCATATCTGCTTTGATTTGCTCTATTTGAACTTGAATTAACTGCTCTTGAACATCAGGTTTCTTTTGTTGCATAGCTTGTCTTTGTTCAGGTGTCATATCAGGGACCTCTTTAAAGAACATAGAAGCATCTTTAAATCCAGCTAACTCAACCATTTTTGCCATAGTATTTCTATATTGAGTCATCTCAACAATAGGATTAGAAGCACCTAATGTTTGTAATATCTGTTCTTGCTTTGATGCTATTTGACCTAGATATTGCATACGCTCTTGAGTTGTACCATTACCTAAACCAACATTTACAATGGCATCCATTCCTGTCTGCCAAACTCTTGGGTCAATAGGAATCCATTCATTGCGTAGTCTAACTGTTCTTTCTTTATCTTGGTGTCTAGCAAGTAATTCGTAAATGCCTTTGAATAAAGGTTTCATGCCTGTTTCAGCAAATATTCTAGCTATTAATTCTATGTGTTGTTGTCCACCTTGAACAGTTGCTTGAACTGCCGAAGCTGTGGAAGATTGTAGAGCATCAGGATCTAATCCCATTGATGCTTTCGATATGCCTGTTCTATTCTCTTTTACTTCATCAAGATACTGTAACATAGGAAAACAATCTTTACCAACAAATGGCATATTAAAAGGTTGTACTGCGCCTGCATTTCGCATACGAATAATACCACCAACTTCTGTATTCATTACATCTTCTATGTTTGCTTGTCCTTCGACAACTGCAACTCTAGGGTGAACACTTAATGCAAGACTATCAAGTGAAGCTCTTAATACAGCAGACTTAACTTTTTGTATATCTTCTGTTATATCTGCAATACTGAGACCAAAGAAAGTATGTGGCTCAGGGTCAGGACAGAAAGATACGAAAGGTATTTGATCGCATTTATAATTGTGTTTAATTTCATGATTATCGCCTAGACAACAAACTCTTCTAAGTTCTGCAATGCCATCGCCTGTCATATCAATCTTCATATAAGCTTCGACATACTGAACTTTTAAATTTGCCTCATCTTCGATAGGGTTAATACCTTGATCTGCATAACTATTTCTTGCTTGATATTCTGCGTTATCATCTAATTGTGTTTCATAAGAAGAAGCAAATTTTTGAACTTCATCATAATCGTAACCCATCTCTACTAGATCAGAAACAGTTAAGTATCTTCTGTGAGCAACTATATAAGCATCACTCATAGATGTTGCGTTTCTATCAATCAGAAACTCCTCCGGAGGAACCGATTCAATTTTTATACAACCATGTTCTTTCTTTCTGCTAACTTTTACATCATGCAACTGAGGTATCATCATGCTTTGTTGCATCAATTCAGGAATTATTTGCTCAGCTTCTTGTGGTAATAATTGCTCAACCATTTGTTCTGGAGACATCTCTTCGCTCATGCCTCCTAATTCTTGTCCGCCCATCTCAACAACAGTCTCGTCAACTACTGTATCTTGCAAGGGGCCCTCATCAATAGGAGACATCATATTGTTAATTTGTTCTGGGTTAATATCAAATGTAGCTTGTGGAGTAGGATAAGATGGGTCAGGATATGATAAAACTTCTGTTACTTCTACTTCGTCATCTGCTTCTAATACTGCAAGTTCGTTGTCGCTTATTCGTGAATATTCGTAATACTCAGCATGATAAGTTGTGTCCCAATAATATTTTAAAATTCCGTTCTTACATAATAAAGCATCTTTAAAAGCATTATAGAAAATTGGGAAACCGTCATTGTCTTGTTGTAGTACAATTCTGTTTATGTAATCTGTGGCTTGTTCTGCTAGTTTAATATCCTCAGAACCAAAAGGTACAAACTCGACTACATTTTCGCTTGAGAAGAATATTCGCATAAGACTTGGCAATATGTCTGCGATTGTGTCATGAACATCAAGAGAGACAACTTGACTTCTTCCTGTCTCTTCATTGCCGAAAGGTTTGCCTTGATAATAGTCAATGCTTGTTGCTCGTAGTGGTGATATTGTATTGTCAATGAAGTCAACAGCATCATCAATAGCAGAACCAATAAAACCTTGTAATTCTTGTTCTGAGGGAGCTTCATTGTTATTAAATTCTTCTGTTGATTCACCGTACATATCATCAACATCTACAGCTTCGTAAGTATCTTCATTACGCATATTGCGTACTCTTCTTCTTCTTTTTTGTAACTACCTTCTTCTTCTTTACTTTTTTCTTGTTCATAAGTTCTTGAACATCATGTTGGGCATCATATCTTGTAGTCATAAGATTGCTCCTATTATCACACTATAACCATCATATATAGTGTTTCTAATTATTAATTTTATAGAAAAAAAATTTTTTTGCTAGTTATATATACATCATGTAGATAAAAAATATTTAGAAACAACTACATATAGTGATTTTAGTTTTGGGAAAATTTCCTAGGAATTACTGGGTGAACACCTAAGCAGGGTGCGTGTACTACAGAGAGCAAAGGGGGGCTCAATTTTCTTTTTTCTCTCATATAATAACTTGTTGATTTAATTGACTTTTATTTTTATTGTCTACTTAGTACAGCAAGTTGACATTATTTATTAATCTTTAAAGCTTCTAAATGTAAATCTTGAGTCGTTATGTTTACTTTTACATCATTAGTTGATCCAGCTTTGAATTGTGAATTATAAGAACCAGCTTTCCATTTCCTAGCATCAATCTGTAGTTTAGCTTTGTTAATTGAATCGCTATCAAGATCAACAGCATCGGCAATCTCTATAACTTCTTCCAATGTTTTATGAGCTTCTTCCTTTTGTGCTTCCTCTCTCAGGCGCAATAGCTCATCTTTAAAAGATCCGTTAAAGTGATCTCTCTTTAAGTTTAAATATTTATAAAACAAATTCCAAGTTAATGTATCTTTATTATATCTTTTAAAATCTTTCAGCTCAGGACATTTATTATTAATAATCTGATTGAAAGAATATCCATTGCTGACTGCCTCGATTAGTCTTTGATCTAAAGATTCAACTCCAATAGTTTTTAAGTAGTCGATTGTTTTTTTCATTATTGGTTGTCCTGCCATTGATTCGATCTCTCTATTTAGTTGCAATTATTATAATATTTATGATGTTAATTTTCAACTTAATTGCATTGCATTACATAGAGCTTATATAAGCTCTAATGTACTTGCAATCATGCAATCCTTATAAGTAATTTTTTAATATGTTTTTCTATTTGCTATGATGCAATCTCTTAAAGTGTTGATTTAATTGATTTAATTTTAAGTTATGCAATCAGTTGCAATCATGCAATCAGTTGCAATCATGTTAATAATTAATGCAATCTTAATCTTATTTGTAAGCTTGTTAATTTTATATTTGACAATAAGGATATAATAATATCTTATAATTAAATAAAGCAATTAAGCTTTATTAATTTTGGAGAAACATTATGAGTAAAAATAAAATAACATTAAAAAAAGGCATGACCAGAAAAGAGAGAGATGATCAATTTTCTACCTTCATTACTAATCAAATACTAGAGATGATGAAGCAGGAAAAAGGTTCATCATCTCATTGGTCAAAAAAATGGAAATTCAGCGAGGGTTTACCTTATAGAGTTTCAACAGCTAACAAAGAAACATATAAAGGATTTAATATTATGAATCTTTCTCATGCTAAGCTAAGCAATAATTATAATTCTAATGCTTGGGGAACTTCTAAAGCATGGAAAAAACTAGGATTCAAATTAGCTGAAGATCAACATTGGTCTTTAAATTCTGAAACAGTTGTTTTTTCTTCAGCAAAAAAAGTTGCTAAAAAAGACAACGAAGGAAATATTATAAAAGATTCACAAGGAAATGAGCTTTTCTTTTCGAATTGGTTTCATACTGTTTCCGCTGTTTATAATGCCTCTCAAATGGTTAATATAGAAACAGGACAACGAGCTGATCAAGATGATAATTACAGAATAATTCCAATAGAAAAAAACGATCAATTCAAGCAGGATCAATTTTCTAAATTTGAGAATTTTGCCAATAATTATCTTAATAATCAAGAGTTAGAAGTTAGATCAGGCGGAAATAGAGCCTTTTATAATATATCTCAAGATTTTATTGGAATGCCTTCTAAAGATAATTTCCAAAAGATTAACGATAGAGAAAAAGAGGAAAATTATTACTCTACTTTATTTCATGAGATTGGACATTCAACTGGCAATCCTACCAGATTAAATAGAAAATTTGGCAATAGATTTGGAGATAATAATTATGCCTTTGAAGAGCTAATCGCCGAACTTACAAGCGTTCTAATTGGTGCGGAGACTGGATTAGAATTAACTCCAGCTCTTAATCATGCTTGTTATTTAAACAGCTGGCTTGAAGCTCTATCACCATTAAAAGGCGATACCAAATATGTATGGAAAGCTTTAAACAAGGCGACTCAAGCTACCAGATTCATAACGGATTCCGTAGAAGCTCAAGAGAATAAACAAGAGAGGCACATATTTAAAAAATCAGCTTAACTGATGATCGGTAAATCCGTGAAATACAGGGCCCCAATATCGCCCTGTATATTAAGCAATCAAGCTTATACAACAAAAAGGAGAAACATTATGAATGATGCAATTTTCATAAGTTTAATAATAAGTCTAATGTTCGCCGGAGTTTCAGCATTGGCATATTGGATGGCTCTACCAACTTTGGAGCAATTCGACAATAAAGAGAACTTCTATAAATCACTAACAAAGGAGGATTTTTAAGATGGGTAATAGAGCGGTAATAACTATTAAAGATAAATATATTGCCAAAGAAGATTGGCCCTCAATTTATTTACATTGGAATGGTGGATATGACACGGTTAAACCCATGTTAGATGTTGCCAAAGAATATGACATTAGATGTGAGAGTCATTATGGAATAGCCAGATTGGCTCAGATGTTCGGCAATTATTTTGGCGGTACTCTTAGCGTTGGTGTTGGTCCATATAGTAGGCAAGACCTTAACAATGGCGACAATGGAGTTTATATAATAGGCGATGATTGGGAAATTATTGAAAGAGAATATGCCGATAGACCCGAACAATTAAATCACGATTATTACAAAATGATTGAATCTATAAAAGAGATTAACGATTCTATATTTATTAAAACTAAGGGAGAAAAATAATGAAAATAATAGATGCCGGACATTATAAGTATAAAGGGTATGAAATTTGTGATGCCTTTGTTAGTAAGAACCATGATGGCTCAGATGCTATGCTTTATCATGAATATGATGGGATAAAATCTCATGATGATATACAAAAGCTAGTTAATTATTGGCAAGGTCGCTGGTATATTAGATGCAATCCTGAAAATAATGATAAATTCGATTTTGAAACTAAAGAATATATCGAAATTTACCCTAATACTTATGGTAATCATAGACTTTATTTTGATGATAATGGAAAGATTGCTATGTCTGATATAAGATTTTATCCTACTTTAAAAGCGATCAAATTAGAAATTGATCATCTTCATGAGTGCGATAAAAACCAATTTATTGAAAATCATATTAATAAATTAACCAAATTTGGATTTGTATCAGGCGAAGAAAAATTAGTCTAACTGATGAAGATTAATTCTAAGACTAGGGGACTTATTTTCCCTAGTCTTAGGCAATAAAGCTTAACTATTGTAATCTTGAATATAATAAATTTGACAATGATTTTAAATAGGATAGATTAGTAATTAATTTTAGGAGAAACATTATGAATATTAGTTTAAGAAAAAGAAAAGCAGTAATAAAAAAACTTATAAAAGACCTTGAAAATTTTACAGAATTTTTTATGAAGTCAGATATACAATTATATAAGGATAGACCTGGCGATGATGCAGAAGATAAGGCATTTAATCTTAGATCAAGAGAGAGAGCCAAAAAAAATAAGCTTGTTATAAAAGAGAATGGCGAATTTGATTCCGATATGCTTACTTATAATAAATTATATAATTTTGATATTGTTAATGATGATGAGATTATTCAAGCTTTTAAAAATCGAGAATGTTTCTCATTAAAACTTGAAGGCAGTTCTATTAAAGTTTTTATTAATTCAGGCATTGAAGATTATTTGAATGATGAAATGGGTATTGAATCTTATAAAAATAAATTTGAAAATATCTTAGATAAGTATGACTATGAGCTGGAAGATTATCAAACTTATTTAATATTAGGTAAAAGAGGTGATTATTATGCTTAATTCAAAGGGCCCCAATGGAGGAAAATAATGGCAAAAAGACAAATTAAACCTAGAAATTCTAAAACAAAATCAATGAGTCATAGACCACAACGATTTACAAATTCGTATTGGCATGAGGTTGATGGCTGTTGGTATGCTAAATCTAAAGTTGACATTGACAAATAATTAGAATCAAAATCTATTAGATCAAATAACTTTTTGGAAGGAGTAAATTATGAAAGAAAAAATATATAAAGGAAAATTATCTGAAGTTAGAAAGCAGATAAAAAAAGAGGCAGAAGATTATAAATTATCTAAAGAAAATCCCTCTTTTGTAAAACTTGGAAATGTTTTATCACATAAAAAGTTTTTAGATAGAATGGTTAAACTTGGCAGTATATCTCAAGAAAAAGCAGATAAATTGTTAAATGATTTAAGTTAGTTTTTAAGAGAGCTATAATGGATATAACTTTTTTACATTTATTCGGAGTCGCTCTCTTAAATTATTTAATTTTTATTTATTGGGAGTAAGTAATGTTAAAATGGCATGAAAAATTATTACTTTGTATAGCTGTTATATTTTTTGGTATGTTGATAGTAATTTCAAAACCTAAAGAAAAAATATTAAAAGCTGAATGTATTAATATACCTCAGCAATCATGGGTGGATTAATATGAAAGATTTATTTAATGAAACAAAAGTTTTAAAAAGTTCAGTTGAATTAACTGATATTGATTTAAGTATATATAAAAATTTTGATTTAGACTTTAATGGAGAAAGTTCTTTTGAAGTTCCAAGAGTTGCGGGGATACCTGATGACTTTAATATAGGAGTTGTCTGTGGTTCAAGTGGCTCAGGAAAATCATCTATAATAAAAGATTTTGGTGAAGAAGAAAATATTGATTGGCAACATAATAGAAGTGTAGCTTCTCATTTTAATAATGTTGATGATGCTATTGATAGATTGACAGCAGTTGGATTAAATAATGTTCCAACTTGGGCTAAGCCTCGCCATGTCTTGTCAATGGGTGAAGGGTTTAGAGCTGATCTGGCGAGAAAATTAAAAGATAATGCTGTAATAGATGAATATACTTCAGTAGTTAATAGAGATGTAGCCAAATCATGTTCTAAAGCATTGTCAAAGTATATTAAAAGGAACAATTTAAAGAATATTGTTTTAGCTAGTTGTCATTATGACATATTAGATTGGCTTGAGCCCGATTGGGTTTATCTAACTGATAGTCAGAAGATGACAAGGGGGTATCATCGGCCATCAGTCTCTTTTACGATACACGACTGCACAAAAAGATATTGGGAAATCTTTAAGAAGCATCATTATTTAACATCAGAAATACCTACTGCTGTTAAATGTTATTTAGCAATATGGGAAAATAATATTGTAGGGTTTTGTTGTAGTATTCCTATGCCTGGATATTATCCCCCATTATATGAGGGTGATATTAGAAAATGTTATAGAGAATGTAGAACAGTTATATTGCCTGATTTTCAAGGGCTTGGAATTGGAACAAAGTTACACAATGCCATTGCCGATATGCACATTGAAAGTAATAGAAGATATTTTTGTAAAACTTCTCATGTAAGAATTGGAGAATATAATGATAGATCAAAATTATGGAAAGCCACAACTATGAATAAGAAAATGCAAACAACAGTTCCTTATCATAGACATGATAAAAAAGAACAATCAACTAGATTTTTTTACTCGCATGAATATATGGGCCCCGATAATAAAACATTAGATCCCAAATGGAATGCAATAAAAGAAAGTTCTAATCAAATAAATTTATTTGATGATGGACAGATTGAAACCATGATAGATAAAGCAATATAAAGGAGAAGTTATGAGAGTTATTAGTTATATAAGATTATCTTCTGAGACTCAGATTGATAATCAATCAGCAGAAAATCAAAAACAAATTAACATTATTGAAATAGATAAACTTAAAGAATTAGATAAAATAGATTCACATATTCAGCCTGAGTTAATAGATGATTCAGGAGTTTCAGGTTTATTAGAATTTAAAGATAGAAAGTTCGGAAAAGAACTTCTTAATTTAAAAGAAAATGATTATATATTTACTTCTAATATTGATCGTTTAGCTAGAGACAATAGAATCTTTGAGAACTTAATTCACCATTGTAAAATGAATAAAGTAAATGTTATTGTGCCAAATACAGGCAATATTACTAAGAGTAAAGTTGGATTAGAAGCTTCGTTAAGAGCAGTTTTTGCCAAAGAATATGCTAGAAGAGTTAAAGAGAATTGTAGAGCCGGGACTAAAAGAAAAAGAAACTTTGCTTATCATGATTTTCCTAGCGTTAGAAATGGTATGGGCGGTAAAATACCTTATGGTTATAGAAAAGAAGGCATAGGAAAAGAGGCAGAATTTATTAAACATAAATGGCTTGATGATGCTGTTGTGCTTATGAAAAAATTAGATAATGAAGGTCAATCTTTAAGAAAAATATCTGATACAATTACTAATACTTTTTCAATGTATGTTGAAGCACAAGTTACTCATCAAACTGTTAATAAAATATTAACAGACTCAAGAAAATATGAAGAAAGTTTAGCTATTAATCAGGAGGTTATGTAATGAAACAGAAACAGCTACAAGATCAGATTAAAAAAGATATATTACAACTTGCATCTAAGTATAGAGAGCAAGGCAATGAACAAGAACTTTTCTTTATGGCTTATGTTGTGGAAAATTTTTTAATTAACATGATTAAGAATATTCCAGCTAGTCAAACATTGATTATTTTTGTAAATTTATTGAAGAATATTTTGTCAACTTTAGTTGAAACTTATGTTGACAAAAAGAACTAAAAAATACTAATATTATCTTATTCATAATGTTAAAGGGTGATTGTAATGGTCGCCCTTTTTTTATGAGAAAACCTAGCCGAACTATGATTGGAAGAAGGATATAGATTGCGGTCCGACTAGGAAGAATCAAATTCTTTTTTCTCTATATATAGATGTATATATTAAATCAAATTATAGTTAAACAACACCCTTAATATCTCTTACTAAAGGTTGTTTCCAGTCTCTTGCATAGTTACCTGATCTTGATGCAATGGCTTCTCCTGCCATTAGTAAGACTAAAGCATCGGCAAAATCAGGTGATCTGCCTAATCTTTTCTTAATCATCTCTTTAGATTCAACTTGAATTTTTCCGGCAGCCGTAAATTTATATTTAACACCAATTAAATCAGCTATCATGTACTCATTATTTGGCAATTTACACATTTTATTTTCTAAAAATGATCTAAATTTAAACCATAATTCGCTTCTTAAATTCATATAAGTTTCTTTTTGGCTAGGACTTTCTGCAACATTAATCCCAATAGCATTGATTCTACCAATGGAATTAATGGCATCTAAAACTCCGTACCCCATTCCGATTACATCTATATAAAGTTCATGAGGTCTATGTTCAAGTTCAGTAGTATCAAATTCTGCATGAACACGACCACTAAGCTCCATTAAGTCTAATCTTTTCCATGATTTTATTTCAGTAATACAATTACCTGTTTTTTTTATCAATACAGAACTGTCGGCACCATGTCTTGCTACATCAAGAGACCAAATAGTATCTGATACAGAATGATCTACTGGAATTTCTCTACTAATAGCAGAGTCAATTAACTCTAAAGGTATAATAGTATCATCTGTTTCTTCAGCAAACTCACCTAAACATCTTACTTTAAAAGCAGAACTATCTTCTCCATATCGCATAGCCATTTCTTCAACAAACTCATCTGAAACTCTATCGCTATCATAAGCTGATATATGAAATGTTCTCCAAGCTCCTTTTAATTTATGATGAGTATCATAAAATAAACCAGAGTTTCTTGTTGGGTTTCCAAGTAAGATTGTGTGAGTATTTTTGCCGGACATGGACCCTGAAGCAGATTCATATACTTGTTCAGGAATACCTGATGCTTCATCACATAATAAGATAACTTTACCTTGACTATGAACACCGGCTAAAGCTTCAGGTTGTTCTTTACGAGAAGTTCTTGCTGATATAAATGCTTCAGCACTTCGAGATCGCAAAGATATTCTATCACTTTTTATATCAACTAAATCTTGTAATGCTTGTGGCATTTCGCCAATCCATTTCTTTAATTCGGCGAATAAAGCATCAAATAATTGACCGCTTGTTGGCGCAGTTACTATAAGTTTACAGTCTAAATGTGTAAGTAATGTATGAATTAATATCCAACTAGCAACTGAAGATTTACCAACACCATGAGCAGATCGAACAGATATTTTTCTTTCTCCTTCAACAACAGCTTTCATTAGTTCGGATTGCCAAACATCTGGTTTAACATTTAAAACATTTTCACAAAATAAAGTTGGTTCATATTGATACTTTTCTATAAAGTTTACAAAAGGATTAGCTTGATTCATTATTTTTTCTTTTTAGATTTTTTCTTCTTCTTTTTCCAACCAGATTTCATATCAGCATAGGCTTTTTTAGATACTGTACTGTTCTTTTTTGATCTACTTTTACCAGCTTTTTTTCTTTTGTTAATATTTTCTACTAAACTCATTTCATCACCATTTTACCCTATTAGCCCAAAAGGCAGCCGACATTTTACCTTTCTTAATATTCTTTGCGTGTCTTGCCTTAAAAGATTTTGCTCTTTTTGTCATAGTTTTATCACCAGTTTTACCTTGTTGACCAAAACGAATAGTTTTTATTTTATCACCTTCTTTAGCCACAACAACATGAGATTTTGTTTTATGACCAGGTGTTCTTTTTGGTTTATTATAACCTGAAACACCTGCTCTAATTAATCTTGAATCTTTTGTCATTAGTTTAACTGATCTTTTCTATATTCAATTCTATAAATGTTATCACCAAAAGCTCCAATAATACCTATACAAGCTTTAGCTGAATCAATAAACTCAAATGCTCCATGACAATCTCTAGCAGAATCGCAATTACAAAGCTTTGATTCATATTCAAAACATATAACCTGGGCACAAGAATTTACCATTATATCAAGATAATCTTCCTCAGTTATTGCTGTTAAGTTTTTATCTTCATCTTTGTTAGACATAGTGCTTATATTATACAGCATTATTTCTAATCCATAAGCTATTAATTATTTCTTTTGATAGTCTCAGTAATTGTTGATCTGATAAATTTATTTTTTGTTCTTCTCTTTCATTATTACTTAATAATAAATATTCAGAATTAACACTAACATAATCATACTTAATTTTTTTTGTCATCATCTACTCCAAATATTTGATTAACTAAATCTTCGCCCATTTGTTCCCATTGTTCATCTGTGAATCCTTTATTTTCATCTCTAACTTTTTGTGAAAATGTAAATGTTACAACTTCTTCAAATTCTTCATCTTCAATATCATCTGCATCTATATTATAAGTAATATCTTTTTCTTTCGATTTCGACATCTTCAATAACTCCTTTTAATTTTTCTGATTCTTTAATAACTTTTTCTAAAACTATTGGTGCTGATAGTTTTCCAAAATGACCATTAGGGCTTTCTAACTCGCTGATTCTATCAATGAATTTTTTATATATATCATTTTGTTTTTTTAATATTTTGTTTTGAATTTCTAATTCTAAAGTTTTTTCTTCTTGTTTTTTTAATTTAGAAGTTAGTCTCAATTTAGTAGTCATCATATTTTACCTTTTAAAAAACCTTCTAAAAAATCTTTTTCATCTGAATCAGATTGAACAACAAAACTATCTGTTCTTTGCGATCTAAAAGTTTCATATTTTTTTTCTTTCTTTTTTGATTGCTGTTCTGATCTTTCAATTAGTTTTCTTTTTTTTGGTTTTTCAATTACTTTTTCTAGTGTTGTAAATCTATTACCACAATCTAAACATTCTCTTCTTCGTCTTGTAGAGTCGGAAGATTTTCTACTTTCTATTACTTTACTTTTTTCAGAACTACAAATTAAACAAATCATAATTATCTCTTATTTAAAACGGAATAGGGTCATCAAAAGGAATATCTTTTTCAAATTTAGTTACTTTAGCTTTTGCAAAAATCTTTTTACATTCATTAACTTCATGTAGTGTTTCTAAAATTTCAGCTAATTCATCTAGTGTGTATAATATACATCTTGGATATTTTGTTAAAACTATATCACCTTCAGCAACATTTTTTACAATATAAAATTCTTTATTGTTTTTAGATTTTGCTAACCAAAATTCACCTTTTGGTGGTTCATGACCTGATAATCTAGCTTCTTTATCTAAAGCTAAATAACCTTTTATTATATTACTACAAGCTTTTTTAAATAATGAAGAATTACCTTTTGTTATTAAAGCTGTATTTAGTTTTACTCTTGCTTTAGAAAATTTCTTTTTTGTCTCTTCAGAGACAAGTTTTTCTAAAACACCAGGGCCCCAAACATTTTCCATTTCAATAGCTGTCTGATCTACTTCAGATAAATAAATATTTTTTAGTTCTTCTTCTTTATCTTTTAACATAACCAAACCTTTTCATTCCAAATTCCTATAATATTTTTATTCTGTAAACCTAATAAACTTCTCTTTAGTATCTGATTCTTTTGACTTGTATTCTTATCAGTTAATTTTGGTAAAACTAAAAACTCAACACTACTTATTGTAATAAACTTATTCTCTCCTGCATCAGCATTAATCCAACCTTCTTTTGAAATTTCTGAACTCATTGCATCAACAATAGTATCATAAATTAACTTCTGATTAGCACCTAATTTTGGAACATAAGGCGTATGTACTGTTTCTTGATCCATAACTCTTTGTAATGTAACGGAACTTTGACCAATCAATGCTCTTGATTCGACCTCAAGAACAATATCTTCTAAAGACTCGGCATCTTTTTGTTTTTGTACTTCTAAATGAACATTTGGTTTTGAGTATTTACAATAAATAGAAGTATCAACTCCGCCTAATAAAGCACTTGAACCTCTCAGACCAGCAGTCTCACTTTTTCCTGAGTGATGAACTAATAGAACTGCACAATTAATATTCTCTCTAATAAAATCACATGAGCTTATAAAATGTCCCATATCACTTGCAGAGTTTTCATCTGAGCCTGAATTAGATAAAGCTCTTGCAACTGTATCAATTACAACTAACTTAAAATCTTTTCCAACTTTATTAATTGTTTGAATTAATTTACTTAATTCATCTTGATCTAAAAAATTTACAGTCTGTGCAAGTAAATGAAAATTTGGTTGAGCTTCAGGTTTATTTTTAACTAACCATGCTTTAATTCTTTTCTTTAAACCTCCAACGCCTTCACTTGCCACATACATTGTTTTACCTGAGTTACTATTAAATTTTTGCCAGTCTTGATCTGAAGATATTGATAGACACATATCTAATGCACAAAAAGTTTTATATGATGCCGGTTGACCATATATAACGGCTAAACCATTTTCTGGTATTAAGTTCTCAATTAAGAAAGTTTGATTTTTTAATGTTAGAATATCACTTATATTCATAGTTGGAAAAACATCTATATTAGATTCTTCGTAAGGTTTAGCTGATAATATAAGCTTTTCTATATCACCACCATTATCAAGAAAATCAGATACATCTCCTTTTTCTGCTACTTTTCCATCTAATTTCAAAATATGAACGCTCAGGGAAGCTCGTAGGAGCGATTTTGCGACCTTGTCTATATGTAAGTACCCAGCAGAATCGTTGTCTGGGATTAAAATAACTCTTCTGTTTTCAAACCATTTGTTTAAAGATTCATTCCAGTTCTTACTTCCTCCGCTATTAGTTGTAGCTAATAGACCAATAGACATTAATCTATCTGCATCTTTCTCACCCTCAACAATAAAGATTGTACTCGAATCTTTTTCTAAAATTTGTGGTAAGTTATAAGGTAATGGATCAATACCATTTAAACCCCAATGCCATTTATTATCTTTAAAATGTCTTTGTCTAAAATCTTTTGGTTCATATCTTATGACTTGATACTTTATTTCATTTAATTCATTTTTATAATTATATTCAGATACAATTTTTTTTGGTTGATCTTGTTTTTTATTTATAAAATTTTTCTTATCTTCTAATTTTTCTCCAATATCAAACTCTTCTAGAAGATATTTTGAAAGATTAATACCATTTAGATTTTTAGTTTTAGATATTAAATCAATTAAACCACCTCCTTCGTTTTCTTCAAAATCAAAGTAAGTAGCATTTTTAATATCAATAGCTTTACTAAGTTTATTTCCAAATCTCCATTCATCATCATTTTTTATTTTAGGTTCACCCCAAACTTCTTGAGATATAATCTTAATTGCTTCTACATATTTTTTATTCATAATATTAAATCCAATCAAATATAGTTTTATTAAATTGTTTCTTATTGGAAAAGTCCCAAACCCACCAAGCATAAGCAGTTGTGCCACTTCTACCTTTTGGAATTACTTCGCCATTTCTCCACAATGTTTGTCTTTCTGAAAAAACATATATGTAAGTAGGTCTATTATTTATAAAGAAATTTCTTCTTTTTTTACTTTCAGCAAAAGCCAATCTTAAAAACATTGCGACTTTGCCTTGATTAGGTTTTACTAAATTTATCGAATGTTCGACAAACTCAAAAGCTTTATTAAAAGGTGGATTAGTAACTATATTAGTTGGTATATTTCTTGCACTAATACAGTTTAAAAAATTAATTTGAGCAGTTAATTTATCATAACCATGATCTACAATATCAGTAGATAAAACTGTGTAATTGTTATCAAGTAATACTTCAGATACATCTCCTTTACCACAAGCAGGTTCCCAAATATTACCTTTAAAATCAACTCTCTTTAATAATTCTGTAACACATTTTTTAGGTGTAGGATAAAGATCATATTTAGCTCGTTGTCCTGTCTTTAAAATTGTTTTAGATTTGGATTGAGATTTCAGCATTTAAATTCCTTCTGCACATAACTATCTTATCATCTCCGTCAAACACATAATTACTGAGAGATATATATAGAATCATAAGAACATTAATTAATATTTCAGACTTATCATTTTTTTGCATACAAGGGTTTTTGTAGTGAAGGGTAGCAGGGGAAAATAATAATAAAATCTACCCTTCACAATTAACAAGCACCCAGTAGTATGCTTACTAATTAAAAATCTTCTTCGAAATCATCATCAGCATCTTTTATATCTTCAATGCTTGGACTTAATGAATTAATTTCTTTCTCGATCTCCTTATTAACTGGTTTCTCTTGTACTTCTTCAGTTAATTTATTGTTATTATTAGTTGTCAACATAGCCTCAGGTCTTTCAACCCAATCAATAATAGACCAATCAGGCAGATATACAGTTGCTTTTCCCCATTTTGTGGGGCCCACAACACCTTTAACTTGTATTACTGGCAATTTCTCCTTCTCATTAGCACTAATATAACTGTCATGAAGCTTATCAAAACTTTGAATCATACTTCCTGCACTAGAACCAAATTTTACTGTATTCAGATTCTTATTGTAAATATTGACATTAAAGTATTCTTTGTGATCGGAAGAAGGTCTTTCAGGAAGTTGATTCGAAACACCATGAGGCACTACAACAACACTTGGAGGGCTTTGAGTCCAATCTGCCCAACCTACTTTTAACTCATTGAAATCAATGATTATTTTAAATTCATTTTTATAATCATCTGCAACTGCAACTTCATTTTCTCTGTCATAATGATGATGAGTAAACTTACCTTCTTTAGCATTGAAATTTAATCTATCATAAATCTCTCTTGGTGCATTATCATTATCTTCTTTTATTAGTCCCATAGCCATTATAAATCTCCTTCTATTTCGATTGACTTGTTAAATAATATTATTTCTTCCGGCGGAAGAGTTTCTTTGTAAGCCCAATTAGGTATATTTAAAGACACGACTTCATTGGGGTAGTCAGGGTATTCGCCTAGTTCTTCAGCTTCTTTGTATCTATCTAAAGCTATATTCATACAAGCAACTCCTTCTTCTAAAAAAGGCTCAGGAATTTCATACAAACAACAGGCAAATGGAGGTTCTTTTTCAACAAAAAGAAAAACAAATCTTGATACTTCTCTCTTAGTAGCTAACGACCAGACATGACGATAAAAAGCTTCTTGTATATGATAACCATATCTAGCTATTGATTTTACTACACTATCTTCATCAGCTAATTGAGTTGTTTTTAGATCAACAAGCATATCTGCTTTAGACCCAAGTACAGCTCTATCAGGTCTTGTCTTTAACTTTAAATTAGTTCTAGGGTCTTTAGCAAAAGCAGACATCTCAGATTGTCCATTATCACTAACTAATAGTTTATTAATTTCACTTTTTCTATGAACACTATCTCTTATTCTTAAACATTTATCATATTCAATATCAGTAACTATTACTTGATTGCTAAGTTTATTTTTCTTTAAATCTTTATATTCTTTAGTCATGCGATTTTTACCACATTTAATAACTTCAGAATCAAACTTCTCAGGTTCTAATACTGCTACATGAACAGCAGTACCAACATCAAAATGAACTTTGTTTGTGAACTCTTGAAATTTGTAGTGTGCTACACTCTTACTATATATAGTCTTTACACCTGTTGAACCTAAAGCTTCAGATATAGAATGATATTCGTCATGACTTAAATGTGGTTCAATAGAGTTGTATTTTATTTGTTTCATAATTTCTCCTTCCAAAGATTGATTCAAAAATATTCTGATTCGTAAATTAGTCAAATTCATTTTCTGAATCAAACTAGAACTATTGTGTAAGCTTAAAAAAAAAGATGTTGACAATAAGGAATCAATATCCTAAAATGATTACATTATGAATAATAATGTTATGAAAAATCCAGTTGAAACTGGTCAGATTAACTCTAGCGATATGCAGACAAAATCTGTTGGTAATAAATCTAACAACTCATGGTTTAATGTTAATCATATTGGTTTGAAAAAAAATCAGTCTGATAAAAATAAAATCTTTATCATTAAAGAATTAGTCTCTAATGCTTTTGATGAGAACATTAATAAATGTGAAGTTCAACTTACATGGTCATCTGAAGGAACAAAGATTAAAGTTCAAGATGATAGCCCTGAGGGTTTTAAAAAATTAGCTGATGCTTATACATTATTTAATGAAAGCTACAAAGCTAACGATACTTCAAAGAGAGGTAGATTTTCTTATGGAACTAAATCTTCTTTAGCTATGTTTAAAGAAGCTAAGATAGTTAGTACAAAAGGAACTATACTTTTTAAATCTAATGGCACTAGAACTAAGACTGGAACTAAAACTGAAAAAGGTTCTATCTTTGAGGGTTTGATTAAACTTAAAAAAGTTGAGTTCGAAGAGTTGCTTGATTTATCAAGAACTATCATTCCACCAAAAAATGTTGAGTTTGTAATTAATGATAACTTGATTAAAAGATCAAACACACACTCAGTATTTACAGAAACTTTACCGACTGTAACGATTGATGAAGAAGGTAACTTTACTCCAAGTTCAAGAGTTACTGAAATTGAATTGTTTAAATCTTTAGATACAAACTATATTTGTGAACTTGGAATACCAGTTGTTGAAACTGATATTCCTTTTACAATAAATGTTAATCAGAAAGTTCCTCTTTCTAAAGATAGAGACAATGTTAAACCAGCTTATCTTAAAAAGTTAAAAGCATTTGTTTTAAATCATACTCATAATGATTTATCAGAAGAGGAATTACAGACAACTTTTGCTCAAGAAGCCTTAGAGCAAAAAGAATCTTCTGCTGAAGCAATTAAATCTGTCATTGACGCTAAGTTTGGTGAAGATGCAGTTGTATATGATATGTCTGATATTGAAGCAAACAAGAAAGCATTTGCTGATGAGAGACAAGTTATCTCAGGCAGCCAACTTTCTAAAGAAGCATGGTCTAGAGTCAAAGAAGCAAGAGAACAATATTCAGACTTTGCTTTACCATCAGGACAAATTAGTAAGTATGCAAAACCTGAATTTACTGGTGGAGCAGAAGAGGTTGATGTTGATGATAAGATGCAAGAGGTAGTTGACTATGCAAAGTTCTTACATCAACAATTAGGCTTTGGAAGTTTATCAGTTACAGTACATGACGGCTCAGGGGCCCTTGCAAGTTATGGTCGTGGTAACTTGCAGTTGTTCTTTAATGTTCTTGGTCGTCAATGGTTTGATTTAGATACAAACAAACAAGAGATACTTGAACTGTTGATACATGAGTTTGGTCATTACTATTCTTCCGATCATTTAAGTAGAAGTTACTATGACGGTTTATGCAGAATTGGTGCAAAGCTAACAATTCTTAAAGTTTAACTAAAGGAGATAATGAGGGGTTAATAACCCCTCGTTACTTATTAACATCTTATCAACAACAAATTTCAATCACAATATAGACACAATCTCGAATCAAGTTATTATCAACTCGATTGATGAAGGAGTTTATATTATGAATTATCAAAAAAAGGATCAAATTGTTGATCTACAACTTTACTTAGCACTATCAGAAATGTATAGACAAGACTTAGAAGCTTTAGAAGATTTAGCTACAATGGATCCAAAGACTGTTGATATTGAAAAACAACTTGAAAAATTAAAATGGTCTACTAAAATTTTTAGAGAAAAAATGGACACTTATAGTTGGGCATTAAATAATGATAAATATTCTTAAAGTTTTTATAGAAGCAGTAATTAGTTTTTTACTGCTTCTTATTTTTGATATTGATTAATTCTATCTACCAAAATTTCTCATATAATCTTCAACTCTTTTCTTTCTTTGTAACTTTGCTTCACTAGACATTTCATTATAACTTGGAAAAACTATATCACTTTCAGTAGTTGTAAATTGATTTAAATTTCCAATAGATTGTTTTACAGAATTATTAATAGTATCTTGTCCTGCTAATTTATCTAAATTTATTGGAGGTCTATTTTTTAAAGATTGTTGAATTTGAGAATTTGTATTTTGAAATTTTAAATTATCTAAATCAGTTATCATCTTCTGCATTGCATTTCTTTTGTCATCTCCTTCAACCATTTCTTGATACATCTTATCTCCTGTTTCTCTAAAATTTACAGGATTTAATCTTTCTTTATATTCATTAAACTTATCTCCAAAATTATTCATTGTTGAATTAAAATTAGCTGGCATATTTTTTGGATTTAATTTACTCAACATTGAATTTGCTTCTAGAGTCATTGCATCAAAATTTTTACCAGAAGTAATATCAGTAAATTGTTTTTTTGGTGAAGCCATTTTTTCAGCCATCTTTTTTTCTAGTGTTGCTTTTAAAAGCTCACCAGACCCAGCCATTGCACCCATTGCCTTTGACATAGTTTACTCCTTACTTGTAGATTCAATAACAATTTTAAGATCGGTGTCTGCTGGAGTTTGTGTAGATACATTTACACTTCCAGGTTTAGCACAACCAATCATTACTAACATTGGTAATAAAATTATTAATTTTTTCATATTACTCTCCATCATCATACATTTCTGAAAACCATTCTGGTATTTCTCTTACATTAACTTGAGTTGTTCTTCCACCAGCTAAGAACTGTCTTTTATATTGTTTATAAGCTTCTAGCTTTGAAAGAGCTTTAGTCTCAATTCCTTTTACTAGCTCTAATATATATCTAGTCTTTTCTGGCTTTAACATAACTTCAATAACTAGATCATTTAATTTTTTATTGTTTGCAATACCACCAAATAATTTTTGCCCTATTTGAGAGCCACGACCTGCAATAATAAGACTTGATCCTGAACTTCCTGTTGCACTACCCATTAATTTACTAAAACCTTTAGAACCCATGCCTCTAAATATGGCAGATAAAGCTTCACTTGTTGCCATAGCGGTTGTCTTATCTTGAAACATATTTAGATTCATAAAATCAACATCTTTAGTAAAACTGTTAAAAGTTTTTTGCCAATGAGATAATTGTTTTTCACTTAATATTTTTTCTGCTATTAAAACTTCTCTTAGAGTTTCACCTCCAATAGATTGATCTAATCTTTTTTGTAGTTGTAAAACTGGATTAGCATTTTTTAAAGCATCATCAATTAATCCGTCAAATACTGTTACATTAAATCCATCTTTTAAAGATTTATCATTTTTAAGAGCTTGTGATATTGTTCTAATTTTATTACCACCATTTTGAGGGTCAAACATAGCCTTTTGAACTATTGGAATACCATTGTCAGTTTCTAATAAACCATAGAAAGCACTTCTCTTATCAACTTCAAAATTAATTTTACCTGTAACAGGGTCCTTGTTTATTGGTTTTAATCCAAAAATATTAGAAGATAAATCTTTTTCTAATTCAGAAAAGTTTGTTTTATATTTTTCTAATATTTCTTGTAGTCTTGGAAAATTATTAATAGTATCTTTGTTATCTTTCATCCATCTGTAAAAATTACTTACATTAACTTTTCCGTCTGTACCTATAACCACATTTGCCATATCACCTACTATACTTTGAAAAGCTCTATCGCCATCTATTTTTAATTCAGGTTGTCTTAATCTTCCTGTTCTATCTGGTGGACCAAAATAAGATTTTGTTATGTTATCATCTGCACTTTCAAGAACAGTTCTAATAACATTAATATCTTCTCCAAGATATTTTGGATCAAAATCTAATATTGTTTTTGCGGTGTATCTATCATTTAAATTATAATTTCCTCTTGAGCTTTTACTCATTACTGAATTAATTATATTGTTTCTTTCATAAGTTTCATACTTATTGAATGTATGATATTTAGCTTGTTGTAATAAATCTGCAAACTCTTTGCCTTGATTACTTATAAAAATGTCTGAGTTTTCAAATAAAGATTTTTCTAACTCTGAAAGATTAAAATGAACATTTGCGTTCTCACTTAAAGGACCTGTGTTAATTGCTTCCTTTGAAGATCTAAGTTGTGTTTGAAAAGATTTTAATTCTCCAAAAGTTATTTTATCTCCTTTTTCTACCTTTGATAAAATAGCGTTTAATTCTTTGTTTATGTTTGCAGGGAGAACAGGTTTATCGGCTATTTGCATTTGTTCAGCCAATTTATTTCTTACAGCTATCATAGGTGCAAAGAAATCTTTTGGCAATTCAATACCCATAAATTCTCTTTTATCTAATTTGCCCCAAGCATTGCTTTCTGCCTGTCGTGTTTGTTTGTATGATTTTCTAATTAATTTTGCGATCTCTAAATTAGCTTCAGCAGGAGTAAAACCAAATTCTTTTGTGAGTATTTTTTCATAATCATCTAAATATGTTACAAACTTTTTTCCATATTCTTGTGATTGATTATTAAAAAGTGATTTGATTTTCGCAACAAATATATCTGGGTCTCCTCTTGGTTTTAAATCATCAGCCAATATAACATTCTTAGCATTTTTATTTATTAAACTTGTTAATACTTGATTAAAGCTTTGATTGTTAGAGGCGGCCCAATTACTAAAAGCTGTAATAGTTTCATCATCTGCTATACGAGCCGGTATACCATAACCTTGACCTTCTCTTGTAGAAATTTTTAAAAGCTCTTCATCAGACATAGCACTTAATTGTGGTATATCTTCATCAACAAATCTTTTAATAATGTCATCAATATTTGCATCTGGGTCTTTAGCTAATTCTCTAGATAATTTTGAAGCTAATAAATTCTGAACTGCTTGAGGGTCTGAACTAATTCTTAACTTCATACTGTTACCAAAATTAGCAATAGATTCAAAAGGGCCTTTTAATTTCCCTAACATTCCCTCACCTGTTAAAACTTTATTATAAGTAGATTTTCCTCCAGACACTAATCCACCAGGAATCATACCTACTGTACTTGCAACTAATACAGCACCCATAGTAGCGGTTGGGCCCCAATCATTTTTTTCTGCGTATGTATATATATTTGATCCTGCTAAATCTCCTGTAACAGATGAAGCTAAAAATGTTTTTGGAGAATTTGTCATAGCACTATACATATCATCAAAGTATTTACTTCCTTTCCCATATTTAGAAAGTAAAAGTTGAGAACTTAAACTAAACTTAGTAAAGTCTCCAAAGTTTTTACCAAAAGATGAAGCAAAATTATCGGGCCCTACATTTCTTGGATCGCTACCACTTCCAATATTTAAATCTTCAAATAAAACATCTTTTATTTTTCCACTTACATCTATCTTTTCAGGAACATCATATCTATCTATTCTTGGAGGTCTTGGAGTAAAATTCTTATCAGCAACAATATCTCTTATACCTTCAAAACCAGATATGCCTATGTTGGCTAAATTTTGTCCACTTAGATAATGACGAGGAACATTGTATCCAATATCGGTTAAATCACCAGGTAAAGATAATAAACTTGATAAAGCATCACCTCCAAAATTTGTTGATGGACTTCTATCCATAATTTTTTGTTGATTAAGTAGTGGTGAATAAATTTCGCTTTGTAGAGCATTAGAATATTCTTCATTAGGAATTTTATTATTACTTAATATTCCTTGTAATAGTTCTAAATTTCTTGGTCTTGAACTAGCATCATTTATAGGATTGTAATATCCTCCAGTAAGCTCATCTTGTCTTTGAAGTTTATCTAAAAAAAGAAATTCATCATTATTTAATAATCTTTTCTTTTTTTCTTCTTCATCTAAAATTGAAACCATTATTAACCTCTATTAGGAACAACTGGATTAAGTTCATAACTTTTTTGTCTAGCTCCTTGCCCAGTAGTTCCTTGTTCTTCAAATTGTTTATACATAGCCTTTAATAATTCAATCATAGCCGGAGCTTGATCTATCAATGCTTGATCGTATTCTTCTAGTTTTCCACCTGTAACATTGTTTTTTATATTTTCTCTTTTCTGTAAAGCATTTCTTAATTTTGATTGCATATCAACAATAGCAGTTTTAGTTAAAGAGGCATTTTTAAAATCATTTTTATTAAAACTTGGTAATAATAATCTTTGTTGATCTATTTCTTTTGATGTTGGTTTTGGCATTAAAGCTCTTGCTCTAAACCAAAGTATTGGTTGAAGTAATCCATCAAATGAGGCTTGATTAGCAGTTGTCTGTCTTGCAAAATTGGCAGGAGCTTCAGCTCCAAAAAAATTAAAAAGACCACTCATTGATCTTCCAGCTAAGCCTTTAAGATCACCAGCAGAAGCATAGTCAACATTAAAATTATCAGGAATAGGTACATAAGGATTTTCTATGCCTACACCATATATTTCATTTTGATCTTCTTCACTAAGAGCTTTTCCATTAGCATCATATAATTGATAATTAAATCTTTTTCCTTGAATATTTTGATCGTAAGAATTTTTTATTTCATCAAAAGTTCTGTCATCTTGATCAAGAGGATTTAAAGCAAATCTAATTTGATCTGTTACTATCTCAGATAAAGGATCGACTCTTCCTGATTCTGTTGTTGCAATTAATGAGCTTTGAATAATATTAGCTATTGGAATTCTTCTTCCAAAAGAATCAGTAGTTTCTTCTGAAGTAAGAGATTTTCTAAAATTTTGTAATTCATCTCTATTCATAACAATAGCATTTGGAACACCTAAAGCTTCTACATTTGCTAAAGTTGTTTTAATTTCATCTTTGCTTTCACTATCAAAAAGAACTTTTGCATTATTTGGATTTACTACATATTTTCTTTCATTATAAAATTGTGTATCTATTTTACTTTGTTGTGCATCTTTAGAGCTAACACCAATTTTATTATTGGCATACATAGCATCTCCAATAATACTTCTAATCCCTCCAAATTGTTTAAAGTCAGTTAAAGGACCTACAACAGGAGGTTTTGATTCTCCTAAACCGCTTGGTGCATTTTCTAAAATATTTAAACCTAATGCTCGTTGTTGATCGTTTAAATTAACATCTCTACTTATTAAGTTTGAATTATTTGGATTTATTGGCAATTTTGTACCTTCTGGAATTACATAATTTGGACCAAAAATAGTATCTTTTCCAAAACCAAACTTAGCTTCTCTTCTTGCATCACCGCTACCAGCTTCAGTAGAAAAGTCAGGATATTTTTTCATTATAAATTTGTCTAACATTTTTTTTCTTTTGTCGTAATCTTCAAACATATTCATTTTATTTTCCTCTAACTAAATATTCTTGTATCTGTCATCTTCTGATTTGAAGATAAAGGTGTTGGGAATCCACTTAACAGACCACCTAAGAATTGTGCTAACATCATCTGATAAGTTTGCTCGTCTTGATACTGTTGATAATCAAAATCATAATTTTGTTGTTCTCTTGCATCTTGAACAGAACCAATCTCTCTCATTTGATTAAATCTATCTACAGTTGATTGATTTGACGCATCAGCTAATCCTGCCGCTGATAATAAACCTTGTTGATTTAATGCGTTAGCTTCAAGCCCTGCTCCTTGATTTGCTAAAGCGGCCTGTAAATTTGATTCTTGATTCATGCCGGCAGCCTGTAATGATGATGATTGATTGGCTAAATCTGCTTGTAATGTATTAGATACATTCTGTGCTTGGGCTCTATACTTATTATCTACATTTGATTGAGCAACTCTAAAAGCATCTTCTTGATTCATGCCTTGTGCTTGTAAATCTCTAGTAGCATTTGCTAAATCAATTTCTCTTGCGTTGGCTTGATTTGCTAAAGCAGACTGTTGCATTATTTCTGTATTAAATTGACCTAGTGATAAATCTCTGGCTTGATTTAATCTTTGTGCTTCCATGGCCGCATCTAACATTGATTGCTCGGCGGCTAAATCAGTTGCTTGATTTAATCTTTGTGCCTCTCTAAGATTCACAATGTTATCTCTTTCAGCTTGATTTAATAAACCTAAGTCTTGAGTAGCTAATTGCGTTGCTTGATTAAAACCTTGTTGACCTAATTGTGCTGTTTGTTTTGCTATCTCAGATAAAGCTTTTCCTTGTATCATTCCGGATTCAACATCTTCTCTAGTACCGCCAAAAGCTCCTGCCTGTATGGCTCTACTCTGAAGCTCTGATAGTTGTCTATCTCTAGCTTCTTCAATTTGATTGATAGTTACATCTCTTACCATTGAGTTATAGGGGTTCATGTATGGGTCTAAAGAAGTTTCAGCTAAAGTCTGAGGATTAATTAAACCTGGAGCAGTTACTCTTTCTATATTAAAGTCTCTTTCAAAAACTTCTCTAGCAGTTATATCGTTAGGGTCTGCAACTCTTTCTTGTCCAACTTCTGTTGAGTTAACCATTGTTCTAGCTATTTCACTTGGTAAATCTACAAGACCGGCGGCTACATCTCTTGATGTAACTGTATCTGCACTTACATTGTCAGGAGTATAATTAGCAACATTTGACATTCTTCCATAAAGATCATCAAGTCTTTCAGTTTGTTGAAATGGTTTATTTGTGTTTAAATAATTTCCCAAACTAGCTTCACCTAATCCTGAGGCTGCACTAGGACTCGCAAATCTTGGACCTTCAAAAGCTTGATAATCTTTAAGTCTTTGACCCATAATAGGCTGTCCATATTGAGTAAATCGACCAGTATCGTATTCTTCCATCACAGCACCTTTACCAATGTTAAAGGTTTCTTGCATCATTGCCTTAATGGCTGGGTCTAGCTCTGAACTTCCACTTGATTTTGATTTTCCCATTTCTATAACTCCTTGTCTAATGTAAAGAAAGTTGGATTATAACCAACATCTTTAAACTCTCTTTGCCAACCTTTTCTTCCTGTTAAAGTTGTATATTTGCAACCTACATCTCTTGCTTTATTTTCTAATATAGGCATTATTTGTTTTATTTCTTCTGTATGACCACCGGCTAAAAAACCATGTAAATTATAATATTGTGGAAATACATGAACTTCAGTAACAATGAAGGAGTTTCCTAAAGAATGAAAAAACATTTCACCTTTGGCTATACTTTGTCTTACATCATTAAGAGTATGACTGTTCTTACCATAGTCTAAAGCTTTCTGTATGCTTTCGCAACATTTATCAAAATTTTCTATTGTCATATTGTACTCGCTGTTATGTTACCTGAATTATCTATTGTAATATTATATCTAGTTCCGTTAGGTGATTTTAATATTAATCTTCCATCATTAATATTAATATCAGTATCTTTTTTAAAATTTTTTTTATCTTCTTGCTCTAAAGTATTATTTGTCTGTTGAACAACACTAGAGCTATATTCTTGCATTGGTAATGGCAATCTCATTATCCTCTACCTCCACCTGATCTTACAAATATTTGCATATTACCTACTCTCCAATCTGTATTTCTAGCAGTTTCAACTCTAAGCTTTACTTCTTTTGCAGTAAATCTAACATCAGTTGGATTAGCTAAAGTAAAAGAACCACTACTTGGAAATGTTGTTTCTGTTCCTGTTGGATAATTTTTAACTTTAAATTTAGCAGAAACATCTCCTAAAGTATTTTCATCTGGTATTAATTGTAAAACATTCATTAATCTACCACTAGGTTGATCTATTTGATAGGGCCCCGATTCAGCAAAAACACTTGCTGATTCTCCTGAGTATGAATATCCAGTTTCATGTTCGTATAATTTATAATCAGCACCAATCATCATAGGATTTAAATATGTTCCTCTATCTTCTGCACAAGTTCTGGCCAACTCACCAACAATCCAGTGATTTTCTTTATAGTTCCACGCAACATATCTATTGTTTTCTGTGCTATCAGAACTAGGATAAAACCACCACACTTCTGAACTTGCAGAATTATTAAAACCATAAATTTTACTTTTTTGACTAATGTTATAGTCGCTAAAAACATAATCACTTACATCACTAGGTAATGGCTTTACAATTCCGTCATATATAAAAAATTGTCCATCACCAAACCATGTAGCAAAACTATCAGTAGCTACAACACCATTTGTTGAAACAACACCGCAATTAGAACCTACTCTTTCAAAAGAATAAACAAAAGGTAAACCTACATAAGTGGCTGAATAAGCATCAATAGTTGAAAGTATAAGTATTTGACCTTTTACTCTTACTGCTGTTTGTAGTTTACCATTACCATTAACATTAAAGCTACCAGATTGATTTGTTCCAGTTGGCGTCCAGTCGGTATTATCTTCTAAATCAGACCATTGAACTTTTCTAGGGTCGCCACCAGCACCAAAAACCATTAATGCTCTTTCTTCAGTTACAATTAAAGATTGAACACTTGTTGGGCAATTTGCTATTAGTTGTGCAGATGTTCCTGTGTTGTTTTGCCATTCATAAACTTTTCCGTCTGTTGTGCTAACGCCTACTAAATATTGTCCCCAATTATCTAATGACCATGTAGTACAAGGGTTAAACAAACCACTATCAGGTCTTTGTGTTCCGTAGTTAGAAGAACTATAAGTGTAGTTACCATAACCTACGCTTTGAATTGCGTCATTTCTACCTGTTGTAAAACCAGCTGGTGTTATATCGTATTGTGTGCCGTCTATAGTGTAAGCATACAGTTTATTAGAAGTTCCTACAGCTAACCTTCTGTTATTACCGTTATCAATCCAAGACAACATTCTTCTAGCTTTTTCTGTTGTTGTAGCTGTGCCAAACTGACTCCAACCTTTAATAGGTTGCATAGCATTATTGTTCCAACGAACTAAGTTACAATCATTCCAACGACCTTTTGACTGCAATTCTGTTCCGTTCTTATAAACTCCACTTGGTATTTTTAATTCAACATAAGGCATTATTTTTTAACTCCAGTTTTAAGTTCGTAAGTTCTAAGAGTACCAAGTCCTAAAACTCCAAACAGTACAGGCATCATAACAGACATATCAGCTTGTGGTACATCAATATTAAATATAGCAAGAATAGGAGAAAAGAAGAAATTTAAACTAAAAGATAACACTAAAACCCAACAAAGAGTAGGTCTCCACATTGATTGAAATAAATTAGAACTTTTAGCATCTTGTAAATTAATTTGTGCTTGAGCTTTATCTATATCATTAATAGAAGCTACTAACTCAGATTCGACTTTAACTTTTAAATCTTTGTCTGGAATAAACTTATCTAATATTTTAGATACATTTCCTATTAAAGATGTTGCTAATAAACTCATATTATTTTTTCACTATTTAAACATTTTTCAAAAGAATCTTTTGTAATATTTGGTTCATAAAAATGAGCTTCACTAATTTTAGTTGTAGAACCTGTAATTTCAGAAACATTTTTAAAAAGTATTCTTTGTTGTTTTATTGATGCTAAAGCAACAATATCAGTATCTTCTTTTGTAAGTTTTCTTTTTACTCTACCTACTGAAGTTGAAAAATTGTATCTAGGTTTACCACCTTTTGCTGATTTTTTATCTGTTGTGCTAGAAGATTTAACTTGAAGTCTTAAAGGTCTATTTAAAACATTAACTACAATGTCATAACCTTTAGCATCAACTAAAGAGGTATTATAACCAAGTTTTTCTAATTCAAAACAAACCATTAATTCACCAACTCTGCCTAACTGCTTGTTGTTATTACCCAAACATTTTTCCAAACAAACCAACAACTGCGGCAGAAATACCACTTGCTGTTAAAAATATTCCTATAACAACTCCTTTTCCTGATTTCATTTGTCCTTCAAGAGTATCAAGTCTTGTGTTTAATCTCGTTACTTGTTTTTCAAGACTTTCTACTGCTTCTATTAATTTACCTTGTTCAAGTTCTGAAAGACCACTCATTTAACTGCTCTTTTTCTTCTTCTTGTGATTGCAGTCGTAATGCACATTGTTAAAATTCAAAGCTAAAATTTTTATTATTTTTTTAAATTTTTCAGGTAATATATTTGTAGAAACAAAACTACATATCAAAGATGATATTGTAACTATGCTTGTTGTAATAGTTAATAATACTAACATTTTTACTCCTATTCGCTTGGTTTATTAGGTATATCAATATACGGAAAACCTTCTTGCTCTGGCAAATTTCTAAGGTCTTGCCTATAAGTAGCCATTTCTTCTGAAAGATCTCTATCAGTTAAAGCATAACTATCTGTTAATTTTAATGCTTCATCTCTTTCTCGTCTTTTATTGCTTTCGTCAGCATTTTTTTCTTCTTCTGTTTTTGATTCAACAGTCCAACCTATGCTCCAAACACCATCTTTATAAGTTGGTGCTTCATCAAGTTCTAACTTTTTATCATTAGAAGTTTCTGGTCTTGAGTCTACAGAAAC
>Ga0209336_10000136_pt1 | contig 36067 bp, 14 predicted proteins | sample LinPmetageLP32_FD_184042 | JGI IMG/M metagenome (GOLD analysis project Ga0209336, IMG submission 184042) | Marine viral communities from the Pacific Ocean - LP-32 (SPAdes) (version 2) | ecosystem: Environmental > Aquatic > Marine > Oceanic | place: Pacific Ocean | collected 2009-08-23
GATTGAGCTAAAAGAATATATGAGCGTGCCTGGCAACCAGGATAGATATTCAGACTCAGGACCAGTTGCTGCAAAATTTGTAGAAACACTACAGCGAAGTAATGAGCAACTAGTAAAGCTTGCGACGCTAGTTCAAAAGAAAGACGCTGTTTCTGCTCAAGAAGGTCTTTCAGACTTAGACCGTGAAAACCTTTTTAAGATAATTAAGGAGGATTGATGTGCCTTCTGATAATACAAAGACAGGAGCAGAGCTTGTAAGCCGCCCACCACAAAGAAAACTTCAAAGACCATATTCTCCGGGGAGAGAAGGTTTTTTTGATGTTATGCAAGAACTTATGTTTGAAAAACTTTCAAACAATGACATCCAAGTTAGTGCTACAAAACATACAGCAATTGTCTATAGTGTAGTTAAAGAAGAGGGTTTTCTTGGTATTTTCCCAACGATGATTAGAGTACGGGCAAAAATTTCTGCGCCTGATGTAACTCACGCAAATTTACTAACGCCAAAAAACTTTGAAGATCAGGCAAGTATCCGTATGCTCGTGGAATTTGAAGCAAAGGCAGAAGATTTAGGTGGCAAAACTCCAAAACTTGGTGATGCAATAGAGGTAGAATTTTACAACAATAATAATAAAACGAAGATGTATGGTAATGGTATTATTAAAAAGATATTACCCTCTTCAAATATTGCCGGACAAGAAGTACAAAAAGCATCATCGAAATCAAATCTTTTTAAACCTGCTAAGGAAGATTGTGAAACTGGGGGTAGCACAGTAAAGCCACCTACAGGCGCACAACTTTTGGGAGAGAATAAACCAGTTACTGTAAATGAAAGAAATCCAAGAAAATTAAATTCACCAACAGAAGATTCAACACCGGCCATCGCACAATCTAGAAAACCCAACCCCGAAGAGATTTCAGCTACAGCATCAACAGAGGAAAGAACGCAGAATCAATCAACTGTCCCATCTAGGTCATCAGGACCAGGACCATTTGAGGCGTCCCCAGTAAATAATCCACCACCTCGGGGCGGACCAAAATCTGATCCTTGTGAGAGTAAAATATCTACCGTAGGTGATTACACTGGACGTCCTGGACAGACCAACTCTCCAACTCCAGGCGGACTCGGCGGATCTTTCACTGCACCCAATGTAGTTACTACTGGACGAGTACCAAGAACTTGGGATAGAACTACCGACAGAAGAATTAAAAAACTGCACCCCGATGCTCGTCATGCAGTGGCTCAGTTTATAAACTCAGCCCAAGAGCAGGGGTACTATCTGAGAGTACAGGAAACATACAGAACTATACAAAGACAGAATGAACTGTATGCAAAAGGCAGAACAACTCCCAAGCGAGGTTCAACTGTCACTAATGCTAGGGGCAACCCAAAAAGTAGTAAGCATCAGTACGGTATTGCGATTGATGTCTGCGAATTAAAAAATGGTAGAGATGCAAGAACTAGGAAAAGGTTTAATCAAAACGTTTCTTGGGTAAGCGGCTTTGATAAAAGATATCCTAAGTCTCGCTGGTATGAGATTGGAGAACTAGGAAAAGCATTTGGTTTTATTTGGGGTGGACATTTTAGAGGACTCTTCGATGGACCTCACTTTGAAGTGTTTAGAATCTCGATGAAGGAATTAAGGCATAAAGAGGATCAGGGACAAGTTATTGTTGACAAGAAACTTGGACCAAATTATAAATTTCCAAAGTTTTAAATTATGGTATTAAAAAAGAAACAAAGTTTAGTTGGCTTACCTAAAGAGGTAAGAGATAAAATCAACTCAACCCCAGATTATTATTATTGGAACAATGGGTTGTTTAATACCCATATAGTAGAAGTTAACCCAAATTACAACAGCACTGATGCAGAAACAGTAACCAAGGGACTTCATAACGCTTTCATTATAATGGGCAGAGATCGTCCTCGTGGTATAGAATCTGGCTATGGCGGTGTTGGTGGAACACAGTGTGGTACCATTGATATAGTAGCTGGACTAGGCGGTGCCCTTGCCAAGCAAGTTGATGAAGAAGATGAAACTGTATTCACGGATAAGAGTCCTGAACTTGATTCTGCTAGAATTTATTTAAGCCAGAGAACAGACATTGATGATAACTTTAATTTGCCTGAAGGTTTTGTAGGACAAGCAAAGGCAAAATCTGCTGTAGCTGTGAAAGCTGATGCTGTTAGAATTATAGGCAGGGATGGGATAAAACTAGTCACAGGAACTGACGTGTATGATGGTCAAGGCGTAAGGATAGATATCCAACAGGGTATAGATTTAATTGCCGGAAATAATGACGAAGACCTCCAGCCCTTAGTAAAAGGTGACAACCTTGGAGAGGCACTCCAGGAAATAATTGATCTAGTTGCAGATATGAATGGTATCACTACTTCGCTTGTTCAGATGTATTTTCAGCTTGTTACCGCAATAACTGTTCACACTCACTTAAGTACGGGTCCAATCCCTGGAACCCCAGTTACACCATCACCAGATTTTTGTATAACCGCTGTTTCGCAATATGCTCAGTTATCAAAAATGCTTTTTGATTTAGTTATCCACCAGAAGAATACTGTATCAACAAAGCTTGATTACACATATGAGACTGGCGGCGCATACATAAACAGTATCTTTAATAATACAAACTAAATATTAATATGAAAAACATAGTCAATCCATTACCAGAAATATTTAACGAGCCGATTCCGGTTCTTAATGGTGCGGTATGGACTAATGAAAATGATTATGAGTATGGACGGCGTGGTGTTGGGTATGACTACGAGGTTAAAAGAAATAGATTTATAATAGACGCAATCCACACTTCTTTTCTAGCAGGTCGGGGGCACATAAGTATTGGGTACCGGCTATCTGTAGGTGAAAGCGCAACAACATATGGACTTACAGAAGACAATAACATTGTCACACTAACGGATGCCATGGCATATGCCGCATTGTATCCGCAAAATGCAAAAATTGTTCGATCTGCTACATCCCCGCCCCAAGGGTACGAAAATGAACGTGGTCAATTTATTCCAACAAATCCAAGAGTAGGTGGCAAGGTTTGGGCACTATCTTATGTAGGAAAAAAAGAACAGCAAGAGATGCTGACAGTAATTACAAACGCTGTCAATATGCAAAATTCTGCGTTTGATACAGTAACAACTGAAGCAGCACAGAAGCCAACAAACCAGACAAAAGTAAATGACCCTGCTGGTCCAGCAAGGTCTAAGTCAAAATATACAGTCAAAGAGGGAGACTGGCTTTCTAAGATAGCTATACGAAACGACACTACAGTTGAGGCTTTGCTTGCGCTAGAAGCAAACGCACAATACAGAGAAAATCCAGATCTTATTGAACCTGGGCAAATCGTCACTCTACCTTATAATGAGGCTAATTCAAGACTTCCAGAAATAATTCCTGTGATGTCTAAAGATCGCATTGACACAATTCTTCAAGCAACGGGGCAATCAACTGGTTCTATCCCAGAGGGACTACAGCAGATTAAGCCGGAACTATCAGAACAAGCTAGTTTGGTCGATCCTGATGTTGATCAAGATAACTGGTTAAACAATGTTCCTAATCAACCATCTGGACCAGAAGCTGGTCTTAATGTTACAACAGCATTTAGAGTACCTGAACAGACGGATCCGTCGTTATCTAAGACTTATTACAACCAACGAGAAAAAACGTATTATCACGTTGTAAGAACCTTGTGTAAGAACCCTAAAAGTTATGATGCAACACAAGGATCGGAAGCTTCCAGTAATCTAAGCGATGCAAGCTTAGCCGCTAAAACACAAATTTTAAAATTTGCTAGAAAGCACAGCAGCGATAACATAGGGACGATAGCCGATGAACGGGGCGACTTTGATCGGGGTATAGTTACTGAGACCAAATACAGTGAACCTGGAAGACCAATGCCCACGCCAGCCGGACAGGGATATTGGCTTCTATCAACAGTAATTCCCAAAAAAGTAATTGATGAAATGCCCAAAGGCGAGTCATTAGAGGATAACTCGATATCAACGTTAGCCCGAGCAAAACTTCTTTTGGCTGAAAGAGGTGATCCAACTGCGCCTGGTCTTCGCCGCACTCCTTTAACTGTAAAAGTTCTTAAGGAAAATATAAAAAATACAAGATTTATGTTGAAGGAATACCACACCAAGCTTGGGCAGGAGAATATTACTCCTTCTATGATGGGTGGTGTTAATCTTGATGTTGAAGCCGAAAGACTAGGAAACTTTTTTGAAAGACTTGTAAAGTACGCAAATTTATTTAACCTTTCACTAGAAGATGACGATAGATTAGAACTTATCTTTGATGCTAGCTTTAATCCAGTAAGTGCCTATCATAATGGCGCAGAATATACTCTTGACCAAGTACCTAAGTTTTATTTAAAATTAGCTTTTGGGGATGTGTCTCCTTCAACAATGGCGCTAATATTCTATTCCCCTTCAATATCTTCTCTAAAGAATGTCAAAATTGGAGACTTGCCTCCTGCTACGGACTTTGTTCAAAAGTACATTTATCCAAGTCCAGTTATTAAACCAACTGAAATTGAGAGCAAAATAAAGGAAAACGAAAAATCTAATAAATTTCCAGAAGACCCAGAAGGTGCTTCTTTAGGCCGCAACAGTTTTGAGAAAGGACCTAAGAAGGCAAAATCTTCACCGACTCCAAAAACAAAAGCAGAAGTTGAGAAACAATTCCAAGAAAGGTATAACTTCGGAAGAGATATGATTGGCGGATATGTTAATATCCTGAACAAAGCTGGTTGTGAAACACCTCTAGCAAAATATCTTGAAGATGCTTTTATGATATACCAACTTGTGGGGGGTAAGTCTAGTTTCAAACAGATTATTGGTGTAGTCATTAAGTTACTAAAAGACGAACTTATGATATGCAAACAAGATGAACAATTACTTTTACAAGGAGCAGGATACCTAGATAATCCAAGTCAAGTAACACGAGACATAGAAAAGGAATTAAACCGACAGTTCTATAATTGTTTTAAGGTCTTGGGTGATGTTATACTTAAAGAAGTATTGCCACCAGTGCCTCCAGAGGTTTCCCAACTAATAAAAAAAGGATTAACTCCTCCTAGGGGGATTAAGCTTGGAAAAACTCCTACAACTGATTTGTTTGCATTGTGGAGAAAACAATTATTAAAATTGATTATAGAGTTTATCAAACAGCTTATTCTGGAGGCGATGAAAGAAGTTCTTTTAGCCATGGCAGGATGTGGACCAGAAACAGTTGTTGATAGGAATGTAATAAATAAAAACAAAGGACCATCATCTCCTTATGGAATAATAAGAATCAATGATATAGTCGATTATACTGGGGTTGATCTTTTAGAAGTAGCAGAAGAATTACAAATTCATAACATAAAATATGTGAATCAAGAGCTTATAACAAGCCCTGCCACCCTCGAGCAACTTAGGCAACTCAATGATGATGCTTCGGATATGATGACAGATAGAGATGTCACAGCTATTTTGCAAGGTAGCGGAGGAACAGTATTAATAAATTCCTTGAACCGAGGATTCAATCTTGGGCCTGTTGCCATGAACGAACTATCTCAGGCAGATAAAGATAAAATTACTAATGGTGAATACTCCGAAGCGATATCTCGTGCCCTGGTTGGTTCTGTACAAGAATCATTAAATGTTGGAGATACAAGATATGGGACATTGAATATGTCTAAAGAGAATATTACAAAATATTTCCGCCGTCTTGGACAACTTGTCGGCGCAGACATTTCCCTTGGTCTTGAAAAGCCGCTGGATACAAAAGAAGCATATTGTGATGAAAGAGATATATTAGCCTATGGTATGGGTGCCGGATTAGACATTGGCTTAGAAGATTTGTCTGGTGCATCAGATTCTACCACGGTTGCAGGTGGTTTATCCAAGGCGCAACTACAAAGAGAGATAGATCAGTGCATACGCTTCAATACATTTAAGATTGGAAATTTATGTGAATTAGCTTCATTAAACTTTGATTTTGCATCAGAGATTCAAGCGTTCTGGGATTTAATAGGACTTCCAGACTGGTGGAAAGATTTTCTTCGCAAAATTTCCGAAGCTTCTAGGAAAGCACAAAGAATCCAGGCACTATCAATAACTGCTGGTGCCCGAGCACAAGGATCCGAAGATACAGTAATAGTAAATAATCCAGCTAGATCTGAGATCTACAAGTTCTACAAATATTATTATGGAGACGTCAGCGACCCAGTAGGAATACATGTTCAAAGAAGCCTAAAAATTGTTGATCGTCCCGTTGGGAATATCCCAGGGAATCACCCACATTATATATATGGTTATACGGATACTACTGTAGGGTACCAGCCATCCGGTTCAGGGCCTCCAAATGATATGAGTTTTGGGATGCTAAAACTTGATTATATTCCGAGAGGAGATACCGATGAAAAAGTTCGTGTTTATTTTTCTAAGCGCAAATACAAAACTGTGGCTCCAAATCAAATAGACGGCAACCTGATCATCACATCAAGCCAACTCGCTGGAGGCCCATACCCATATGGTTTTTCGGATACTTTACCAGCGGCAGAGGAACTCGTTGCAGAATTTTCATTAGTAGACGATAACACCCCTTCTGGTGAAGAAGGTGCAGGAAGAAGACAATATTCAATCTCGGCTGCTGTTAGCGATATACCATTATCAGACCCTGAATATATGAGCGGCGAAAATGGAGAATCAATATTAAACACTATCAATAGCATTAATCAAAATCTTTTGCATATAAACGCTGGCATGCAGGTTGGTGAACGTGATGACCTAGGGGGTCATGGTGGCAGAAAGCAGGTCGCTCGATCAATCGCTGCGCTCCCCGCTAACGAAGGACGGTCAGCAACTTATGTAGATTATTCTGCCGTTGCTAGTCAGTATATAAATGGGTATTATAATGTTGCCAGGAGTGTAGCATATAATTTATATGGTAATGCTAGTAAGAACGTTGTAGACCGAGTTGACGGAACAATATCTAGAGCTTCTGTACCTCCGTTCGGACCCAACGGAGACCCTTGCAATTTCGGCAAGGATGAACAAAGAGCATTGGCAACCCTAAATTCAATCAACCAGAGAATTTTTAGTTTTGTATTGAATACTGCTCCTTTATATAATATGGGATTTCCTGCGGCAACGCCTGATACACTTAGTATGTTGGCTGCTTATTTGCAGCATAAGATTATATCAGACTTTGAAAGAAAGGGAAATCTTGGGATAGTATTAACCGGCGTGGACTTTGTTGCTAGGACTTGTTCAACAACAGAGCCACCAGACGGTGAAGTAGAGTTCAACCCCGCTTTATTACAGGATCCAAAGGAAAGATTAGAGTACATTGTAAAGCAAATGCTTATACAGGTTTTGTTTAATACATCAAAGGACGGAAAAGATTATATTACAGACGATAGTTTTACAGGATGGGGTACCCTAAGTGAAAACATGTTTGAGTCTATAAATACCGGCGGTGGTACTGGATCTAAATACGGGCTTAATGATTCACAAAGGTATGGCATGCTTACAAGTTATTTTCATAATGGGCAAAATCTTGGAAGAACAGGAAATGCAACGTACAATTTACCTTCATACCTGCGCACGGCTGGTCTTGAAGATTTACCTGGCATTCGTGATAATGTAAGAGAATTTAGGTATGAGCAGTTCTTGGGACTTGTCCCCGTACCGCTTTTAACCGGATTAAATTTCATATACTATGATAAGGTTGTTAATGTAGTAGGTAAATTTCCTACTATGGCTTATTATGCAACCAAAAGACTTGAAGATGCAGATAATGCTTTGAGATCACTAATACAGGAAGAATCAACACCAATTCTTGAAATTCCCGATATCAATCTGGTTGGACCACCAACGATATCGGATATAATAGCTAAAGACGAAAGACTACGTTTAGAGCGCCTTGCTGCGAAAAAGGCACAACTCATTGCGCCACAACTCATTGTGCAAGAAGAAGACGACGATGACGATAACGGACTTCCGGCACCCCCGCCAGTTGTTCCAATGCAGGTTGTAACTCCGGAAGAAAGAGATGAGGCCAACCGGAGGGGAGGAGAAGAGGGCGGACAAGAACAGCAACGAGAAGAGCTTGTTGAACGATTCCCACGTTCATTTGGTGGAAAAGCGTACAATAATGAAAATGAATTGGTCCGAGATAAGAGAAAATATGAAGATCTACTCGAGCGAGCCAACACATTAAGAAGTCATAAAACCGCTCTTGAAACAAGACTTAGAAGATTTGGTAATGAGGTTGCTAGATCGGAAGCAGCACACGGCAATGACTACGATTACTTTATAAGAGTAAGTGGGGAGACCAATACAGCATTCCGTGGTAGAATACACGAATTTGTCCTTAATATAAACCGAGGTTCAACACTTGGGATTACGCAATATGGAACAAACCGAACTAATGGCGGAGGAGATAACGACCAGCGTCGATATAACAATAGTACAGACCTTAGGGTCACGAACAAGGACCGAATCACTCCAACAGATCTTACAACTTCCAGAAGATTTCATCCTACCAACCCTCCTGTTAGGGCTGAGGCTTTGCGTAATTTTTCTTTGTCACCTTTGTTAGCCATGTTGCACGCCGGATTGGAATCAAACACAGGAGGACTCGGAGATAGATTTGAAAGCACTGCGTTTTATACCCACCTTTTAAATGCAGCCAATGAAGCATTCGGACTCCGAGCCAGAGGAACAGCAGAGCACGATGCTGATTTTACTATTTTTTCAAACGCTGCATCCGCCGCACGAAACAACACAGTTATCGGCATATTGTGTTTAATATCTTATACTGTTGCGCAACTGGATGAGGCAGCGTTATTTAGGGACTTGAGAATAAACGCCTGGGATCCAGAACAAAGAACTCGGGTTACGGGTATAATTCAAGAAATGACAAATTTCTTAAGCGAGGAATAGGAGATAAAAAATGGCCAACAAATTACAAGGCTTATCAGTTTCACTGCCGCTCACATATGATAATGAGGACGGACCTTATCGTTTGAACAAGACTCTTAAGCAGGTTGTCAGGCAAAATTTCAAAAATTTAATCTTGACATCTCCGGGAGAAAGAGTTATGTTGCCAACATTTGGAGCCGGCGTAAGAAGGCTTTTGTTTGAGCCTTCAACCCCTGAGACTTTTAGTAAAGTATCTCAAAGAATTTCTTCGCAAGTAATAAAGTTTATGAGCTACCTTAATATAGAAAATATTTCTTTTATAACATCTGACCAAGACAGTTCACTATCGCCTAATTCAGTCCGTCTTGTTATAAAATATAACATTGGACCAATCAATGATAGTGATACCTTGATAATAACTCAGAGCATAGACTAATTACTCAAGTTAAATGAGGTTCGATAATGTCAAAAAGACCTATCAATTATACAAGTAGAGAATTTGACTCAATCAAAGAGTCTTTGGTCAACTACGCAAAACGTTATTATGCAAATACTTATCAAGATTTTAACGAGGCTTCGTTTGGAGCTATGATGCTTGATTTGGTATCTTATGTCGGTGATCAACTTTCTTTCTATACAGACTATCAAGCAAACGAAAGTTTCCTAGATACAGCTATAGAATTACCAAACGTTCAAAGAATAGCTAAACAAATGGGTTTCAAGCAACCCGGAGCGGCTACTTCAACAGGAATATGTAATTTTTACATCTTGATACCAGCATCAACAACCAGCGGTGGTCCTGACACCAGTTACATACCTATTTTAAAACGTGGATCGTTAGTTGGATCACAAAGTGGCGCTGTATATACATTGACGCAAGATGTAGATTTTACAGCCCCAAATAACGAGATAACTGTAGCTAGGGTGGATTCTGATACTGGTGTTCCAACTTTCTTTGCAATCAAAGGTCAGGGAACTGTTGTTTCTGGAAGGCTGTTTGAAGAGGAGGTTTCCGTAACAAATTACGAAAGATTTTTAAGACTAAGATTGGCAGCCTCTGATGTGTCAGAAATAATATCTGTTGTAGACTCTCAAGGAAATGAGTATTTTCAAGTTGATTATCTCACACAGGATGTTGTCATATCCAAGGAACCTAACAGAGGAACAAACCGAGATCTTGTTCCGTTTATTATGAAAACAAAACCTTGTCCAAGAAGATTTGTAACAGAATTCGACACAAATGGGAATGCATTCTTGCAGTTTGGATATGGTTCAGCAGATAATTTAACAGGAGACCTAATTGCAAACCCGGCAGATGTTGTGTTGGATGTGACGGGAAGAAATTATGTAAGCGATCCAACTTTTGATCCAACTAATTTAATAAAGACTGACAAGTTTGGTGTTGTTCCAGAAAATACAACTCTTACTGTAGTGTATAGAGGAAATACTTCAAGCACTGTAAACTCTGCCGGCAGCACTGTTAACGATGTAGTTGAGTCAAATTTAACTTTTACAAACAGACCAGCCTTGAACGATGAAACAGCGGGTACCGTTATTGATTCTTTGGAGGTTGAAAACCCAGAACCAATCCTGGGAGACACTTCTGAATTAACAGCAGAAGAAATTAAAACAAGAGCATATGCATCATTTGCGTCTCAAAACAGAGCAGTAACAAGAACTGATTATATTAGCTTATCGTATAGAATGCCTAATGGGTTTGGCAAGGTAAAAAGAGTTAATATAATTCAAGACCCACGATCTACTAGACGCAATTTAAACTTATATGTTTTAGCGGAAAATGTCAATGGAAAATTTGCAGCGCCAACAACACAACTAAAAACAAATTTGAAATCCTGGCTTGACAGATATAGGATGATAAATGACAGCGTAGATATTCTTGACGGGAAAATAATTAACTATGGGATAGAATTTGAAGTTATAGCCGAAACAGACTCTAACAGATTTGAAGTGTTAAATAACTGCGTAATAAGGCTTAAAGAAAAACTTTTAAACGTAGCAAATGAAATGGGAGAGCCTGTTTATTTGACAGAAATATTTAAGCACCTAAATAGTGTTCCTGGCGTTGTTGATACGACTGCCGTGAAACTAATTAATAAGACGGGTGGTTCTTACAGTTCTTTCAATTATGAGATAGAAAAGAATCTATCTTCTGATGGAAGATTCTTGGCCATCCCGGCGGATGCTGTAGCAGATATTCTGTTTCCAGATGATGATATTTCAGGAGTTATCAAATAATGGGCATAAAAAGATATTTTGCGGACCAAGATAATACAATAACGAATGCCTTTAAGGCAAATCTTCTTACAAGAGGAACAGGTTCAAATATGGGTGCCTCTGATATTTTAGAGGCGTTTGTTATTCACGGACAAACTTCGGCTTCTGTTAATGCTACTAACGCCGAACAATCAAGAATCCTAATACAGTTCCCAATTGACAGTATTGTTTCAGACATAGCAGACGGAACCATACCTTCATCTAGTGTAGAATATAGATTGAAGATGTTCAATGCTCCACATGCTGATAGTTTACCATATGATTATTCTTTAAAGATAGCAATGTTGAGTAAATCTTGGACAGAGGGACGTGGACTGGATATGGATGAATATTCAGATGCAGGACCTTGCAATTGGATAAACAGTGCTGATGGAACCGACTGGGAAGTAGAAGGTGGAGATTATTTTAATAGTTCTAGTTATTCTTCGAGTTTCCATTTTTCTGGTGGCATAGAGGATATTGATGTTGATGTTACCTTCGCTCTTGACAGGTGGAGAACAGATGGTGCGGGCACCGCAACTAATCATGGATTCTTGTTAAAGCATCCGGATGCTATAATTTCAGGATCATCTGGTTCTTATTTCACTAAAAAGTTCTTCGGAAGAACAAGCGAATATTTCTTAAAAAGACCATACATAGAAGCTCGATGGGACTCAGCAAGAAAAGACCAACGTGGTATGAGTTTTATTTCAAGTGCATTAGCACCAGCTTCGGACAATGTTAATACAATATACTTGTATAACAAGATAAGAGGGCAGCTAAAAGATATACCAAGTCTTGGCGGCACAGAACAACAAATCCATGTAAACTTCTTTAGTAGCAGCAATGATAATCAACCAGCAGGCCATCGCTTACATGTTTTGGATTCAGAGGGTGTCGTGAGACAAGACTTGACCGGTGGAATTCTCGTAGAGAATGGTGTCGCTCAAACAGGAATTTACAGTTGTTCGTTTGTGATAACAAGTTCTCTAGATGTTGTTCACGACGTTTGGTACTCTGGAAGTGTACAATACTTTACAGGTTCTATAGATCTTGAAGGCTTGTCTGCAAGTTTTGTAGAATATGAAACCCAGCACCTGTCTGACATCACAAATCTCAAAAAGTCCTATGTTAAGGGACAGAAGCCTGTATTCAGAGTTTATGCTCGTGAGAAAAACTGGAACCCTAACATTTATACCTTGGCAGCATCTGAGCCGCCAACACAAATAATAGAGGATGCATATTGGAGACTATTCCGAGTTGTTGATAATCTAGAAGTAGTCCCATACGGAACAGGGACATACAACCACACCAGAATGTCTTATGATGTTAGCGGAAATTATTTTGATTTAGATACAAGCATATTAGATCAGGGGTACGCCTATGGGTTTCAATTTGTATATCACCTAAATGGCAAGTATGTAGAACAGCCAGAGATTTTCAAATTTAAGGTTGATGAAGAACCCGTATGAGTATAAAAAAGTTATTTGAACAAAGTAAGCAATCTACCGCTGTAGGGAAGTACCTTAAGAAGAGTGCCATAGGTGATTTGAGTGGAGGCATAGAATCTGCTCATCATTTGAGTGAAAGCCTTCGACGAAGAGATGAATTTATTCCGTCCTTAGATTATGGCGACCCAGCACAATTTGCAAAATATGGATCAGCAGAAAAATACTATGAAAATGCTTTCAATCATATTTTACAAAATTATCCATATGATGGATCAAAATATGAAAAGGAAAAATTCTACAACGAATTAAACCCATTAGAAAAGTTTATTCTCAACGAGAGATACCCTAAGAGTACTGGTTTCGTCAATATCGGAACAAATTACGGCACTGCTACATCACACAGTTCTCACTATTTCTCTTCTGCAAAAACAGAATATATTCAAGTCAAGGGTGGTCCCCACTCGGGAACTCTTTATTCTGCAAATTATAGGCAAAATAATTTAGAGTTCGGTGGACCAAGTGGTTCAACTGTCGAGTTTTTCCTATCTAAATCTGCTATTCCAGGTGGTGGTGCGGTAGTCACAACAGAGTCTCCACGACAGGTCATCTTTGATCTATGGAACGGCGTGCGAACTGGGTCTGTGGAGGACGATGAAGTAAACGGATGTTTCGGAAATCTTAGAATTGAATTATCTAAAAGTCTTGAAGACCGTTTCTTGGTTACTATGCTTTCCGGAGCGAAAGGTTATGTAACACAATCAATTCCAACTACTGGTAACATAGGAAATTATATTACTGGTAGTGGATGGAATCAATTCGCTTTTGTATTCAACACTTCGGAAAGTTCGCCAACTATTGATTTTTATATCAACGGAGTGTGTCACGAAGCCGGCATCGCCGCAGCAGGGCACCAGGCTGGACAAATTAGCCTAGTAACTGGAACTTTGATTGGTAACATCGGGGCTCTTCGCAATGAACCATCTGGTGTTGCTGGACCAGTTGAGGGCTACGGAAAATTATCTGGGTCAATCGATGAGTTTAGGTTTTGGAAATCGGCACGATCGGGGGAACAAGTCGGAAGAAATTGGTTTACCGACATTAATGGCGGTAGCAATACACAAAATGCAAACGTTTCTTTAGGAGTCTATTATAAATTTAATGAGGGCATTTCTGGCACAGGTAGTGTGGACAATCTAGTATTAGATTACTCTGGGAGAATTTCAAACGGAAATTGGACAGGTTATGCCGCCGGAGCAAGGGACACTGGATCTGCTATAACTCTACAATCTTTGACACAATCAATAGCCTCCAGAACTGAGGTTGAAGATCCAATAATATTCCCCTCTGCATCTGTAATAACGGTAAGAAGAGATGAGCTAAAACAGATAGGTGAGCAACATGACAGAACAAATACTGCCTATGTGTTAAATTCAGTACCAGACTGGATTGTAGAGGAAGATGCTAGGTTTGGCTCTGAGCTAAAAAATGTAACCCAGATAATGGCGAATTATTTTGATACGCTACATTCTCAAATATCCTCCTTAACTAAAATAAAAGCTATGGACTACGTTAGTGGTAGTGCCACAGGTAGTATTAATGAGTTTCCTTATAATGATAGGTTAGTAGAAAACTTAGGGATGGAAGCCCCTGAATTATTTGAGAACGCTGATTTGTTAGCGCATTTCCTTAAGAGGGGAAATGATATCAACTTTGAACAAGATTTAAGTTCCATAAAGAATACTTTATACAAAAATCTGTATAACAACTTGAATCATATTTTCAAATCAAAGGGAAATGAAAAAGCAATACGAAACTTTATTCGGTGTTTTGGTGTAGATGAGGATGTTCTAAACCTAAGCATATATTCAGATAACTCAACCTACAAACTGGAAACAAATTATCGAGCAGATACTAGCAATAAAAAGTATGCTGACTTTACAGGACTTTTCAAAAGAGAATCATCGGACGCAACAATATACCAATATCCTAACCCAGATCTGCCAGAGTCTTATGGTATCATAAGTGGAAGCAGTGGCAGCGTTACTTTAATTGATTTTGGGTTTACAGCAGAAGCAGAGTTTGTATTTCCAAACAGAAACGAAATAGAAACACTTAGCTACACTCCAGTACAAGTAGTAACTTCATCGTTGTTTGGTTGGCACACTCCAAGAGGAGAAGATAAGCTCCTATCTTCTTCTACAGATACAAGTTGGATGTTCGCACAGCACGACTCTGGTTTACAAGTTGTAGCCATTAAGTCTGCATCCCAGATGGCTGAAGTATTGAGCCCGGCTCATAAAGTTAAGGATGTATTTTTTAAAGTTCTAGATAGGCACAATAATGTAATACTTACATCTTCTGTGTTTACAAATGCTTATGATAACCAAAAATGGAATATTGCATTATCGGTTCACCCAAAGAGGTTTCCATTTGCGCAAAATTCTAGCTCCAATGCTAATGTGCATGATGGTTATGATCTTGATTTTTACGCTGTAAATTATGATTCTGGCATAAAAAGAAACAGTCTTTATGCAACGGCATCCTTGACTTATAAATCAGGATCTGATATTGTTTCTGGTCCAAAAAGATTTTATATGGGAGCAGCCAGAACAGACTTTTCTGGCACAGTGGTAACTGCTAGTGATGTACGAGGTTCCAGTTTAAGGTATTGGACTGATGTTCTTAGTACGGGAACTATTGATATGCATGCACGAAGCGTGGATAACTATGGAAGATTTAATCCCACTCGTCAGGCTTACACAGATCAAAAATATAATCCTGGAATTTATATACCGCAGATAGAAACATTGGCCTTGCATTGGGACTTTGCAGATATTACAGGCAGCGATCCTTCGGGACGTTTTAACGTAAATGATTTTTCATCTGGGTCCCTGGACTCTGGAAGTAAGGGAAGTGTGTATTGGGCATCCCCACAGCACATAAACTACAGACAATATACAGGACGAGGAGATCATTTCCCTGCATCCTCAACACCGATAAGAAAAGAATTATTATACACTGATAGGATGGAACTACCAGAATATGCTATCAGCAGTGATATGATTAAGCTTAAAAATATAGATGATGAAGCATATGCTCCGTTGATGCGCCCAGAAAGACTTTACTATGCTATAGAAAAAAGCATGTACAGAAGCGTATCCGAGAGAATGTTACATCTTTTCTCTTCAGTCGAAGAGCTTAACAATCTTATTGGTGATCCTGTAAACAGATATCGTCCAAATTATAAGGCGATGGAAAAACTAAGACAAATATTCTTTTCCAAGGTTGGTAATACGCCAGATCTCCAAAAGTATTTAGATTACTATCAGTGGGTTGATATGTCCTTGGGGCAGATGCTTGAGCAGTTATTTCCTGCTAGCGTAAAGTTTGCCCCTGGGGTTAGAAACGTTATTGAAAGCCATCTTCTTGAGCGAGCTAAGTTCAAGTATACCTTCATGGGCAACCGAAAAGATAACAGCCCGCAAAGCGTTGGGCAAAACTCGCCACAAGCCCCAGTAATATCGAATATTACCCTAGAGGATGCACCCCCTGCCGGACAAACTCCTATTAAACCAGTAGTTAATATGAATCCGAACAAGCCGGTTTTGCCTCCAAAAAATGTTACTAATCCAAAGAAGATTAAAAATGTTTCAAAAGATGGAAACGTACAACAGCCTCTTGGCTGGGAAGTAAACCATGCTCCTTTGCCTTCGTCTCTGCCAAGAGAAAACCAAAATACATTTTGGTGGATGACTAGGGCAGAAAGATATCATCCAACAATATCGCAATCTAATCCTGGTGTAATGGAATCTAGACAGGCCATTCTAAAGCAAGCGCAATCTTTTTATCTTCCACGAGGAATAGTAACTATTAGTGGCGAAGTACCTCAAGAAGTTCAGGTCACAAACGCTGATGTTGGAAACCAGAAAGAAACGAAGCAAGAGGTTGGTGTAGCCGGAGTATCGTTTGGTACATTTGACGAGCCACCGCAGGGCGATATGGATCTTGATGAGAAAGAACTCATTCCAAATCTCAAGAGCACACGGACTTTGAGCGCCTCGATTGAAGGACGTGATGTAGACGGAAAATCTGTTTTACCATTTACTCCTGTTAGTTCAACAGTTACCACAGGGTATCAAAAACAATTACAAAGTGCTGGAATTACAAACACCGATTTTGCTAATTTGCATGTTAGACCAGCCGCAGTACAAACACCATTTACCTTAGCACACGTTGGTGGACAACAGTCAAGACAAGCACCAGTAGGTGCAAAGTTTGATGCATCAAAAACTGTTCGTAAAGAGTCTTATGAACTAGAAGTTGCTGGCGACGGTGGCGGGTCCTTTGAAACCAACAAAACAGGACCGACACCCAAGGGGCAATATAAAAGAGGTTCAGGCGCTTCTCGACCCGTAAATATAGAAAACATACAAACTAGCACAGGATCTATCGCTCCAGAGGGCGGCGTCCAAGTTATAGGTAATTATACTAAAAACTATGAAATTGTAAATATCTCAAATCGTGACGATACGAACATAGATTTTACTTTCCATAGTGATCAGTATTTTACTGGTAGTGATGATTCCTTATCAATTGCTGCTCTGACAAACGGTAAAATGCCAACTGCTTTCCTAACTTCGGTATCTCGTCGTGCCGCTGGTTTTACAGGATCAGTTGATTACCAAGCTCCCCGACAAAGAAGTGATGTTAGGGTAAACAAAACAGTTATTGTGGACAGATTCTCTTCTCCTGGTAGCAAGCTAGATTCCAAACAGTTGTTTAGAGATGGCCCATCCGATCAATATTCTCCAAATAATGCGCTGCCTTTTAGGAACATTGATGTACGCCAAAAGCACAATACATTGCTTAAGCGACACACCGGATGGGGAGGATTCCAAACAGCATCTCTGAACACTTTGTTGACTCGCCACGATTCTACCGACCTGACTCCATTTAACGAAGGGGTTGTGGTCCCTCCCACTGCTTTATATGGCGATGACCTATCTGAGCATACAGCTTCTCTGGTGGCCATACACAAGACACAAAGAAACACTATTTTAAGACCAAAGTTTGTTTCAGGGAACCTAAACGATCCAGCGAATCAAGAAATGTATACAACAGGTGCATTGCGTGATAATGCTTTTATTACAAGACCTATACCTGATGGCGACCGCTTGTCTTGGTTTATGAGACTCTCCCACTCACAGGGAACTGTGGGTGATTGGCCCGGTCGTAATTATGGAGACAACTTCGATAAATTTATACTATCGTCTTCTAGGTTTCCAGCGGATATAACAATCTATAGTTCTTCTATAGCTGCGTCGGAGCTTGACAGACTTTATCCTGCTGCTGCCTTAAAGATGTCAGGTGTGTTTAGAAATAAATCAAATGCATTTCAATATATTTGGGAAGCTAATGGTCTAGGCGGATGGGTGCCTTGGACACAGACAAGATTTGGTCAGTATACGAATAAAGGGTTGTTTAATTCTAGGCAAAACCTTTACACAATAGATGCGTCAAAAATAACACTTCAGTCAGAAGAAGTTGAGTTTCCAACAGGGAAAAGATTAATAGCTACAACCAAAGCAGAATCTGTATCAGATCTTGAGAAATCTATTGTATCAGCCTATGATAGATCATTAAACGATGGTGGCACTATTATAGGTGGCAATCGTGTATCCCATAACGTAGGTAAAAAATATAAAGAACCGATCTTGACATCAAGATATAAGCCAATTATACATCAGATAAAAACATACCGTGGCTCTGCTAACTCCACAGAGAACAAATCAGTCGATGTGACATTGAGATATTCTTACGGAAATGAATTACAAGGGTTTGCTAACCGAGGTCTCAATATAGACCTAGGAAACAAACAGAGTTTTAAACTTGGAGCAATTAAGAGACCTTATGAGGTTCTCAGAGATACATTTGTTGATAATGTAGATCCTTCAACTGACGGCGTAGAACTTATCAAAATGATGAGTTATGAGGAGACAATCTATCCAAAAGAAATATACACATATTTATCGTCTTCAAGAACTAGAAACGTTTATAAAAATAATTTCTGGCGCTCAGATATTGCAACAGGATCTGCAACCAAAAGACCAGCCGGCGCACCCGCCGACGTCTTTATAATAAAAACGTTCACAGGAATTCCTGACCTAATTGACGAAGGTAATATAGAGGAATATAATAACTCTTGGGAAAGAAGGCAAATTGCAACTGCTGATCAATCAGCAATCGGCATTCTGCCAGGCGTCAGATCAACCTTTGGGTATCAGTATACTATGGATGAGCAATATCCAACTGGAACATTTGGAAGTGATGCTTCTGGTAATAATGGGTGGGCACCTCCTCTAGAGCCAACAGCATACGGCGTGGTCGGTGGCGAGGGACAGGGCTTTGGAACGGCTTCAATGTGGCCACTAGATTCTTTCTATTATTCTGAACAATATAGTAGTGATACTCTTAACTTAGACTACAATACGCCCCTGGGCTTGCCAACGGGTACCTTTAGCGGGACAAATATTGGTACTCCTTTAATGTTTGCCATGGCATCAACTTTGCCGGCTGGCGAATTAATGATGCCTCATCACGGAATTGTAATGAGTGGTAATGCAGCTAATACCGGTTCTGAACGAGGCGGAATTAGATGGAACACTTCCAGTATTAACACTTCACAGTATATTTATACAGTTCCTACCGAAGTACTTCGTGTAACCGATTTAGCAAACAGATCATCTAAGTTCATCGCCGACGCAAGAGCGGTTGGTGGAGCACTTACAAGACCAGCCTGGACCGCAGGAAGAATAAGAAAGTTTGTAGATGGACCCAAACGCCGAGCCCAGGCACCAGCAAGATTCCCTTGGTACAACAGTTATGAAGATTGGTGCTCAGAAGTTAAAAACAAAGGGAAAGAATATACTATAATTCCTGAATACAGAATTAGCACCTTGATGCCCAAATATAAAGAGTTAGGTAATTTTGCTTCGTCTCTTTCTGCCGCTTTGGATATCACCGGAGCTACGCCAAACATTAGTGGCGAACCTTTTAACAGCGTGGATGAAGACTTCTTCCCAAGATATGCAACTTCTGATGTAGCAGAGTATCTTAAAACGTTTATGGCTAAAGATTCAAAAGATTCGCAGTTCAATAAGGCTCCAAGACACCTTGAGATTAAATCAGACGCTATTATGAAGATGCTTCCATACGATGGCTTTTATCCTGTTTTGAGAACCCTCGAGCTTGCTACCTTGTTCTCTAAATCCTATGACAACTGTGTTATATATGAAGGAGAGGGATACACGAACGGGGCACCAAACTATAAAGATTTTCTTCCCGATGCTGATCCGACAGGAATCAAGGTCCAGCGTGCATTCCGAACACTGTCAAGACCTTTCTTCGCACCTGGAATTATTTATAATTCTATCAAAGCCGGAATGGCAGTTTCCTACCCAATCATAAGAAAGGGTATGAGTGCTTTACAATCCTGTTCAATACAAGATCCCTTACACGGACACTTGAGTGAATCAATATTGTGGTCTTATGCTACTGGTGGACCATTACCAACAGGGACTAGTGAAGCAGCTATTACAATTCCCGGCGGACGACGAAGAAGAAAAGAGGGTCCTGCTGACAACTTTGATTTCTTTAAGTTAGATGCAGGTGTTGCAGGAGATCAACTTAAAGATCAGAGCCGTGGCGCTCCACACAATATGTTTTATTCTGATGTGATACCATTCGAAGGTATATTCAAACCGCTAGAACACATCTCAGACGCCAAGCGAGCCGTTGTCTTAGCAGATATAAATCCTGTAATGTATAATGAGCTTACAGCATCTATACCAACTTCTGGAAATATTGTCACATTTACATATGAAGACGGCGAGTCAGAAGTGGCTGTGACTGCAACTTTCCAAGCAGATGATGATCTATATCGTCTAGGAATGTCAAACTTTATGGCAAATATACCACCATTCTTTTTGAAAGAACAGAAGGACGGCGGGTTTTTATCTAAATTTGTTGCTGAAATACCAACCCGTGCTCCGGCGGATAATCCAGCCGGCGCTGCACCTGCACAACAAACTGAAGCAAGAACAGTGACGGTATCAAAAAATAAAGCCTACATTATGGAAATCGGTGTAAAACAAACCGAAAGACATATGATGTACAGCAACCCAGCCGCTTTTGGACCTGCCACTGCCACAGGGTCATTTGACTGGAACGAAATGTTATGTGCCGGTCCTGGCGCTACTACTGCTTTAACCGCTATTGAATATGGTGTTGGAGCTACGGCTAGTTTGGAACCAAACAACTTTGATCCAAACCTAATTGATGGTAACTTTATAGGAATTACAGGATCAGTTGAAGATGGCACCGAAGCTAGGGTTACTTTTATATTTGATAAAAGTCAAACAAATCCAGCAAGAGCAAGCGCAACTGAATATACCGTAGGTGTATCGGGCGTTGGCGACCCTGTTGGTTTAGGTGGTAGAATAGCTGCTGCAATTTCTCTTGCAAGAGCTAATGGCAATTTGTTTATGCGTGCAGATGCAGACGCCAGCACTGGTGTTGTTAAGCTTACACAACAATTTAAAACTGCATTATTTAATGCAAAAGAAATTGTCGGTAATGCGGTCACGCCGGGTGCGTTGAATGCCGGTGTAACTGCCCAGGGTCCATTTTTTGGTGGACAAACTCCGTCAACATTTACAATAGCTACAGCAGAACAATCTGGTGGAGTTCCCCAGGGAAGAGAGTGGCCATACCATAGAGCAGAATTTGCTCCATTTACTCCTGCATATTACTATGGACCAAGTATTGTAAGAATTACATATACGCCTCGTGAAAATGGGAACGTTACGCTTGAGGATATTCTTAGCGGCGAAAATTTATTTGTTGAATACAATAATGAAAACGGGTATTATTATGACTTTGATTCCGGTTCATATATCGGGGCTAACGAGCAAGTGCTGTCTTTGGACGGGGTTCCTGTTTATGGATTTAATAGGGCTTGGCAAAATAGACAGGACATTGATTCCTCTATCGTTATAGATAATACATTCCCAACTGATGGTGCTGATTTATATCCAAAAGATAAAAACAAGTGGACTATTATGCCTAAGTGGGAATGTCCGATATTGGACTTCCCTACAGATATTGGACAGACACCACACGACTTTAGCGCATCCGTTGAGCCCGGTACGCACGAGCCAAAAGTTGAGGGGATGTGGCATCAATATGGAACGATGCCTTCTGGTTCAACAGAAGGAATCTTTATGTATATTTCTGACGTTTCGCTCGATTCAACTGAGCTTAGACTCTTGGGTAATCCAACAGGGTCGGGAGCACAGCGAACAAGAGAAGCAGCAGGAACATTCTTATCTGGAACTGCAACGGTTCAAACCGTCAAAAAGGTACCGAAGTTTGTTATTGACGCAGGAAGAGAAGTTGACTCGTTAGCTAGACTGGTAGGATTTAAGGAAGATGATATTCAAGTTCCTGGCGCTTTCCTACCATCGAAGGCAAGAAGGCTTGGTACACTAGCAGAGAATAACGAAAAAGTTATTTCAGAAGCTATTATAGCAATGCCGTATTATATGGATCCTTCGTCACAGCAGATGAGAGTTATGACCTTAAAGGGTAATGGGACTGCTTTAGGACCTAAGCTAAAAGAGTTTAGGCGTGCGTTTACAAAATATTCTTTACCGCCATCGCTTAAAAAACAACTTTCTAATTTATTGCCGCCGAACTATCCCAAGGTTTCTTCCTATATTAATCCATTTGGCGGCGACGATTACGACTCCTTACTATCATCAGATAGGGAGGCTAGTGTCCCGCTTGTATACTTGATGGAACATAGTGTTGCGCTCTCAAGACAAGACCTAGCGGATATCTGGCAAGGAATTATGCCTGACATCGCAGCTTCCATGAAATCAAGTGTATCAGCTATTGACCATTATATGCCTGGTGACGCAGCTTCAGCCGCTGGGTCTAAGACGGTCTTCCCCGAACTTTTGTTAAAAGAGTTAGAACTTGGGCTATCAAGAAATGGGCACCCAAGAGTTGATATGTTAGATATGCCAGCAGAGGGCAAGCTTGATGGCTTTATTCCTGAAATAAGGTGGATGGTTTACAGAGTTAAGCAAAGGGGTGTAGAAACCTTTTCAAGGTTTATATCTGAGGAGCTAAATGGACCAGAGGCACTTTCTTATGATAGTGTGTTCGGTGTCATAGCTGAAAACCTACCGGAAGAACAAAAAGAATTCTTGAGACGTAAGAAAGCATCATATACTAAGGGGCTCTTTGTCAGCGAGGAATTAGGGCTTGGTGGAAATACTTATAACTGGCCTTATGATTATTTCTCTCTAATTGAGTTGGGTAAAATGTCTATGAAGGTAGGATTTAGACCAGAACTAGAAAGAGAAATTGAGGATATTTCCGAAGAACAGGAAAATAACTCTAGAAGCCGTGCTGTCCGCCAACAACAACAAGCAGTCGCAGCCAGAGAAGAAGACAAGAGAATGGCAACACCTGCACCAACGCCAGTAATTCAAACGTCTTCTCCGGTTGTTCCTGCATTGGCACCGCCTATCCCACAGTTACCAGAAGGTGCAGTATTGATAGAACAGCCGCCACTAATAGAAGGACCAGAGGCTTTGCCACAGGAGCAGCCCCAAATGGATCCCAATATGGACGAACAACCTTTGATACCGGAAAATTTTGATGTAAGCAAAGTTCCAGAACAATATAGACAACAATTTCAAAATATGACGCCTGCACAAATGGAGCGCCAACGCTCAGAAGAAATGTCTAAAGCAAGTGAGCAACAGCAAGCTCCACCTAGCTTTACTCCTCCCAGACCACCAAGAGGTGGTGGTAGTGGCGGCAGTGGCGGCGGTGGATCCGGAGGCGGAGGTTACTGATGTCTAAATTTCTAGATCGAAAAGAGCAAGTAATAGATATAGAGCTTACCGCTCATGGTAGATCTGCTTTTTCTTTGGGTAAATTTGTGCCTAAATATTATTCGTTTCACGACGATGATATCTTATACGATAGCGAATATGGACCAAGCGGCAGCATAAAGAACAGTCACCCCAAGGTTGATGAAGAAATTCAAAATGACATAGTTGAGAGAGTTAAGACAACCCCACGAGTATCAATCATAAGTGACAGTGGTTGGTTGAAAAATTATAAGTTCTTTACGGCGAGTGGGGATGAAGCTCAAAGAAATACAAACATAGCTTCTCCTAATCCAGACCAAATTTCACCGGCAACAGCAAAATTTGTTAGAACAATAGGAACCAGTAGTCCGTTTGTAAACTTTATGCCAGCCTGGGAAATAAAAACAATGAATGGCAGCGAGCCTTTATCTGTTTCTGGAACAGAGAATTTTCCATATAGAAGTGGGGCCTCTGGTTCTGAAGTTATTGTTCCATTTTTCTCTTCAAGTTTACCATTAGAATATGATATTAATGAGATAACAATTAATATTGATGGTAATGATGTTGTTATAGAGGAGGGTGGGAGAGAAGTAACAAGAAGAATATATGAGTTGACTAATGAAGGAACTCTTATTCTTGATGTTGAGGAGCTAAACACCTTGTTTAAGGGTAACGGCAATTTTGATATTGAAGTATTCCGGGCACCCGCCGGCGAAGGAAACCAGGTAAGGAATCTAAAACGGTTAAGTTTCATTAACGATAATTTTACAGATTCATTTAGTATGAGGCTGCAAGAGGACCCTGATGAATATGCTAGAGTTTTGTCTGGGGATGATGAGATAATTGCAAAAGATATTCCTAAGATTGATCCTAGTTATGTTGAGTATTTCTTATCGATTAAAGTTGATAATGAAATTGATGGATTAGAAGACGCCAAGGTTAGAGGTGAGACACTTTACCAAGGCGGTGCTAGTGACCCTGTTGATCCTTGTGAGGATGTTTGATAATGCCAAACGAAGTAGCACAGAACCAAAATAATTTCTTTCCCTCAAGGGTTGTTGGGCTTCAGGAACGGACAAGCCTTACATACTTAAGTTCTCCTTTCCCTTCTGTGGTAGTAGAATCAGCAGAAATTTCTAATGATATAAAAACCATTGGGGAACAAAGCGGTCAAGAAACTATAACAATAAAAATCCAAGCGTCAGCCTGTGAAGCAATATTGGAGTCCCTAGTAGAACAGCAGGGATTTACAAGGTGGTATGATACTGCAAACTATATTGATAATATGAGAGTTAGAGTGATCGCCTGTTTTGGCGATCAGGGAGACGAACTTGATTTTATTGCACAAAGAATGAACGAGTATCAAGCAGACCTTATGACAATAAAGGGCGAAGCAGATGCTGATAATTTTTTCTCTCAACTAACGAATTTACTAGGTTCTAATAATTACTCTCTTTTATCTCCTTCGGGTCCGTTTGGTTCTAACAAAATACTACAAACTATTAAGAATAGTGGCGGTGATAAAATATATTACAGCAACGGGTCTAAAAATAGAGGAATAATTTTACACGATATACCTTTAAGCAACGCAATTCAAAGAAACAAAACCGGAAAAGCTTTGCTAAGCAAGAAAACAACTCTTGTCAAGAAAAATACTGCTGCACTTGGTTCATCTGAATTACCAGCCTATGTTCTACAAAAAATTCTTTTGAATCCAATTGTCTTTAAGATAGGGTCTAAGGAACAATATACGAACACAGACCTTAGTAAGATGAGGTTTTATGCTTTTACTTATATGGATAATCAAGCTTTCTTAGAATCTCAAAAAATAAATATACCTTCTGTTCCAGGCGCAGAAGATTTGTTGCTTGAGACAGGACTTAGCTTTATCAAAAAAGCAGTGTTTAAAGGGATAGAATATTCGTTTAAACCCCAGGCGTCATCTCCTTTCATCACAAATGATATTGTAACTACAGAAGAAAGCTTACCAGCTATAGCTAAAAAATTAGAAGATGTTCGAAACTATCAGTCGCTAGAGAAATTAGATATTAAGACAATTTTAAACAACACTGCTGATAAAGTAATAAGAAGTATGAGCCAGGGACTTGAATTTTCAGATGTTGTAAAAAATAATAACTTCTTTTCTGAGTTGTGGATAACCCGCTGCGAAAATGATAATGCCAGGTTTGGATTTGTTTTTGACAAAGTAGCGTTTCTTAGCGAAAATAGTGACATTCCCTATCTCTATGAGAACATAAGCACTGCCGTCGATTTAATTAATGGCGACGGTGATTTTAATTTAGAAGAGCATGAGACAACTAAATGTTTAGATGTTGTAATGTCTAAGAGACAAGTTAAAGAACAGGGAACTGTAGGTGTAAATGATTTAACTTTAGCTCGTCAAAAAATTGAAGAATCTTATTATAGACCAGAGGAAATTATCCCATCCCCTGTAAACTTAGAGTCTGTAGCTGCTCAATTGAGCCCTATATTTCCAAAAAGAATGGCATTCTACGAAGGCTATGACACATACGAAGAAAAATTAAAAACTCAAACAGGGGGCATATTTCAATATGCAGCATCCTTTAATATATACGACCCGTCGTTAAACTATCTTCAAAAGTTTGTAAAACGATTGTCTTTATTATCTTTGCGAGCTTACAATGCTTATGATATGATTGTTAATTCGCCACCATCTGATAATGAAATAGGAAACGACTTAGGATTAGTTTCTGATGGGGTTGGGTTATATGATCCAGACAATAATGAAAGGCTCGTAGGATTATCTTCAATTGCATTTGACGGTCAACCGCTAATAGAAGTATTGGAAAAAGATATTACAGAATATGTAAATTTATTTACTAAAATGTCCGGTCCAAGTAATCTTAGCAATGATGCTTTGGTAACATCATTTTTATCCTTGGTCAAGAGAAAAAACCCATACGGTATTAAAGAATATGCCGACATTATAGAATCTTTTAAAAGATCCTTGGAACAAGTCCTTGAAACTAAGGCACCTAAAGATCCTCATGGAGAATCAACAACAAGCCTCCAGAAAATTTCCGGTAATAGTAAACAAAGGAATGTAAACATTCTGACTATAAAAAAATACTTTGATGAACTATTTGATTTTGGCAAGGAGTTTGGAACAGGCTATTTATATTTGTCAGACCAAGAAGCTGGTGATATAGACAATCCTGCCGGGCTACCAACATTTTCAAAAAGCTTTTTTGATGCCCGACGATCTGAAGAATTTAATAAATATTTTTCAAATTACATTGAGCCTGGTTCTACATCACAACAAGTGACTGTAGAGAATACTCCGTATGATCTTTCAAGCTATCAGTATTTTTCCCCTAAGGCAATTCAGGTATTTGGAAAACCAACCTTAGTTCAGACAGACTACAAATCAACAAATCAAAATATTGTTTCTTACGATTTGGATCGTTACGCTGAAATGTTTTCTGACATTATAAGAAAAGAACACCTTTCTAACAAGGGGGACCTTCATTTTGTATCTGTAGAAAATCAAGACCCAGGCACCAGAGGTGTGTACAATAGCGTGAACAATATGCTATTTGAGCATGGCTGCCAAATATCAGAAGGAACAGAGCAACAGTTCACTATCCCTAGCCCAGGCAATGCAACCCGCAGAGTTATAAATGTTGGCGTATCAGAGCTTAATGAAAAGATGGACGAATCGCCTCGTGCAGTTGCTGCTATTCTTGGTGGAGAGTTTGACACTGATGAGGAAGCAATTAAGTTTTTGAACAAAACAGAACAAAAAATAAACCCTGCAACTACTGGGTCGTTCGGAGCCATAGAAGATCCCGCAGCAATTGATAAATCTGTTCTTGCAACACCACCAGCAGGACTACCGCCGATAAAGATATCATTTGCCATTCTTGGGGAACTCGAACTAGACCCAGTTGCTGATAACATATCTTATATGGCAGAGACATTTAATTCAATGGTGAAAAATATCAATGACCTTGGAATAGACCAGACAAGTATACAATCTTCTATAGAAACAATTTATTCGTCTATACCAAATCAATATAAGGCAATGTTTGTTTTGGCTGCTTCACAAACAAGAAATTCACTTGGGACTGGGTTTGACGTAGTTAGGCCATCTTTACAGGAATCGGATACTGCACCATTTAAAGATTCTATTTCATATATTTCTGAAGACAACGATTTTCCGCCTTTTAAGTCTACACGAGACCCAATGAAGACGTATGCAAAGTTTTTAGCTTTCTGGATGAATTATAAACAAATAGGAGTTATTGAATACTTATCTGGATTTGAAAATCTTGAAACGTCCTCATTTGGAATAACTTTAGATTCTGAAGATCCTTCTTATTCTCGCAAACCTTTGAGACCGATGTGGAAGAAATTTACACCAGAATTCTATAATGGAAGCTCTTCAGCAAGCTTCTTGTGTCGTGTAAGAAACATATCAAAAGATGATATTAATAGTGTAATTGACGTGGACAAAAAAGACTTGTTTGACTTGCCTATATACAATAGATATTTTATGCTGAGAGGAAGATAAATTGGGCGCTGGTGATAATAACAGACAAAACGAAGGTCAGATTTCAGAGCAAGAATTGTCTGAAAGACGAGAGCGTTTTTTCATAACAGTAACTGACGAAGAGAATGGCAACCTTGTGGCTAGCAGCCATCAATTTTACCGATTTGTTAAACCCGACATTGGTCAGAATGGAGAATTTATTTATCGAAAATTTACTTCCATAGATATTTTAGGCGGAGAAAGAAGTCCAGATTTTTCATCAAGGCAAATAATATGTCAAAGGCCAATTTCTTTCTTAGACCCGATAAATAAATATTATGCAATGGGGTCTGATAAGATCTTATCTGATAAGGTTAATTTTATTCCTTTAGAGGAAGAGCGAGGTGGGATCCACAACAGAAGACAGACGATTGAAGCTCCGACTTCGGTTAACGTTAATTTTAATATTGGCGGGTATGAATACCTTGGCTCTCGGACAAAAATTAAAGGAATGAATAGTGGAGAAATTCAAGATATAGAGCACGCTCGCCGAGGAGAAACTAGAGTAGGATTTAACTATGCTTTCCGAGGATTTGTATATCCTGCTAATTTTCCAAGTGGAACAAGTGGTCCCAATACTTTTAACTTCTTTAACGAGATAAATAATCTTGCCACTGCCGGTCAAGCAGAAATATTTGCAACTGTTGACGCTGCTTTAGTATATTTTCCTCGTAGTTCGTACCGAGAAAACGGTAGCCTAACAAAAACTGTTGGCGGTGATAGAAGAGCGGTGCGAGAGCCTGGGCGTAATGCTGGCACAAGATATTATTGGCAGCCAAGTCCAAGAATGAATAGCATTTTACGACTTTTACGATTTGATGAGTATGAAGATTTTGAAGAAGAGCATCCTAACTTTCGCCTTTCAAGTATCAATGGCGCTGGACAATATTACAGTGATGTGAGAATGTATAACAATACAGATGGACCATATCGAGGATTTGCCAACACTATACATGCTGTTCTCCTGGAAATACAATCTCGTTATGGTGATGAAAAAGCAATAGAAGCTGCACACCGTGCGCTAACCAGGCAGGAAAAAATAGTTCTCTCTACGGCGCAAGAACCAGTTGTCTATGAATTTTATGATTTTGAAACAAGTACAACGTATGTAAAAGATCCTTATACAGAGGTTTTAACACAAGCGCCAGGAACTCGTCAGGCATTTGAAGCAGGCGTTGCGCCCGGAGCTTATATTAGTGCTGAATATGTCTATGCACTTCCAGGATATGAGAATTCTATAGCTAACCGAGCTATACCAGAGGCAGCACTTCCAAATATGTATGTGTACCAATTGGCCGCTGGTTCAGACCCAATTGAGTTACGAGTTGGTGGTGGCTGGGATTCATCACCTCAGGGTGACGAAATTCGCAGAGGATATGATGGACTTGTTAGATTGGGAGAATTCATAACTGGAACATTGCCAGCATTAAGAGAACAGCAAAGATCTGGTGCAAATAGAGGTATTTCGGATTATCTTATTCAATACGGCAGAGCTACAAGAGATGCAAATGTTATTATTGATATGACATCTTCAATAGCAAGAAGACAATACAATCAAGTAACAGATACTACTTCGATGAATTTGTATGAGCAATTCAATGATTACAAGACAGAGTTTCCAATGTATATTGAGCTTGGAATACCTATGGTAGAGACTGGGGACTTAAACGACTTAGTTAATGAATCCCTTGGCACAACATCAATAGTTAACTCGGTCTTAAACACAGAGCCTTCCGGAACAATACCATTTAAAACAACCACATATGGAGTTAAGGCTCCACGGGGAGTTGTTCGTTTAGGGAATGAAGAATTTGATTCAACCGAGCGAGAAATAGAAGTGGTTGAAAACAGAGAGCCTAGAAAAGTATATGATTTTGAGGAATGGTTGAACTCGACTAATGCATCTTTAAGAGCCGACGATATGGCAGAACTAAGTTTGAATGGACCTTGGGCTGAGAGAAACGGCGGTCAAGCTGCAATTTCTGCCTGGCGCAGACAAATAAATAATCTAGTCAGGACACAATCTAGAGAAAAGATGGTTATGTATAAGGATTTTCTGGAGGGCAAAAAGAGCCTTTGTGAGTCAGAAACTTTAATGTACAAACTTGTCAAATATGCTACTTCTCCAACAAACCCGAGACAGCGAGAAGTTATACAAAATTATTTCTTTGCCAACACTGATGAGATCAATATGATCAATTTTGTGGACACACAAGTAAAGTACGGAAAATATTATCAGTATGAACTGTATGCGTATGACATTGTATACGGATCAAAATATTTATTCAGAACAAGATTTGCAAGTTTTCCAGAGTTTAGAACTCCGCTTGTGGCCTCGTCTAATGGCGATGGAGGTACTTTAGGTTTCTATTCTTTCAATGTTGATACCCAACCAAATGTTAAAATAGTTGAGTACCCAATCAATGTTTATGACTGGAGACAAAAAGTTGGACCAAGAAGAACACAACTTGGATCATATGCTGTTCCTGCTATAAATTCTAGACCCGACCTTACAGTTGGGGGTGTTTCATATCCAATTTCTAGAGTCCAGGATTACCCACCTGTTGTGCCCGAAGGTAGTATCTTATCTTTCAAGGACACAGATAATAAGGTGCTTATAAATCTATCACCAGGCGTTGGTGAATATCTAGAACAAGATGCTTTAAAATATATTGCATTTGATGCCGAAGAAGAACAAGAACTAAGTGAGATTGCTGCTGCACAAAGAATATCTGGACTTCAGCAAGGTACGGGAAAAATTTCATACCGTGAACAAAAGGGTGCAGTTAACATGTTAATTTATCGTACAGACTCTATTAACACAGCCGTGGCAAATAATGAGGATCTTTACAAAAGTTTTTCTGGAAAACTATACAAAACTTTAGAAATTGGCGATCTAGCCTCTCCTGCTAATAAGGCTTTGGCTCATGACTTTATGGATAATATTGAGCCAAATAAAAAATACTATTACACATTTCGTAGCGAAAATGTTAGAAACCAAAAATCTAACCCAGGACCAATATACGAAGTCGAACTGCGTGTCCAAGATGGTTTTTATACACCAGTCATACAGGAATATATACCACAAATAACCACTGCTAAAATGCCTTCTAAGAAGATGGTGAGGTTTTTAGAAATCAAAGGGTCAGACTTGCAGGTTTTACCATTTAATGAAGTAAGTCAGAACAGTGGATTTGTTGATTCTAGGACAGGTTTGTTCGCTGCCGAAAAAAGTCTTATACCTCAAGTTGGTAACGATGGAATTCTTGGTAATAAGTTTATTGTAAGAATTACATCCCGTGATACTGGAAGGAAAGTAAACGTAGTTATTAATTTCCAAAGCACGGAAAATAGGTAAAACGAATAAAAAGATAATTTTGAGACTACTTATTAAGAACTAAAAAGTTTGTTAACATTGGTTGCTATAAAGAGGGAGACCACATGGCATTTCTAGACAACAGTGGTGATATCATCTTAGATGCGGTTTTGACTGATACTGGGAGAAAAAGATTGGCAGCCGGTGACGGGAGTTTCCGGATTGCTAAATTTGCGTTCGGCGACGACGAGATTGACTATTCTTTATTTAGAAATAGCAACTCTGCCGAAGGCGCACATCCTAGCGGTTCTGCTTACTATGATGTGAACATCCTACAGAGCCCAGTTCTTGAGGCTTTCACTAATAACACTTCTATATTAAATCATAAGCTTGTATCATACGTTCGAGATGATTTGTTATATTTGCCAGTTATCAAAAATAACGACACTGTATCTCAAACCGTTGAGAAGAACACAACAGCCTTTACCGACATTCCAGTGGGTGGCTATCTTGTAACAGCGGACTATACAACCTCTGATCCAAATACATTTGCTGCATCTACTGCAACCTCGCCTTTTAGAACATTCATAGGTGTTATTCGTGGCAATAGATCTTTTGCAACAGCAGGTCAGTTCGTTTGCCTTGATCAAGGAATTGACAACACTGACCTTTCGGTTCAAAAATTGGACAATGCTGATCCGCTTAGAGAAACTCAGTACTTAGTAGAAATGGACAATCGTCTTGTTCAGATATTGTCTATGGATGGACAAACTGTTGCTCGTCCTTCGTTCGTGGACGATGATAATATTGCTAGCTATTATTTCTCTCTAAATTCTAATGCTCAATATTTTGCTGCTCCTGATGGCGCAGCCCCAGGCGTTGCTGAGTTTAATAGATCAACAAACGAAGATTCTCCTGCCGACACATTTTCGGTCATAGGAGACACAAACGGTGGTCGTTACGGAACACGATTTGCTTTCAGACTATTAGCAGCAGAGAATATCGCAACAAGCAATGTCTTGTTTGACAAACTTGGTAACACAACAGCAGCCAACTATGTTAATAGCGGTAACGTTTTTAAATACATCGATTCAACAATCAGAATAACAGGCTTCACTACAGGGTATCGTGTTGATATACCTGTTCGGTTTGTGAAGAAATCATAATAGGGTTAAATAATGGCTACATCGTTTAAGACACTTCAATCTTCAGACATCCAACAAGCGAGAACTAAGCTCCATGAAGCTATTCCACTTACAGGAACAATTGTCTCGGGAACTTATCTCCTAGCTAATCAGTCAACTAATGTTAAGAATTATACACACGGGATGTTCCAAAGTGTTTATGACTATCCTTACTTGAGTTCTTCAGCTAATCATATTTTTGACATAACTGTTGGAGTTAGTGCTGACTCTGCGCTTTCAAATTCTATAATGCAGCAGGGCAAGCAAAAGATTCAACTCTATAATCAGATGGCACAAATTTTGGTCGGACACGATGCTACTGGTAGCATCAGACCTTTTGACGCTGATGGCGATTTGAGTTCTGGGGCCAAGTTTAAAGATGCAGTCTTCTTTAATTTCTCAAGACTTTTAGTCAAAGATGAAGTTCAAAAGGGTACGTTTAGAATGAACTTTAGCGTGGACCCAACAGGTACATACGCCCAACAGGCTCAAACAAACCGAGTCCTCGTCATCGAGGATCAGAGTGGTTCTACCTCGTTTAAGACAAATTCACCTGCTGGTGAATATGGTATCTTGTTTGTTACCTCATCTCAGAGTGGTACACTTAATACACCATTAGCACTGAACTCTGGACATCCTTGTGGGCTTATATATTACCAAGCTGGTATTGCCGTGCTCACCTCTTCACTATTCAAAACAGTGGCAAGTGGTGGGCTTTTAGGAAGAGACTTGTACGGTTGGGGCGGTAACTTAGCTCCTAATACTGGTGGCAAAGTGACGATGAATAGTGCATCAAATCTTGGTGTTGATGAAATGCTTAACAGTTCTTCGATAAGCGGTGCCGCTGATGATCTCAGAAATAGATTGCAGGATATATATTTTGCAAACACCACAGAACTTAATTCAACAATTTACTTCTGTAGAGGCAATGCTGGAGAATTTAATTACTCAAGTAACCCGACCTATTTATCTAAAAGTCAAATTAGGGTCAAGGAAACTAGAGAGGATTCTCCTGCATCATACATAACTACTGTCGGTCTTTATGGTGCCAACAATGAACTGCTGGCAGTTGCAAAACTCAGCGAACCATTGAAAAAGACTCCATCAAACGAGTTTACGCTACGAGTTAGATTAGACTACTAGCGGAGGTGGAAAATGCCCTTCCTCCACGAGTTTGGTCCAGACGACATATTTCAAAATAACCTAGAGACTAGTCCGGGTAAAAAGTTTACCGCCTACAGTGGTTCTCTCTATGTTGATGAATCTAGGTATAAAGGTATCAATGTTGGCACTGGTTCCATTAGCTTGTATGAGCTAAACACAAATCGTGCTGCTACACTAGACGATACAAATAGTATTCATGCATTCGTCATAAAAGATGGATCAAATATGTCTTTTAAGAGCATATCAACATCCTCATATAATCAAGACGACTACGGAACAAAATTAACCGGCGCATATCCGCTTACCTCCAGTATAGCTAGAAATTATATTTATGGCGGACGGACTTATCCGTTTGCCTATACCATTGGTGTTGAATCTGTTAATCGTGTTAATCAGAACACAACAGATCTTTACTTTAGCCAAAGCAAGCAATTGCTATCGCTAAGATCAACAATGGAAAAATATAAGAGGTATAGTCCTGCGTTTACCTTTTCGGGTAGTAAAACAATAGATCCATCTCTGCCACCTTATTTAACCGGAGCAGTAAACCTTATAAGTATACCATCTATATTTTATGGATCTTCCTTAGAAAAAGGTACAGTCAATTTGTCTTTTTATTATACAGGAACTTTAATGGATCAGTGCCGAGATGAAAGACGTAATGGAGAGCTTATATCATACGGCACGAATTCATCAGTTAGCGGGACCACAGTTGGCGTTGTACTGTATGATGAAGGATTCATTATGCTATACAACGAAGAGAATATAAGTGCAGACGCTTTAGTAAAGGATTCATATTCAGGAACAGGTTCAATCGATACCGGCGGAGCCGGATCTTGGGATGGAACCGGAGTTCAATTTAGACCGAACTGGACTTACTTCTGGTCCTATAACACAGGATCATCGGGTAGTTCAGGCATCGCTGCTGGTGCTGGCATTGATCATGCGCCCGGCGGGGCAACTAGAACAGATGGTGCTAACGCACTTTTTCCAAGTGCGAGTAATTTTACATTAGAATTTAATGGAAAAAATGTTGTGCCAACGATAACAATGTTTGCGAATGCTCCTGCTGGACAATTAAATAATTCTCAAAACCCAACTTGGCTTTCGTCCTCCCACTCTAGTTGGAAAGAACAAATACACTTTGATAGTAGTTCTTACATTGAACCAAAAGAAGTGCCGATTAAAAATACAACAGAATCAGATTTTTCAAACGATACTGCCGATTTTGAAAAGCAGACGTTCATAAGCAAAATAGCAATTTACGATGATGATAAAAATCTATTGGGGATTGCTAAATTAGCCACCCCAGTATTGAAGAAAGAAACAGATTCTTATACATTTAAACTAAAGCTTGACTTCTGATATAATCCTTGTATGATACTTGGACTAGATATTTCTACCACTATGGTTGGTGTTGCAGTTATTGATGACGGCAATCTCGTGAAGTCAGAAGCTTGGGACATTTCAAAATATGGAACCCTTTTTGAAAAAGCAGAGTATATTGGTGCAGAACTTCATGGGTTAAGATCTGAGTACAATATACAGAACATATTTATTGAAACAGCCCTAAAGAAGTTCTTGCCAGGAAAGTCCCGTGCTGACACTATATTGAAACTTGCAAAGTTTAACGGTATTGTTTCTTGGATTTGTTTTGAAAGTTATGATCTTGAGCCGACTTATATTAATGTAAACACAGCCAGAGGATTATATGGTTTATCCTTTCCCCGTGGAACAAAGGGTCCTAAAAGAAAGAAAATGGTTATTGAAGCGGTAATAGAAAGAGAAAAAACTTCTTTTAGCTATGAGATGGCTCGTGGCGGTAGAAATTTTAAAAAGGGTACTGACGACAAGGCAGATGCAGTAGTAATTGCTAGAGCAGGTGAATTCATTCTAAAGAACCAAAACAATAAAGGCTTCTTGACTGAAAAGATAATATTAACAGAATAAACACTTGACCCCCAGCGAGCATATGGTATTATACTTATGGAGGGAGGTGTCCCCATGAGATACCAAGTGTTTAGTGATATGGATGGTGTCCTCGTCAATTTCGAGGGTGGCGTTCTAAAATTTATGAACCAACGTTTTCAGGAACTAAAAGATCAACCAGATCATCCTGATTACAAACTTGCCCGTTCGGCTGCCAAAGAACTCGGCGGCTGGGACGTCGAGATTAACAAGTGGCACATTGCTCGATCTGATCAAGAAAAAAGCTTAGCCC